>Ga0302195_10001018_pt1 | contig 22167 bp, 19 predicted proteins | sample II_Bog_N1_2_FD_198778 | JGI IMG/M metagenome (GOLD analysis project Ga0302195, IMG submission 198778) | Peat permafrost microbial communities from Stordalen Mire near Abisko, Sweden - II_Bog_N1_2 | ecosystem: Environmental > Terrestrial > Soil > Wetlands > Peat | place: Sweden: Abisko...
AGCCCTAAATTAGGAGTCAGGCAAAGTATTTTCGGGCCGAATGTGGAAAAATCTACCTGTAGAGGCAATTAAGCCACAACCGCTATATGTAGTGTTTTGCCCGATGGTTCCCCCGCAAACTCCCCCTTGCACCCCACCCAAACCTCATATAGCAAAATAAAAGCGAAGACCGCCCCCACAGCTGCGACCGGCCAGCCCACCATTGCGCCATCACTCGAAGCTTGGAAAAAATTCACCGGGCAATAGCTGAATGGTGTGATAGCCTTCTCACGCATCCCATAACCGCCGAAATCTTCACTGATCGTAAACTCCAGAGCCTGTCTGTGAAAGGACTTCGCCCATGCGCACGTCGTTTGGAAGATGTTGGGTGGGGCAATTGTAAGGCCACTCCTCTGCGCCGTTCCGCTTTTTCTACTGCTTCCTGCCACAATCTGCCACGCGATGGAGTGCTACACCATATCCCTTTATCAAGGGAATGTTCCTCCAGCAACCATCACATCCGTATCTCCCAGCACCTTAGTTGTGGGCCATTCCTACAAGGTTCTCGTCACGGGAGTCTTCACCGGCAACACTAGTTCTGCGATTAGCCCGGGCTGTGATTATTCGGAGGCCTGGGTAACAAAAGGGGATGAAAGCAGTGACCCATATGTCACCATTTCCAACTACGACGAACCATCCGCGTTCGTCAGCTTGACGCAGATGATGTTCGACGTGAAGGTTAAGGATGGAGCATCATCCGGGACCTACGACTTCTCTATGACGTGCGATGGCAACTGCCCATTGGCAACGGCGCCGATTCAGATTAAGGGCTGTGCCGATGAAACCATCACCTCTGTCTCCCCCAACATCTGGTTTGCGGGAAAAGCCTATAAAACCACCATCACGGGGACCAACTTCATCACAAAGGAAAAAGCAACGAAACTTTGTCCCGTGTCCAAGGTCGATGCAACCGCGACCAGCTCTAATGTTTCAGTCTCCGACGTGACGGTCGTCAGCGACACACAGATCACCTCGACCATAAAACCAGAGAAAGACAGCCCCGTCGAACAGGGCACAGTCACGGTCGATTCGGTGCCATCGAACACGACGATCATTGACAATGAAGTTCAGTGGAACAATCAGGGGACTCTTCAGAACATCGCTGGAATCTTCGCAACCGGCGCCCCGCAGCAGGCGGTCGTTGGCCAGCCAATCATTCTGACAACGAATCCAAACCTGCCTGCCAACATCACCGTAACAAGCTCCGATTGGACGGTAGGCGGAACACGAATTGCCGGGTATAAGGCAAACTCAGAATCGGCAAGCGTGACGGAATTGAAGGATGATGATCTGAAGAAACCAAACATTACCTTTTATTGGGTTTATCCAACTGACAGCACGGTAACCTACAACTACTGCGTCAATATCCCCGGCCTTTCCGCCGACGATATCGCGAACAAACTCAATTGCAGCCTTACTGAGAAAGCAACCTTCAACGTGGAGGGTGTTACTTCTCCGTCTATAGGCTATTTTAACGAATTTCTAGCGCACATTAATACTCTTGCCGCATGCGATGGCGTGGGTGGTGGCACTTATCTCGTATATGGAAATGTCTACGGACAACCCAATCCTTGTCCGTACAATGGCACGCCTGGAATTACATTCTACCCGTACGGATCACCACCCAATACTGGCAATATGTTCTTTGTACAGGTTGTCAATAGCAACGACGTAAAGTATCTAATCGGCGATGTAATTAAGATAGCTTGTATGGACAGGCCTGGTCTGGATGGAGATTATCCATACCAAGGTCTCAATCCGACATCGGTTAGCGATGCTCCACCGCAGATAATTATTCCTACCTACACAACGCTCACACGTACATTCAGTGCGACGATGTATCTTTTCTGGCAGTCAACGAGCACAGCTGGATCAATCCCGGTTCCGCTGGCATACATTCCGTGGACATTTAGTGCTGATGCCAATTTAGTAGGTGGAACTTGGACAGCAGGCGGAGGAGGAGCACCGGTTCTGAACAACTCTGGTCAATCCAATCTATCCGATCCGAGTCAACCGAATTATGGCTATCCGACCTGGACTGGGCCCGCGATACTTAAATACAAGACCAAGTAGAAGTAAGAGTTGGAGGTGGGTTTTGATAACATTCAATCCGTTCAGAAGGAGTTGTGGAGCTATGAGAAGAATTTGTGCATTGTTCTTAATATTTGTATCTTCAGCAGCGATCAGTACATCCTTTGGTCAAACTACAAAGGAACCATTCACCATTAACATCAGCACGGACAAGCAGACCGTGGAAGCTGGATTGGATGTGTACATCAAGATCAAACTTACCAATACATCAGACGAGGTTGTGGATTGTTCTTCATCAGATTCAAATGCGCTGGACTGGCGTTACATCTATGATGTGCGCGATGAAAATGGCAAATCGGTTGAGATTCCAGGAGAACATCCAGAGCTTTGGGGCGGAAGTTGGAGGGGGCCCTGCGCCCTTGCCCCAAGAGATAGCAGGACTAGCGGCAGCCGTCTCAGTACGCTATATGATTTCACCAAGCCCGGCCAGTACACAGTGCAGGTATCTCGGTACGTCGGCAAAAGCGCAAAAGAAGGCGTGGTCAAGTCCAACACCATCACCATCACCGTCGTTGGCCCACAGGCACCACCCCCAGCGCAGCAGTAAGCCCCTCTTCAATCCGCCGCAGACGAAGTCCGCGTCCTGCGGCTGCGGCCCAGCCACCACACCAGGTACGCCAGCACAATCAGGTTCGCCAGCAGCAGGCAGACCCGCAACCAATCCGGGTGCCGCGCTATCGCGTATACCTCCCACGGCAGAAACATTGTGGTCACGCCGACCGTCAGGTACTCGGCCCACACCTGCTCCATCACCAGCCCGATCCCTTCGGTCGTTCTCAGCCCCGCATAGAAGAAGGTTGCCAGGCCGATCTGTTTCATCCGTTGCGCCGTGATCGCGTCCAGGTGGTCGATGACATACGACACCAGCCGCCCATCGGGATCGATCCGCAACCTCTCCGCCAGGCGCACTGCCGCATCTCCCAGATCGTGATGGATGAAGTGGATCGCTCCCGCGCCGACCAGCAGGAAGAAGACCGCCTCGGCCAGTTTGAAGAGGCCAATCAGTAGCAATCCGCTGTCGTGATGCCGTGCGACGCGCTTGTGGACTGCGCCAGTCTTGTGTTCACTGGCCACACCGGTTCTCTTTCCACCAGCTTCGCCGGCTCTCTCTCCACCAGCTTCGCCCACTTTTTTTATCTCAACCGCACTTCCCATATCCCCTACGCCGCGTCCCACCTGCAACATGCCCCACAACCAGTTGACGAGTGCCGCGCGCGATTGTCAACCGCAGGCGGCTCGACTGAGCGCTGAGACTACTGGGGAAGGACTTCAATGCCTGTCACAGTCGCATAGCCCTCCACCGGAACGAAACTCAGGAGCAATTTGCCCTGGGCATTGGGCTCGAGGCCTGTGGCCTTGCGAAACACCACGTCTGTCTGGCGCGCCTCTTTCACCAGGTTGAAGTTATTCAGCAGCACCTTCCCGTTGCAGAACACATTGAAGATATGGGCGACTGTGGCCCGGTCATCACCGGACAAAGAGAGTGGCTGGTCCCAGTCGCCGTGGCGTGCCGCAAAATGCAGCAACACAGTGTATTTCCCCGGTGACACGGGAATCGCATAGGAGAAGTTGCCCCAGCGCTCGGTTTCGTATAGTTCCGGGTCGTCGGTCCCGCTGACTGGAGAAGTGTAGGAAGCCATCTGGCCGCCCTCGAAATAGTTGTCCGGGCTCCACCAGTGGCTATCGTTGGAATAATAGGGAGTCTGCCTGGCCAGAAGGCGTATAGGCCGGATGTGTCCCCGGACTCCAGGCAGGATCTCGATGGCCGATAGGATGGCCTGCATCCCATCCTCCCCGGATAATTCGAGATCGAGCAGCCCATCCGCAGCCGGTTCTATGTCCGGGAAGACCTTGACATCGGCGGTACGGCTGCCTCCGGCATCGGCCACAACATCGAAGCGGCTCAGCAGCGTCTTGCCGTTGGCGCGCACGCTCAGGATACGGCTGCCTTCTCCGCTCGTCTCTGTGGACTCCGGGCCATAGACCGTCTCGGCAAAATGCAGGCGCAGTTCGTAGATGCCCTTTTTCAGAGGAATCTTGTAGCGAAATTGTCCTTGTCGGCTGGTGCGGTAAAAACCTGGGTCCTGCGTGCGCCAGATGTGCTCGACGGAGCTTTTCACCGCGGTGCCGCCATCGAACCAGATATCGGCGTTCCACAATTTACCTGCATGATCGACAAAGCTGCGGCTTGAACCGGACAGGATGCGGACCTCTTCCCCGATGGGCGGGCCAATCTGCGGTTCCGTGGGCTGTGCCGAAGGCTGATTCAATAGCGCAGCAGAGTATGGCCGCTTCTCGTGCCGGAGAAAAAACAGGGCACAGCTCAGGCCCAGCAGCAGAAGCGCAACTGCGGCGGCAAGCCACAAGGTCCGGCGACCGGGACGACGAAACCCGTGTTCCGCCTGGCGATGGCCGGTGCTCCCGGTTCCGGACTGGCCGGCAACGGACGGGACCTCCGCAGGGAACGCGCTCTCCCTCTGCGGTGAAGCTCCCGATTTGAATTCAGGAACATATTGCCCCACGGGAATAGTGATATGGAGCCGGTGCGACGAGCCTTCGTTGGCATAGTACTCAGCCAGACGCTTGCGCAGGCGGTTGGCCTCCACCCGCACAATGGAATCGGAGTTCTGATCGAAGGAAGCTCCGCGATGGAATACGTCCACCCCGATGGAATATTCCTTGATCTGGTTGGCTTCCCCATCGAAGAGCTTCTCGCATAGGTAAGACAGCAGATGAGCGAGGATGGGCGCGCGCGTAAAGTACTTCGACTGAAGCACCGCCTCCACTTCCGCACGCCGGGCATCGAGATCGAGCGGTCCTTGGCTTTCCATCGCCATCCTTGCCATTCCAAAATGATTGTAATGTTAGCGCTCTCCAGCCTGTTGCGGGTGTGTTAACGGTGAAACCGGAGGGTGGGAAGAGGGATGTAACGGCAGGGCACCTCCTCAACATCCCACCTGTGTGTTCCTCCGGGCCGATTTCACAATGGTCGTAAGTAACCACAGCGCCGTGAGTTCGCCTGCGACGCACCGGGTTTAACCCCGCCGAAACAGGCAGGTAGCAGGGTTAGCGTTGTGCGCTACCCAGGCTAGGCCTCTACTGGGGTCGATGCAGAGAGCAGGTCGCTGGAGACGGCAGATGCAGTCGCCGTCTTGCATCGAATGCCCATTCGCAGAGGAGATGACCCATGAAAAAACTGGTGATGATGCTCATGGCAACGGGCCTGCTGTTTTGCGCGGCGCCGTACGGAATGACAGCCCCGCTCCAGAATGGGGCGATGCCGGACAAGCTGGCGGGCGCCAGAATCGCCGAGGTGAAAGGAGACGTGGCGCGCATACGCAAAGATTATGTGTCGGCCGTCTCCGACTATCTCACGGCGCTGCGCGTCGACCGTCAGAATGCCGAGATCTATAACAAGCTGGGCGTGGCCGAACTCCAGTTGGGTGATCGCAGTTCGGCGCACAAGTACTTTGAACGCTCCGTAAAATACAACCCCCAGTACGCTGTTGCGCTGAACAACCTTGGAGCCACAGCCTGCCTTGACCGGAAGTACAAGCTTGCCGTCGGCTACTTAAAACAGGCGTTGGCACTGGATGAGCCGAAAGCTCCTACCCACATCAACCTGGCGGAAGCCTGGATCGGCCTTGGCCAGACAGATCGCGCCATGACGGAATACACGCGGGCCCTCGAGCTGGACCCCGACGCCCTGAGCGAGAATGAGAATGGGGTCCTGGCGAGGATCAGCACGCCGGAACAGCGCGCCCGCGCAGACTATATTATTGCCAAATCGTATGCCAGGCGCGGCAACTTCGAACAAGCCCTGGAGTATTTGAGCAGGGCCAAAGAGGACCGCTTTCCCGATCTCGCCAAAGTCTATGCCGACCCGGAGTTCGCACCTCTCTGGAAGGACCCCCGTCTGGCTAAAATCATCAAGCGATAGAAGCTATTTTGTCTCGCTTGAATCGCCGCGATTCCGCAAACCGCCTGCCGCAGAAGCGCCGCCTATCTCAGCGCCATGCGCCGGCTCTCCATCGCGACGAGATACGGTCGCGCCTTCTCCAGCGCAGCCTCCGCCGTCAAACCATACTTCTCGCGCAGATCTTCCAGCTTGCCGTGCTCGATGAACTGGTCGGGCCAGCCCACGCGCACCACCGGCACGTCGAGTTCCAGTTCGCTCAGCGCCTCCAGCACCGCCGAGCCGAAGCCTCCGGCCAGCACATGGTCCTCCAGCGTCAACAGCAACCCGCAGTGGCGCGCAAATTCGGCCACCGTGACGCGGTCAATCGGCTTGGCGAAGCGCGGGTTGATCACCGCCGCTGAAAATCCCTCGCGCTCCAGCATCTCGGCCAGACGCACGGCCTCGGGAAGCATCGCGCCCAGCCCGAAGATGGCAACGTCGTTGCCGTCGCGGACCAGCTCGGCAACGCCAATCTCCAACGCCCGCGGCTGCGCCTTCACCGTCACGCCGGGCCCCGCGCCCCTCGGGTAGCGGATCGCCACTGGCCCTGGGTGCAGCATCGCCGTGTACATCATGTCGGCCAGTTCGTCCTCGTCCTTGGGAACCATGTGGACGATGTTGGGAAGGCTGCGCAGGTAGCTGATGTCGAAGAGCCCGTGGTGCGTCGGCCCGTCGTCGCTGGAGAGGCCGCCGCGGTCCATGCAGAAGACCACCGGAAGGTTCTGCAGGCACACGTCATGCACAATCGGATCGAACGCACGTTGCAGGAATGTCGAGTATATGGCGCAGAACGGCTTGTATCCCTTGGTCGCCATGCCCGCCGCGAAGATCACCGCGTGCGCCTCCGCGATGCCCACATCGAAGTAGCGCGAAGAGTGCTTCGGACGGAAGATGTCGAGCCCGGTGCCGCTGGGCATCGCCGCCGTAATCGCCACAATCTTGTCGTTCTCGTCGGCCAGTTTCGAGAGAGTCTCGCCAAAGACATCCGAGTAGGTCTTCTGCCCGGCCGGCTTGGTCTCGCCCGTCTCCGGATCGTACGGCCCCAGCCCGTGGAACTTCTTCTGCTTCTCCTCCGCCGGCTGGAAGCCGCGCCCCTTCTGCGTAATCGCGTGCAGGATCACCGGCTTGTTCTGCTGCTTCAGAAACTTGAATGTCTCGATCAGCAGCGGCAGGTTGTGTCCGTCCACCGGCCCGTAGTAGCTCAGCCCGAACTCCTCGAAGAGAATCCCCGGCCCGATCAGTCCCTTGGCTGCCTCCTCCGCCTTGCGTGCCACATGCCGCACTGTCTTGCCGCCGAAGCGCTCCAGCATCGTGGCCGCGCGGTCGTGCATTGCGGCAACCGTCGGATTGGTCACGATCTTGTGAAAGTATTGCGCGATCGCACCCACGTTCTTGTCGATCGACCATGCATTGTCGTTCAGCACCACGATCAGCCGCTTGGTCTGCAACGCGATGTTGTTCAGTGCCTCGAAGGAGATTCCGTTGGTGAACGCCGCATCTCCGCACAGCGCGACAATGTGTTCCTTGCCGCCGGACATGTCCCGCGCCACGGCCATGCCAAGCGCCGCGCTCAGCGCAGTGCCCGCGTGCCCCGCGCCATAGCTGTCGTGCTCGCTCTCGGTGCGCAGCATAAATCCGTTCAGCCCGCCCGCCTGCCGTATCGTCTCGAACCGGCGGTTGCGACCGGTCAGCATCTTGTGGACATACGCCTGGTGGCTCACGTCGAAGACGAAGCTGTCGCGCGGCGTGTCGAAGACGTAGTGCAGCGCCAGTGTCAGCTCCACCACGCCCAGGTTTGGGCCCAGGTGGCCGCCCGTCTTGGCGACGCCAAGGATCAGCCGCTCGCGTATCTCTTCGGCAAGTTGAGTCAGTTGCGGAATGGTCAACCGCTTCACATCCGCCGGAGACTCGATCCCGCTCAACAGCTCTTCCATGCTCATCCTGTCTGAAACTGTTGCCTGCCATGCGTCCTTCGTTTGCGCAGGAGCCCCAGCCCTTTAGTATACCAATCTCTTGGGTGTGCCCGCGGCCATTGCATTCACTCTGGTCTAATCCGCTGCATCCACGAATCTTCAAGCCCCTGAAGTACCACAGGCTTCCCCCAAAAGTGCCAGTACCACATGCCCGCCCATCGCTTACCATCGAGATCTGAGATGATCGCCACATTGGTAACACGCGAAATTACGCGAAGTGAAGCCTTGCGGTTCGAGACCCTCGATCGATACGAGATCCTCGGTGCATTGCCCGACCCCGCCATCGACGACCTCGTCGAGCTGGCCGCAAAAGCCTGCAACGCCACCGTCGCCGGGCTCTCCTTTGTCGCCGCCGACCGCATCTGTATCTACTCCCGATGCGGCTTCCGCGACACCGAGCTGCCTCTCGGCAGCCTGCCCTCGGTGCCCCCGTTGCGCAGCCAGAGCGTGTACGAGATCTCCGACGCCTCCGATCACCCCGCCTTCTCCCCTGGCGGGATACTGCTCGCAGGCCGCACCTTCCGCTTCTATGCCGACGCCCCGCTCACCACACCCTCCGGAATTCGCCTTGGCTCCCTCTTTGTCCTAGACGTCCCCGCGCGAAGGCTCACCCCCCTGCAGACGCAGACCCTCGGCGTCCTTGGCCGGCAGGCGATGACCTCGATCGAACTCAGCCACTCCCAGCGCCAGATGGAGCGCGCCGGCCGCGCCCGCCAACGGATCGAATCCACACTCACCGTCGAACGCAACTTCGTCTCCACCGTGCTCGACACCGTCGACGCCCTGGTCGCCGTCTTCGACACCGCCGGCCGCATCGTCCGCTTCAATCGCGCCTGCGAGGCCGCCTCTGGATACAACTTCCCCACCCTGGTGGGACGGACCCTCTGGGACAAGCTCATCCCCCATGCAGACATCCCCGCTGCCGTGCAGAACTTCGAGCGCCTGCGCGCCAATGGCTCGCCCGCCGCATTCGAGAACCAGTGGCTGCACCGCGACGGAAGCCTGCGCCGTATCGCATGGTCGGCCTCGCCGATCTTCGACGACCAGGGACATATCAACTTCATCATTGCCACCGGCATCGACGTCACCGTCCAGCGCGGCGCCGAAGAGACCCTGCGAGAGAGCGAAGCCCGCTACCGCCAGCTCGTCGAAGGCTCGCTCGGCATGGTCTGCACCCACGATCTGCAGGGCCTTCTGCTCTCCGTCAACAACCACGGTGCGCAGAGCGTCGGCTATACCCGCGAAGAAGTGATCGGCCATCGGCTCTCCGAGTTCATGCCCGAGGATCGCCGCGCGGAATTCGATAATTACCTCAGCTACATCGTAAACAAGGGCGAGGTCCAGGGGCTTCTCCACCTGAGCCACGCCAACGGAGAAGCGCGCGTTGTCGCATTCCGCAACAAGCTCATCCAAACCCCTGGGCGAGACCCCTACGTCCTCGGTTTCGGCATCGACATCAGCGAGCAGGTCCGCGCAGAAGACCGGCTGCGAGACCTGATGCGCCAGTCCGACTCCGTCCTCGAGTCCGTCGGCGACGGCATCTACGGCATCGACCTCGACGGCAACTGCACCGTCGTCAACCCCGCCGCCGCACAGATGCTCGGCTTCAAACCCGACGAGATCCTCGGCCGCAACATGCACTCGCTCATCCACCACACCCGCGCCGATGGCACCCCCTATCCGGAGGAAGAGTGCCCCATTCAAAACACCATCCGCGACCTCGACACCGTCCGCATCTCCAATGAGGTCTTCTGGCGCAAGGACGGTACCAGCTTCCCGGTCGAGTACGTCGCCCGTCCACAGATCGAAATCGAGCCCGAACCCCAACCCAAAATCGATCCCAAAATCGAATCCGGAATCCTGTTTGAAATCCAGCCCGCAGTTCAGCCCAAAGTGCAGCCCGAAATCGATCCCGCCTCCCTGAACGCAAGGCCTGCGGGAAAGGCCGTCGGCGTTGTCGTCGCCTTCACCGATACCACCGAGCGACGGGCCCTCGACCGCATGAAGGACGAGTTCATCTCCACCGTCTCGCACGAACTGCGCACGCCGCTCACCTCGCTGCGCGCCGCCCTCGGCCTCATCACCGGGGGCTCGCTCGACACCCGTCCGCAGAAGCTCAAGCAGATGCTCGAGATCGCCGCCGGAAACACCGACCGCCTCGTCCGCCTGGTCAACGACATCCTCGAACTCGAACGCATCGGCTCCGGCAACGCCGAGCTGCACTCCACTATGTGCTCGGCCGATGACCTCTTCCGCCGCGTTGCCGTCCTGCAGCAGACAGACGCCGTCAAGGCCCAGATCCGCATCACCTTCAACTCCCACGGAGTCAACGTCTGGGCAGACCCAGACCGCATCCTTCAGACCATCGCCAACCTCGTCTCCAACGCCATCAAGTTCTCCCCTCCAGGCACGGAGATCCATCTGCAATCACGCCACACCGATGCCTGCGAAGCCGAGATTCAGGTTCGCGACCAGGGCCGCGGAATCCCCGAAGACAAACTCGAGAGCATCTTCGAGCGCTTCCACCAGGTCGACGCCTCAGACTCCAGAACCATGGGTGGCACCGGCCTCGGACTCGCCATCTGCCGCTCCATCGTCGCCCAGCATGGAGGCCGCATCTGGGCAACCAGCACCCTCGGCAAAGGCTCAACCTTCCACTTCACCCTGCCCACACGCCCCGCCAGCAACCTCCTCTAAGCAGTCTGGCTGCCTGTGATTTCCATACCTCACTCAGATGAGATTCTTCAGGCAATAGCCTCCGACTAGCATGGTGGGCCAAGCCTTTAGTGCTCTGTATAAGAAATAAACTTCTGAAAACCTTGCACTTTCCAATTTCCATGGTATGTTCATGGATCTCGGGCCAAATTCTTATCCCTCGGCGGTGAACAGAGATGTCCCCACGGTCATTATTGCTTGCTCTAGTGTTTTTGCCCCTTTTGCCTTGCGTTTCAGCCCAAACCCCTCCTCCAAAAGTAAAAGCCCCAACCCCGGCTGTAACACCACCTTCCGCCGTCCCAGCTCCTTCTACACCGCCGCAGACGACCGCTCCAGGGGGAGCAGCCCCAACCCCTTCGGGGGCCGGGCTGACACCAGGAGCGGCCAGCACCTGCACCGATAAGAGCATCAAGGTCCAGGTTGTATATGTGAGCGACTCTGGGGGGAGCTACGAGGGGCCTCTTTGCGTTAGAGTCGTGGTGAACATATTGCGCTACAACGCCGAGATCGGTCGGACAATCACATACACCAGCGGCCCCGACCCGAACAGCATTCTGGGGACATCCAGCACAACAACCGGCGGAGCCGCGTCAAGTCTCGTCCATCGTCCAGACCCGACCACCGTTGAAGAGGCGGTCAGCAATCTGAATCAGTACATATTAGATGAGATTAAAAACACGACCGTGATGAGCATTTCAGCAGAGAAATACTCAGTTGAAGAGTTAGGCGCCGTCGCATCATTGAACGCATTACTCTCCAACTCTGATTCGCTCATAAAAAGCGGGGTTCAGACCCTCTTGGACGCATCGTCCAAGGTGCAAACCACCTTAGGAACCGATACAGATACAACCTCACCCGCAGGCCTGGTTTGGCCAGTCAATGCGAGCGTCACATCTGATCTGGCTCTGCTTCAAGCACAAATCCAGACGATACCCTTGACGTTCTCGGCCACCTGGAATACCTGGTATGCGGTCCCCGCAAATAAAGCCAAATTCGATTCGCTGTCCACAACACTTACCGGCCTGAACACTCAGCTTGGTCCATATTTGGTCGGTGGCACGAAACAGGTGGCCTTTCAGAAGAACAAGGACCTTGTAACCTTCTGGAATATTCGATTGACATCGTTGAAGGATCCAGCGGCGTTCACGTTGTCGACAGAGGTCGATTGCCAACCGCTGTTCAACAAGAACAGTTAAACTGCTATAAATCTCTCGACAAGCGATCTGCTGCCCCTTCTATCGGGCAGCACCCCCTCCATATCACAGAAGGTTCTCGCTACGGTTACCTGTCAAAGCCGCTTTTCGGTGAGCGCTGGAGTGGTTTTCAGCGGAATAACTCAGCGGCAATTCGCCATCACCTCGGTGCCTTCGGGCTCGAGTACCCAGAACATCTTTACACGATCGAACAGCTCCAGTTTCCACCCCATGCCCTTGGCGATGTTCAGCGTAAGGCTGCTTAACTTTGACAGCAAGGGAATTTGGTCCTGGACCGCAGGGTTTGGAGTGGCGGCTAATACCAAGAGCGCAAGCAGCGGCGGCTCAAACCCCGAATATCTAATCGGGACTGGTTTCTCCATTCTACGAACAATCTACGTCTCGCTCGGGGCAGACATCGGACAAACACAATATCTAGGCGGCGGGTACAAGGAGGGACAGACTGTGCCCTCCACAATCACTACGCCACCCGTTGTGACGTCGACCAAGGCAGGCCTTGGGCTTGCGATTACTTTCTCGAAGCCTTAAATCCAAGACCAGTGGAGAGCGTGATGAGATACCGACTAGTCTTTCTGACCGCGGCCATTCTTGCACTGCCTCATCTCTATGCAGAGGATCAGGCAGCACCCAAACCAATAATCATGGAAGGTCTGCCCGATCCTCTGCAGGCGAAGCGCGATCTCTGGATCCAATCCTCGGCCAATAGTGGCATCGCACCCCGGTACTTTATAAAAAAAGTAAATCAATGGATTCCAGGGCAAGTCATACGGGTTGCGTTTAGCGGAGGAAACGCCGCCCTAAGGCAGGACATAGCGGCAACCGCATCGCAGTGGACGGCCTTCGGCAACATAAAATTTGATTTCGGACCACCAGGACAATTCTACGAGTGGACAAATCAAGATCAGTCCTATAGTGCAGAAATACGGGTCGCATTCGTTCACGGTGGTCAATATGGAGGATATTGGTCCCTAATAGGCACCGACAGCATACAGCCTGCTCTTTCCAAGCCCAACGAAGCCTCGCTGAATCTCGACGGTTTTGACGTTTCAAGGCCTTCGGACTGGTCTGGAGTTGTCCTGCACGAGTTCGGGCATGCACTTGGCTTTATGCACGAACACCAGAGCCCGGCCGGGGGGTGCGACGCCGAATTCAATTGGTACGGCGATCCGTTGTACGACATCACAGCCGACATGTACGGACAACTCAAGACAGACGCGAACGACCGATCGCCAGGTGTCTACAGATTCTTGGCGGGCCCCCTGAATGGGTGGCCAACAGCCAAGACGGACTTCAATATGAGGTCTCTTCCCAACTCTACTGCGTACGATATGGGTGCCTTTGATTCACATTCAATTATGATGTACAGCTTCGATCAATCGTTTTTCACCAATGGTACCCACAGCAAGTGCTACACAGCCGAAAACCTGACCCTCTCTCCAGGAGATCAAGCAGGAGTGGCGCTCCTATACCCAAAGGATCAAGCCAAGGCGGATGCGCTCAAGCGCGAGACTAACAGTGCATTCCAAACACTCAGCGAGTCACCCATGCTTTCAAATACTGTTAAGAAGCAACTGAAGGACTTGCAGATCGAAATGCAGGCGATACCGATCCATTAGTCCAAAGGGCGCGTTCACTCTGCCCATACGCCCCGCAAGCAACCTGCTCTAGCTCCTGTCGCCAGAGCGTTCGTCTCTATCGCAGCTCCACGCGCACCGTCGCACCGTCTCCATTCACAAAGGAGACCTCGCGTCCGGTCATCGACACGTGCGGATCGTACTTCCCTTTACTCCTCCCGCTGTTGCCAATCCAGTCGATCGGTAAGGTTGTGGGGTGGTCTGCATCCGTCAGGCACACCATCCAGTGCAGGCACGTCAGGCGCACCGGGGTTCCCGGCGCCTTGTTCCAGCCCTGCACCAGAATGCGGTACGCGCCCGGCTCCGCATCCTGCCACAGAAGTACGTCGCCCGAGGCGTTGACAAACACCTGCACGCCGCTCTGCTTCCCATCCTTGCCACTGCCTTGCAGCAGGTCTGGATCCACCTTCTGGAGCAGGCCGGAGACCTCACTTTGCACCTGTTCGACCTTTGACGCCCGCAGCACGCCGGAGACCCCGCTTTGCAGTTGTCCGGTCGCCTTGCTTATTTGCAGCAGTTCGGCCGCTGCGTTTTGGCTCTTGCCGGAGTTGCCGCTCTGCTGCGGCACAATCACCCCGCCGCTTTGGACCTGTTCCTCCATTGCGCTCTGCATCGATTCAGTCACCACGTCCTGGCTCTGGTTGGGCGTTCCGCTCTGCCGCAGACTCGACTTCCCGCTCTGACGCAGACTCGACTTGCCGCTTTGGCGCGCGTTGGTTTTCCCGCCCTGGTGCAAGTCGGACTTATAGACCGTCGCCAGCGGGTCGCGCACATAGATGCGCCGCCGGTCCACCACCATCAGCGCCAGCAGCACACCCAACACAAGCAGCAGAAAAGTCTTCATCGCAACCTCACTTACCACTCACCGCTGACTACTTACCCCTATTTTTTGTCCTTCTCCTCGTGGTACTCCTGCTCGGTGTTGATCTCCCACAGCGCCCGCTTGTCCACTCTTCCCGCCGCCAGACCATCGACCACAGCCATCGCCGTCAACATGCTGTGGTCCTGGTTGTTGTACTTGTGCATTCCGTTGCGTCCCACCAGGAACAGGTTCTCGATGCCATCGGTAAACGTCTTCAGCTCCTCGAAGCGGTCGTAGGTGCCGAAGTACGCCGGGTAGGTCTTGGGCACGCGCACCACATGCGCGTCGCTCACGTCCACCGCGTTCAGAATTCCGATCTTCGCTACCTCCGCGATGGCGAACTTCTTCATCTCCTCGTCGGACTTCTTCCACAGATCGTCCGTCTCGTAGCAGAAGTACTCCAACCCAATCCAGACCTTCGCCGAATCGCTTACCAGGTATGGGCTCCAGTTGTTGAATATCTGCAGCCGCCCCAGCAGCACATCCGGCTCCTGAATATAGATCCATGTGTCCTTCAGCAGGCCGCCGTCCGGCTCGGTCACCTTCAGCCTGTCCACCAGCAGCCCCACCGTGATGAAGTCGCGGTACTGCAATCCGTCGCTGACTTCGAGAACATTCGCCGGCACCGGAGTGTTCATCGCGCGCAGCAGATCGCGCATCGGCATGGTGGAGAAAAAATAATCTCCGGCAAAGGTCCTGCGCTCACCGGTCTGGCTGACTGCCTCGACCGAGGTAACGCGCAGCGGCTCTCCCTCTGCGAAGTTCAGTCGCTCCACCTTCCATCCCATCTGGATCTCGCCGCCCTTCCGCTGCACCAGCTCCGCCACATGCTCCCACAGTTGTCCCGGCCCGAACTTCGGGTACATGAAGCGCTCGATCAGCGATGTGTCGGTTCCCTTCTGCGCCAGGTCGCCGCCCTCGCTCGCTGCGCGAAACATCTTCTTCACCAGATGCTTCACCGCCGTGGTCAGGCTCAGCCCCTTGATCCGTTGCGCGCCCCACTCCGCCGATATCTCGTGACACGGCGTGCCCCACACCTTCTCCGTGTAGCTCTTGAAGAACGTCAGGTACAACTCGCGTCCGAAGCGGTTGATGAGAAAGTCCTCCAGGCTCTTCTCCGGCCTGATCTGATGCACGCGAGAGAACGCGTAGCTGGTTCCCACGCGCGCCATGCGCACCACGCCGAGGTTCTTCAGCGTCGTCGCCGTCAGCGTGATCGGGTAGTCGAAGAACTTCCGCAAATAATAGATCCGGCTGCGCCGAGGCCGGATCAGCATCACCAGGTCGGGGTTCTCAGGCTCGGGAACCACTACCGTCTCGGCAACGTCTCCCTCGGAATCTTCCTCTTCGGCCTCCTCGCGTTCCTCGTGGTGCAGCGGCCCCATCCCGCGCAGCGGCGACTCCTCGTGCAGGTGCGCGGGAACCGTCACCACCCGCCGCTTGCCTTGATAGCCGATCTCGACCGGCTGGCTCAACGTCTCTGCCACACTCTCGGAGCCTGCCTGCGCCGCCAGCTCGGGCGGCATCAGCTCCACCCACCACTCCATCACGCGGTCGGACTTGGAAAAGAACCGGTGGCCCCCGATGTCCATCCGGTTGCCCTTGTACCGGATCGTCCGCGAGATGCCGCCAATCTCGTCGCTCGCCTCCAGGATTACCGGCACAATCTCCGTGCGCCGCAGCAGTTCCAGCCCGGCCGTCAACCCCGCCGGCCCCGCCCCAATAATGACCGCCTTCTTCGCCATCCGAGCCCCTGCTCCCTCAATACTGGGTTGCCGATGTGAGTTTATCAGGCTGTTGATGGCCCGCTACCGCGGCGTACCACACTCGGCACCGCGCACCGAACCTCCCCGGCCGCTCATGCTACCGCAGATTGCTAAACAAAGCCGAAGGTTCTGAGAGGATTCTCCGCGTGTTTCGTCTAATGAAACGTCTAAGATAGAAAGTGCCTTTGCGTTCGAGCGCTGCACAGCTCTGCGCGGGCGGGCGGGTGATGCGATCCTATGGCTGAATTTGTAGTCCGATTGGCGGATGAGCGTGGCAAGGTGCAGGAGCAGACGCACTCTGCGGCCACCGAAGAAGAACTGCGCGCCCGCTTCACCCAGGCCGGATACTACGTCTATTCGGTCAAATCGCGCGGCCTGCTGGCGGGCTCCGGCAAGGCCAAGAAGGTCAAGCTGGAGACATTTCTCGTCTTCAACCAGCAGTTCCTCACCCTCATCCGCGCCGGCCTTCCCATCCTCGGCTCCATCGAGTTGCTGGCCCGGCGCCAGAAGCTCCCCCACTTCCGCGCGCAACTGGAGGACGTCGCGACCCGCGTCAAGAACGGCGAATCCATCTCAGAGGCCTTCGTCGCGCAGGGCGGGTTCCCCATCGTCTACACCACCACGCTGCTGGCCGGCGAGCGCTCCGGCAACCTCGAAGAGGTCCTGCAGCGCTACCTCGACTTCCAGCGCGTCTCCCTCACCTTCCGCAAGAAGCTCCTCGCCAGCCTCATCTATCCCGCCGTGCTGGTCGTCATGGTGATCGCCCTCTTCATCTTCCTCATCACCTTCGTCGTCCCGCGCTTCGCCGAGCTATACGAGCAGTTGGGCACCAAGCTGCCAGTGATCACAACGTTTCTGCTGGGTCTGGGCAAGAATGCGCAGAGCTACGGAATCTATGCCCTCGCCGCGCTGGCGCTGCTGATTTTTCTCTTCGTCCGCTGGATCAAGACCGACGCGGGCGCCAACACTATGGACCGCATCCGCATCAGCCTGCCGCTCATCGGTCCTGTCTGGTTGAAGTATCAGGTCGGTCTCTTCTCGCGCACTCTGGCCACGCTGCTCACGGGCGGCCTTCCCCTGGTTCCCTCGCTGGAGACCGCGGCCAGATCCATCGACAGCCGACAGATCAGCAACGCCGTCTTCCGCAGCGTCGAGACGGTGCGCGAGGGCAAGGGCCTCTCCGTCAGCCTGGCCGAAACCAAAATCTTTCCCGAGCTCGCCGTCGAGATGATCGAGGTCGGAGAATCCACCGGAGCTCTGCCCCAGATGCTCAACTCCGTCGCCGAGTTCTTCGAGGAAGACGTGCAGACCAACCTCACCGCCGCCATGAGTCTGATCGAGCCGCTCATCCTCATCGTCATGGGATGCGTCGTCGTCACCATCCTCATCTCGCTCTATCTCCCCATCTTCAGCATGAGCGCCGGCGGCGGCGGCGGTGCACAGTAACCATAGAGCGGACGCAGCAAGCGGAGCTTGCCCTACCCAGCGTCGCCCCCGATGGCAACCACAAAGTAGCTCGCCGGAAGCCCGCCCACATTCTTCACTGTGTGCTTCGTCCCGTATGCAACGTAAAAGACGCCGCCCGGCCCCACATGCTCGCTGACAATGCCGTTCGCGCCCACATGCTGAAACTCCAGCTCGCCCTCGCGCACCAGGATGAACTCCGTGTGCTCGATCGTGTGCAGCGGGTTGGGCTCGGACTCGGCCATCTGCATCGACTGGTGCAGGCTCACCGTCTCCCCGGTGGCCAGCGTGCCATGCACAATATCGCGGCTCTCGCCGCCATTCGCCATCGTCCGCAACGGCATCTGGTCGAAGCCAAAGGCGCGCGAGGTGGCCAGCGAACCTGAGGCCGCGGCTGGGGCCGCCGGCTGCGTACCTGCTGCGGTGGAGTCCATTTGCAATGCCAGGGCCTCTGGCGCGCCCGCGCCGATAGCAGCCAGCACGGGAAGCGAGATACAGAGTTCGCGACGGCTCATATTCTTCATGCTCGCAATCCTAACTCATGGGACTGCTGCACGACACCCCATGCTGTTGCTCACACGCGAAACCTTGTACCCTTAAACTTCACCTTGCACCATGAACCTCGAACCTTGAATCCCATGCACCTGACCGACTCTCACGCGCACCTCGACATGTTCTCCGGCGGCCTGCCCCTGGTGCTTGCCCGCGCCGAAGCCGCCGGCGTGCGCACCATCCTCGCCATCGGCATCGGCGAGGGGCCCGGCGAGATGCAGCGCGCGCTGCAGATCGCCCAGGAGTTCACAGGCCAACCAGCCACGCCCGCAATCTTCGCCAGCGCCGGAATCCATCCCCAGGAGGCGCACCGGGCCGACGCCGACGCGCTGGCCAAGCTGGCGCGACTGGCAGCAGACGAGCGGGTGATTGCCATCGGCGAAATCGGCCTCGACTACTACCACGTCGACAACCCCACAGCCCCCATCCAGCGCGCCGCCTTCGTCGCTCAAGTGCAGGTAGCCGCGGCCGCGCGCAAGCCGATCCTCATCCACTGCCGCACATCAGAGCTGGCCACGCCCGAGGCCAAAGAGAAATTCGGCCCCGCCGACGCATGGCAGGATCTGCTGGAGCTGCTGGACACGCACTGGAACCCCAAGAATCGCGGCGCGATTCCAGCCGGAATCCTGCACTGCTTCTCCGGCACTATCGAGCAGGCGCGGCGTGCGCTCGACCTCGGCTTCTATCTCTCGTTCGCCGGCAACCTGACCTACCCCAGGGCCGCCGGCCTGCGCGAGGTTGCGGCCTTTGCGCCCGCCAACCGCATTCTGATCGAGACGGACGCGCCATTTCTCGCCCCCATCCCGCACCGCGGAGAGCAGAACGAGCCCGCGCTGGTCGTCCACACCGCCGAGTGCCTGGCCGCGCTGCGCGGCATCTCGCTCGAAGCCCTCGCCGCCCTCACCACCGCCAACTTCCACCGCATCTTCCCCACCACCTCGAACCTTGAACCTTGAACCTGCTCTATACTTCCCACATGGCATCCGACAACAGCTTCGATGTAGTCAGCAAGGTGGACCTGGCCGAGGTGAAGAACGCGGTCGATCAGGCAACCAAGGAGATCAACACGCGCTTCGACCTGAAGGACACAAAGTCCAGGATCACCATCGAGGGCGAAGACACCATCCAGCTCGCCTCGCAGGACGAGTACAAGCTGGAGGCGGTCAAGGAGATCCTGCGCCAGAAGCTGGTCAAGCGCGGCGTCTCGCTCAAGAACCTGGAGTACGAGAAGCTGGAGCCCGCCGCAAACTCCTCCGTCCGCCAGAAGATCAAGATGGTGCAGGGCATTCCGCCGGAGAAGGCCCGTCAGGTCGCCGCGCTCGTCAAGGAGATGAAGCTGAAGGCGCAGGCCAGCATTCTGGGCGACACCGTGCGCGTGGTCAGCAAGGACCGAGACACGCTGCAGCAGATTATGGCCAAGCTGCGAGCCGCCGACTTCGGCGTCGCGCTGCAGTTCACCAACTACCGCAACTAGCCCGGCCTGCCCCGCCTTGTCCTGCTGCTGGAACGCAGTAGTTTTTTTCAGATTGACAACAAATCGCCGAATCCCAGGCCCCGACCTGCTACTCTAACTTGGCATGAGCGCTCTCTCCATAGCCACGGCGAAAGAGGTCTTCGAACTGCTACGCGACGACCTGGCCGCCATCGAGCAGGAGTTCACCCGCCAGTCAGCGTCCGACATCGATGTCATCACCGACATCGCCCAGTACCTCATGGCCGGCGGCGGCAAGCGCATCCGACCGCTGCTTCTTCTGCTCTCGTCCAAGGCCATTGGCTGCACCAGCCGCTCGCGCATCCGCCTCGGCGCGGTGGTCGAAATGCTGCACACCGCAACCCTCGTTCACGACGACATCATCGACGAAGCCGAACTCCGCCGCGGCCGTCCCTCCTCCAACACCACCTGGGGCAACGCCAAGTGCGTCCTCGCCGGCGACTGGCTCTACATGCAGTCGTTTGCCACCGCCCTCGAAGAACGCAACTTCCGCGTCCTCGAACTCCTCATCTCGCTCACCCAGCAGATGGTGGAAGGCGAGCTGCTTCAGATGCAGAAGCTCGGCCGCCTGATCAACGAGGAGGAGTACTTCGACCTCATCTACCGCAAGACGGCCTGCCTCTTCAGCGTCACTATGCAACTGGGCGCGGCCATCGGAGGCACTAGCGACGAGACCGAATCCCAACTCGGCGAGTACGGACGAAACCTCGGCCTCGCCTTCCAGATCGTTGACGACGTGCTCGACCTCACCGCCACCGAGAGCATCCTCGGCAAGCCCGTGGCCAGCGACCTGCGCGAGGGCAAGGCCACGCTGGCCGTCATCCACGCGCTGGAGCGCGGCACCGGAGCAGACCGCGAGGCCATTCGCACGGTGCTGGCTGAGCGCAACTTCGCTACCGTCTCGCACTCGGCAATTCTTGAGATTCTGGGGCGCCACGGCTCCATCGCCTACGCCATGGACACCGCCTGCGCCTACGCCGAGGCCGCCCGCCTCTCCATCGCAGACCTGCCCCTCACCGAAGCTAAGCGCGCCCTCCTCTGGGTCCCCGGCTTCGTCACCAGCAGAGATCGATAGACTCTCATGCACCGCAGTGGTTCCAGATTCAGCCTAACTAGCCGCGCAGAAACGCTGCCCACTGCGGCACCGGCTCAAACAGGTGTACCTGTCGCCCCTCAAGTTTCACCGCCACCACACGATGTCCGAGAGCGGATGAGTTATCGAGTAGAACTCCCTCGTCAACCAGTTCAATCGCCTTGGGTAGATTTCTAAAGCTGCGCCCATATCGCCGAGTCTGGTCCTCGATGGGCACATCATGACCTCCCGCAAGGACGCGCGCCTTCACACGGGAGATGTTGATACTCAAATCCTCTGTGCCGATATAGAAGAGACAGGTACGGTATCCCAGCCTCCTTGCATCAGCCAGCATCTTCAGGTAAGTATTTCCGGATAGCGTCGTCTCGACAGAGAAACTGACGCCCTTCTCCAGACAGCTCTCTGCCGCGGTCAACACCTGTTTGCCAGCTTCAATGGGACTCACTTCGCTCGAAGTCTGCGCTTGTAAATCAACTGCCATCGCATCCGGATCAAGAGTTGCTGCCTGTTGAAAATAAGCACGCGCCCATTTCGTGAGCGTACTCTTCCCACTACCGTTCGCACCTGCGATCACTGTCAGGATAGGAGAGTTCACTGTGGACGGGAGGCGGCTTGTTTCAGCTTCTGGTCAGCCTCCAGCTTTTGTTGCCACATCCGCTCGACCTGGACACCCTGACGAGCCGCTTCTGCTATCTTTTGCGCGAGTTTTTCCAAATCTCTACCCATACACAGATCCTACACTTCGCCGTCGGCCTCTTCTACTTCTATGTCTTCATCCTCTGCCTTGTCCAGCTCCAGGTCGGTGGGCTTCATCTTGCCGCCTTTGCCCTCCACCAGAACCTGCACGCGGCCTTCGGCCTGCTCCAGTTCCTGCTTGCAGGCGCTGGTCAGCTTCATGCCGTCCTCGAAGAGGCGCACCGACTCGTCCAGCGACAGGTCGCCGCGCTCCAGCCGCTCCACCACCGTCTCCAACTGCGTCAATTGCTCTTCAAAGTTCGCCATAGCCGCCTCTTCTTTCTCCGCTCTCTCAAACCAGTCCCAGCACCTGTGCCGCCGCCGTGTACTTGCCGAAGGGTGCGCTCACCTGGCAGCCCTGCACCATGGTTCGCGCCGAAGCCAGCATCTCCTGCGCAATGCGGATTCCCTCAGCGCGCGCTGCCTCCGGCGTACTGGCCGCCGCCATGCGGGTCAGGATCGCATCCGGCATGGAGATCTTCAGGTCGTTCTTCAGGAACTCGGCGTTGCGCAGGCTGATCAGCGGCCAGATGCCTGCGATGAGCGGAATTCGGAATGGCTCGATGCGGCGCAGGAACT
>Ga0302195_10001023_pt1 | contig 22100 bp, 19 predicted proteins | sample II_Bog_N1_2_FD_198778 | JGI IMG/M metagenome (GOLD analysis project Ga0302195, IMG submission 198778) | Peat permafrost microbial communities from Stordalen Mire near Abisko, Sweden - II_Bog_N1_2 | ecosystem: Environmental > Terrestrial > Soil > Wetlands > Peat | place: Sweden: Abisko...
AAGTTCTACCTTTCTACCATTTCATTCTCCCATTCTACCATTTTCAGTTCAATGTCGGCCCGGAGCGTTTCCGCACACTGCAAAACCCCTGCCATGCCCTAAGCTAGAGCCATGAGCGAGTTGAACATGGAAGCGGCTGCGGGGACGGGCGGAGAGTCCGGGACAGGCGAAATCTTTGACCTGCTGGTCGTCGGCGCAGGACCGACCGGCCTGGCCTGCGCCATCGAGGCTCAGAAGGCCGGCTTCCGCGTGGTGGTGGTCGACAAGGGCTGCGTCTGCAACTCCCTCTTCCACTACCCCGCGCACATGACATTTTTCACCACCCCCGAACTGCTCGAGATCGGCGACATTCCCTTTCCCAGTCCCAACCCCAAGCCAACGCGCAACGAGGCATTGCAGTACTACCGCCTGGTCGCGGCCTATTACAAGCTCGACATTCGCCAGTACCACCGGGTGGAGCGGGTCGACGGAGCCGACGGCGATTTCACCGTGCACACTGAAGACCGCTTCGGACGCCCCGGCTCCTTGAGGGCCCGCAAGCTCGTGCTTTCCACCGGCTACTACGATCTGCCCAACTACCTCGGCATTCCCGGCGAACAGCTCAGCAAGGTGCATCATTACTACAACGATCCGCACCCGTTTTTCGAGACGGATGTGGTGGTGATCGGGGGCAAGAACTCGGCAGCTATCGCGGCTCTTGAGTTGTGGCGCAGCGGGGCGCGGGTCACGCTGGTGCATCGCGGTGCGGAGATGCACAGGCACGTGAAGTACTGGATCAAGCCGGACATCGAGAACCGTATTAAGAACGGCGAAGTAGCGGCGCTGTTCAACTCGCAGGTGATCGAGATTACAAGAGACGCCGTGATGGTTGAATCCCCCGCCGGCCGGCAGACGCTCAAGAACGACTTCGTGTTTGCGTTGACGGGCTACCATCCCGACTTCACGTTTCTTGAGCGTCTCGGCGTCCGCTTCGACGGTGAAGATCGCTGCCCGGCCTGCGATCCTGAGTCGCTGGAAAGCAATGTGCCGGGCATTTACCTGGCGGGCGTGATCGTGGCCGGTTCGCGCACCAATGAGATATTTATTGAGAATGGGCGATTCCACGGCCGGCAGATTGCCCGGGCGTTGACGGCGAAGCTGAAAGCGTTGTGAAGCGGTGAACCCGGTCGCGCCGGCCCGTTTCAGGGCGTGGTTGAACTGGGCGGTAAGAAGCAGCAGGCGGAACGCGAGGGGCTCGGGATGCGCTGGTGGCCGCGGTCAATTCGATGGCAGATGCTGGCCGGCCTGGTGGCGCTTGAGGTGCTGTCCATCGGGCTGTTTGCCGCGCTGCTGATCCGCCAGCAGGCGCATGAAGTGCATGAGCACATGCTGCACCGGCTCGACCATCAGGCCACTTCCATGGCCCTCCAGGCCGGAGAGGCTCTCGAGCAGCAGCGTCCCGGCTGGGTAGGCCTGTCCGTGAAGATGATGGGCGAAGCGCCCAGCGTGGCCCTTGCCAAGGTCACCGACCCGGCCGGCAACATGCTGTTTGTGAGCAAGGGCGAGGCCGAGGAGCTGACCCTCGATCCGGCGGAGCTGGCCGAGATTCCCCTCGGGGCCGGCGGCAATGCGCGCGTGTTCGCCTTTGGCCAGGACCGCTGGGAAGGGGTAAAGCCGATCGTTACCGGCGCCGAACTGCGCGGCTATGCGTGGGTGGAGACGGACCGCGCCTGGGACTTCGAGCAGTTGAACTCGGTCCTGCGCAGCACCTTCATCTTTGGAGCGATCTGGATCGCGGCCTCCGCGTTGCTGGTGCTGCTGGTGGCGCGCGCCATCTCGCGCCCCCTGGCCATTTTGCACCGCGGCACGCGGGCGCTGATGAGCGCGCCGGAGGCGAGCGGCAATTTTCCTCTTCCCGTGGCCGTCCATAATGAATTCGGCGACCTGATTGAGGCCTTCAACCGCATGGTCGCTTCGCTCGCCGAGCAGCGCGCCGGCCTGAACGACACGCTGTCCCTGCTCGACTCCATGCTCGCCAATGCGCCCATTGGCCTGGCATTTTTTGACCGCCGCTGCCGCTTTGTGCGCGTCAACCAGGTCTTTGCCGATATGACCGGGGTGAGCCTCAGCCGCCATCTGGGCCGCACGTTGCCCGAGCTGATCACCCAACCCGTGGCGGTCGACCTGGAGGACACGGTACGCAGGGTTTTTACCGCCGAGCAGCCGGTCCGCAACCTGGAGCTGACCGGCAAGGGCGGCCCGCACAATCGCGCCTGGACCTGGCTGGCCAGCGCTTACCCGGTGCGGACGCAACCGCAGCAGGTCCGCTGGGTGGGCGTGATTGTGCTCGACGCGAGCGAGCGCAAACGCAATGAAGAAGCCCTGCGCAAGACCGAGAAGCTGGCCGCGACCGGACGCCTGGCCGCTTCCATCGCGCACGAGATCAACAACCCGCTCGAAGCCATCACCAACCTGCTGTTTCTGCTACGCAATTTCTGCCAGCTCGACGAGGCGGCGTTGAAGTACGTGGCCATGGCCGAGCATGAAGCCCAGCGCGTGGCCGAAATCACCCAGCAGACGCTGCGCTTCTATCGCCAGTCCACGCAGCCCACCCGGGCCAGCATGAACGAGCTGCTCAGCTCGGTGCTGAGTCTCTACCAGGGGCGGCTCAACACCCTCAGTATCCGCGTTGATCGGGACTACGATGCGGAGCTCGACCTATTCTGCTTCGCCGGCGAACTGCGCCAGGTGTTTGCCAACCTGGTGGGCAACGCCATTGACGCCTCTGCCAGCGGTGGAAGAATGCGCATCCGAGCGCGCCGCTCCTGCAACTGGAAGACCCCGGAGCAGACCGGCGTGCGCTTCACCGTTGCCGATACCGGCACGGGTATGGAGCCGGAAGTCCGCGCCCGCGCCTTTGAAGCCTTCTTCACCACCAAGGAAGTGACCGGAACCGGCCTCGGCCTGTGGGTGAGCCACGAGATCATCGTCAAGCACCGCGGTATTGTGCATCTGCGCAGCCGCACCGCGCTGGATGACCCGGCCTCTGGCACCGTGTTCCAGATATTCATTCCCGACGATCCCGGCCTGGCAGCGCCGCAAACGCAGGTCGCTTCCGCAACAGCAACGGCAATCTGAAAAATAATCAAAAAAACTTCTTGCCTGCTCACCCTTCTCGTGTGTTACTATCAGTAACATTATGACGAGTAACACACAGGCAAATCACGATCCGGCGGAGTTGGGCGAACTGGAGCGGAGCATCCTGTCCGTGGTCTGGCGCAAGGCGGAGATCAACGCGGAGCAGGTGCGCGAGGAGCTCGGCCGTCCCCTCAAGGACTCGACGATCCGCACCGTGCTGCGGCGTCTGGAAGAGAAGGGCTACCTCACCCACACGGTCGATGACCGCACCTTTATCTATCGCCCCGCCGAGAGCAGGCAGCGGGTGGCGGGGCGTGCTGCCAAGCGCATTGTGGACTGGTTCTGCGAGGGCTCGGTGGAGGCGCTGCTGGTGGGCATGGTGGACTCGAAGATGCTGGACCGCGCCGAGCTACAGCGGCTCGCAGATCGCATTGCCGCAGCGCAAAAGAGCGCGGCGGAACCGAAAGATTCAGGCAAACATACCAAAGGAGGGCGTGCATAATGGCCATGCTGATTGAATCGGCGCTCCGGGCGCTGGTGGTGGCGCTCACGGTTTGGGCAGGGTTGCGGCTGTTCCGGTTAAAGAACGTAGCCGCGCAGAAGATTGCCTGGGGACTGGTGCTGGTCTGCGCCGCGGCCATGCCGGCGGCCATGCGCTGGTCGCGCCTGCATGGCCTGCTCACAGTGCCGGTGCCCGCCTCGCTGGCGTGGACGCACGCGAGGCCGGCACCGCTGGCAACAGCTGCTCCGGAACCGGCAGTCGCTGTTCACGCTGTTCAGATCGAGCCGCGTCTGCGTCCTGCCCGCTCCGCAGAGGGGGAGCCCGTGATCCATGGCGGAGCCCGCGATCTCGCGCGAGCCGTCAAGGCCGGTGATGTTGCAGCGACTGCGAACCCTCAAACGGCGATCAACCCAACCCCCGCGGCCTCACCGGGCCGCTTCGCCGTTTTGCGGAGCCGGGCCCTGCGCATGGCAGGTCAAATCACTCTGGTCGAGCTGGTCTATTTCCCCGTTTGCGCATTTCTGCTGCTGCGCATACTCTGCGGCCTGGCCATGGCTCTGCGTCTGTGGTGGACCGCGGAGCGGTTTGAGCCCGAGCCCGGGCCTGATCCACTCGTTGACCCGGGCCGCGGCCTGCGCCTGCGCTTCAGCTTTGCCGTGGCCTCGCCCGTGACTATCGGCTCGGCTGTCTTGTTGCCCGCCGACTGCCTTGCCTGGGATCGCGAAAAGCTGCGCATCGTGCTGGCCCACGAGCGCGCCCACGTGCGCCAGGGAGACTTCTATCTGCAGCTGGCTGCCGGGCTCTATGCGGCGGTGTTCTGGTTCAGTCCCCTCGGCTGGTGGCTCAAGCGCACGCTCTGTGATTTGGGTGAGGCCATCAGCGACCGCGCCGGCCTGGAGCAGGCCGCCAGCCGCATCTCCTACGCCCAGGTCCTGCTTGAATTCGCGGCCATGCCGCGCCCAACCCTGATCGGAGTCGCCATGGCACGGAAGAGCAATCTCGCCCAACGCATGGAACGGTTTTTGAATGACTCGCACTTCCGCCAGGCCTTTGCCGGCGGACGCGGACGCATTCTGCTGGCAGTTCTGCTGGTGCCCGCCGCGCTGCTGGCGGGCACGGCTCTGGTCCGCGTGGAGGCTGCGCCGCGGCAGACCGTCCAGGCGCCGCCGGCTCCCCCTGTCGCTCCCACACCGGCGGCGGTTCCCACTTCCGCGTCGGTCCCGGCTCCTGCGGCTGCGCCTGACCTGGCTCCCTCACCGGACCCGGAGCCGGCTCCGCAGGCTGTGCCCCCTCCGCCGCCCGCCGCGCCCCTCGCGCCAGAAGCAGCCGAAGCGCGCTACGCGGACGACGAGCATGAAGTCAGCGTCAGCAATTCGCAGAGCGATACGGCGACCAACACCAGTGTGAACGCCAACGGCAAGCATTGGAGCGCGGGGAGCGGCAAAGGCTACTCCTACTCCTACTCTTCTGATGGCGACTCCTGGGCGCTGGTCACCGACTCCAGTCACCCCGTCAGCTTTAACGGTGACTGGAACGAAGGCACGCGTGCAGAGCTGGACAGGGCGCGCAAGCTGGCCAGCGGAAAGTTCCTCTGGTTCACCCACAACGGCAAGGCGTACTTCGTGGACGACCTGACCCTGATCGCCCAGATCCAGGAGATGTACAAGCCCATGGACGAGCTCGGCCGCCAGCAGGAGATCCTCGCCAGGCAGCAGGAAGCCCTCGGTCGCCAGCAGGAAGCGCTGGGCCGGCGGCAGGAGCAGGCCACCATACCCACGCCCGATATCTCCAAGGAGATGGCGCAGCTCAACCAGGCGGCCGCCAGGCTCGACGCCAGGAAGGGCAGCACGGTCAGCCAGGAAGAGCTGGCCGACCTGGAAGGCAAGCTGGGCGAGATTCAGGGACGGCTGGGCCTGTTGCAGGGCGGGATGGGCGCCAAACAGGGTGAGCTTGGCGAACAGCAAGGCAAGCTGGGCGAGGAGCAGGGCAGACTCGGAGCAGAACAGGGCCGCATCGGCGCCCAGCAGGGCAAGCTGGCCGAGGAAGCCAATCAACGCGTGAAGTCGATCATCGACCGCAGCGTGCGTGACGGCAAGGCGAAGCCCGTCGAGTAAAGGTACGAGCGTTGCTTCAATCGGCGCGCAGGGGCGAAGCGCAGTCATCGGCTCCCGCTCCTGCGCTCTTTCTTTGTGCGCGTTTTGTGCGACACCCGTGGGACGCCGTAGACGCCAACGGTGTTGGAGTGGAATCATGGGACAAGTTCAACTCCACCTGTTGCCGAAGGAGAATCCCCATGCCAGTTGCCAGCCAGATCGACCACGCCGCGGGCAGTTTCCGCATGAACGGCGGCCTCTTCGAGAAGAGCATCGAGGGCCTGACGTCCGATGAGTGGCACAAGCGGCCCGGCGCTTGCGCCAACTCCATGATCTGGGTTGCGGGCCACATTGTCTGGGCGCGCCACCGCGTGCTGTTCTTCGTGGGCAGGGAGTGGACCCGGCCCTGGCTGCCGGTCTTTGCGCGTGGATCGAATGTCGCCGACGCTGCCGGCTATCCTTCACCGCAGGAGATGACCGATGCCTGGCACGAGGTGAAGGCGGCGTTGACCGTCGCGCTCGAAGACCTCACCGTCGAGGCGCTGTCTGTTCCCGGTCCGGAGAAGCTGCCCAGCTTTGACGGCATGCTGAGCGGGGCCATCGCCTTCATGGCATGGCACGAGACCTACCACGTGGGCCAGGCCGCGTATCTACGCCGCTTGCTGGGTCACAGCCAAGTCGCAGGCTAGAGCAGTTCTCCAATTCATGTGCTCTGTTTAGTTCCGTGCAAGGTGGCATTTTCTTAAGGAAAAATCCACCTATCTTCGCGCTTTCGGTGTACAGCAATCGGAGAACAGCTATAGGTCGATGCGCCGGGTACCGGGTGCCCCCGGTCCCTCGTCCGCCGTGGCGGAGCGACCCGGGATTCCACCCGTCGTCCTATACCAGGAAGCAATCAGTTCAGATGCAGGCTTTGCGGCTTGTTGAGTTCTTGCGGATCGAAGTCGCTGGACCCGCTCCCGGCCGCATGGGCCACGCAATGGGAGCGCGATGCCAGCCCGGTCGCGTACGAGCGCGTCACGTGCAGCCGATCCATGATCACGTAGCGGGTGCGCAGGCCGCCTAACGTCGGCGGCAGCTGGGCGGGCAGATTCCTGCGGTCCACATAAACCACCAGCGCAGCCTCTTTGGGATTATCCAGGCTCTGCCCCACGCCGATGCCGAAGAAGGCAGGATTGTCGCGCATCAGGCTGCGGGCGACCTGCTGCTTCTGGGCGATGGCCGCATTGACGACCGTTGCAGACAGCGGCGCCGGCGTCGTTTCAAGCGGTGTGAGCGGCGCGGAGCCCAGCGCGACGGCGTGGGCGTTGGTCGCAATCACCAGCGTGCGCACGCCATCCACAGTCGATGGCGCATTGACCGGCTGGCCCTCGTCCACGTAGAGAATCACAGCGGCCTCGCCGGCGTGATCGGTGCTCTTGCCGGTGGCCACGCCCAGGATGCCGATAGCCGGATTCACCAGCGTCCGCGCCAGCGCCAGGGCCGACTGGCCCCGCGTTACTTCAGCGTCGGAGAGCGCGCGCGCCTGGGCTACGGCAATCGTATTGTCGCCGTAGTTAAGGCAGCTGACAGGGTGGTCGGCGGTGCCCACAAAGCTGTAGCTGGTGGCCGCGTTGTTGAGCGCGCCCAACTCGCGCAGCACCTCGGGCGCCGGGCTGGCCACGCCCTGGCTGGCTCCGGCGGCATCGGCGCCCCCGGCAAAGAACAGGCCCACCGGCTCGGCGTTTGCGGTGTCGACCACAAGTGAGCCCGAGTCGCCGGCATCGCTGAACTGGTTGCCGGTAATGGCCATCTGGTTGGTGTAAGTCTTGGTCAGGTAGGGCTTGGTCTCAGCGCAGTCGGTGAAGTAGTCGACGTTCACATCGAGCGAGACCGCGGAGATGCTGGCGCAGGTCAGCCCGGTGGTGCGTCCGCTCTTGGCCACGCTCAGGCTCAGGCTCGCCGTCTCGCCCTTGCCGCTGGTTGAGGAGACGCCGGGCGGCGCTGCGGCCAGCGTGCCGTCGGCCTGCCGCGCGCCCAGCTCCAGAATGCTCCCGCTCGTGTCCACAGTGCCCACGGTGACCTGGGCAATGGCTGCATCGGCATTGGTCGAGGCTGCGGAGAGCGGGAGCCATGCGCTCAGCGTGCCCACCGAGTCCGTGCCCGGCCCATCGCCATTGGGCACGCAGTTGTTGTCAATCAGCCCCGGCTGAATGATCGCGTCGCCCACGCTCGCCTGGTCGCTGCGCGCCAGCACATGATTGTTGCTCAGCAGGTACTGCCGTCCGCTCGCGTCTTCCACCACCGACCCGAGCGTGCCCCCGCAGCAGTCCGCCACCTGGTTGCCCTGCGTGTCGTAGTCGTTGTTGTTGCCGCCCGAGGAACCCATCTGGATGGGCATCGCCAGCTCCGCCTGGTGCGAGGCCGGCGTGCTGGCCACGCCGGCCGCATTCAGCAGCAATTGCGCGGTGGTCTTCGATGCTGAGTTGCCCACCGTGGCCACCACGTACGTCACCCCGGTGGCCGCGATCGAGGACGGCGCCGTGTACGTGACCGTGCAGTACGTAAAGGCCTGCGTGCCGTGCGTGCAGTTGGTCGCGCCCAGCGTCCCCTGTCCGCCCGCTGAGCCCGTGGCGCTGCTTGAAAGCGCGTACGCAATGCCCGTCTCGCCCCCGGCCTCGGCCAGGAAGCCGGTCACGGTGGTCTGCCCGTTGGGGCCCAGGGCCGCGTTCTCGGGTGTGAGCGGTTGCAGGAAGCCCGGCGTCACTGTCAGTACGGCGGTTGCCATCGCCGTGTTCAACGTGGCCGTCACCACCACCTGCACGCGGTCGGCGGTCAGGTAGCTGGGCGGCGTGTACTGGCCGCTGGCGCTGATCGCACCCGGCCCGCTGTTGGCGTCTCCGCCGGCGACAGACCAGGTCACCGCTGCCGGCCCACCGCCTGCCAGGGTAGCCGAGAACTGCTCCACTGCCGTGCCCTGGCCGCTGGTCGCGTTGCAGCCCGTGCAGCTGGTGTCAATGGAGCCGGCGCCGGGCGCAATGGTGAACGCGGAGTTCGATGGGGCAGCCGAGACGCGGCCATTGCTGCATCCGGCGGCGACCAGCAGAGCCGGGGCCAGCAGCAGCGCCACAGCCCGCAGGCGTCCGCGTCCGCGCACGATTACGCCTGCCGCCGATTCGTGCAGCGGCCCGCTCCGCCCGGTTTGTGCCAAATCCAGCAAAATACGCGACTACCAGCTTCGATGCTACACCGGAACGATGAAAGCCCGGCTACTCTCCACCCGGCTGTTATGGATAAGACACCGGCCGCCTCAAAACGTGACACCGCAGCGCAGCTGGCCCCGGTTTGGGACCGGGCTTGCGGGCTATACTTGGGACAGGGCTCTGCCCACCCTTTTTTGCACGCCGGGGAGTGGTATTTCAGGTCGTTTACACGGCCCGCAAGCTGAGGTTGTGACCGGATTGAACAGCGAAGAACTCATTTTTGTTACCGGCGCAACCGGATTCCTGGGTGCGCGGCTGGTGCGCGAACTGCTTGACCGCGAGCCGGATGCGCGGCTGGCCCTGCTGATTCGCCCCACACCAACCCAATCCATTCAGCTGCGCGCCGACAAGATCGTTCCAGCGGCGGCCCGTCATCGCGTGGATGTCTATACCGGTGACGTCGTCCAGCCCAACTGCGGCCTGGACAAGGCATCGCTCGACCGGCTCTCCTCCGAGGCCACCCGGGTCATCCACTCCGCGGCCACCGTGCGCTTCGACCACACCCTCGGCGAAGCCCGCGAGGTCAACGTCGAAGGCACGCGCCGCATTCTGGACTTCGCCGCCGGCATCCGCAACCTGCGCAGCCTGGCTTATGTGGGCACCTCCTACGTGGCCGGCGAGCGCACCGGCCTGGTACTTGAAAGCGAGCTGGCGGTCGGGCAGGGCTATCGCAACACCTACGAGCAGACCAAGGCCGAGGCCGAGGCGCTGGTGCGTTCGCGGCTGGGCTCGCTGCCCGGCGTGATCCTGCGTCCAAGCATCATCGTGGGAGACTCCCAAACCGGCGTCACGTCCAGCTTCAAAATGATGTACTGGCCGCTGAAGATTTACGCCCGCGGCCTCTGGCGCACCGTCCCCGGCTATCCCGATGCCGTGCTGGATATTGTGCCGGTGGATTTCGTCGCCTCCGCCGTGGCCCGCCTCGCCTTTGACCCGGCAGCGCTCGGCGCCGTGGTCCACCTCTGCGCCGGGCCCAAAGGCAGCGCCACCATCGACCAGGTGGCCAAGCGGGCAGCGGAGTACTTCAACGCGCCGGAAGCCCGCTACGTCGATCCCAAACTCTTTTTCGCGGCCGTGCGCCCGCTCCTGTTCATGACCCTATGGGGCAAAAAACGGCGCGTGCTGCGCGACGGCCGCGCCTACCGCGACTACTTCACCATGCGCATGCAGTTTGACACCAGCGAGGCCGAGCGCCTGCTGGCTCCGTCGGGCCTGACGCCGCCCCATGTGCTCGATTATCTCGATCGGCTGTTCAACTACTGCGTGGCCAGCGAGTGGGGCCGCAAGGCGGTCGCCGAAGCATGAACCTTGTCTCCCGCTTCCGGCTCTCCCGCGACCGCGGCGTAACGGTGGCCAACCTGGTCGATGAGCTGGTCCGGCGCAAGGGCGACTGCGAGGTCTCGGTCGACGACGACGGCGTCTACCGCCTGGCCGACCTGCACGCCGACATCCGCAACCTCGACGCTTTTCTCCGCCGCACCGTCCAGCTCCAGCCCGGCCAGCCGGTGGCCATCTATCGCACCAACGACCGCTTCTGCCTGCACTGGTTTCTGGCCATCGTCCGCGCCGGCGGCATCGCTGTTCCGCTCAACCCGATGCTGACCGCGGCCGAGGTGCGGCGCATCCTTGAAACCAGCGGGACTGACATTCTGGTCACCGACAAAGCCGTCTTCGAGCGCAATATCCACGACCGCGCGGCGCTGCCGGTGCGCATCTGGATCGAGGCCGACAGCCTGGCGGAAACCCTGCCGGGATTTCTCCGCGTCACAGCTTCCGGCGAGCCGTTCCCGCCGGTCCAGATCGATTCCAGCGCGACCGTGGCCGTTTTTCACACCTCCGGCACCAGCGGATTCCCCAAGGGCGCCGCGCTCTCCAGCCGCGCGCTGCTCGGCGCGCGCTCCTCCACGGTGATTGCCGGAGCGTTTCTGGGGCCCAAAGATCTCGCTCTCATCGCCTTGCCCTGGTCGCACATCATGGCCGTGAGCATTGCCCTCTATGGCCTCATGGCCGGCATTCGCGGCTGCCTCCTCGACAGGTTTGACGTGGAGCGTGCCCTGGAGCTGGCCGAGCGTCATCGCATCACCGCCTTTGTCGGCGTGCCGGCCATGTTTGCCCGCCTGGTCAACAGCAATCCCGACCCCGAGCGGCTCAAGAGCGTGCGCCTGTGGCTCTCGGCCAGCGATCACCTGCCCACCGACGTGCGCGAGAAGCTGCGCCGCTTCGGCGCTTTCCTGCGCCTGTCCGGCGGCCGTCGCATTCCCCCCGTGCTCATCAACGGCTATGGCATGGTGGAGCTGGGCGGCCTGGCCATGATGGGCATCGATCTTTCGTTTTTGCCTGGCTCGGGCGACCTCTGTTTCCCCGTCCCGCCGTTCCAGATTCGTGTGGCCGACGAGAACGCGCAGGCGGTCAAGGCCGGCGTCACCGGCGAGTGCCAGATCCGCCGCCGCGGCCTCTCACCGCACTACTGGAAGGACAAGGGCGACAGCCAGGGGCTGCTCACCGCCGACGGCTGGCTGCGTACCGGCGACCTGGCCACGCGCAACCGCCTGGGCATGGTCCGCCTCGTCGGGCGCATGAAAGATGTGATCAAGTCCGGTGGCTATTCCGTTTATGTGAAAGAGCTTGAGGAAGCCATGCTGGCCCATCCCGCCGTGGCCCGCGCCGCGGCCTTCGGCGTGCCCCACAAAGACAAGGGCGAAATCCCCGTCGCCGTCGTCGAGCTCGTCCAGGGAGCCGACGTCACCGCCGATGATCTGCTGGACTTCTGCCGCATCAGCCTCGCACCCTATAAGGCGCCGCGGCAAATCTGGATCCTCGCGCCCGGCGGCCTGCCCATGAACCACACCGGCAAAGTGCTGCGCCGCGAGCTGCGCGAGCAGTACGCCGATAAGATGGACTGAGCGCCATTCAAACGGCGGCTCTTTTTGCAGGGCATTCCCGCCGAAAGGCGCACCATCGTTCCATGTGCGCCCTCAAACCAGCTCGTCCCACCGCCCCAGGTCTTCAAGCCCCCCGCAACAGCACACCCTACCCCCCCCTTACGCTAGGTAACCTAACAAAATTACTTTAGTAATGAAAATGAGCACCGTGTGCGGTAGCGGGTACGTGTGCGGTTGCGGGCGCCCCAGGTCCCTCGTCCGCCGCGGCGGAGGGACCTGGGAAAGCACGGACGCCTGTGCCACAGACCTCATGCGAGCGATCAGTGAGTCCGCCGCAGCGGACCGCACCGCAGGTGCCTAGCTGATCTCAATCACGTCCGTAGCCGAAGCAGCGGCCTCTTCAGCCTGAACCATCAGCTTCTGCGCAATGGCATAAAACTCCGCTGCCTGCGGACTCTTCGGCCCTGCCAGAGCGACGGGCAGGCCGCGGTCGCCGCCCTCGCGGATGGCCGGAACCAGCTCGATCGAACCCAGGAACGGAATCCCGAACTGCTGCGCGGTACGCTCGGCGCCGCCCTTGGAGAAAATGTCGATCTCGTGGTGGCAGTGCGGGCAGGTAAAGTGGCTCATGTTCTCGACAATGCCGAGGACTTCAACGTTGACCTGGGCAAACATCTCCAGAGCCTTGCGCGCGTCCTGGAGGCTCACATCGCTGGGCGTCGAAACGACCACCGCGCCCGTCAGTGGCACGGTCTGCACCAGCGAGATGACCACGTCGCCCGTGCCCGGCGGCAGATCGACGATGAGGTAGTCGAGCTCGCCCCAGTCCACCTGTTGCAAAAACTGGCGGATGATCTGATGCAGCATGGGTCCGCGCATCACCAGCGGCTTGTCGCCCGGCGAAATGTAGCCGATGGAGATGGTTTTGATGCCGTGCGTGAGGTTGGGCACGATGATGTTGCCCGGCCCCACGACGGGCTGCTGCGCCGAGCCCATCATCAGTGGGACGTTGGGCCCGTAGATGTCGGCGTCGATGAGGCCCACACGCTGGCCGAGCCGCGAGAGCGCGATGGCCAGGTTGACCGCGACGGTGGTTTTGCCCACGCCGCCTTTGCCGGAACCGACGGCTACGATTTTTTGGACGCCGGGCAGGGCGACGGGGGCGGGCATATTGGGTGCGTGGGCCATGGGGGTTGCTCCTTCATTCGAACTTCGCCGGCTGCGTGCCGGGTTGCGATCATTTTTCGTCGGATACCTGTTGGATGGTCGGGCCAGTGCGCCGGATTCGCTTCTCAGTGTTCTTGAGGCTCGCCCGAGTCGACCCTGGCCTGCTTGCGCCGGACGGCTTCGGCCTCGCGATGCTCGCGCCGCCGCAGTGCGCCCTCATAGCGGCGCAGTTCGTCCGCAGTTTCGGGCGTGGCCTCAGGAATACGCACGCGCTTGCCCTGATCGTCGATGGCGACAAAGACCAGGTAGGCGCTGGCCACATGGACGATCTGGCTGGTGCGGGTGTGCTCGGCCCAGACTTTGACGCCGACTTCCATGGACGTGGAGAAGGCGCGGTTGATGCTGGCGCGGAGGGTGAGCAGGTCGCCGAGGTGCACGGGGCGGATAAAGTCGATGTGGTCCATGGCCGCGGTCACCACGTTGGTGCGCGAGTGGCGATAGGCCACCATGGCGCCGGCCAGGTCGATAAAGTGCATCAGCCGTCCGCCCAGCAGGTTGCCCAAGGTGTTGGTGTCGTTTGGCAGGATGATCTCGGTCATCTCCGACTGCGTGCTGCGGATGGTGCGGGCGGCGGGCACGGCCGCGCTCTGCGTCTTGTTCATCTGCGGGTCGTTCATGCTCTGCTTGCTCCGTTCGTTGCGCCCGCTCAGCTGGCGCCCAGTTAGAATGGAACTGGCGCTGGCCGCAGGATCGGTCAACCTTGTTGATGCTCTCTTCCAGTTTCGGCAATCAGGCGCCCAATATGCAAATGCGCGGCCAGCCATCCGCGCAGTGCAGGGATGGAAAACCGAACGGATGGACAAGCTCGCGGGACTGAGAGAGATTCTGGCGCTGGACGCGAAGAACAGCTTTGCGCGCTACGGCGTGGCGATGGAGTTGGCCGGCAGCGGAGAAACAGCCGCAGCGCTGGCGGAGTTCGATACTCTGCTCGCTGACAACCCGGACTACACAGCCGGCTACTTCATGTCCGCGCAAACACTGGCGGGCGCGGGCCGTACGGCGGAGGCCATTGACCGCCTCAAGGCCGGCATCGGCTGCGCCGCGCGCAGCGGAAATCGCCATGCACTGAGCGAGATGCAGGCCATGCTCGACGAGCTCGATCGGTAGGCCGCGCCAATTCCCACCCTGGCCGTTGGTTCGTGTTTGGCACCGACGCCGGCCCTAGTCGCTGCGGAAATGAACCTTTTAGACAAAAATGCATCTATACTGACATCATGGCGAAATATTCGATCGTCGTTCCTTTTCATAACGAGGAAGAGAACGTCACGGCCTTGTATGCGCGCCTGAAGCAGGCCATGGAGCAGGTCGCCGACAGCTTCGAAATGGTGTTTGTCGACGACGGATCGAGTGACCGCTCGTACAAAATGCTGGAGGAGATCGCCGCGGTGGATAGCCGCGTGCTGGTGGTCAAGCTGCGCCGCAACTTCGGCCAGACCTCGGCGCTGGCGGCCGGCTTCGACCACGCCTCGGGCGAGTTCATCCTGGCCATGGACGGCGATCTGCAGCACGATCCCAATGACATTCCTGCATTTCTCGAAAAGCTTGAAGAAGGCTACGACGTGGTCTCCGGCTGGCGGCGCCATCGCACCGACAGCTTCTTCCTGCGCCGCTTCCCGTCAAGCTGCGCAAACTGGCTCATGACTAAACTGTCCGGGGTGGACATCCACGACTTCGGCACTACCTTCAAGGCCTACCGCCGCGAGGTGATCCAGAATATTCCGCTTTACGGCGAGATGCACCGCTTCATTCCCGCGCTGGCCAGCTGGTATGGCGCCTCAATCTGCGAGGTGCCCATCAAGAACGCCAACCGCGAGCGCGGCAAGAGCCACTACGGCATCGGGCGCACCTTCCGCGTGTTCTTCGATCTGATGACCATTCGCTTTCTGCTCCGGTACATGAGCCGTCCGCTGCATTTCTTCGGTGGGTTTGGCGCCCTGGGCATGCTGGTCGGCAGCGTCATCTCTGCGGTGCTGCTGGTCGAGAAGCTGCTGCATCCGCATCAGAGCCTGATGGAGCTGCATGGGCCCATGTTCGTGGTGGGCGCGGTGCTGATTGTCGCCGGCATTCAAATGCTGGCTATCGGGTTGCTTGGCGAGTTGCAGGTGCGCCACTACCACACCATGCAGAGCCGCGCGCCCTACACCGTCGACCGGCTGGTGCGGCTGATCTCACCCGAGGAGCAGAGCTTGTTGTCGGATCGGGACTAAAGAACAGGGAATAGGGAACAGGGAATAAAGAACCCCGCTGGGCGCGAGCCTGGGCGGGGTTTGTTGCGTTAGGGCTGGCGCAGTGTGCAGTCCGGCGAGGCTTGCGCCTTTGCTCCGGCGCAAGAGGGGAAGCCAATGAACCCCATGCGAACGAGCAGCGAGTCCGCCGCGGCGGACCGCACGGCAAGTGCGTGCTTGCGGCGGCGGGGCCTCAGGGTGCATTCTTTTCCCTGACATGAAGGCAATCCAGATTCACGAGACAGGCGGGCCGGAGGTATTGCAGCTTGCCGAGTTGCCCATCCCCGAGCCGGGGCCGGGCCAGGTGTTGATCCGCGTCGAGGCCACCGGGGTCAACTTCATCGAGATTTATTTTCGCAAGGGCGTTTACAAGGCGTCGCTGCCGCTCATCCCGGGCAGTGAGGCAGCAGGTACGGTGGAAGAGCTGGGGCCGGGCGTGACCGGCTTTGCGGCTGGCGATGCGGTCGCCTCCGTGAGCGTGCTGGGCAGCTATGCCGAGTATGCGCTGGTGTCAGCGGCGAGCCTGGTGAAGGTGCCTGCGGGCCTGACCATGGAGCAGGCCGCGGCTGCCATGCTGCAGGGCATGACGGCACACTATCTCGCTTACTCGACCCACCCGCTCAAGGCCGGCGAGACGGCGCTGGTGCATGCCGGCGCGGGCGGCGTGGGGCTGCTGCTGACACAGATGGCCAAACGCATCGGTGCGCGGGTCATTGCCACTGTCTCGACGGAAGAGAAAGCCGAACTCTCCCGCGAGGCCGGCGCCAGCGACGTGATTCTTTACACCGAGAGGGAGTTCGAGCCGGAGGTGAAGCGGCTCACCGGCGGCAAGGGCGTGGATGTGGTGTACGACTCGGTGGGGAAGACCACGTTTGAGGGCAGCCTGAACTGCCTTCGTCCGCGCGGCCTTCTGGCGCTCTTCGGCGCCTCCAGCGGGCCGGTGCCGCCGTTCGATCTGATCCAGCTGAGCGGCAAGGGCTCGCTCTATGTAACACGCCCCACGCTGTGGCATTACATTGCCACGCGCGCCGAGCTGGAGTGGCGAGCCGGGGATGTGCTGGGCTGGGCCGCAAAGGGCGAACTCAAGCTGCGCACGGAGCACCTGTATCCTTTGGCGGAAGCGGCGCAGGCGCAGAGCGACCTGGAAGCGCGCAGGACGACGGGAAAGATTCTGCTGGAACCGTGAAAGAGCAGGGACTAGGGAACAGGGAACAGGGACGACGGACTAGAATCGAGTCCCACTGCGGCGGGGAGCTTTGATGGCAAAGATTTCCATCTCGGCGGACGACCGTGTCTTTGTTCTTACCGGCGCGGGCATCAGCGCGGAGAGCGGGCTGCCGACGTTTCGCGCTTCAGACGGACTGTGGGCCGGGCATGCGATTGAAGATGTATGCACGCCCGAGGCTTGGCAGCGCAACCCCGCGCTGGTGTGGGAGTTTTACTCCGAGCGCAGACGGCAGTGCGCGGCGGCCCAGCCCAACCCCGCACACCATTCGCTCGCGGAGCTTGAACAGCGCCTGGGCGACCGATTTTTTCTGTGCACGCAGAATGTGGACGATCTGCACGAGCGTGCCGGCAGCGTGCGGCTGGCACACATGCATGGCGAACTGGCCAAGTCGCGCTGTGGAAATGAATGCGGCGCGCCGCCGGTCGAGGATCACACCGTGTACAAAAGCCTGAGCGAGGTGGGCCGCTGCACCTGCGGGGCACGCATGCGGCCGCACATCGTCTTCTTCGGCGAGATTCCACTGGAGATGCCGCGCATCCAGGCAGAGATTGGCCGCGCGACGCTGATGCTGGTGATCGGGACTTCCGGATCGGTTTACCCGGCGGCAAGCTTTGTGCAGTGGGCGCGGCAGCACGGGGCGCGCACAATCTACGTGGGTCCCGAGCCGCCGCTGAATGCGAGTGCCTTTACGCAGGTGGTGGCGGGCAACGCCGGCACCGTGCTGCCGGAGTTGTTTGGTGCGCTTTGATCGCAATTTGCGCCCTTGCGATCGAGTCGCAACTGAGCTTTCCACTGCGGAATGAGGGACTTGGCCAAGGGTTGCGAGCTGCGGCATTCGATCAGGCGCGCGGCTTGAAGATTCTCCGTCGCTGACCTTTGCCGGAACGCCGTAACCACGACCGGACGCCTCCCCGCAATTATTTCAAAGAAATTTCTGTTTACCACTAAAGTTCTATTTCGGTTTGCCGATGTTTCTGGCATGGGAAGTTATGCAGGCAGGAGGGAACATGGGAATCACACCAATCACCTACCTTACCCCGCTGCCTCTGGCCCGTTCCCTTCAGGCAGACCTTGATCCACTGCCGATGGAGCGGGTAGAGAACTCAGCCAGAACCGGCGACGAAAAGTACTCCCCAAGCAATGGCCGCTCCGCGCGCGGCTCTGAAGACGACACCCCGGACGAAGAATTGGAAGCTTCGGAAGATCAGGCTTCCGGCGAATCTCCGACGCCCTTCCGCGTGCCGAGCGAGCCCCGGACCATCAGCTTTTTTGCCTGAACTGTGAGTGCACCGGCAAATACTACCGCAGAGTGACTCTGCGTAATTTATTTCAGCGGGCGCGCATTCCATTCATTTCAAACTCATTGATTCGATTTCTACCGCGCAGGCGGCAGAAACCTCTTGCAAAGTGGCCTTGATTCCTATAATTTACTAACCAGTTAGTTAATTTGATGGCAGACCTCTCCCAATTCCGCAACCAGGCCGACCGCGCCGACCAGACCCGCGCCCGCATTCTCGACGCAGCCACCCGCGAGTTCAGCGCCAACGGCCTGGCCGGGGCGCGCACCGAGCGCATTGCCCTCGCTGCCGGCGTCAACAAGGCGCTCCTCTATTACTACTTCCGCAACAAGGAAGCCCTCTACGCCGAGGCGCTCGAGGCCGTCGCGGCGCGCGTCACCGCATCCAGCATGTCGGTCTTGACCCAGCAGTGCTCAGCCGGCGAGCGGGTTCTGCGCACGGCACTCAACCACTTCGATCGCATCTACTCGCAACCCCTGTTTCAATCACTCATTCAGCAGGAGATGATCCGCATGCGCAAGGGGGAACCGGGCGTGGTGAGTCCGCTCGTCGAACATCTCTTCAAGCCCATGGGCGATCGCATGCTGGCGGTGGCGGAGGTTGGTATTGGTTCCGGCGAACTGATTGCGGTTGAAAGCTCGCAGCTGATGTATGCGGTCTTCGGGCCGAATGTTTTCTACTTTCTCTCCGCGCCGTTGATGCGGCTCATTGTGGAGTCCGACCTGCTGCTGCCCGCGGCCCTTGAGTTCCGGCGGCGCGCTGCGGTCGAGTTCCTGGGCCAGGCACTGTTCATCGATCGCGCCGAGGGGGCGCGCCTCGCGGCCCAGGTGCTGGCCGACACACCCATGCCCCAGCCGGCCGAACTGCCCGGCGCTCCATTTGGCAACGCAACAATCGAGCCGCGCAATATGGATGCCGGCCAATCGTCACCTAAAGAAGTGAGGAACCTGTGAACGCACGCAACCGAGTTTTCATGATTCTGGGCCTGCTAACCGTCGGATCGCTGATCTGGTATTTCGTCACCGTGCGGCCCAGCGGCGATCTACAGCTGATCGGCACGGTGGACGCAAACGAAGTCATGGTCAGCGCCAAGATTCCCGGCCGCATTCAGCAGTTGCTGGTGGATGAAGGGCAGGATGTAAAGGCCGGCCAGTTGATCGCCGTGATTGAGAGCGATGACCTGAAAGCCGCGCGCGAAGCGGCGGAGGCCACTGCCGCCAGCCAGCGTAACAAGCTGGGAGAGACGGTAGAAACCGAGCGCCAGACGCGCGGCGAAACCGGCAGCGCTACGGTGAATGCCGAGGCACAGGTGAGCGCGGCGAAAGCCACGCTGGCGCAGGCCCAGGCCAACTACGAGCACCAGCAGGCAGACACCAGCCGCACCGTGGCGCTGGCCGCGCAGGGCATTATGAGCGCGCAGGCAAAGGACGACGCGGCTACCAGTCTGCAGGCCGCCCAGGCCGCCGTCGATGCAGCACGGGAGAACGTGGCGGCAGCCGAGGCATCGCTGCGGCAAGCCCGTGCCCACGAGATGTTGACCACTGTTGCGGCCCGCACCGTGGATGAGACCCGCGACCAGGCAGCCAACGCGCGCGCGCTGGCCGATGAAGCCAAGGTGGAGGTTGGCTACTCGCAGGTGTTTGCGCCGGTCAGTGGCAAGATAAACGTGCGTGCGGCCCGCCAGGGCGAGGTGGTTACCATGGGCGCAACCATCGTCACCATCATGGATCTGACTGAGACCTGGGTGTATGCGCCGCTGCCGGAGACGCAGGCCGACACCGTGCAACTGGGCGACTCGCTCCGGGTGGTGATGCCCTCGGGCGCGACCCTCCAGGGCAAGGTCATCAACAAGGCCGCCGAGGCGGACTTTGCCACGCAGCGCGACGTAAGCAGCCGCAAGCGTGACATCAAGACCATCCAGTTGAAGCTGCTGATCCCCAACGACGGCGAGCGCTTTGTTCCCGGCATGACGGCCCAGGTCTACATCCCGAAAGAGAAGCTGGTGAAGCAATGAGCGCGCCAGTCACAACTCTCGACCAAAATGTGAAAGCGCCCCCGGCGCCGGCACCGCCGGCGATTGAGGTGCGGAATATCGTCAAGCGCTACGGCACGTTTGAGGCCGTGAAGGGCGTGAGCTTTTCAGTGGCCAATGGGGAGATCTTCGGCCTGCTCGGTCCCAATGGGGCGGGGAAAAGCACGCTCATCCGCATGATGACCACGCTGGTGCCGATCACAGCCGGTAACGCAATCGTGGGCGGTTACGACGTAGCCAAACATCCGGACGATGTGCGCCGCATGATCGGCGTCATCCCCCAGGCGCTCACCAGCGATCCTGACTTGACGGTGGAAGAGAACCTGAGCATCTACGCCAAGCTCTACAGCGTTCCCCGGGCCGAGCGGGAGAAGAACATTGCCGATGTGCTGGAAGCCGTGGACCTGGTGAAGTGGCGTGGGGCGCAGGTGAAGACGCTCTCCGGCGGCATGCGGCGCAGGGTTGAGATTGCGCGCGGCCTGGTGCACAACCCGCGCATCTTTTTTCTCGATGAACCAACCACCGGGCTCGATCCGGTGTCGCGCATTGCCGTGTGGGAGATGCTGGACAACCTGCGCAAGACGCGCCACCTCACCATGCTGCTGACCACGCACTACATGGAAGAAGCCGACAAGCTCTGCGACCGCATTGCCATTGTTGATCACGGCAACCTGGTTGCGCTGGGCACGCCCATGGAACTCAAGCAGAGCGTGCCGGGAGCCAATGTGGTGGAAGTGCACTTCGACCGCGAGACAGAGGAGTGGAAGCAGCGGCTGGAGAGGCTCGACGGAGTAACCAGCGTGCAGGCCGAGTCGGCGGGCTTCTATCGGGTGCTCACTTCGTCAGGATCCAAGACAACCATGCAGTTAGTCGAGTTAGCCGCATCGCTCGGCGAGACACTTACTTCACTGAGCGTGCAGAACACGACGCTTGACGACGTGTTTGTTCACTACACCGGCCGCCAGCTCCGCGATGAGACGGTCAAACCGGTCTTTACCATGCCGCCCAGGCCGGGGATGCAGCCATGAACAGAATGTTTGCCATTATCGAGCGCGAGATGCGCAAGTTTTTCCGCTCGCCCACGCTGATGATCATGTCGCTCATGATGCCGATGCTGCAGTTGGTCATCATGGGCAATGCCTTCGGCGGAAAGATCACGGGAGCCCGCGTGGCGGTGGTGGACTATGACCACGGCCCGGAGGCGGTGAAGCTGCGCGAGGCCTTCGACTCAGTAGCCGCCAACATCAAGACCTTCAAGACCATCGATTATGAGGACGAGTTTCAGGCCCGTGAAGACGTGCGTACCGGCAAGATCGACGCCGCGGTGGTCATTCCCAAGCAATACTCGCGCCGCGTCTACTCGCAGGATGCGCCGCAGGTCGGCCTGGTGGTCGATAACTCGGACCAGTTCATGTCCGGCTCGATCGAAGCGGAGATGCAGCTGCTGGTCTCCGCACTGACCAATCCGATCATCCAGCCGCGCCTGGCCAACTCCATTGCGCTGGAGATCGTCGAGCTCTATCCCTATGTGAATTACATGAAGTTTCTGCTTCCTCTGACGATTGCCCTGGCCATGTATATCTCGGTCATGATCGGCGGGGGCATGTTATACATCGACGACAAGGCGCGCGGCGTACATGAGGGCTATCTTGTAACTCCCATTACGCGACTGGAGTTGGTCTTCGGCATGAACATAGCCGGCTCAATGAAAGCGGTGCTCGCCGGCATCTCGCTCACGGTGATTGGGTCGCTGATGGCCGGCCTCGGCGTCATCTTTCATCCCGAGGCGCTGCTGGAACTATTCTGCCTGATGGTCGTAACAGCGATCGCCTTCAACGGCATGATGTTCCTGATGATGGTGCGCGTGGACGATCCCCTGGTGCCGCGCGCCATGTTCGGCATCCTCAACACGCTGCTGCTCTATCCCTCCGGCGGCATGTATCCAGTGGCCGCGTTTCCGCGCTGGCTTCAGGCTATCTCTGTCGTTGATCCATTCACCTACTGCGTGCATGGCTTCAAGGCGGTGCTGCTCAAGGACGGCGGATTCGTCGCCATCCGCTACGACCTGCTGTTCCTGTTTGTGTTCGGCATCAGCACATTGTTAATCGCTACGCCGCTGTTCAAGCGCACGCTCTAAAGCGGGCCCGCAGCGCGGGAAAAGGATCTCCTCGCAGGTGAGGAGGATGCAAAGGGGCGGTCCATTCCTTGTGGGAGGGGTGGGCCGCCCGCTTGCGTTTGACGTTTGCCTGCGCGG
>Ga0302195_10001026_pt1 | contig 22063 bp, 17 predicted proteins | sample II_Bog_N1_2_FD_198778 | JGI IMG/M metagenome (GOLD analysis project Ga0302195, IMG submission 198778) | Peat permafrost microbial communities from Stordalen Mire near Abisko, Sweden - II_Bog_N1_2 | ecosystem: Environmental > Terrestrial > Soil > Wetlands > Peat | place: Sweden: Abisko...
AGGCTGTGATGACATAAGCGAAGAGGACCAGGGTCAGCCACTTGAATACCCGCGCCATGGTGCGATAGGAAGTCCAGAGCAATAGCCCCAGGATGACGGCTGCGAAAAACAGAGTCCAGATGTAGGCGTGGACCCCTGTAATCATTTGCATCCCATCGGCCATGCCGCCGAGATCGGCTCCAATGTTGAACACGTTTGCGACTACCACCAACGCACAGGCAAACCATAAGACCCAGCGCGAATAGCGGTTGCGGATTACGCTGGCGAGCCCGCGGCCTGTCACCATGCCCAGGCGGGCACACATCAACTGGATGGCAGCCATCAACGGGAAAGAGAGGAGAGCCGTCCAAAGGGTTGCGTACCCATAGGAAGCGCCAGCTACCGAGTATGTCGAAATGCCGGATGGATCATCGTCCGCGGCCCCGGTAATCAACCCCGGGCCTAGGTCTCTAAGAAACGCCCTCACCCCATGTGTGGGCGCGGGTGTCGGCGCCGGGCGTGACGAAGTTGTCGGTTTAGACACGAGCCCATCGTACGCGAGTAAAGTCGCGGGGCGGCGGATTCATTCCGGCCACTCTAATTCTGCCAAGAATGCGATCCCGAAGAGCGCGGGCCTATGCTTTAGGCCGCACTGCGCCTCTCAATGGGGACAGCTCTCTCCAACAGTCCCTGCGCCAGGGTGTTTGCAAAGTTCGTTTCCACCAGGCCGAAGACGTGAGCATGCTGTGGAGTCACTCCCTCCGAAAAGCAGGGGCAGAATTTCCATCCTTCTATTGCCATTCGTAGCGCTATCACAACTGCCCGGGCGTCGCACGCGTCCGGGATGCTGCTCGTCTCTGGAATGACCAGAAGGCTGCCCAGTACTGCAGCACGCACCTCATCGGGGACACGAGTGCACTTCCCCACACAATACTTCATCTTCGTCATGGGGCTTGGTCGCATGGCTGAATCCTCGTGAAGGATGATTTCTCGCGGTAATTGGTACGGAGGGTCTGCACACAAGATGAAAAAGCTGCATCTCAGATTGAGTGGCGACCCTTCGCCCTCGGAGTCCAACGTGCTAATTCTTCTTATTGTCTTAATTCTTGTGTTTGGTTTTGGCGGCTATCGGATGGGGCCGGGAATCGGTTACTACGGCGGAGGTGGTCTTAGCCTGGTGCTCACCGTTGTGGTCATCCTGCTACTACTGAAGGTGATTTAGCCCTCAGGCGCCGAAGTGTGGACTTGGTTAGGCGGTCAAGGCAGAACGTAATCATCAATCCTGCCTTGGCCCCTGTTGACACAGACCCAACAGCTCTTAAAGGGTGGAACAAATCGGTGGAACGAGAACAGTCTAGAAAATCCTGCATGGCGCGGTCTGTTCACTGTTGACCACATCTTCGGACTTTTGTTTCACGCGACGGTGAGTGTTCGGTATGCAACATGGGCTTGTCCCTGGGCATCTTAAGTGTCACTGGTTCGCAGAGGGTTTTTCTCAGCCCGAGTGTCAACTCAAGGCACCCCTCCAGAATTAGAGAAGTCCGAATGGCCTATCCAGGCCATGGGCCTGCCTGCGCGAGACTTGTCTCCTATCACGGAGCTGACAAGCATTCGACGCAAGCAGGGACGCAAGAGGAGATGCGATGCCGCAAACCAGGATTTTGCTCGTGGACGATGACGAAGCGATCAACATAATGTTGGCCGAAGTATTGCGAGGTCAGGGCTTCGACGTAACCATGGCAGCCAGCGTTCCCCAGGCGTTGAAACTCATCAGCTCCAACGTCTACGACGTGCTGCTCAGCGATCTTCATATGCCGGGAGTGGGCGACGGTCTGACTGTTGTGAGCGCGATGCGCCACGCCAATCCAAAAGCAGTCACGATGTTGCTAAGCGCATTCCCGGAGATGGATGCCGCATCCCATGCCATCATGCTGCAGGCCGACCAGATTCTGGTGAAGCCGATGAACGTGACGGCGTTGGTAAAGGCTATCAACGAGAGGCTGGCGGGGGGAGCGCCAGCGGTTCGCCCGGTGGAGACGGTCGCCGCGATTCTGGAACGTACGACGGATAGCACAATTGCCGACTGGTTTGAGCATATCCAGCAGGACAAGAAGGTAATGATGGTCCCGCTAACCTACAAGCAGCGCACCTGCCACCTGCCTCAGCTATTCCGGGAGCTCGTGCATCGCCTCCGGTCGTCCAAGATTATTGGAAGCCCAGAACTGGTTTCTCCAGCCGCGGCAGAGCACGGGCTCAACCGGCAAAAGCAGGGCTACACCGCCGCAATGCTGGTGGAAGAGTCGCGCATGCTGCAGGTCAGCATTTTTCAAACGTTGCAGAGCAATCTCGCAAGCATTGACTTCAGCGTGGTGCTGATTGGCGTGATGACGATCGCAGACGAGATTGACTCACAGCTCAGCCAGGCGATGGCGAGCTACGTTGCTGAGTCGTCGAACCTCGCCCAGCCTGCTTGAGTGCAGGTCGTTTGCGTTTGCCGAGAGCGACATTTGAGGTGCACCAAGAACCGTAAATGCGCATCCAGCAGAGTGAGGCAAACGGCTTATGGCTCAGCACAGAATGTATTGGGGTGTTTGGTGCCGGACATGCCGGGAAGTTGAATGCTACCTGCCTGTGTGACGTGGTTCCGGTCTAAATTGGTCCCGGCATTCGTCGTACAGCCGTTCCAACTTCACGGTTTGCTTCGCAATGTCGAATCGCTCCCGCACCCACGATATTGAGCAAGCACTCGCCCTTTCCCAGAAGTTCTGGTCTTTCAGGAAGATCAACAAAGCCTCGGCAAGTGGGCCGGGCATCCTTTCAGGACACAACAGGCCGGTCTCTCCATGGCTCACCGCCTCCGGAATTGCTGAATGCATACAACTGACGACCGGCGTGCCGACGGACTGGGCTTCCGCGAAGACCATGCCAAATCCTTCGGCAGTCACACTAGGGTTGCACAATACGCGGGCGCATGACATCCTGCGTTGGACCTCTTGCGGGTCCTGCACACCGCGGAAGCGAACGCGCAGGGCCAGCTTTTCTGCCAGTGCTTCAAGCGCCGGGCGGAGTGGCCCGTCGCCGATGATCTCCAGATGTGCCATCGAGTCTTGCTGCTGGACGAGTGCCATTGCGCGAAGCGAAAACTCACAGCCTTTCGCTTCCACCAGACGGCCAACAAACAGGACCAGCTTTGGATCGCGCTCGATGGCGACGGGCCAGGAACGATCGCAATCCACGCCGGTGTAGTGAACGCGAAGTTTTTTCTCGGGGAATCCGGCACGCAAAGCGGATTCACGGATCGACTGGGAGACGCAGATAAACGCCGAAGCGCGTGCGAAGAGTTGCTTCCTATGCGACAGGTAGTACCTATCGGAAAAGCTCCCGGAAAGATCGGCTTCCGAGGAAGTGACGTCAGAGCCGTGCAACGAGACGATCAGTGGCAAACCGAGTGCCTTGGCAATTGGCAACGTCTGAGCACCATCGACGGCGAAGTGTGCATGAAGTATCGAGGGATTCACCGCGCGAAGTCTGCGGAAGAAACCTGGCGCCAAAGGAGCGTGAAGAAAGGCCCGGGATGCGATCTTGTCCGACGTGCCCGAACCGTCTCGAAGCACTACTTCCGGAAGCGAATGACGGAGATACGGCTCGGTTCGGCGGAGACCTACGAGCACCGGATTGTAGCGTCGAAGCGCCCGAGCCTGTTCGACGATGAACGTCTCGCTCGGCGCGAGGAGCCGTCCACGAAAGATAAGGGCCGTTTGCATCCTATCCCACGCCTCGAGTTCTGGAGTAGTTTGCAAGAACTTCGCAGAGCGAATGGTAAGCAGGATTCGGCGCGAAGTCTTCATCCGTGAGTCCGAGCCGATGGGGCTGGCCGTCCGGACGCTGCCAGCGCGGATGAGTTGGGGCAAGAAGCCCATACCAATCGAAACCATCCGACATGGACCAGAAGATAAGCCGTTGCAGCGGCACGACGGAAAGAATGTCGGTCAAGAAGCTGCGATAGGTTTCGGCGACCGCTGCCTTAACTTGGGCTTCGGTTCCCGGGATGGCGGTGTCGTTTACGTCAAACTCCGAGAGATAGACCTGCACCCCGGTATCTTTGAGTGCCCGGACGAAGTTGAGAAAACCTGTGTCCCTCGGCCTCCACGGGCCATCGACGTGTGCTTCCATCGCGACGGCCTGAAGCGGCACTCCGCGTTTGAGGAGCGCCTTGACCAGGTTGAGCGAGCCTGCCCGCACCGCCTCACCATGTGAGCTCTGCTGCTCACAATCGTTAAGGTTTAGGGTGCGCAGGCAAGAGGGATCCGCAGTCTGGGTCGTGTGAAATGCCAGGTCAATATACTCGGGCCCGATCAGGTCAAACCATGTACCGGTTCTGAGAAGATCAGGGCGCTTACTCCATAGCCAAATCGGCTCGTTGACCACATCCCAGGAGTCGACTTTACCGCGATATCGTCCAACAACGGTCTGAATGTAGCCCGTGAGATACTCCTGAGCATTCTTCCGGTTGAGCACGGCTTTGAGCCACTCGGGATTCGAGTCGTTCCAGCATAGGTTGTGGCCATGGACTGCAAGGCCATGAGCAGCCGCATATGCGAACTCCTGGTCGGCAGCGATGAATTCGTATCTATCCGCGGCAGGGCGAAGATGAACCCACTTGAGCGGCGGAGTGACCATGTTGAAATTGGCTTGCAGAAAGGGGCCGATCACAGGTTGGGTGAAGCGCCCCGTGCTGCATTGAATGCCGACCTTCATTCCGCGGGGGGCGCCCAGCGCAGCCAGCCCGGTTGGAGCAGGTTGCGACCAAGCCAGAGAATTGCGGGCGACGGCAGCACAGAGAGCCAGAATACCCGTTTTGGTCGCGCTTCTTCTGTCTAAGCGCATACAAGGACTTCCTTGCGAGATTCACTTGCGAGTTTCCAGCGCACAACCGCGTAGATGGCCACCATCAGAGCCGCGTCGGAGATAAGGCTGGTCCAGGCCGCGCCAACCCAAGACCAACGCGGCAGGATTAGGAGATTGAGGCCGACATTGAGTACGGCAACTCCGACCTGCACGATCGCACGCAGCCCTTGCGCATTTGCCCCAGAGAGCGCATCGGCAAGAAACCAGTGAACGCAACGCATGACGGGAATCAGTGCCAGCAACCGTATGGCAGGACCCACGGCAGCGTATTTTGGGCCGAGGAGGTGCGGCAACAAAGGAGCAATTATGACGAGCCCGAGGAAGTCGACAACGCCGAACGCGACCGCTTTGCGGATGAGCCGCTTCGCATAGCCGTAGGTGGCGCCGATTCCATCGATGCCGACGCGAAAGAACTGCGGGTATGCGGCCGAGACGAGGGCGCGAATCGGCGTGAGGCTGGTGTCGATAATGCGATATGCCGCTCCGTAGACTCCGGTCGCCGAGAACGTGGAGAGGTGTGCGAGCATGGTCTTGTCGATGTCGTTGTAGACGGTTTGAGCCGAGGTGCTGACCGAGAAGAAGCAGCCCTCGCGCACATCCTCCCACAGCGCGCGCAGTGAGATGCGCGGGGCGCCCCACAGCACACTGCCCTGCTGCAGCGCGAAGGCTGCTCCGATAGCGCCTGTGAGCAGATACGTCCAAATCCATTGGGCAAGCGATACCTGATGGTAGAGGGTTGCCAGCAGGACAATCCCGACAACGCGAAGGAAGCTCATGGTCGTGTTCTGGACCGCCGTCTTCCCCATCCTGTCCGACGCGGCAAAGCCAAACGAGGCAAGGTCAATGACCCGCATCAAGATCAGGTCTGACGTGCAGAGAGCGAGAAGAAGAACAACAGGCAGGGTTGGGAGCCAGAAGTGGGCAAGACTGGCAAGAACGACTGCGCTTACCAAACCGGTCAGCAACGTCACCAAAAGCCCGTTTCCCCAGCAGAGCGATTCTCCGCGCTTTCCTGAGCGGACGTTTTTCAAGAAGAGATTGCCGCTGCCAAGTCCGACGTAGGGCGCAAGAATTCCTGTCATTGCTGTGATGGCAACGAACGCCCCATATTGCGAAGGACCAAGCGAGCGGGCGATGAACAAGAAGTAAATTGCCTGGAGAACGAGTTTGACTCCCTGTCCCACGCCCAGATTCGCGGTGTCCCGAAGCAGCGTGTTCTTCGACCACTTCGAGGGATGCAACCGACCGGCGCACACCCGGATGCGAAAGGCCAAGTAGATTCGCATGTCGCCATCGGTCAGGGCCACAGGGAGTGTAGCGAGCTTGCCGAAACGCGATAGGCGCCCGAAGACTTCCACTTTGGACAGCCTCCGAACTGCATCGGCCCGCAACCGGAGCCCACCGGCGACACGCGCATAGCGGGGATTGTTGGCGAGCGCTCGCATCTGAGTTTCGAGGAGATCGTAGCGGGCGCACGTCCTGCTCACTCCAGATTTCTCTTGCGAGATCGAGCCGAACCGCTCGGTGTAGAGATAGTAGGCCTCGGAAAGGAGGAGCAGGCTGCCACCGGCGAGCAGCGTATCGAGATAGAAGCGGAAATCTTCTGCGTAACGCATGGTCTCGTCATACGAAACACCGTGCTGCTGCAGATGGGAGACTCGAAGGAGCGGCTTGAGCAATCCGAAGTCCACCGCGTCGGCCTGATCGCTGGTACATCGGGCGACAAAGCTCTCGCAGTTGAGACGAAGTTCGTGGCCAATCACGAGGGGGTCTATGCCGAGTTTGACCACCTTGTCGGCGTGTAGATCGTACATACTCAGGTTGTCGGCGATGAGCACATCGGTATCTTTCGCCCGTTCAAGCAGACGCTCCAGTCGGATTGGCGCCATCCTATCGTCGGCGTCGAGCAAGGCGATCCACTCGCCGCCTGCCAGAGCAATCCCCATGTTGCGAGCTGCCGCTGGTCCTCCATTCGTCTCGCGGCGGAAAATGCGGATACGCGCATCCTTGTTCTGGCGCCCCAGCACAAGCTCGACGGTTCGGTCCGTGGATGCATCGTCGATGATGATGATCTCGATGTCAGCAAGAGTCTGCGACTGCGCCGATTCGAGCGCACGGAGGATGGTGTTCTCAGAATTGTAGGCCGGGATCACGATCGAGACGCGGGGCATCAGAGTACCTCTGCGGGCTTCCTCGATCGGTCAAGAATCAGGAGTGCCAGGAGGGTGTAGAACCAAAGGATATTCAGCGGCGCCACGAATCCAGATTCCCCGACGTTCTCAACGATCAAGACAAGCAATAGGACTGTCGCCGCCTGTGTCGCGGCGGTATTCCGGGGATTGAGGGCGCGCGATGCCTGAATAAGCCCTCGTCCAAGCATCCAGACCAGCGGAATGAGACCGAGCAAGCCGAGCTGAAGCATGACGTCGAGATAGCCGCTCTGAGCCTGATTCTCCGCCCAACCTGTTATCAGTACGGTATTCGCGGATTCCCCTGCCAACCCCAGCCAGAAAGCGGAGTAGCCATAACCGACGAATGGATGCTTTGCAATGGGGGATAGTACTGTAAGCCAAATTATGGTGCGCTGGCTGAGGGTCGGGTCCTTGCCAATCAGGCCCAGCAATTCATTAAGGTGCGCGGCCACCAGTAGAATCACCGCACCAGCCGGTATGGTGAGCGTCATAAGAAATAGAAGACGAACCCGCCATGGCATACGCTGAATGAGGCGCAGACCAAAGGTGACACCCACTGCAAATACAGTGACCAACCAACCGGTCCGCGAGCCGCTCATCACGATGAATAGCAGGGCGAGGAGAAGGACCGTCGCTCGCAGGAAGTATTGCGCAAGATGTCGAGCGCGATAGTGGAGTCCGATGACGAGAAAGCAGACACAGTAAACAGCGCAATTGTTGCGTTGACTAAACACCCCGCGCCAAGAATCCTCTTGCAACGCGTCGACGCCGATGTTCGGAAAGAAAACAACTACGAACGTACACGCCAAGAGCGCCACTGCAGCAGCACCGGTCAGAAACGAAATCAGTTGATCGCCGGGAAAACGAACATACAGATAGACTGCAAAAAGAGTGGTCAGCGCAAGGGTTGCGGCTTCCAATAGCGTAAGAGCTGGGGATTGGGACCAGAGAACAGAAGCGAAGGCAAGGATTGGCAGCACCAGAAAGAAGCGTGCATTAAGACAGGCATTCCATATCACGCGAGAGCGCGTGGACACCATTAACAGCATCAAGAACAAGCCGCAAAGCTTGATTGCGATTTGCTTGATCGAGTTCCCGGCCATCGCGGTGAGGGCCAAAGCAATGGGGGCATAGTTGAGTTTGATCCCGCCGCCGACCGTGATAAACAGCGTTATGAACAGCGCGAACCATGTGCTGACATTTGCCCACAGCGGCTGTGGGCTCGAGTCTGCCAGACGGCTCGTGCTAGCGTTTGTCCAAGTAGTAGCTGTCATATGGCAGGCACGTCTGGAGCGTGGTAGCCATGCCAAAGGCCCTTGGCATGGGCGATGCAGAGCCCAGAACCATTCCTCCAGACACGCCCCAGAGCGAAGCCTGCGCGAATCAGGTCGTAGGCAAGAAAGGCAACCCACAGAAAGCGCAGAGACTGCAAGCTCAGCAGGTGTCCCATTCCGAAGCCGTAAGCCTCGGCCCGTGGCGCGGAACTGCCGCCGCTGAGCATGTCGCGGCGCGGATGGACGATGTGCCGCGTTCTGTCGAAGCGTCCCCGAGGGCCCAGACGCATTATGCGTAGAACGTAATCCGTTTCCTCCCCACTGCCAAAGCGTGTGCCCGAACCGACACCCAGCCGAACATCAAACTGCTGAGACCTGGCGACGGCGCCGCGCAGAAAGAGCGAGGGCGAGAAGGTGGTCCGGAATGCGTTGATTGGCTGGATGTCGCAGGCATTCTGCGGCCACCTGTTCCCGCTACGAGCGCCTGACGCATCGTCCGACCCGACGGCGAGAATGTCGTATTTCATGTTTTCCTCAAACCACTTCTCTACCCACTTGAGGAGACCGTCCGGATACAGGCAATCGTCGTCGGGAAAAGCGATGATTGATCCGGAGGCGAGCGACAAGCCGACGTTTCGTGCGCGAGAGAGGCCGCGTTCGCTACGCGCATGGCGAACTGGAAGACGATCCTGAAAGTCCGCCAACAGAGCGGTCAAATGCTCAGGGTCTTGATGCTGATCCACGACGATTACCTCGCGGATGTAAGCCGCTTGCGAGACGAGGGACAACAGGAGCGCGCGGAGGTCATGGTCGCGCTCCCCAAGCGTCGAGACAATGAGGGAGAATTCACGCATGGGCCACAACATTCCTAGCCCGCAGCTGGGAGACCAGGTAACGAGGAGTCAAAGCGAGGACCATGCCGATGAGAAACGCTCGTGGATAGCGAATTGTGCCGCAAACGATCGAGAAGAATGTTCTGAGCGATCCGCAGCGAACCGCGACTTGGGTTGCATAGAAATAGGCCCGAGCCTTTTGAGTGACCAGACTGTTCGCATTGACCCAGGCAGTCGACGGGCCTGCAGTCCGGCCAGCGCTGATCGACTTGCGGCGAGCGTCGATGTGATAGATCACAAGCGCCTCCCACACCGACAGAATCCTGACTCCCGGGTAGACTGCTGCACGAATCAGCCAATCCCAATCCTGGTGACGTGGGAGACCGGATTCAAAAGGAACTCGCAGCATCAGCTCCCGCGGGATGAAGAGAGTGGATGTTTGAATGAACCCTTCTCCCTGGCGAAATGAGTTCTCCCTGCAAAAGAGGTACTCGCTCATCGCTTCGCCCTCATGCATCTGGCGTTGCGGCCAGATCTCGTCCCCATCGGGACGGCGAGCGATCAGGCGCGACGTAATCACGGGGAAAGTATCCTTCGAGGCTCTCGCTGCAGCGAGTTGAGCGGCCAGTTTGCCGGCGGCCCATTCGTCGTCATCGTCAAGAAGCGCCACAAAGTCGCCGCACCCTTTCTGGACACCGACGTTTCTGGCGCCCGATCCTCCGATCGAGACGGGCAAGGAGATCGTGTGCAGGCGAATGTCGCGGTTGGCGGTGAGAGCATCGACTGTCTCCGGGTCGGGGCCATCGACTACAACGATCACTTCAATGTCGACCAATGTCTGTTCAAGCGCACTCTTTACTGCCCTCATGACCAGTGCAGGACGATTGCGAGTCGGAATTACTACAGTGACGACGGGGCTGACGGGAAGCTTCATGCTTGTGCCAGGTCTGTCCTGTAAATGTTGATCTGTGAAAGTGACTTTCATGGGAGCGTATACATCGCGGCACTGGTCGCAGCAGCAGCAATGCTTGCCGCTCCCATGACGGCCGTGTTTCTGGCGAAACTAAATGGAACGTAGAGGACGTCTCCCGGCAACATCGCAAAGTCCGGAACTTTACCCAATTGCAGATCTCCCACTGATAGCTCACGGTCGGAATGCGTTCCATTTGGTTCCGTTCGCATCAGGCGCGCGTGACCCTGCTTGGCTGATTTCGTCAGACCTCCGGCGATCGCTAGCGCTTGAAGCGCGGTGATCTTCGACTCGTTGTTGGTCATCACATAGCCGCCGGGACGATTGACATCGCCCAGGATATAGATAATCCCCGCCTTTGAGACAACGACTGTATCGCCCGGGTTGACCATCACCTGCAGGGTGAGAGCCTGATCGGCATTGTTCGAAAAGTAGTAATGGATGGGGTGGCCGGGGTCGCCATGTCGCTCGATCAGAATGTTGCGGTCGGCAACTTCGTTGAGCCCTCCGGCAAGCGCGAGCACATCGAGAACAGAGCGCGGGGTTCCCACCGGGTAGGCGCCGGATGCTTTTACTTCACCAAGTACCGAGACATTCTCGGTTGCATACTGCTCAACCGTAACAATTACCTCGGGATGCCGCATATAACGCGCGTCGATTAGCCGGTCACGCACCACAGTTGCGGCAGCGGCGGGGGTAAGCCCGACGACTTTCACGGTGCCGATGCCAGTCACTGTGACCTCGCCGGCATCGGTTACGCGCGGGTGCTGGTCCATTTCTGGCGTATCGGCGACCTGGATATACAAGCGGTCGCCGGGGCCGATCAACAGTGTCTCTGTTGCAGCGGCGGACGCGGCAGTGGCTAGGACAGCGCAAAGAGACAGACAGTAAAGCGACTTACGCATGGGAGTCTCCATGATTGCCGATGCAACTGAAGCGAAGGTGGTTCGCAGCATAAACAAGAAAGACGAAAGCAGGGTGAGCGTTTTCAAGCGAGGCTCGCTTTGGGAGTGCCATAGTATGCGGACTCCGAGTATCCGTAGTAGTCGTAGTAGGAACTCCCTGTACGTTCTACTGCGTTCAGAACGACACCAATGTTCTGCTCAGGACGTGACTGCGCTTCAAGCAATTGATAGCTTCGCTCTAGGGATTGGCGCTGAGTCAGATTAAAGCGCGCAACCAGTAGTGTGGAATCCACAAGTTCACTCAAAATTACCGAATCAGTTACAGGTAATACGGGAGCCCCATCCAGGAGGATGAAGTCGAACTGTTCCCGCCAGGCAGCCATCGACGTTCGCATCTGAGCAGAACCGAGGAGTTCGGAAGGATACGGAGGGGGTGGTCCCGAGACCAAAACCCGTAGTCCCGGAACGCTCTCAATCGCTACCAACCCGGGAAGTCCTTCGGGTGGCGTCTGACCTGAAAGAAGCGAGCTGAGCCCGGTGCGGCATTCGATGCCCAGCTTCTTGTGCAGCATCGGACGACGCAGATCGGCGTCCACCAAGAGAATGTTCTTCCCATGCTGGGCAAGAATAATCGCAAGATTCAGAGCGAGCGTGGACTTGCCTTCAGCGGCGATGGAACTCGTGACGAGAACGACCTTCGGCGGCGCCCCTCCTCGAGAGAGAAGCAGTGACGTGCGGAGTGCACGAAGTGCCTCGACGTAAGGAGCGTGGGGCTCATCCAATGCAATCGGTTTCTTATGCGCGGTGGACGGCACGGATAGATGGTTAGCGTCCCCGGCAGTGATCCGCAGTTCTTTTACCGCAAACTGCGGGAGGACTCCAAACGTCATATGTCCCGTTTGCGATTCAAGTTCCCCAAGATCACGGATCTTGTTATCGTGAATGTCCACAAGGAAAGCACCTCCGCAGCCAAGGAACAGGCCTAGTACGACGGAGGCGGCGAGATAAAGTGGCACATTTGGCTTGGCCGGCTTCGACGGAACACGTGCCGGGTCTACAACGGTAATGTTAGAGGATCGGAGTCCTTCTAGAACACCCGCTTCCTTGAGATGGCTCAAGAGGCTCTCATAGAGCGTGCGACTCTGCTCCGCCTCCTGGCCCACAATCGTGTACTCGATCGCCTTATCGTTCAAGCTGTCGGCCTGCTTTTTCTCTTGGTCGAAAACCGCCCGGGCGCTCGCCTCAATGGACTGGGCAACTGTGTAGTCGGACTTGGAGCGTTCCGCAACACGTGCGATTTCTGACTTAATTGCAAGATCGATAGCGCCCAGGTTGCCACGAATCTCGGCCAGCTTGGGATACGCGGGGCCAAATTTTGCGGACAGCTCGTCGAGCTGGCCCTGCAGCGTCGCTTGCTGCAGACGCAGACTTTGGATGAGTGAGAGGGAATTCCCAAGGCCTGAGGATGCCCCGGTTAGACCGGCATTTCCAGCGAGCCCGGAAATCAACTCGGCATCGCCTGACTTTACTGCCTGGTAGACCGCGCCTTTGAGAATGCGATTGGATTCCGCCTGAGTGAGCGAAGCCGTCGACTGCTGGAGACGGTCCAGGACGCTACTATAGACGCCGGTACCGCCCTGCGTTTTGCCATCCGTCTCCGTTCCACCTCCTAAGGTATATACCCCTGAATCACGCTGTAGGTTCACCACCCTCGCCTGCAGATCTTCGCTCTGCTTGCGCAGATCGGACAGCTGACCGCTCAGCCAATCCGAGGCTTGAGATGTGGCGTTGTATCGAGTCTGAAAGCTGTAGTCGGTAAGTGCCTGAATCAAATCGTTGACGACAGCTGCCGCAAGCTTCGGGTCTGAACTGAGATAGGTGATCTCGATGAGACGCGTGCCCGCAACTGGCTTGACCTGCAAATTTCTGGAGAAGACCAGCGAAGCACGAGTTCTCCGCCCGGGAGCGTCCTCCAGCGAAGCGTTGACAGGATCTTGAGCGCCCCTGGGTGCAAGAAACCCAATCGCCCAGCCGAGCGGACTGAAGTGCCGCCTGAAGTCACTGGTCGACTCCAGGTTTAGATCCTTAATGACCTTCAGCGCCAAGGTATCCGATTGAAGAATCGTTGCCTGCGTCTGGATGGTAATGTTCCCCTCGAGCGCATCGGAGGCCCCACCGGCATCGCCCATCATGCTGGAGAGGCCAAGGCCATCCATTGATTCCTTCTGCACCTGGAGCTGTCCAGAAGCCTCGTAGCGGCGCGGACTAAGGATAGAGGTTGCCGTCGCCAACGAGAACATCACCAAGACGGAAGCAAAGATGATTGCGCGGCGCCGCGTGAGTATCTTCCAAAGATCATTGATGGTGAGTTCACGGCCTACCCCGTTGGGTGCAGATCTTACCGTTTCAATCGACGTTTTCAAGGGATTCCTAACTCTAATTGTGGTACGTTGTGGTACCCACTTCAGACTACTGGCGAAGCATGCCTTCGGCTGTACAACTTTGGGTTGCTGGGAGTCTCTATCAGGTCGCAGGCTCGGAACTGCTTTCAAGAGCGTCCCGCCCTGGTTAGCTCACATCTGAAGTCTCCATTTCGCGACGCTCCAGAGAAACTCTGCATTACCGACCAGGTATCGCTTCCAAAGACGTCTGGGTTCCTGACGGAGGCGGAATGTCCATTCAAGGCCGCTCGATCGCACCCACTGCGGAGCGCGTTCGATGGAGCCCGACAGGATTTCGAAGCTTCCGCCTATTCCAATCGCGATGGGAACCTTGAGTGGCCGGATATGTTCATCGATGAGGAGCTCCTGCTTGGGGGCTCCCAATCCGGCGAAGAGAATATGCGGCTTGGCCCGAGCTATCTTTTCTAGGACTGGGTTCAAAGTGTCTTCATGTTTCTCAAAGCCCCAATTAGGACAACTCACTCCGGCAATCTTCAGGCCGGGATATCGCCGGCTTAAGTTACGTGCAGATTGGTTTGCCATGTCCGGGCGGCCACCGAGGAAGAATACTGCCAACCCGTCGGCTGCGCCGAGCCGACATAGATGTTCGATGAGATCGACGCCAGCGACTCGCGGCACCTTCAAACCTCCGAGACGGTCACACGCCCAGACTAGTGGCATGCCGTCTGCACAGAGATAGTCTGCCGTGAAGAGGCATTCGCGATAGCGCGCCGATTTCTCAGCAAGCACGTAGATTTGCGCGTTGACGGTCACGATCTGACGGGTGACGGTGCCATGCAATGCGTGATCCAAGACTTCCGTAATGAGAGCCGCCTGCGAGTAGGTGTCCATACCGATGTGGCCGATCGACACTCGCGGGACATTGTGCGGGGCTAAGAATTCGCCGCGAGCGGTCATCGATCTTCGAGTGTGATAGTTCGGGACTTCTTCGTTGACGACCATCAACTCTCCTTCCGGTATTGCAGCTTTGAGCGGGGGCCGTGCTATCTCGTTTTCCTATGTAGCAGTCAGGAGCCTTTGTTACGTTCCGGTCCCCTTGAGAACTACATTTACGGTACGCAGGATGATCTTCAAATCCAGCCAGAGCGACCATTCTCGGACGTACTTGCTGTCGAGACTGACATAGGTCTCGAAGGAAGGATCGTGCCGGGCCTCGACCTGCCAAAGACCGGTCATACCCGGAACTGCATCGAGGCGACATAGATCGGAGATCTTATACTGGGCAACTTCCGATTGAATTGAGGGCCGCGGCCCGACCAGGCTCATATCGCCACACAAGACATTCCAGAGTTGGGGAAGCTCATCGAGCGAGTATTTTCGCAACACCTTCCCTATCGGGGTTAACCGTGGATCCTTTGCGATCTTGAAGAGAATGTCGCGTCTCTCGTTCAGATGAGCATATTGATCCCTCATAGAATCGGCATCTTGGATCATGGTCCGAAACTTGTAACAGTTGAAGACCCTGCCCTTATAGCCAACCCGTTTACTCCGGTAGACCACCGGGCCGGGGGACTGGAGTTTGATGAGAAGAGCGACCAGTAGGAAGGCCGGGGACATCGTAATGAGCACGGCGACTCCGAGGCCGACGTCCGTCGCGCGCTTCATGAGCTGGGACATCGCGTGCTTCTCGCGACTATTAAGGGCGATGGTTGGAAGGTCACCAAGGTATTCGACATCCGCACGTCGCTTGAGCTTTTCGGAAATACCAGGTATGAGCCGAACGTCGATTCCCGCAGGCCCCGCCTGGCTCAGCACGCCAGAAAGGATGCCCAGTGTGGTAGGTCGGTGAGAAAAGATGATCTCGTCAACAAACAGCGATTTTGCCAGGCTGATTACGTCGTTGATGTTGCCGACCGTATCCGCCTCGTCCGCGTTACTCGCATCTTCGTCGCGCTCGTTCAGAGTGACGAATCCTTTGAAGCGATATCCCGCATAGCGCAGGGATTCGAGATATTTCCTGACATCGCGGCCAATGGGGTCGTTTCCGGCAATGAGAATGTTTCTCGCAGCTACGCCACGCACATCGTGGTTATCCCGGTGTCGACGCCATAGCAAGCGGCACAGGAAGAGTGCGCCACACGTCAGACCAAGCTGGAGCATCTCGCCGGCGGGAGCGGGGAGCATCCAGAAGCGCAGAACACCATCCTGTGCAAATGACGCCAGGGAGACGCACAAGACAATCAGGGACAGTTCGGATGGGATGGTGCACCTGTTACTAAATGGCTGCAGGCCGAATAGCCGCGAAAGGACTGCAACGCCAGTCGCAAACAAAACAACTCCGACAATGAGGACTACACACGGGTGGGACGTTTTCGGACTTAGCGACCCAGAAGTGAGCAGTGATTTAAGGGGGGCGCAATGGGCTAGGACAACGATGCTTCCACAGCAAGAAGCCACCGTAAAGTCCAGGGTGGTCCAAGCCGCTCGAGATGCCAACAAGTAGGGACGCGGCAGCAAGGAGCCCAAAGTTCGGTCCTGGGCCGTAGAGTGAGAAATGCTCTCAAAAGAAGAGCGCTCTTGGCGATTCCGGCTGCGACGATCGGGCCTCACATGCAAAGCCCGCCCTCCAATACGCGTATATTCAAGAAATGTCTTGCTGGGCGGGCACGTGGCTGCATTCGGGGTGCTGTTCTTGACAAGTGGCTTGATTTGACTCGCCGCGCCGGCAACTTGATTTTGTTCTTCAACGACTCTGCTTGCATTGTGATAAGGCACGCGGGTCCCCGATACGTATTACGCAATGACGTTTGCTGGCTAAGCAGCGAGAAGAGTCGGCGCTTTGCCACTTGCTAAACATAAACACCAAGACGGTACTTGTAAGTACCTAAATAGGGCCATAGAATTTTGGCGCGGGACGATTTGGGGTGCACGGCGGCTGCGGAGTAATGATGTTGTGATTTCCGGCCGTCGAGCGAGCGAATTGGACTACAGATCGCGAAGTACGCGGCCATCTGTGTGGCAAAGACTATGCCTTTGCCATATGACCGTGCGCAATGGCGGGCGCCCTTTTTCTTGAGGATGCGTTTGCAGAATCGCACGCTGAATGCCTGAGAAGCGGCGGTCATCCACGCGCGGAGCGGCTGTGTAACCACTTCCAAGACTTCAAACGGAAGACTCTAGAGCGGGGCGTAAAAGGCCTACCGATTATCAGCTTCTGCGATCAACATTCATGGGGGCTAGTGATAGTCGAAAGCAATATGTCCCTAAGGCACTGCGAGTTAATACAGACAACGCAGGCAGCCATTCTCGCCACCGCTCACAATCACGCTGAAGACATGGCCGAATGGATCGAGGGCCTTGTCGCGGCCGAGACTACAATAGAGCGGCACTGGAAGAAATTTCCAAGACCATGGTGTGCATTCTTACGCCAAGGTAAAGTTCATACAAAAGGGTAGAAGAAAAGAAGAAAACGCCTAAAAGAAACCTGGTGTCCTGTCACGGTATCCCCCATCATGGTTAGGCCGCACCGGAAGTCATGCTCCGCCGCTCAGATGCTACCAGCGAGACAACCTTAGCTTGGACGGCGAGAGGGTATATCTCTTCTGCGGTGAGATGCACAACCATTGCACCCTCATAGACCACCCTAATTCCCCTTGCCGACCACGTTACATATGAAATATCTTTGCGTCGCACTGGCTGCTTCAATGGCTCCTGCACTGTGTTGTCGCCTCTGCCATGAACCATAATCTACAGTTCAACACGAAGTTGGTATGGTCGCGCACTTAGTGGTTGCCCTGCGTGACAGCGGTCACACTTCCTCTGGTTAGGCAAGCATGTCATTACCGATTATTTTGCGGTCTCAACTATACTGAGGCTGAAGTTCCAACTCCAAGAAGTTGTTTGCAGCGCATTGGAGACATAGGATTCGATTGCATGCGGATCCGAGTACCGCTCGGCGACCTCATTGCGAAACAAGTCGAATCCTCCTCCAATAGCAAAAGCATCTTCAGTCGAGTCCCGGATATGCCCTCATGAAGCAATCCACCGCGTCAACTACATGAGTTTTCATCGACTCCGAGTTCCAGATGTGATGCATTCCGATGGAGGTTGTCAGGCGCGGCCGAAAGGTGACCAGTGCCAAGTAATGCTCGGCGGCTTGAAATGTATCGAGCGCCGCCATTTTGGTAGAAGGGATGTGCTGCGAGAGCAGCTTAGAGATGAGAATCGTGCGGCGTACGGATCCATTTTCAAAATACACAATCCCGATCAATGGTTGGTTAATGGTTTCCGCAGCCACCAGTCGTGTGAGGACGCTCATCGCAGCCGACAGGAGTTCGTTAACCAAGGTCAGGCCAACGATCTCCAATCGCTTCTGAAGCGAGGGCATACGCTGCGTACGATTAATCGTCTTGATAATATTGGAGACTTCCGCTTGCAATGCTTCGCTCAGGGTGGCGATCAGGAGTGCGTGCTTGTCTGGAAAATGGGCGTAAATATCGCGCTTCGACACCCTCGCGCGGCGCGCAATTTCTTCCGTAGTAGCATCTTGAAACGAAAACTCGGTGAACACCTCCAAAGCAGCAGTGATGATGCGGTCCAGACGTTCTTCTTTGCCATTTCCCGATGTAGACGGATTTACAGGCGCGCGCTTCTTCATGGAGTCATCCCATCTTAGCCAAGAATCAATCGCTCAGCGCGATTGGGTTTTCCCTGCATGTTGATGATTTATATACAACAAACCCGGGGCTAGGTGATCTGAACGAGGATGGCGCTGAAAACTGGCACATAACAGGTGAGCTGAGAGTTGGATGCATCGAGATTGAACGCGGCGGATGGGTTGAAGTCGCCATTCGCAGCGACCGTCCCGCCTTGGATGGCCATGCTCGCAGCGCCCGTGGTGGTCGATGCATCTTTGGCGGCGAGTTGTGTAAGGGCTACCAGCGACGCGGTATTCGCCGTCTGCGGCAGCTCCACGGTGAGTTGGAGGTTTTGCGTAGCGTCTTTATTGATGACGACCAGGCTCATGCCACCAGCCTGATTATTGATGGCATAGGCGGTGACGTTGAGGTCGCCAGCGGACACCTGAGTCTTATAGAGGGCGCCTTGTCCGGCGAGGTTGAAGAGGAGGATGCCAAGGTATTCGGGTCGAACACCGAGTACCGAGCTAGATTGGTTGGTGATGGGGGTGTAGCTGCATAGGCCGCCGCCGTGGAAGTTTACGCCTGAAGCTCCACCTTGGGCGCAGCTAAAGAGAAAGTCGAGAACCCAAAGCGCAGACGCAGGGGAGTCGCTGACACCGGGCGCCCCGCCGTCATAGTAGGAGTTGCACTCCGAGAGGCGGTATGGGACGCCGATCGACTGCGCACCTGCATTGAGCAGAGAGAGGGAGTGGACCAGGTTTGGGTCGGGCACGAGAAGATTGGCGGCGGTAGCGGTGGAGGCTAGTCCGTCGCCTCGATAATAGTGCTGGCTGAGCTGCGAGATACCGCTGCGGGTCACGGACTCGCCAAAGGGGATTGTCCACGTCGCCACGTTGCTGCCGGAGGCCGGACCGGTGATAGAGATACCGGGTGTCTGGGCAAGGATGGCAGTACGAAACTGGCCCCACAGTGCCTGAAATGCTGAGAGCGACCATGCGCCGGCGAAGTAGCTGCCCGGTGCACCATAGCCGTCGCACTCGTTGCCGATCTCGATGCCGATGAGGGAAGAGCCAAATTGCTCTGCGGCATAAGCGACCTCGGCCGCGGCGAGAGCGGGTGTGGTGGCGCCGGTAGCGGCACTTCCGAGGTTGACGCCGTAGATGCACTGCCAACCAGCGGCCTTGACGAAAGCGGCGAGTGACGCCACATCTGAGGGGGCAATCTGTCCCGCAGTCGCGCCGTGGCCATTTGGTGTCCAAATGCTCTGGTCGACGGAGTTTCCTCCCACGCGCAGGATACTTGGACCGAGTCGCTGGAAGAGGCCAATTAGATCGCTGTTGGAGCCGGAGAAGAGCGATTCGCACAGAGATGACTTCTCATACGAGAGGCCAGCAAAACCTGGGTCAATTGAACCAGAGTTGACAGCGGAGAGGGTGACAGCAGCCAAGGAGATTGGGCCGTCGGGAATAGGTTGCGGATTTATGACGACTTTTGGGAAGGCCGCGGCGGCTGCTGGGGTCAGCAGGGAGGCGCAACCAGACAGAAGCGCGGCGGCAGAGAGAGCCGCAGCGCCACCGAGGAAGTAACGTCGGGACTGGAGGATGGGTAGGTCTACCGCTCGGACTCGGCTCATAAGTCCCATTGGAACCGGAGAGTACCATGGAACTCCAATACTCTTTAGTAACCTGACTAGCTTTAGTTTCTCGCAACACGTAGGCACAGGGCTGCGTGAGCCCGGGCATATGACGAAACCCAATTGAGCTAAAGTTCTTACCTTGCATGAAGGTTGCGTGGCTGACAGACGTCACATAGTTTTTCCTCTGAATAGTGGCTGCGCTACAGCTTAACGAACATCGTCCTCAACGACGGAGCCGAGAGTGCGCCCAGGGTGCAAAGTAGACTGCGATTGGTGAACTAGGAGCCAGACTGGCAGCTCTGCCCAGGACTGCAGCGGATGCAAAGGTGGTCGGAGAGGCACGCGTGCGGCAGGAGCCATGAGTCAATCGCCGAGGTGACCCATGGTGGGACGGGAACGGTAAGCGATTCATCATGGCAGAGTTGAACAGAATTGAAGCGAGCCCATCTGTCTTGATCTGCACGCCACTCAGATGGGGCTCTATTCATGTCAGAATGTGCCTCCTGGTGACGCACTGGGCGGTAGCCTATGTCATTCCGTTAGCGTTGGCGGGCCGTCAATGCCGAGGATGCGAGGGCGATCGCAGGCAGTTCACTGCAAGCGGCGAACCATTTTCAACTAAATTTTGCCTCTTAGCGAGCTATAGAGAGCCCGTAAGCGCTCGATTCGTCGTGACCGTGGTAAGCACGGGCGACGCACCGCAGCTTAACGTGGGGCCATTAAACAGCCCCACGTTTCGCAGCCCAGTGGAACCCGCCTCCAGGTCACTTAGAGCCTGGTTGAGGAAATGTCGGGCCGTGTGTTGGTCGGGAGCGGCCAGCGCAGCGCGGCAGATACTCTCTAGTTGGCCCCGTTCTACATCCGGAAGGATGTGCTCTGGATCGCCGCCCAATCCGGCTGCCGCTGCGCGGTTGCCGTAGAGCACCACCAGCAGGACCGGCGCAGGCCGCCCCGCTGACCGTGCTTTCCATCCGGCGCGCATGGCCTCCGTTGTGGGGCGAGCGGGCGGGCTGGAATTCGATGTTATGGACGCGTGCGGTCACTTTCAATATCTGAGGGCGTTGCATCAAGAGTGTCATGTTGCCGATCGATGCGCCAAGGAAGCCTCCGGCAATCACGTCCGATACCCTGTTTCTCAGTGATATGAGAGGCGGAGGGCGAGTTGGATTGGAGAGCCAAGGTGGAGTTATATGAGCAGATACGTCGGGAGTACGAGTTTGGCGTTGGGTCGGTGATCGGTGTGGCGCGGAAGTTGGGTGTCCATCGGCGCATGGTGCGGGAGGCGGTGCGGAACGCAGTTCCTGCGCAGCGGAAGAAGACGGAACGTCCTGCGGTGAAGATGGCTGCGGCGGTATCGTTGATCGACTCGATTTTGGAGTTGGACCGCAAGGCTCCGCGCAAGCAGCGTCACACATCGCGGCGGATCTATGATCCGGATACGTGCCGAGATCCCTGGATGTACGCCAGCGCAGCGAACGGTTCGGCAGTATGTGGAACGGCGCAAGCAGGCTCTGGGTCTGGCCGAACACGAGCTGTTCGTTCCGCAGAGCCACGACTGGGGCGTCGAGGCGCAGGTCGATTGGTACGAAGCGTATGCCGATCTGGACGGGGAACGGATCAAGCTGCAGGTCTTTGAGATGCGTTCGATGGCAAGCGGTGCGGCCTTTCATCGGGCGTATCCATGTGCGACACAGCAGGCTTTCCTGGAAGCTCATCAACTTGCCTTCGAGTATTTCGAAGGTGTCTTCCGGCGTCTTCGCTACGATACCCTGTCGAGCGCGGTGAAGAAGATTCTGCGCGGTCAGCAGCGCGAGCTGACGGTACGGTTCATCGCGTTCCGTTCCCACTGGCAGTATCAAGCCGAGTTCTGCACCCCGGGTGAAGGCCATGAGAAGGGCGGCGTGGAGGGTGAGGGAGGTTACTTCCGCCGCAACCACTGGGTGCCTGTGCCGGTGGCGAGCGACCTTGCGGCGTTGAACCGGAAGCTACTGGAGGACTGCCGCGCCGATGAGGGCCGGATCATGTCAGGCCAGAGCGAGTGTGTCGGAACCCGGCTGCTGACGGAGAAGGAGCATCTTCTGCCACTGGCTGCCGAGCCCTTCGATCTGGCCGAGGTCAGCTTCCCGCGCGTCGATCAGAGCGGATGCGCGAAGGTGCGGACGAACTCCTACTCCGTGCCGTTGAAGCCGGGCTCGATCGTCGAAGCACGTGTCTATTCCTGCACGGTCGAGTTCCGTCACCATGGCAGCCGGATCGCCAGCCATGAACGCTGTTACGGCCGATTGCAGAAGATCTTCGATCTGGAACACTACCTCGATGTGCTG
>Ga0302195_10001027_pt1 | contig 22052 bp, 17 predicted proteins | sample II_Bog_N1_2_FD_198778 | JGI IMG/M metagenome (GOLD analysis project Ga0302195, IMG submission 198778) | Peat permafrost microbial communities from Stordalen Mire near Abisko, Sweden - II_Bog_N1_2 | ecosystem: Environmental > Terrestrial > Soil > Wetlands > Peat | place: Sweden: Abisko...
TTCCACACGTGCAGCGGCCTGTTGACCGTCTCTCAGGTGGACGACGGCTTTGAAATGGACTTTCCCGCACGGCCACCCCAAATCTGCGAGACGCCGGTCGACCTATTGCCGGCTCTGGGCTTGAACACGGCATTGGTGATGAAATCGCGTGACTATCTGGTGGTGGTAGACGAGGCTGAGCAGTTGCGAGCGCTCAGGCCCGATTTTGCCCGCCTTGCCAGAATTGACACCGGGATCGGTGGGACCATTGTCACCGCTCCAGGCTGTGGCGATGTGGATTATGTGTGCCGATTATTTGCGCCGTCGGTCGGCATCAATGAGGACCCCGCAACCGGCTCGATCCACTGCACGCTGGCTCCCTACTGGTCGGCCCGGCTGGGCAAGCAGACGTTGCGGGCGCATCAACTCAGTGCCCGCGGCGGAGCCATGCAGTCCACCGTCGCCGGCGATCGAGTGAAGATCTCGGGCTGCGCGCGCTTGTACCTTCAGGGAACGATCGAGCTCTAGGGTGGTGGGTCTGAAGTCCGTCGAGGAACAGACGCAGATTCTTCGACTCACCACCCCCAAACTGAAGAACGTTTGGGGCCCCGTTCGCTCAGAATGACAACGGGTTTTGTGTTAGGTATTTCAGACTCAGGAGTCTAGAAAGTGTTCTTGAGAAACACTCTCTAAGGATTATGAACCTGGCTTGTTGCAGCCACTTTGTGCGGCAAGGCCCACACATTATAGCTATTGACCAGGAACTGCCCGCCGAGTATCAGCAGCCACACCCATAGCGCAAATCGCAACTGACGCCGCGGGACGCGCGTGCTGATGATCGTTCCCACAATCGCGCCGACCACGCCCCCTTCGATGAGATGAATCAACAGGTCCTGATTGGCGTTGTGCGAGAACCAGTGCGCACCGCTGCCGATCAGCGATACGATGAACCCGAACGCGATGTCCGTCCCAACTACCTGCGCAGGCAGCAGCGGCGTAAGGCTGAGCAGCGCCGCGGAGCCCAGTGCGCCCGCACCGGCGGATGAAAACCCAACCTCCGCGCCAACGGGCAGCATCAACCATGTCAGCAGCGGACTCCGGTCCTTCTGATTCGCATTCTGCTTTATCGGACGGAAGTAAACAAAAATCTGCCACAACGCCGTCGTCACCAGGATCGTGCCCAGCAGCGCGTTCAACAGATTTTGCGATCCGACAGTTACAAGATGCTTCAGGAAAAGCGACCCGACGATTACTCCCGTAACCCCGCCCGCGAGCATGTAAGCAAGCGTGCGCCAAACCACGTTGCGGCGAGCGATTTGTGCCGGGACCAATATTAATTTCACCGCGCTGGCAAACATCAGTCCGATACCCACCGCCACCGGCGCAGGCACCCCTAGAAACAGCACCAGCACCGGCACTGTAACGGTTCCCGCGCCAACCCCGGTTAACGCGATAAACAACGCAATCATGAATCCAATTACATACTGCATTTCGTTCCCTCAATTTCCGCGAGCCTGTTCTACCTCGCCGCCGCCTCAATGTGAATGCCGCATTCAACTTTGCGGCCGGCCCAACGTCCCGACCGCGGATCGTTGGGGTCCAGTGGCAGCGTGGTACATGGCTCGCAGCCTATCGACGAGTACCCGCGTTCATAAAGCGGCAGTAGCGGAATCTCCAACTCCTCGCATGCGTACCAAACATCCCGAGCGGTCCACGCGGCCAGCGGCGCAAGCTTCAGCACCTGCTTTCCGCCGGGCAGGGTGAACATCGCCACTTCCTCAAGCGCGGCGCGGCTCCTGGCCTGTTCTCTGCGCAGCCCGGTAAGCCACACACGATACCCGGCAACCGCCGTGAACAGCGGCTCAACCTTGCGCAGCCTGCAGCACTGATCGGGCGCCAGTTGATAGAGCAGCCCGTGCTCCGCCTCTTGTTCCGCAACCGTCTTTTCCGGCAGCAGGTTGATCAAATTCAATTTCCACTCGCCGGCAATTTGATCCCGGTACTCATATGTGTCTTTGAAGTGATATCCCGTATCCAGAAAAAGAATGGGTATCTTCGCATCCAATTCGATCGCCAGCCTGGTGAGCAGCACGTCCTCGGCCTGAAAGCTGCACGTCAGGCAAACATCGCCCACGCCTCGAATCTCACGGCCAAGCGCGGCGCGCACCGCATCCAGTTTCCTGCTCACTTCGGCTTGAATCTCCGCAGTCGTTATCGTGCGCCTTCCTTTCCTGTTGAGCCAAGGATGCCAGCTCGCGCCAACAGCCTGTGCACCGCCTGAACAGTCTCTTCGGCGTCGTTTGTGGGCAGCACAACCTGCTCGCTGCCCGCTCGCACTGTCAGTTGCGCACTGGCTGAAGCAGCCGCCGCAATGGTCAGAAATCCTGACTGGACATTTCGTTTCACCAGCAACTCGAGCACATCCGGACGAGAGCTGAAAACCTGGTCGCCGGTGTCGACGCGCGCGGTCACAGTCCCAATCGCGAACAGCGACCGCTCGATCCGGTCGATGATCGCTGCCGGCCCGCTCAACTCAAGCAGTCCTCCACAATGGCCCCAGCGTGCGGCTCGTTCCCCGGCAGTCACGCGCCCAAGTCTTCCACCGGCAGCGCCTGCGCCAGTCACTGCATGGCTAAATGCTGCGGTCACCATTCCCGCGGCCGCGGTCGCGTTGGTCTCCGGATCGATCAGGATGAATGCGCCCGTCGATCGATTCTCCCCGTAAAGGTCCAGCGCCACAGGCCGCAGCAGACTCAGGGTCACAACTCCAATGCCGTTCATCTCCAGCGTTTCCGCCGGTTCGCGGGTCAGTGTACCGATGTCGGTGCGATACTCGATGGCTGAAACAAACGCCGGCGCAGTGTGGCTGGTGTGCTTCAGCAGATAGCGGCGATTGATCTCGAGCGGCCGTCCATCCATCCACACCAGCGCCGCCTTCACGCTGCGGGCGATCGTCGCCGACGTCTTTGCGCTCACGATCAAATCGCCGCGGCTTATGTCCACATCGCGGTTGAGAACCAGCGTGACACTCGACGGCGCGTGAGCTTCGGCAAGGTCACCGTCCCACGTCACAATCCGTTCCACATGCGCACTCCTGCCCGATGGAAGCACACGGATCGCATCGCCCGGCCGTACCGTTCCTGAAGCAATTTGCCCACTGAACCCGCGAAATGTCTGGTCTGGCCTGACGACGCGCTGGACTGGAAACCGGAAGGGCGCGGTCCGCGTTTCCTCCTGCGAGGGCAACGCCTCAAGCATTGCCAGCAGGGATGGACCACGGTACCAGGGCATCGGACCCTGTCCGTCTCCGGCCCGGTGCACAACGTTGTCGCCCTTCAGCGCGCTGACCGGAATAAAAACTGGCTCTACGGGGCTTCCCGTATCCTCGGCAATCTGCTCCAGAACCAGGGTGAAATCCCGTTCGATCGCGCAAAACACACGCTCGTCGTAGTCGACCAAATCCATTTTGTTAACGGCAACCAGGACGTGCCGCACCCTGAGCAGCGATGCGATATACGCGTGCCGCCGCGATTGCACCAGAACCCCCTTGCTGGCGTCGATCAGCACCACAGCCGCATCCGCTGTGGATGCCCCCGTGGCCATATTTCGCGTGTACTGCTCATGCCCCGGGGTGTCCGCGATAATGAACTTTCGCCGCGCCGTGGAGAAGTGCCGGTAGGCCACGTCGATGGTGATTCCCTGTTCCCGCTCGGCCCGCAATCCATCCGTCAGCAATGCAAAATCGATCTGCCCTGGCGCCGTTGTGCCCTTGCCTTCAATCGACCGCACCTGGTCTTCGTACACCGATTGCGTGTCGTAGAGCAACCGCCCGATCAAGGTCGACTTGCCGTCGTCCACACTTCCGGCCGTCGAGAATCGAAACAGGTCCTTGGCCTGCTCCAGGCGCAGAAACTCCTCGATCTCAAAGCCCGGCCCAATTTGCTCCACAACAGCCAACCTAACCCCTCAGTCCTTTACTACCTGGTTGCTACAACGTGTTTCAGAAATGGCCGCGGAAATCGGAGAGGTTATCCCGCAGGGGTTAAAACCCCTCTTTTTTCCGGCCCTTTTCGGCACGACTAAAGTCGTGCCCTTTCAAAGCAACGACTTGTTCAGCTTTGCGGCACGACTAAAGTCGTGCCCTGATACAAAACCTTCGCAAATTGCACGGTAAGCGAGTTCTCCCGCAAACTGTGAAATCGTGCCCTTTCGAAACGTCATCGCCAACTCTTTTGCGGGACAGCGCACTAGAAATATCCTTCCCGCTTCTTGATCTCCATCGACCCTTCCTGGTCGTAATCAATTGCCCGACCGGCCCGCTCCGAAGACTGAAAGGAGAGCAGCTCAGCAATGATTTTCGGAAGTGTATCCGCGTCCGACCGAATAGCCCCTGTACACGGACTACAACCCAGCGACCGCAACCGCGACTTCACCATCTGCGGCCGTTCGCCCGGCCATGCCACAAACTCCTGCTCGATGGGAAGCAGCGAGTCCTGACCCGAGCCGGTGGGACGCAGATACATGGGACGCTCCCTGGCAAAGTAAAGGTCCACAATCGGAATATTCTCGGCGTGGATGTATTGCCAAACGTCCATCTCTGTCCAGTTCGAAAGCGGAAACACGCGAATGCTCTCGCCGGGATGAATGCGCGCGTTATACAGGTTCCACAACTCGGGGCGCTGGTTTTTCGGGTCCCACTGTCCGGCGCCGTCGCGGAACGAATAAATCCGCTCCTTCGCACGCGATTTCTCTTCGTCGCGACGGGCCCCGCCAAATGCCGCATCGAAGTTGTAGTGCTTCAGCGCGTCAAGCAGCGCCTGGGTCTTCAGCAGTCCGCAGCAGCGCTTGGTATCCAGCGCAATCGGATTTGTCCCCGCCGCAATCGCCCCTTCATTCCGCCACACCAGCAGCGTCGCTCCAACCTGGCGCGCAGTCGAATCGCGAAACTCCAGCATCTCCCTGAACTTGAAGCCGGTATCGATATGCAGCAATGGAAACGGAATCGGCCCCGGAAAGAATGCCTTTTGCGCGAGCCGCAGCATGACCGACGAATCCTTGCCGATGGAGTAAAGCATCACCGGCCTCTCGAACTCCGAGGCCACTTCGCGCAGAATGTGAATGCTCTCTGCCTCCAGCAGGCGCAGATGACCAAGGCGCGAATGCCCAGCACGGTCCCCGGTGTTGAGGTTGGCTGGCGGCAAAGTTGACGGTATTTCGTTTTCGGCTATCGGCATTCGGCCTCTTGGCATCGGGGACGCTGAAGGCCGGGGTGAGACAGACGCGAACCCGGCATTTCAGCAGCGGGTGCGTTTTCTCATTCAGTCTTTGGGAAAGATTCGGAGACTAGAGTGGACACCCGTCGAACGTGTTCGACAGGCAACAACAGGAGCGGCTTAGGGAAGCGCTGGCCACCTGTTCATGGTATCAAATATCCCGGCCACGCACAACGCAACCGGCAAGTTGGTGGTTGGCCAGGTTGAAGGGTACGGAGTTCAACCTGTGCATTTGCCCTCGCAACACTCACGGAGGGCTTGAGTCACGATTTCGTCCCTTCCCACGTAGACCTCCCCTTCGCCATTTACAATCCAACAAGCCGGAGAATTCCCCCCAATCATGAACGTGAAGCATCCCCAGCAAGCCGCCCCAGCGCCCTCCGGCGAAAACGGCTTCTCGCTCATCTCGAATCTCAAGCTCATTCAGCTTTACTCAACGATGGTCGAGTGCAGCATGCTGGATGAATGCGTCCGCATTCTGCACGAGCTAGGCAGGCTCCCCGGCGTCTATCAATCGGCCCACGGCCATGAGGCCGCGATGGTAGGCGTAGCCATCGACCTGGCTTCCGGAGACACAGTAGCCCCATCCCCGCGTGGCTTCCTGGTGAGCTTCATCCAGGGCGTTCCGCTGGAAAAGATTTTCGCTCGCCTCCGCGCCGGCTACCGGAATAAACGCTCCGCAAACGCCGGGCTCAACATCGCCACTGCTGCTGCCCATGCCGCCAAAGAAAATAAGAACAACCGGATAGCCGTAGCCTTCTCCGAACCCGAATCCGGATCGGACTCAACACACGCCTTTCAGCAAGCAATGCACTTTGCCGGCGTGCATCGCCTGCCCGTCGTGTTCGTGTGCCAGGCGAATCTCCATCCTGGTTCCGAGGCCGAATTACTTCAGGATCAGCCTGCAGACCCCACACACCCCGCTCACGCACACGATTTTCCCCGTATTACCGTGGATGGAAACGACATTGTGGCCGTCTATCGCGTCGCATTCGAGTGCATCCAGCGTGTGCGCCAGGGCCGCGGACCCACCCTGATCGAGTGCCGGCACTGGGTGGCAGCCGATCCCATCCTGAACATGGAGAACTACCTCGAACAAAAAGGCTTGTTCAGCGCCGATTTGAAGTTCAGAATAGCCGCCGCATTCACCATCGAGCTCGATCGGGCGATCCGCGCAACCTTCCCAGGTGCGCGTCCAATCCGTTGACTTATTAGTCCATTGCGTTCTTTGTGCCGATTCTGGATTGGTCTTCCACGATGCGGCAATCGCGCATCCAATTCCCAGAGCAGGTATGTCCGAAATCAAATGGTAGAGTGAGGTTATGGACGTGAGCAGACGGGTCGCATTGGCTCCCGGCATTCAATTCGCAATCGCGCTGGTGGGCTTTATCTTTATCCTTGCCGCTGCTGGCCGCCTCGCCGCCCAACAACCCGGATCGCCCAACGACGCCGGAAAATGGGGTGGGCAAGATTCAGACGAGACCTCCACCGGATGCGAGCCCTCCACCCTCGGTTCCCCCTACGTCCCGCTCGACAGTTGGGTCTATCCCGCCGTTTTCCGCCTTTATTCTCTTGGCTATGTCGATACCGTCTATCTAGGAATGCGCCCGTGGACCCGTGCCAGCATCGAGCGCATGCTCCAAGAAGCCAGTGCCAAAATTGAGGACGCCGATCCCGGCCCGGTCACCGACCAAGCCCACCAGACCTACGACGCCCTCAACCACGAAATTCATAACGACATCCAGCGCCCATGCCCGGCTCATAAAGACAGCGCACGCGTCGAGTCGGTCTACTCCGTGGCTCGCGGTATCAGCGGCACTCCCTTGCAGGACAGCTATCATCTCGGTTCCACCATCGTGAACGACTACGGACGCCCCTACGAGAACGGCTTCAACAACTACTCCGGCGCGAGCGCTTACGCGTCAGCCGGCCGCTACCTCATTTATGTTCGCGGAGAGTTCCAGGGTGCTCCCTCCGCCGCCGGCTACTCCCAGGCGCTCTATGAGCAACTGGCCACGATTGACGCCACGACCGACTATTTCAACCCCACCTGCTGGGCGTCCCTGCCAGGATCTCCAATGGGATGTGTGCCTATCCCGTACAACGGCCAGCCGCCCATTCCCGCCGGACCCATCGCCGACAAGGCCGACGCGCGCATATTGGAGGCGTACGTCTCCGCCCGCTATCTCAACCACGAAATCTCTTTCGGCAAGCAGGACGAATGGCTCGGACCCGCCGTCGGCGGCAGCATGGCCTACTCCAACAACGCTGAGAACATCTACTCCTTCCGCATCAATCGCATCGAGCCGCTGCACATCCCGATTCTTTCCGCAGTGACAGGCCCTTTCCGTTACGACTTCCTCATCGGCCCGCTCAAAGGCCACACCTACCCCATCGATCCCTGGGTTCATATCGAGAAGATCAGCTTCCGGCCTCTGTCGACCCTGGAGTTTGGTTTCGAACGCACCGTAATCTGGGGCGGCCAGGGTCACCAACCCATCACCCTCCACACCTTTCTCAAGACCTTTTTCAGCTTCTCCGCCTCCGGACCTCTGGAGAACACTCGCGAAAGTGACGGCGCGCGCTTTGGCGCTTTCGACTTCTCTTACCGGCTGCCCTTCGTCAGTAATTGGCTCACGCTCTATGCCGACTCCCTAGTCCACGACGACGTATCCCCCACCGACGCTCCGCGGCGCTCCTCTTACCGCCCCGGCATCTATCTATCTCGTGTTCCCGGCATTCCCAAGCTCGACCTGCGGCTTGAAGCAGCCTCCACCGATCCATCCAGCTCAGACGATGCAAGCCAGTATGGCCATTTCATGTATTGGGAAGCAGTTCAACGGCAGGGGTACACCAACGCGGGCCAAATGTTCGGCGACTGGATCGGCCGCGAAGACAAAGGCGGCCAGGCCTGGATTACTTACCACCTGTCCGGCAATGAATGGATCCAGGCAAGCTACCGCAACCAGAAGGCCACCACCTACTTCATCCCCGGCGGAACCACGCTCAACGACATCAGCGTGCAGGCAGCCAAGCGCCTCGGGAAGGACTATCAATTAAGCGGCAACTTCGCCGTCGAGCATTGGAAAGCCCCCATCTACCTGCCCGGCCAGCAGACAGTAACCACCACAACCATTCAGCTAACCTGGTTCCCCGAACGCAAGATCAGCTTCTGAGTAGGCTCTCGACCAGGGGTGCAACCATACAGGGGCTGTGTTCGGAAGGCACATGTGAATCCAGGAAATAGCCCCTCGAATCTCGATCTTTGAGAATCGACCCTGCTACCCTGAAGACACTCCGTATGTCTGTCTCTCCACGCACCTCGGCTTTCTCGCGCGTAACGTCCCTGGCGGCGCAGAAGCCCGTCCACGCGGCCTTCGCCTGGCTCCATAACAATCCCTCGCGCATCATGGATTGGCAAGCCAGCCTGGTCGCCATACCCGCGCCGGCTTTCGGAGAGCAGGCCCGTTCCGAGTGGCTCGCCGCGCGCCTCACCGAAACCGGCCTCAGCCAGGTCCATATCGACGACGCCGGCAACGTGCTTGGTGTGCTGATGGCCGCCAACCTACCGCCGGAGAGCACCGGCCCCATGGTGCTGCTCTCAGCGCATATCGATACGGTGTTTCCCCTTGGAACCCCGCTAAAGCCAGTGGTGAACGGCGACCGCCTTGAGGCTCCCGGCGCATGCGACAACGCCGCCGGAGTAGTGGGAATGCTGGCCATCGCCCATGCGCTCGTCCAGGCAAAAGCAAAGCTGCCCGTTCCGCTGCTGTTCCTGGGCAATGTGGGTGAAGAGGGCGAAGGCGACCTGCGCGGCGTTCGCCACATTTACTCGCAGCGCGCGCTTGCCGGCCGCATCGGGGCCCATATAGTCCTCGACGGCGCAGGCGCGGACTCTGTCGTCACCCAGGCATTGGGCAGCAAGCGTTACAAAATAGTCGTTACCGGTCCGGGCGGCCACAGTTTTACCGACGCAGGCACTCCCAACCCCATCGCCGCGCTGTCGGCCGCGCTGGCCACGCTGTCCAGAACTTCCCTTCACGAAGATTCCCGCACCACGCTCAACATAGGCACGATCCATGGAGGTACAAGCGTAAACTCCATTCCTGAAAACGTTCAGGCCACCATCGATTTCCGCTCCACCGGCGCTGACCAGTTGCTGCGCCTCGAAGTTGCCATGTTTCGCGCCGTAGAAGACGCCGTCCAGCTCAGCAATACAGCCGCAAAACTACGCAGCCGGGGATTGCTCTCCTTCAGCATCGTCAAAATCGGAGACCGTCCCGCGGCGCAATTGCCCGCTGATTCCCCACTCCTGGAAGCCTTGCGCGCCGTCGACCGCCATCTGGGATTGCGCACCGATCTTCGACTCGGCTCCACGGATGCGAATATTCCGCTCTCGCTCGGCGTTTCGGCTTTGTCAATGGGCGCCGGCGGCGAAGGAGCCGGCGCACATACTCAGGCTGAATGGTATTCCGCCAAGGATCGCGAAGTGGGCCTGCGCCGCGTGTTGCTGCTAACCCTCGCCACACTGGAATGGGCTGCGGAGCAATAGCTCATTACATCCCGCGCATCCCAACCGGTTCTACCCGCTCCGGCGAATCCCGCTGAGGAGCAATTGTCTCAAGCATCGAAACACGGGTCGCGGGCAGTGCCCGGGGGTAGTTTTCGCGCAGAAACTCGACCATCCTTTCCCTGACCAGGCAACGCAGGTCAAACAACTGGGAAGAGCCGGCGGAACTGACAAGGCATCGCAGTTCCATGGCCCGATCGGTCAGGTTGGTCACCTGCAGGCCGCAAACGCGCTTGTCCCAAAGCGGCGACGCGCTCACAATGCGCGTCAACTCGGCGCGTAGCGGCTCCACGGGCACCGTATAGTCCACATAAAGGAACGCAGTGCCGAGCAGATCCCCGCGCCGGCGAGTCCAGTTCTCGAATGGCTGCTCAATAAAGAAGCTAAGCGGCACCACAAGGCGTCGCTCATCCCAGATTTTCACCACTACGTAGGTGCCGGTGATCTCTTCAATCCTGCCCCACTCGCCTTGAATCACCACAACATCGTCCATGCGAATCGGCTCGCTGATGGCGATCTGCAGTCCGGCGATCAGGTTGGAAGCCGTGGACTTGGCTGCAATGGCAAGCATGACGGAGGCCAGGCCAGCCGAAGCCAGCAAACCCGTGCCGTAGTTCCACAGCCGCTGGTCGTGCACAGTCCACAACAGCGCGCCTATATCAAGCAGCACCACAATGGTAATCAGCATCCGCCGGAAGAACTGCATTTGCGTGTGAACGCGGCGCGCGCGCAGGTTGTCGGCCACGGTCGTGTCGAACCGGCTTAGCGTGACTGCCTGAAAGACGTAGACGCCGCCAATCGCCATCCAGCCAAGAAATATCACCAGCAGGCACTCCACTATCTGTTCCACGCGGTCTAGCACATCCAGCGGAATCCGCGGGACGAAGGGCAGAATGATCCGGAGTCCGATGGTGAGAAGAACACCCCTGGCCGGCTTTGCTAGGTACGTCCGGAGGCCGAGACTGCGCCGCTGTGTTTCAGATTGCTGCCTGCGCAGCAGCCGAAAGACCACGTAGTGCAAACCGTTGCCGAACACCACTACTGCTGAAAACAGAAAGACTGCGTACATCCAGTCCTGGCTTGAAAGTGCCACCATCGCCATCCCGACCCCTCTAACAATATTCATTCCCAGTAGGATGCAGGCAATGCCCCGCCAGTGCATTCTTGCTGCTCTGGTAACATTTGCGCATGCGCATTCACTTCACAATGCTCGCCGCGGCCCTCGCCGCCGCGGCCTTGTGCCCCGCTCAGACCACGCCGGCCCGGCACACTCCGCCCAAAAAGCCCGCGCCGGCCGCGCTCAACATCGTGCCCGACTTCATCTTCTTCGACGGCAGCATCTACACCGGCGTTGGCATGGCCGAGGATAAACCGGAAGTCGTGGAGGCCATGGCCATCGGCGCAGGCAAAGTGATCGCCGTTGGCACTACAGCGGACATAACCCGCCTGGCCGGACCCAACACCCGCCTGCGCGACCTGGACTCATCCAGCACCAGCACCTTCATCTTCCCCGGGTTCAACGACGCGCACGTCCACCTGGGCAGCGCAGGGCGCACCAAGCTCAACGTCGACCTGACCGGCGTCAAATCCCTCGCCGACATGCTCGCCAAAATACAGACCTTCGCCAACAACGCTCCCGCCGGCCACTGGCTCACCGGCGGCAATTGGGATCACACGCTGTGGGTAAAAAAAGTGCTGCCTACCCGGCAGGACCTCGACAAGGTCACTGGCGGCCAGCCCACATTTCTTGACCGCATCGACGGCCACATCGCCATTGCCAACTCCGCTGCCCTGGCCGCCGCTGGAATCAACGGCAAAACCATCCCGCCGCAAGGCGGCGCCATCGATCTCGACTCCAAAGGCGAACCGACCGGCATTCTTCGCGAGTCAGCGCAAAGCCTGGTCTACAAGGTCATTCCTCCGCCCAGCCACGACGAGCGGCGCCGCGGCGACGAGCTGGCCATCGCCGACGCCCTGGCCCACGGCGTCACCAGCGTGCAGGACTTCAGCGACTGGGACGACTTTTTCATTTATGAGGAGTTGGAGAAGGAGGGCAAGCTCAACCTGCGCATCACTGAGTGGCTGCCCTTCAAAGCGCCCCTCGACGATCTCATCAAGATGCGCGCCCATCACGACGCCAACGATCCCATGTTGCACACCGGCTTTCTGAAAGGCTTCATGGATGGTTCGCTGGGCTCGCGAACAGCCGCGTTGAAAGCTCCATACTTCGACGATCCAGGCAACACCGGCCTGCCCCAGTACACCCAGGACCAACTCAACAAAATGGCCGTCGAGCGCGCCAGGGCCGGCTTCCAGTTGGGCTTTCACGCCATCGGTGACAAAGCCGCCGCAATGGCCCTCAACGCCTATGCGCAGCCTGGCATCTCCACCACCGCGCGCAACCGCGTTGAGCACGCCCAGGTCGTCGACCCGGCTGACATCCCGCGCTTCAAACAGCTTGGCGTCATTGCATCGATGCAGCCCAGCCACCTGCTTACCGACATGAACTGGGCCCAGGATCGTCTTGGTCCCCAGCGAGCAGCCTATTCCTATGCATGGAAGGCTTTCCTCGACGCGGGCGTCCCGCTGGCCTTCGGCACCGACTATCCGGTCGAATCGATCACGCCCCTTCGCGGGCTTTACGCCGCTTGCACGCGAAAGAATCAGGCCGGAACCAAGGAGTATTTTCCTGCCAACAAGCTCACACGCGGCCAGGCTCTCTACGCCTACACCCAGGGCTCGGCATACGCTGAATTCGCCGAGAAGCACAAGGGCAAGCTCGCGCCGGGCTACGATGCGGACTTCATCCTCATCGAAATGGACATCTACAAGGTTGGCGCTCCGTCCCTGCTTTACGCCCACTTCCTGGAAACCTACGTCGCAGGAAAGGAAGCCTTCCCCGCCAACGCGCAATAGGCAAACTGCCCGGCTGCTCCTGAGATAGACGCCGACGCCGCGACTCTTCCCTCACAATCCCGTCTATATCTGTGGAATGCGGTCTTCGCGGGCCTGCGTGGAAGACGGCGAGTAATGCGGGTCGAACGTGCGCCTCCATCTCCCGGTTGACCTCACAAAGACCTGGAGCAGCTTGCGCCAGACGGGCTTGCCCGCAACTGGCTATACTGAAGTCAGGTGCATAATCAGCTCCAGCCGGAAGGCTGGTCACCGAATGAGGTCATTGAACCTATGAAATCTCTCCTCGAACGGCTCAACTCGCGCCGTCTCGCCTCAGTCTTTGTCCTGCTTGCCACCCTCTCGGGGGCCATTGTGGCCGGCTCCTTCGCCGCGCACGGAGTCCGCGGGCAAGAAACGCAGAACAGCAGCGCCGACGCCACTCCTTTGAAGGTTGTCAACACTCCGGTCCCCCCCAACGATTTTGTCCGGATCGCGCATCTAGTCGGCCCCGCCGTGGTGAACATCAACACCCAGACGCTGCCCAAGCAGTCCGCCACGCGGCCCGGCCGCAATCCCCACAGCCGCATCCAGCCCAAGCAGCAGAATCCGGGCGACGATCAGGACCAGGACGACGACCAGCAGGGACAAGGGCAGGGCAACTTCCAGGACTTCTTCAATCGCTTCTTTGGCGGCCAGATGCCGGATCAGGACGGCGGGGACGACGGCCAGGTTCGCGAGTCCTTAGGCTCTGGATTCATCGTCGATTCGAAGGGCTACATCATCACCAACAACCACGTCATCGAGAAGGCCGACAAGATCTACGTCAAGCTCTCCACCGACCCCGAAAGCCAGGACCTGGGCCGTCCGGCGCGCGTCATCGGCACCGACAAGGCTACCGACCTGGCGGTCATCAAGATCGACACCAGCACCCCGCTGCCCACCGTGAAACTGGGCAACTCCGACACCGCACAGGTTGGCGACTGGGTTGAGGCCATCGGGAGCCCGTTTGCGCTGGCGCAGACCGTCACCGCCGGCATTATCTCGGCAAAAAACCGGACCATCGAACCAGGCCAAAGCGGCCAGTTCCAGCACTTCATCCAGACCGACGCGGCCATCAACCCGGGCAACTCCGGCGGACCGTTGCTGAACATGAACGGCGAAGTGATCGGCGTAAACACCGCCATTTACACGCAGTCGGCTGGATACCAGGGGATCGGATTCGCAATGCCGTCCAACACGGTGGCGGACATCTACAACGACCTGATCAGTCCTGGCCACAAGGTGACCCGCGGCTCCATCGGCATCCAGTTCCGGCAAGGGCTTTCCGGCGCGGTCAATCGCGTCTACGGCTTCAAGAACGGGGTGCTGGTTCAGTCCATTCAGCCTGGAGGCCCGGCTGAAAAGGCAGGCCTCAAAGCCGGCGACATTGTGACCGCCATCGACGGCCGAGCCATCAAGGACGGCGACGACCTGGTGAATGAAATCGCCAGCCGCAGGCCCGGCTCAACCGTCCGCCTGGGCTACCTGCGCGACGGCAAGCCGGCCGACACCACGGTCACCATCGGCGACCGCGAAAAGGTCTTTGCGGACCAGGGTAACGCGCAGTTGGAGTCCGGTCCCGACGACAAGGGCGATGCCGGCGAAGCCAAACTGGGCATTGTTGTCCGCGAGGTCTCGCCGTCCACAGCAGCCAAGCTTCATTCCCCGGGCGTGCTCATCCAATCGGTCCGCCCCGGTTCGTTTGCCGACCTGCAGGGTCTTGCGCAGGGCCTGGTCATCATTCGCATCAACAAGCAGCCAACCGGCACCAAGGATCAATACGATGCCGTTGTCGGGAAGCTCAAAGCCGGCGATGACGTGGTCTTCGAGATCGTGGACCCACGCCATCCTGGGGATGGTATCAACTACATAGGCGGCACTTTGCAATAGTGCTCAAATGCGCCGGCTGGGGATTGCCCGAGCCGGCGCACAGCCGTGGCCGATCGGATTCTTAAAAGTGAGACAATTTTTTCCTTGTCGCATTGCGGGACAGTCCGATAGACTCCATTCAGACGTCACGATCAATTCTGCTCACATGAAGGTGGAACCAGCGTGCTATTTTCTCGAGCTAGTCTGGCACTTGTAGTATTGGCGGCCTTATCCGCGTCGCCGTCTTTCGGCTCCCGTGTCCACCGCCCTCCTACCAGCGGCAGCCATTCGCGCACCCTTCACAAAGCAGGGGCCAAGTCACACCGTTTGCACGGTCAGCAGGCAATTGAGCCAGCCCGCGTTACAGAAATTCAGCAGGCTCTCATCCGCGAACACTACCTGACCAGCGAAGCCACCGGCAAGTGGGACGCAACCACCGAAGCGGCGATGCAGAAGTATCAGGCCGATCAAGGCTGGCAAACCAAGCTGATGCCCGACTCCCGTGCTCTCAAGAAGCTCGGCCTAGGCCCTGACTATTCCAGCGCCATCAACGCCAAGACCGCCTCGTTCAGCGACCCCCCTCCGGTAACCACCATTCCTCCCGACGTGTCTGCCGGTTTCGCCACTGCTGCCGGCGTGAGCCACTGATCGACAGGCTTCAGCTTAGCCCGTTCGCATTTCTTTTGATCGAAAGGAAAAAGGCCGCCCGAAGGCGGCCTTTTTTTCCTGCCTGGAACCCAGTCGCCTCTACTCAGAACCGCATCGGCGGAATTCCCTTATCGAGGAACTCATACCGCGGCCGCGTCGTGTCCGGCCCGGAGGTAATGGTGCTGTCGAGGTGAATCAACGAGCCGTCCTTGTCGTATTTGGGCCACACCGGCAACCCCGGTCCGTTGGGATCGCCCGTCCTGGCGAAGTTGGTCCAGTAGCTCATGACTTCGTCGCTCAGCTTCCGATCCTCTGGCCGCCAGACTGCGCCGGGCCTGGTGTCGAGCGTGCCAAACACATACTCAATGTCGTCGGAGTGGAACGCAAATGAGCCGGGATGAAACTTGCTGGGCGTCGCAGCCAACTCAAAGTGGTAACGGTAAATCGGGGAGTCGCCAGTCTTTTGGTGCGCTTCAATCCATTTCCATGTGCCCAGAGCAATAAAGGAATCGCTGCCGTAATCGATAGCCGAACGGAGCGCCTGCGCATCGGTATCCGCCGGATAGAGGGTGAGAAACTCCGCCGAGCGATCCTTGAAGAGCCCGGCCGCCATGCCCTTGAACTGGTCTGCTGTAACGCCCCGCATGGCCACAAAGCTGCCCTCGTCGCGATTCCAGCCGGCCAGCAGCGGTACATGGGCCTGCTTCCCGGCTGCATAGGTATCGGCCACCGGTTCGGTAAGGAGCTTGCTGTCGATCACCGGCGGAAAACCGCCCCTGTTGCCCTTCGCCGCAGCCAGAATCTTGTCGGTTGGAAGGGCGCGCAACTCCTTCAGCGACGTAACGCCAAGCGTAGCCACCCAGGCACCATCCTTTTTCTCGCGCGTATCCAGCGTGTCGGTTGGCAGCGTAGAGCCGAAGGCCCCGCCGCTCTCGCCGATCGCCTTCGCGAACAGCCCTCGCGCCGCAGGCGACGCCATCAGCGTGCTCACGGCAAACGACCCCGCGCTTTCGCCAAAGATAGTCACGTTGTCCGGGTCGCCGCCAAACTTCTTGATATTGGCCTTCACCCACTTGAGCGCCTCCACCGTGTCCAGCAACCCGTAGTTCCCTGCCGCGCCATTTGTCTCCGCGGCCAAGTCCGAAGTGGCCAGGAACCCGAACACCCCCAGCCGGTAATTGATGGTCACCAGCACCACGCCCTTCAAAGGCAGAAAGTCGCCATTGTGGCGCGGCTCATCGCTTCCACCGCCGGAATACCCGCCGCCGTGGATCCAGAACATAACCGGCAGCTTGCTCTTATCCTTCGCATCGGCGGGCGCGTACACGTTCAGAAACAGGCAGTCCTCGCTGGGCCCTGCGTCCTGGAAGATCATGTCGTCGAAGACGTGATTCTGCGCGCAGCTTGCCCCGAACTTGGTTGCATCCCGCTCGCCCTTCCACTTGGCCGGCGGCTCGGGAGCCTTCCAGCGCAGATCGCCCACTGGAGCAGCCGCGTACGGCAACCCCAGGAACGCCTTAACTTTACCGTCGTTGATCGTCTTGCCCGTCACCTTGCCCTGTTCGGTTTTCACCGTAAGGGAGTCGGCATAGCCATTCGCGGCCAGGCCAACCACCAGGCCCGCCACAGCCAAAGCACACACCACTTTCAATCCCACCTGCATTGCAATATTCCTCCGCGGAGTACCTTATCAGGACGAGCCGGAGGTTGTGGGAGTTTCAGGAATGGTGCTTCGGAAAGGTCAGTTCTCAGCAATTCCCACTTCCGGCGCCAGTAAATCCGCAATCGTCTCCCGCCGCCGGATCAGCCGCGCCTTCGCGCCCTCTACCAGCACCTCTGCCGGCCTCATCCGCGTATTGTAGTTTGAGCTTTGCGCCATGCCGTACGCCCCGGCGTCGAGCAGCGCAACCAGGTCGCCCGGCTCCACGGGCGCAAGCTTGCGGTCCCGCGCAAAAAAGTCGCCCGTCTCGCAAACCGGCCCCACTACGTCCACAGTTTTGGCCCGGCCCGGCCGCGCACGAACCGGCACAATCTCGTGGTGTGCCTGGTACAGCGCCGGACGGATAAGATCGTTCATGGCCGCGTCTGTAATCACAAATGTCTTCTTCCCGTTGCGCTTCACTTGCAACACCCGCGCCACCAGCGCGCCTGCCTGCGCTACCAGGAACCGGCCCGGCTCGACGAGCAGCCGCCCTTCAAACTCGCCAAGTCCACTCCCGATTGCCGCAGCGTACTCCGCCACCTTGGCCGCGGCGTCGAAGCTGCCGCCATGGTAGTCGATTCCCAGCCCCCCGCCGGCATCAATCGACTTCAACTCGATCCCCTCCCGCCGCAATTGCGCCACCAGCTTGCTCACCCGCTCCATGGCCGCGCCAAACGGCTCAGCGGAGCGAATCTGCGACCCGATATGCACGCTGACCCCATGCGCCTGAAGCCAGCGGCTGCCGGCCGCGCTCTTATAAATCCCCGCCGCCTGCCTGATATCGATTCCAAATTTGTGCTCGCGCAATCCTGTTGATATGTAGGGATGCGTATCGGCAAACACGTCTGGATTCACCCGCAGCGCAAACCGCGCCTTGCGTTTCAGCTTCGCCGCCCGGGCAGCCAGCAGCACCAGCTCCGCTTCGCTCTCCACGTTGAATTCAAGAATCCCAGCCTTTAGCGCCGAGTCGATCTCCGCAGAAGTCTTGCCCACGCCCGAGAACACCACTCGATCTACAGCCTCCGGCGCGGCAATAAGGACCCGCTGCAGTTCCCCGCCGGAGACGATATCGAAACCCGCCCCGCGCCCGGCAAGCAGCTTCAGAATCGCCAGCGCCGAATTGGCTTTTACCGCATAGCAAACCAGGTGTTCCCTGCCCGCCAGCGCCTGCTGAAATAACCCGAGCCGATCCACAATCTGGTCGGCGGAGTAGACATAGAGCGGCGTGCCAAACCGCCTCGCAAGCGCTTCAAGCGAAACTCCATCGCAATGCAGAGCCCCCTCGGGCTTGGGGTAGTGAAATGGCCGGGTCGATCGATTTGAATATGGGGTCAAGTGATACTTCCGTCGAATGGACACTTCTCTGAGCCTACAGCATTTTGTCCCAACCTTCGAGCATCGCCGGATCTGTGTCGACTATGCGAGAATCGACGGTGCGCAGATGACCTTCTCCCAAAAAGCCGCGGCAACCCTAGCCGACAGCCACTTCCTGATACCGTTGATCGTCTTCTGCATCGGCCTGGCACTCCTCATCACGCTTCACTAACACCGCTCCACACGCAGCGGGCGAACCCTCCCAATGAGCACAACGGCCAACGCGAAAACGATCGCAAGCTTCAGCTCGGCGCACGGGCTCGGCGTTCTTTGCGCCCTGACCGCCGGCGTCTGGCTCGGCGCCGCGGAAGCTCCCACCAAGCTGGTCAACTCCGGCCTCTCGCCCTACGCCATTTCGCTGTGCATGGTGGCCGGAGTCTTCACCGCCCGCTGGACCGTCCCCACCCTTCTCAAAGGCACCCGATACGTCTTCGCCGACCTCAACCTTAACCGCCACCTCATCCTCAACGCCATCCTCGCCGGTATGCTTTGGGCCGTCGCCAACACCCTGACCGTTTTCGCCATTCGCGACGTCGGCCTCACCATCGCCTTTCCCTTGTGGAATACCAATTCGCTGGTCGGCATCCTCTGGGGCCGCCTGCTTTTCGGCGAGTTGAAAGGCGCCAGCACCCGCAACATCGCCAAGGTGATTCTCGGAGCACTGGCCATTGTCGCAGCCGCAATCATGCTCGGCTTCAGCACGATTCATAGCGACGCCCCGCACGCCCACCGCGCGCTCAGCGGCATCCTCGCCGCCGCCGGCGCAAGTCTGCTGTGGGGCACCATGTACATCCCCTATCGCAAGGCCTATATCAGCGGCATGAATCCGCTCTCCTTCGTAACCGTGTTCACCATTGGAGAACTCGGAACCTGCTTCGCCCTCGTGCTCGCGTTCGATGGTGGAACCAGCGCAGCCGTCTTTCATTCCCCCGAGACAAAGCATCTGCTTTTCTGGCTTTTTCTGGGCGGCTTCGCATGGGTGATAGGCGATCTCTTTCAGCAGTTCGCCACCAAGTATCTCGGCATCGGCCGAGCCATCCCGCTTTCAAACACCAACCAGCTTTGGGGCCTCGCATGGGGCGCGCTCGTGTTCGGCGAACTCGCTCACTCCGATTGGCCGCACCGCCTGCTGGTTCTCTTCGGCTCACTGGTCATGATCGCCGGAGCCGTCGCCGTGAGCACCGCCGTCGCCACCGAGCGCGAGCATACTTCCACCAACAGCGCTCTGCTGCGCGAGTGCTCGCGCTACGGGCTCGACTACGGCCGCGTGCTCGCAGCACTGAGCGGGTCGTCGCACACCAACCCAAATGATTCCAGAGACCGCCGCGGCTGGTGGGACTACGCGATTCTCACCGTCGCCGCGGGCACCTTCGTTTATCTTGGCCTCAACGCGCGCGTCCCCGCACTCACGATGGACTTCGCCTGGGTCTGGATTCTCGCGGCGGTGCTGGGGGCAACCGTCCTGGTCGCCGGCGGGAGGCTATGGAAAACAACCCGATTCTCCTGACCGGGTTGCAAGTGAACGGCTCGATATCCTTGTCTGCATCGCAGGCAACAATAAGCGACCCGTCCTTCTAGAACCCTGCACGCGCTTTGAACTCGCGGGCGCGGTCGCGGGCGGCGGTGAGGTCTGTGTTCCGGGCGTCCTTGAGGCGTATGTTGAGCGCTCCTCCGGGCAGGGATGATACTTCTTTGATCCACGCCAGGTTCACCAGAGTGCTGCGGTGGATACGGACAAACTTGCCTGGATCCAGTTTTTTCTCGAGCTCCGCGATGGGGTGGTCGATAAAGTAGGTCTTGCCCTCGGAGACCGCGTAGGTGAGCTTGTCTTCGGCATAAAAATGGCTCACTCGATCAAGGTCGAGGAACCAAAGACGATCTCCGAGGCGCGACGCGATCCGGCTGGGAAACTCAACCTTGATGCTTTCGAGCGAGTCCGTGATCTGGCGGAGCAGGGCATGCAGATCGGGTTGCGCCGCAGGTCCCGCGCTGCGCAACCGCTCCACCTTATTCAGAGCGCGATCGAGCGTCTCCGGCTGCACCGGCTTAAGCAGGTAATCGACCGCATTTTCGCCGAAGGCCTGCAGCGCATACTGGTTGTACGCCGTGGTGAAAACCACGATGGGCTGGCTCGGCAACCGCGCCAGAACTTCGAATCCATTCAGGCGCGGCATCTGGATATCGAGAAAGCACACATCGGGTGGATTCTCGGTGAGAGCGGCCACGGCTTCCTCGGGCCTGGTCGTCGAACCCGCGACTTCCACCCGCCCTGTATCTTGAAGCAAGCGACGCAGGCGCTCGAGTGCCAGCGGCTCATCGTCAACTAGATAGACACGCAGCTTCATAGGCGCGGCACAATCATTTCCACCACAGAATACTCGTCTCGCCGGAAAACGTTCAGCTTCGCCCGGTCGGCGAACAACGCGTCGAGACGCTGCACCAGCTTGTCGAGCCCGTGGCCGGCACAAATGTTAGCCAGGTCAAAGCCCGGCCCCGTATCACTTACTTCGATGCGCACGTGCCCTGCGTCGGCGCGCGCCTTGAGCAGAATTTCGCCCCCATCGCGGAGAGGGGTAATTCCGTGCTTGACCGCATTCTCCACCAGCGACTGCACAGACATTGTTGGAACCATGGTTTCTCTCAACTCAACCGGCACTTCCACCCGTGCGCGCAGCATTTCGCCAAGGCGCACACGCTCGATGTCCAAATAGCTTTCCACCATCGCGATTTCCTGATGCAGAGGGATAAGCGATTGCTCACTGGTGTCCAGGGAGGCCCGCAACAAGATCGCCAGGCGGCCAACAATTTGATCCGCCCGGACAGGATCGAGTGCGATAAGCGCGCTGATCGAATTGAGGGTGTTGAACAGGAAATGAGGATGAATCCACGATTCGAGCGACCGCAGGCGCATCTCCGCCGCGAGTTTTCGCGATCGCTCTTCGGCGATTTCCTTTTCATGCAGTGCCTGTTCCATCGCCTGCACGCGGCTGAGCAGGGTTGCATGTGTCATTGCGCCCAAACCGAAAACCAGCGCCAGCGGCACCGCGATGCGCAGCGTGTAAAAGTAGTCGAGCCAGAAGTGTTGCGAAGCTGCAAAGCCTGCTGCCGCCAGCAGAGTTTGCGCCGCAAGGCAGCCTCCCACGGCGAACACCAGGACGCCGGGAATCAAGACCTTCCACGGCGATACCTTGCGGGCTGCCGCTTTGTCGATGAGCCAGCCCAGGATCAGAGCCGCGAAAATGCTGGTCAGGTTTGCGTAGACAAATGTGAAAACCAGGGTGTGGATCAGGTCGCGAGCGGTGAGACGCGGACCGCTCGCGATCATGATCAGGTTCACCAACACCAGGGCCACATTGGTCCACAAAAGGACAAATGCCCATTTGTGCTTGAATGGAGCCACGTTCGTCTTCATGCGCCGCCTCAATTCTTCGCGTTTATCGGTTCCAGCGTTCCGAAACGGAACACGCTCATAAGCTGCGGAGTATCCTGACCGGGCAGTTTCATCTCCCCGGAGACTTCTTCGTAGATGGTGGCGTACTCGATTTGCTTGGTCGACAGGGACACCCAGATCTCTCCCCAGAAGTCGCTGCGCCCTTGTATGGTCATGCCGCCCATGGCAATCTGCAGCGGATTGAAGAATGCGCGGTATTCGATCAGGGCGCAATCCTGGCCGTTTCTTTTGGAGCGCCCCACCCATTCGAGC
>Ga0302195_10001034_pt1 | contig 22005 bp, 16 predicted proteins | sample II_Bog_N1_2_FD_198778 | JGI IMG/M metagenome (GOLD analysis project Ga0302195, IMG submission 198778) | Peat permafrost microbial communities from Stordalen Mire near Abisko, Sweden - II_Bog_N1_2 | ecosystem: Environmental > Terrestrial > Soil > Wetlands > Peat | place: Sweden: Abisko...
TTCGAGTCCCGTTGGCCGCCCCATTTTTAGCTGATGACTATCAGCAACTAGAGACGCGAAAGCTACCACAGGAGGGCGATTCTCGCACGCTCTCGCATAAATTCCGTCTGCAGCGGAAAATTATCCTGTTCTAGGGTGGTAGTGAAAAACAACCGCACACCCGTTACCCTGCGAAGCAGGCTCGGACGGGTGCGCATCGAGGACACAGGGTCCTCATTCGAAGGCTTCATCATACTGTGAACACGGCTTCGATGGTGGTTCTTTCAAGGACCTTCCGCGGGAGCTTCCTTAGAAATTTTTGAAAGATTTTGGCCCCAGCGGGTGTTTCGTAGGAAACGCCATTAATACCATGGCATCCTAACAATGATACTTCGGGTGCCAAGGCCGATAGAGCGTTCGTTCCCTCCACTCAAGCCCACAGACAAAGCAAGACCCACTACGCTCCCATGAAAACAAAATCCGGAAGAGTCCGCATCCCGCTCCTAGCACTGAGCGCAATCGCGCTAGCAACGTCCACCGTCACCGCCGGCGAGGAAAAAACCTTTGAGCTCCTTATTCCGCCTCAGATGCCCGCAGGCGACAGCTGCAACGCGTACGCCATCAACAACCTCGGTCAGATTCTTGTGGACGCCTGGAATTCGAACACCGGTGTGCCCGATGGCTTCTATCTCTACGACAGCGTCAGGCACGAATTCTCCACGCTGCCCTCGGATCCCGACGCGATTCCGGGAATTACGACGACCTTCAACGGCCTCAATGATTTGGGTGAATTCACGGGTCAAGAGCCCTCGACGACTCGGGCGATTCCGGTCTGGGCGTCGACCTTGGGATATGAGGCCTATAATGCGTTCACCTATTCGTCCGAAACCAAGACCTTCACGAACTTCATGCCGACCCCCCCAGGGGCTTTCGTCTCCGGGGCCATCGCCATCAACGATGAGGGTGTGATCGTGGGCATAAACAACACAGGTAGCGGGGACCAAGGCTGGGTTCTGCGCGACCACAAATTCACCACACTCGACGTGTTTCCCACAGGTCCAAACGTCGAGACGGGGATACCCTCTGGACCGACGACCGATCCTCAAGCCATCAACAATCTCGGGGACATCGTGGGCTATTACTCCAATCCAGCCGGCAACATCACCTCAGGCGCGTTCCGCTACGACGGCATAACCCACAAGATCTCGATCCTCAATACGGGCACCTCGATCGCCCAAGCCTACGGGATAAATGACGAGGGCGAGGCCGTTGGATACATGACGAACGACCCTACCGAGTATACCGGAAATGGATTTTTGATGGCGGGGACATATGTTTTCGCCATCACCTATCCCGGCGCAGTCTATACGGGGGCCAACGCGATCAATGATTTTGGTCAGGTGGTTGGCCAGTACTATGATGCGGCTGGGGTCTCCCACGCCTTCCTGATCGTGCTAACACCACCGTTTAGCGAGGGGAACCCGCAGAAGCAGATCTCGAAGTAACCGAACGAACGAAGGCGCCCATTCGCGAGAATGGGTGGCCCGGAAAGGTAAAGTCGAGCCGGGGGTATCCCATCCATGTCAGGGCTCGAATCGGGCTTAAATCCATCGCCGCAAGGCCCCGCGGTCAAAAAGTAATTCTCAGCAGATCCCAGCCCGCATTTGGGGCGTCGTACTGGAGCATCGTCTCCGATGTGAAGAGAGGGCCCCTGTTGCTCCAGTAGGTACCGCCGCCCTCAAGGTCGAACGGGTGGCTTGCCGGCGACGGCCCGTTCTGCCGCCCGATCATCCCGTGGTCGCCCCCGATCACCGTGATCTGGTCCTTTGCCTCCGTCGGGACGCCGGAGGCCTGCGCTGTTGAAAGCCCCTGCCTGGCCGGATGCACCTTCTCCACCCGGCTTCGCAGTTCCTGGGTGAGCCGCGGCCGCGGCTCGGGCGTCCTCTCCGGATCGGAGGCAAGAAGCACACCGGGCAACCCGAGCAAAAGGAGCGTCAGCCTGATGTTCATCGTCGTTGGCCGCTACCGGGCACCCTACCCCATCCTTTGGCGAGCCGCAAGCGCTTAGGCCTGTTGTGAATCCACCCTGCTCACCGCTTTTGCGATCGAACACGAACCAAGGGTGCGCCATTTTAAGGTGCCGCCTTCCACACCCTCCCTTCTAACATGTCCAAGCCCGACCATGTCATCCCGCGAAGCACCGTGGCTTAAGATCGACCCGGAAAGGCGCTCGGTCTCGATCAACTCGACCGACCCGGGTTTCTACAATGACCCCTATGCGGCCTACGAGCGCATCCGGCCTGTCTCGCCCGCCTTTTATTGGGAGGAGCAGCGCGTGTGGTGCTTCCTGAACGCCGCGGACGTGGGCGCAATCCTGCGCGACCGGCGCTTCGGCCGGGAGGTGCTGACGCTGCCCGGCGAGCCCGCCACGGAGCCCCGGCCGGCACCCGCGCACGTGAAGGCCTTTCACGAGGTGAACCGGGACTCGATGCTGGAGCGCGAACCCCCGGTCCACACCCGGCTGCGCACGCTCGTAAACCGGGCTTTCGTCGCCCGGAACATCGAGCGCCTCAGGCCCCGGATTTCCGCTCTCGCCCACGAGCTCATCGACAGGATGGCGCCCCGCCACGGGGCCGAGCTGATCGCCGCCTATGCGGCGCCGATACCGGTCGTCGTGATCGCCGAGCTCCTCGGCGTCCCGGCCGAAATGTCCCCAAAGCTTCTCGACTGGTCGCACCGGATGGTCGCCATGTTCCAGCTTGGCCGGACACGGGACATGGAGGACGGGGCCGAGGCGGCCACCCGCGAGTTCTCGGGATTCCTCAGGGGCTATTTCGCCGAGCGCCGAAAAAGGCCGGCCGACGACCTGATCAGCCACCTTCTGGCGGCAGAGGCGACCGGCGAGAGGCTCTCTGAGGACGAGATGGTCGCCACGTGCATCCTCCTCCTTAACGCCGGGCACGAGGGCACCGTCCACTCGATCGGGAACGCCGTAAAGACGCTCCTCGAGGAAAAGACCGACCTGCGCGCGGCCTTCGCCACGGACGCCGCCACCGAGGCGACGGTCGAGGAATGCCTCCGGTTTGATCCGCCGCTGCACATGTTCAGCAGGTATGCCCAGGAGGACGTCGAGGTGGCGGGCGTGAGGCTCGCGCGCGGCGCCGAGGTCGCCCTCCTCTACGGAGCGGCCAACCGGGATCCCGCCCGGTATCCGCGGGCCGATGTGTTCGACCCCAAAAGGCCCGTCCAGGGATCGGCGTCCGCCCATTCGTCCTTTGGCGGGGGCATCCACTTCTGCCTGGGCGCCCCGCTCGCCAGGCTCGAGCTCCAGATCGCCCTTCCCGTCCTTTTCGACCGGCTTCCCGGCATCTTTCTCAGGGAGAGGCCGCGCTACCGCGACAGCTTTCACTTCCACGGCCTGGAGGCCCTGAACGTCTCCTGGCGCTGACACGACCCGCCAACTCGGGCCCGTGCCCATATAGGGCGTCAACGCGCGAGGCGGGAGTCGAAGCGGAAGGGCTCGGGGGAGGAGACCTTCAGGCCGCCAAAATCCGGATGCAGGGGGTTGAGCAGGTAATTGAACTCACCCGGAACGACAACGCTTGGCACCCGCAAAGCGACGCTACCAAGGCCGCGGGCCCAATCACTGCCAAAGACCTGGGTTGCGCGGGTATGGGGATAGGCCCGCCACGACTGGGGAAAATGGGAAGGCCGCTCCACCTTGTCGCCGGGGATCGCAATGCTCGTCGCCTGCCAAAGGACGGCCCCCACGCTCTCCATGTCCTCCACGTGCACCAGGGCCTCAAGTGCCGCGAGAGCCCTGGACTCCGCGCAATACACCACCCGCGTCCCCGGGAGGTTCCAGCGGCCGCCATAGCGCGCCGCTCCCATTCCTGACAGAGACCCCTTGGCAAAACGGCGCGCGTTAAGGCGCCAGACCGTCACGGGTTCCGTCACGAAAATACGCCCTCTTCAAACCGCCCAAGGACGGCCTCCACCTCCCTCGCCCCTGGCTCCGTCCGCGCGTAATCGAGCGGGGCCCTGCCCCCGAGGACGCGGAGCGGGCGGTGGAGCCAGCTCCAAGTCCGCTCGTTGGTGCCCAGCACCCGCTTTGCGCGGTCATAGAGCCTCATCACGCGGACCGCCCGCTCGCCCTCGTCGACCTTTAGCCGCGACTTGGAAGCCACCCTTCGCGCGTAGGTTCGGGACGGGATCCGGATCAGTTTGGCCAGTTGCTCCGCCGTGAACCCGACCTCGCGCCCGAAGGCGACGACATCGCGCACGGGAACGCCCTCCTCGACCCTTGCCGCGAGGGCGGGATCGTCCTCCGAGTAATCCGTCCTTTTAGTCGCTGCCATATGGCATAACTATCCCTGCCAAACGGCATTCGTCAAGAATCTCGCAAAAAAAGCCCCGAGCAGCCGAATGCCGGATTTTCGCGACCTTCCTGGCGGGGAACCGGTCGCGGCGTGTCGGACTAGCGGAGGGCTGTGACCAATCGGGCGCTGTCGGCAACGGGCCGCGGCCCGCTCCTTAGTGCGAGGCCAGCGACAACTCAGATAAGGACCCCGCGTCGGCGAAGGAGAGATAGGCCCCGCAGGTTTCACAAACGACCAGTTCGTCCATGGGCCCGTGCGTCACGGACGTGGGAAGGCGCAGGTAGCACCCGTTGCAGACGCCGTTGTGGACCTCTGCGACCCCTTTTTGGTCGCGGGCGAGAAGCCCGTCAAAATGGGCCAGGACCTGGGGTGGCGTCTCCCTGCGGAGCCGTGTCACCGTCAGTTTCTGGTCCGCCGTCAGGGGCTCGTGTTTTCGGCTGATGGTCTGGAGCTGGGTCAGGTTTGTGACGATTGTGATGACATCCATGATGATCGGGAGGGGACCAGCCGCCGGGCCCAAGGGGCGCCCGGCTGCCGGTGGTGGTTTTGGTTGGTTTAGGTCTCGGGTCGCTTCGTCTGCGACTCAGTGTTTGACGATTTCAGGCTGGGCCGGGAGGGGCGCGGCCTGCCGCTTCCTGAAGGTGCGAACGGGCCGCTGCTTGGCCTGTGGAACAGGATTTGCAGTCGGCAGCGCGGGCGCTGCAGGGGCGACGGGAGTCGCGGGGACGGTAGAGGTGCCGGCAGGATTAATGTCGGGATTCATGGTATGTGTTTCGTTGTTTTTGTTGGTCGTGCCCGGTCTGGGCACGTCATCTTCATTGCACCCCCCGTGCCGTCTGATGGCCGTGTCTCGTTAGCATCTGCCTCCGATTGGGATAGGAGATTGCGCCCCTTTCCCTTTGCCAAACCGCAGCTCAAAATGGTGCAAGGATTGCACCTGTATCGGGACTGTGGTGCAGTTTTTGGCTGTTCTGGTATCCGGTTTCATTTTGCCGCGAGCCCCATCCTCCTGAGCTTGTATTGAAGGGAACGCCGGCTGATTCCGAGGAGCCGGGCCGCGTGGGCCCGGTTGGAGGTCGCGTGGCGGAGGGTCTCCTCGATCAGGACCCGCTCCGCTTCCTCGAGCGTCATCCCCGGCCGCAGGGACGTGGATCTCGCGGGTTCGGCGGGGCCATGGAGGTAGTGGGGCAACTCCGGAACGCCGATCGTGGTCCGGGCGGTGGTCACCATGAGCCATTCCATGGCGTTGCGCAGCTGCCTCACGTTGCCCGGCCAAGAAAACCTTACGCAGGCCTCCATCGCCTCGGCCGAAAGCCTGCTGGGGGCGCGGCCGTACCTTGTGCAGAAGCGGTCAAGGAAGTGCTCGACCAACACGGGGATGTCCCCGCTGCGCTCCCGAAGCGGCGGGATAGAGATTGGGATCACCTTCAGCCGGTAAAAGAGGTCCTCCCTGAACTTCCCTGCGGCGACCAGCTCCTCGAGGCGCTTGTTCGTCGCGGCGAGGACCCTCACGTCGACCTGGATCAGGTCCGTGCCCCCCACCATCCGAAAGGCCCCGTCCTCGAGCACCCTCAGGAGGTCGCCCTGCCCCTTCATCGGCATGTCCCCGATCTCGTCGAGAAAGAGGGTCCCCCTGTCCGCAAGGAGGAAGCGTCCGGGCTTGTTGAAGCGCGCGTCCGTGAACGCCCCCTTCACGTAGCCGAAGAGCTCCGCCTCGACGAGCTGCTCGGGCAGCGCCGCGCAGTTGACAAAGATGAAGGGTTTCTTCGCCCGGGTGCTCAGCCGGTGGATCATGCGCGCCACAATCTCCTTTCCCGTGCCGCTTTCACCCTCGATCAGCACGGTGACGTCGCTGAGCGCAACCTCCGCCGCCAGGCACGCCACCCGCTGGACAGCCTCGCTCTTGCCCAGAAGAAGGCTGGGGACGGCCCTGTCGGCGATTCGGACCGGGTCCCCGCCCGCCGTTCCAAGGCCCAAAGGGCCGTCGCTCGCGCTGGAACAGGAAAGCGGCTCGGCCATGGTCTCCTAGGCTCCTACGCGTAGCTCTCTGCGCGGCCCAGGAAACGTCGCTCGTGCGCTTCCAAATCGGAAGCGGCGAACGGCACCCCGGTGCAATTTTTGGTCCACCATGGGGCGTATTATACCCCTCCCCGGGCCGGCAACTGGTACTCTGTTGCCCAAAACACCGCAGATATTGTCGCCCGGCGCCTGAATAGTCGCCGCACGACCCGCCCCTTCTGCGGGCCCTAGCGCGCGGCCGCCGGGGTGTTGGTGTCTCCCACGGACTCCTCGAGGAGCTTCGCCAGCTCCCTCGGGTGGGAGCGTTCCGCCACGTGGTCGCTGTCCAGCGTCCGAATGGTCCACCCGCGCTCCTCGTGAAGGCGCTGCGCGTTCCTCTCCTCGAAGGCCTTCTGCTCGGGCCTGTAATCGGGGTGATTGAACCAGACAAACGTCACCGGCAGGAGCTTGGCCGCCGGGTTGCGGTAGGAAACGGGCTCCGTGAAGGTCTTAAGGGACTGAGGGACGTCCCGAGGGAAGGGCTTCTTCGGGTCAATCCATGAAAACTGGATCTGCCCATCGACCACGGTGTAGTCGGAAACCTTCTCGTTCCAGTACTCGACGGCGCTCTGCCCGTCGGCCGGGGCCGCGGCGTCCAGGAAGACCACGTGCCTTATCCTTTCCGGTATGCGGTCCATGACGCCTGTGATCACCATGCCTCCATAGCTGTGGCCCACCAGGATCACGTCGTGCAGGTCCTCAAACAGGATCACGTTCACGATATCGGTGACGTGGGTCGTCAGGTTGACATCGGGATTGGCCAGGTGGACCCGTTCGCCCAGGCCCGTGAGTGTCGGGCGATACACGGTGTTGCCGTCCGCAGTGAGAAGGTGATCGACCGTTTTCCAGTCCCACCCTCCCCCCGTTGCGCCATGCACGATCACGTAGGTCTGGGGCGCTCTGTCGGGAGCGGCCGACAGGCCCAGACCGGAGGCAGCGGCGAACACGAGGAGGATAGCGATGATCCGAGGGGTAGATATCACGGTTGGAGGGTCTATGCCTTCATAGGGCGCGAGGCAAGGGCCCGGAAAGCCCTCAATGGGACTCGGCGAAGCTCGTGATCGAGTGCCACTCCATCACCTCTTGGATCAGGGTGCCCTCTGTCCGCTGAACGATCCGCTCCAGGCTGTTCCAGGTCCTGCAAAAGGCGATCTGCTTGCGGCTGGACTCGAGGACATGCTCCATCTCTCGGTAGCGCGCCACCCTCCTGTGGAGATCGTGGACGGAGATGAGCGAGATGGTGGCCGCGGCCACCACCGGGAGCGAGATGGGAAGGAAATAATACAGGAGTTGTTCGCCCCGCTCCGGCAGGTGCACGAGATTGAGGGCATAGGCCGCCGTGCACACGAGCGCCAGGATCGTGCTTACCCAGAAACCCGCGCGAAGGCGGACCAGCTGCGGAAGGGCCTTGGCGAGCCGCCGCCGGTAATAGCTCAACTGGTCATCCACGCGCTTGCTCAGGTAGTTCTGCTTGAATTCCTCGATGGGAACCGGCTGAACCGCCGAGGACCGTATGTGGAGCACGTGGAGGGAGCGCATGAGCGGGCGAAACTCGGGGATGTCGAGCTCCTCGAACAGGGGCGCCCTGCGAGGGAGGCCCCAGGTGGCGAGCGCCGAACGCGCGATCTCCGCAGCGAGGCGGCAGCGGACCCACTGGTGGTGGGCCCCCGTCGAGCGGAGCACCAGCGCAACGCCCAACGCCGCAGCAAGGCAGAGGAGCTTCACCCAGGGCAGCGCCGCCACATGCCACTCAAAGGCAAGGCCCGCCGCGGCCACGAGGGTCGCCATCACGTGAAGGATCACGGTGCCGGCGATCAGCCTCCTGAACTGGGGAGCGCCCCGGCTGGCGGCATGGTCCACCTTTTTCTGGAAACGGTAGATGGCCACCAGCTCGGCGGGCTCGCGCGGCCCGTCGGACACGCCCCCGGGCGCATCGTGGAGCTTGTTGAACTCCGCCAGGTTGTGGTCCGCCCGCGAAAACGCTGAAAAATTTTCGCGGCGCGAGGCGAAGGTGGCCGCATCGATCAGGATCAGGGGCTTGCCGAGCTCCCGGGCGTACTCGATCACGTCGGCCGTGCCACCCTTCCCGCGCGCCGGCTCCCCGTCCCATAGAACCAGGAGGACGTCGCACTCGTTGACGGTCTCCATGCCGCAGTCCAGGTAGGCGTCCTCGCGGGATCCGTTCTCGGCAATCACGCGCACGTGCTCGGCCTTGGCGACAAGCTCCTCCGCGCCCATCCAATCCTCCGGTGAAAAATCGCTGCGGAACTCCGCCTGGGGAAGCGGAAGGAGAGCATGCCAAGGCAGACCCATCGCCAGGGCCTCCCTGGCAAAGAGGGTGTCCCCGCCCACCGCAACCGAGGAGAGTGCAATCCACTCCCCAGAGCCATCCGCCCTGAGGGAGGCGAGAGCATTTCGGATCGCGGCCACGGCCTCGGCGGGCCTCTCGACCTGCCGATGGCCTGAAAAGCCAACGACATGGAACAGCGGCAGTGGGATCGAAACGCTCATCCGGGGCGCCGATGGCACCTCCGTGCACCTTCGTCGTCAATTCGTATCGCCTAATGGCCGCCCCGAACTTTCAGCGGCCGAACACCCTCAAACACATCGTTCACGCGCAAGCATTTGGGCCGCCCGGCAGGCCAAAGCCCCATCAAACGTGCAAAAGAATACCTAAGATACTGGTTTCAAATTTCTTATCGGATTTTTACCGGGCGGATTGGACGCACATCCAACGCGTCACAAATGCGGCTGGGTCGATGAAATGAGCTCGTAGACCATCGATTGCAGGCTCTCGACCGTGAACGGCTTGACCAGGAAGCCGTTCGAAAACGTGCGCGGGTCTCGCTCCGACTTGTCCGGCTTTCTCCCGCTTATTGCCAGGATCTGGATGTCGCGGTTCACGGTTCGGACGTGTTCGGCAAGCGCCGGGCCCGCTAGGTGGGGCATATCAAGGTCCGTCACCATGAGGCTTATCTCGCCGCGCCTGGCCTTGATGAGGTCGAGCGCCTCTGCCCCGTCGCCCGCCACGAGCACGCGGTAGCCGTGCCGCGTGAGCATCGCCGTTGTGATGACGCGGATCAGTGCGTCGTCGTCGACCACCAGGACCAGCTCCCCGTTGCCCCGCGGCGCCTCGGCCGATGCGGCCTCCGCGACCATCGCTCCCTCAGCCGGGGGAAGGTAAGCCCGGAATGTCGTCCCGTGCCCGACCTCGGTCTGCACCGTGATCAGGCCCGAGTGCCTCTCGATGATGCCCCGCACCGTGGAGAGTCCGAGCCCGGTCCCCTTGTCGGCGGGCTTGGTCGTGTAGAACGGCTCCCACATCCGCGCGAGAACCTCCGGCGGTATGCCCGTTCCCGTGTCCTGAACCTGGAGAACCACCCACCTGCCGGGCAGCGCGCCCGGCTCGAGCTTGGCCGCCATGGCCTGGTCAATCGTCACGTTCTCGGCGCTCAGGCGTAGCTTGCCACCGTTGGGCATGGCGTCGCGGGCATTCACGCAAAGGTTAAGGATCACCTGGTGGACCTGGGTCGGGTTGACCATGACCGGCCAGAGGTTCGCCGGTGTGTGAAGATGGACCTCGATGCTCTTAGTGACCGTGCGGCTGAGTACGCCCACGATGTCGTGGAGGAGGTGGTTGAGCTGGACGATCTGCGCCTCGCCGCCGACGCCGTGGGCAAAACCCAGGATCTGGCGCACCAGGGCCGCCCCGCGCACCGCGCTCTTCTCGATGTCGGTCAACAGGCGCCTGTCGTCCGGGGCCACGGCACCGTCGCGGAGCATCGGCGCGGCCATCAGGATCGGGGCGAGGACATTGTTCAGGTCATGCGCGATCCCCGCGGCAAGCATCCCTATGCTTTCCAGCCTCTGCGCCTGGTGGAACTGCTCCTCAAGCTTCATGCGCTCGGTGAGGTCATGGAAGAGGACCTGGACCGCGGGTTTGCCCGCGTACGTGATCGGAATCCCCACCGACTCGACGTGCACCGTCGAGCCATCGAACCGCACCAGGCACTGTTCCTCGAATCTCGGCGATTGGCCCCCCTTAAGGGCCCGCTCAACGCGCTCCTGGATTGCGCCCCTCTGCTCCGGCGGCACCAGGTCGGCGATGCCAAGGCCCACAACATCCTCGGGCCCCGTCGACCCCAGGAGCCGCGCCGTTGCGGCATTGGCGAACACAATCCGTCCGTCGACGTGCACGAAGATCGCGTCGGGCGAGAGCTCGACCAGGGTACGGTAGCGGGACTCGCTCTCGGCCAGGGTCCGCTCCTCCGTCTTGCGCTTCGTGATGTCCCGCTGGAATCCGATGTAATGGGTCACCTTGTTGTCCTCGCCGTAGAGGGGGACGATCTCCCAGTCCACGATCACCTCGGTGCCGTCCTTCCTGTAATTGATGCCCTCCCCCTTGAAGATCTCGCCGCGCTGCAGGGTGCTCTTGAGCTCCACGTGCAGCGCGCGATCTGATTTGGGCCCCTGCAGGATGCGGGGGGTCTTGCCAAACACCTCCTCCGGGGAATAGCCCCAAATCTTCGTGAACGAGGGGTTCACGTAGAGAATCCTTGGTCCAGGCAGGTCCAGGTCGGCGTCCGTGATGATGATGGACTCCCGGGCGAGCTCGGCCGACGCGGCAAGCAGCGGGAGCGACTGCCTGCTGCGGCGGCGTTCAAGCGGCGGACTGCCGGAAGGCGGCGCTTTGCCCTCCTTGCGCTCGGGCAGGAAGATCGGGCCGCCCGCTTCGCCAGGAGCCGCCAGCCCGAAGGGGTTCGACGTCCATTTCGAGAACGGTGCGAGGGTGTGGGTTTTTGCCATGGCGGGACGAGGGTGGCTTAGCAGGCGGATTCCGTGCTCAAGGCCGCGACGAAAGCAGGCTTCCGCCCTTGGCCATTTGATCGGCACGGGGGCGGGTTTCTGGATCGGCTTAAATTGCGAATATCTACGCATCCCCTAAGCGGGCGGAAACGGGCCCCGGAGGGTCGCCCTGAGGGGTATTCGGACACATGCTCTCTGAGCGCCGTCGGCATTGGGGAAAAGCAAGCAGCGTCCCGAACGGGGTCCCATGGGGCAAGAATTTGGGCGCCGGCTGAGAATTTCTACCCATGTTTGAGGGCTCCGAGGCTCTCCAAGTGATCCGAAACGGACGGGGACCTTCCTTGGAACACGTCTTCCGGAAGGCCGGTCTACCCCGCCCTGTCTCGACGCGTTAATTTTACGTAGAGGTTTGCGGATGAACTTGATCCCACACGGATCGCGTTCTCACCATGGGTGCCTTGCGAGTGCCCATGCTTAAAATCGGACCGAAAACGCCCCAAAAGGGAGCAGGAAGTTGTTTCCGTGCCCAACTTAAGTTGTTGGCTGTATGGCTCTTGTTTTCGACTGCGGCCGCAGTTGCCGCGGCGGCCGACGCCATCGACAGCCGGCCCTCGCCTCAGGCAGACATCTGGTCGCTCCTCTCCGACCCGGGCAATTGGACCGTCGTTCAGCAGGAAACCGAGATCGAGCAGTGGGATTCCTCGTTTAACTCCCCTTATGCCGGGCAGAACAGCTTCCTGCCGGGAGGGGAAGGCGAACGGACCTTTTCCCTGACAATCTTCCTCGGGCGCAAGCTCTGGGACGGAGCCGAATTGTACTACAACCCGGAGTTGCTCCAGGGACACGGCCTGAGCAGCACCCTCGGCATCGCGGGATTTCCGAATGGCGAGGCGGTCAAGGCTGCGTTCTACCAGCTCCATTACAGCACCTCCAGGCTCTTCATACGCCAGACGATCGGCCTCGGGGGCGAGACCGAGAAGCTCGAGGCCGACGAGAACCAGTTTGCCGAGACCGTGGACGTGGATCGGCTGACGTTCTCGGTCGGCAAGTTCTCCGCAAACGATTTCTTCGATGACAACGCGTACAGCCACGACCCCCGCAAGCAGTTCATGAACTGGGCCCTTTGGGAGAGCGCGGCCTGGGACTACCCCGCGGATATCATCGGCTACACGTGCGGGTTCGTGGCGGAGCTCAACACAAAGGACTGGCTCCTCCATTACGGCATTTTCTTGGAGCCCACGGAGTCCAACGGGGCCACCCTTCAAACCGATGTGGCCAAAGCCTGGGGACAGGTCGTTGAGGCCGACCGGAGGTACTCATGGAATGGCCACGCCGGCACGATCCGCCCATTTGTCTTCTGGAGTCGTGCGAACATGGGCAACTACGATGATTCGCTGGCTGCGGCCTCAGGCGTCCCGGACATCACCAGTACGAGGGCTTACCGGTCAAAGGTCGGGGCCGGGCTCACCTGGGACCAGGAATTGACGACGGGCCTGGGCGCATTTGCACGCCTGAGCTGGGACGACGGCCGGACCGAGACCTGGGCGTTCACCGAGATCGACAGCTCGGTTGCCATTGGACTTAGCCTGCAGGGCATTCCTTGGAAGCGGCCGGACGACGTTCTCGGGGTCGCGGTCGTGGGAAGCGGTCTTTCGTCGGAGCACAGGGCCTACCTGGCCGCGGGCGGCATCGGACTGGACCTCGGGGACGGGCGCCTCAATTACGGGCTGGAGCAGATTGGGGAGGTTTATTACAACGTGAAGGTGTGCAAGTGGCTATGGATGACCCCGGACTTCCAGTATGTGGATCACCCTGGCTTCAACCGGGACCGGGGCCCGGTTCCGCTTTACGCGCTCAGGGCTCACCTCGAATTCTAGGCGGATCCCGGGGCAAGACCTGAGCTCCGCCAAACCCATGGAAGCCCCGACACGCTCATTTGGCGAATGGAGGCACAATTTCTGGAGGACCGTCGTGTCCTCAGCCGATCCCTCGCACAGCACCAGGTGGGTCCTAGCCACCTTCGGGCTCGTGCTGTTCATCGGCGTCATCGACTACCTCACGGGCTTCGAGCTCTCGCTCCTCGTGTTCTACCTGCTTCCGATATGCCTTGCCGTGGCCGCCGTCGGGTGGCGGTTCGGCATCGTGGCCTCTGTGGCAAGCATCGCATCCTGGCTTATCGGCGATTTTGCCGCGGGTGCCCGGTTTGCGAGGCCCTTCATCTCGGCCTGGAACGCACTCATCGCGCTGAGCACGTACCTGATGGTCGTCTGGCTGCTCTCCAGCCTGCTCGCCCTCCAGCGCGAGATGGAGAAACGCATCCGCCAGAGGACCTCCGCCCTGACCGACGAGATCCTGGAGCGCGAGCGACTGGAAAGGGCGGTCCTCGACATCAGCGAGCGCGAGCGCCGCAGCATCGGGCACGACCTGCACGACGGCCTGGGCCAGCATCTCACCGGCACAGCGCTCGTAGCGCAGGCGCTCGGGTCGCGCCTGAGCGCGCGTCAGGCCGATGAGGCCGCGGAGATGCACAAGATCGCCGGCCTGATCGAGAGCGGAATTGAACAGACCCGGAACCTCGCAAAGGGTTTGCTTCTGGCCGAGATCGAGCGGGAAGGCCTTGCCATCGCCCTCCGGGATTTCGCCGCAACCACCGCGCAGACCTTTCATATCGAATGCTCCTGTCGTTTTGACACTGACGTCGCGCTCGAGGAGAACGGGACTGCAACCCACCTCTACCGGATTGCGCAGGAGGCCGTCAGAAACGCGGTGAGACACGGCAAGGCAAAGCGTGTGGAGGTGGCACTCTCCGCAGACGGCCCCACGGTGTCGTTGAGTGTCAGCGACGACGGGATCGGACTGCCCGCCCCGGAAGCCCGCGGTGACGGCCTTGGACTGCGCATCATGAAGCATCGGGCCGCGATGATCGGGGCTAGAATAGCGATCGCGGCGCAGGCGGGCGGAGGGACTCTTGTAGCCTGCACCCTCGAGCGAGGCGGAACCAGGCCATGAGCGAGCCGAGCCCCATCGCGCCCGGCACGCCGGTCCGCCACAGGATATTCATCGTCGACGACCACCCCCTCGTCCGCGAGGGCCTTCAGAAGCTGATCGCGCAGGAGGCTGACATGTCGGTATGCGGCGAGGCCGAGGACGCGACCCAGGGATTCGGACGCATCGAGGCCGCCCATCCTGACATCGTCATTGTCGATTTGTCGCTGCGGGGCGAATCAGGGTTCGATCTTATAGCGCGCCTCCAGACGCTCCCCCTCCCCCCAAAGACGCTCGTTCTGTCGATGCACGATGAGGTCCATTATGCCGAGCGGGCCCTTCGGGCGGGCGCGCGGGGTTACGTCATGAAGCGGGAGACCACGAGCAACATCATCAGGGCCATCCGGGAGATCATGGACGGCGGCGTCTTCATGAGCGAAGCGACGGCGTCCCTAATGGCCAAGAAATTCGTGGGGATAGGGCGCAACCTAGCCGTCTCGCCGATCGATCGCCTGAGCAATCGAGAGCTCGAGGTCTTCCAGCGGATCGGGCGCGGGCAGGAAACGCGGGTGATCGCACAGGAACTGCATCTGAGCCTCAAGACCGTGCAGACCCACTGCGCCCACATCAAGGAGAAGCTCGGCCTGGAGCATGCGACCGCGCTCATGCACGCCGCGGTCCAGTGGACTGAAAGCGAGAAGAAAACCTAGTCGTGTTAAAGGAACCCGGCACCGGCATAGGGCCTGGTACTAGGCCCGAATCAAGCGTCGCCCGATGGACCGGGAGGCCGGCCGGCTGTTATCCTTCGGGCATGGGGCTTTGCCTTGTTGCAATTCAATTTGTTACGAATCGAAGACGAACCAATTTGGCGCTGGTTGTCCTGTCGCTTCTGGGACCGGCGGCGCGCGGCCAGGACCCGGTAGCAGCTTTCGGAAGGGCAATATCACTCGCCCAGGCGCGCCAGCTCGCCCTCGAGCGCAACGGCGACTTTAGGTCAGCCCAGTTTCAAGTCGACGCGGCTCTTGGCCAGCTGAAGGTCGCGCGCGAAGTGCCAAACCCAACCCTCGGGCTCTCGACGGCGAAAATCAGTACCGACGGCGTCCCCGAGGGCACGACCCTCGGCAACGGCCTCCTCAGCCGGGCCTACGACTCCATTGTCTCCCTTTCAGAGCTGATCCAGGTGTCCAAGCGGGGTCTGTTGCGGGACTCGGCAAACGCCGGGGTCCACGTGGCCGAATTCCAGCTGGAAGACGCCCGCCGGCTCCTGCTCCAAGGCGTCACCCAGGCCTACGTGGCCGCCCTCTTGGCCAAGGAGCAGGCACGGGTCCTTTGCCTCTCCGCGGCGGCGCTCCGGCATGAGGCGGACGTCGCCGCGCACAGGTTCCAGGCGGGCGACCTCTCCAAGGCCGACAAGTCGAGGATAGAGATCGCGGCCGAGCAGGACGAGCTCAATGCGGCCTCCCAGGAGGCCACCGAGAAGGCGGCGGTCGTGGCGCTCGAGGCCCTGATCGGGGAGCCCAAGGCAAACGGGGGCACGATCCTCACCGACAGCCTGGAGGGCCTGGCCGGCTCCCCGGCGGCCGACGCGGACGAGTCGACGGTGCTCAAGCGCCCGGACATTGCGGCCGCGGAGGCCGCGGTCAACCAAGCGGAGCTGAACGTGACACTTGCCAGGCACCAACGCATTCCGGACGTGACGGTGAGCGTCCAGTACGAGCGCAACCCCCCGGCTCAGCCGGACACGGTGGGCGTTGGCGTCTCCCTGCCGCTTCCGGTCCTAAACCAGTACAGCGGCGAGATCCAGGGGGCCCTGGCCGCGAAGAACCAGGCACAGGCCCACTTGGAGAAGGTGCGGGTCCAGGCCACGGCGGACGTCGCGGCGGCGCGCGTCGCCTACCAGGAGGCCGCCGCGAGACTGGAAAAATACAGGAAGAGCCTCCTCCCGCAGTCGGCCGAGGTCACGCGGAGCGTCGCCTATGCCTATGAAAAGGGCGGTGCGGCCCTCATTGACCTCCTCGACGCCCAGCGCGGCGACAACGACATTCGCCTGGCGGACGTCCAGGCCGAGGCCGACACGGCCGCGGCGCTTTCATCACTCCTTGCCGCGCTTGGCAGGCTGTAGCCCGTCGGCGCATCCAAACCGATCTAAACAAGGATCCCCACCATGACCCCAAACACGACAACCGGTGAGCCGACCCCTCTGCGGTCGTCCAGTCTAAAGGGCTCCATCCTCACGGCCTTGGTGCTAGGTCTCGCCATGGCTGCAGGCTGCGGCAGGCAGCCCCAGGTCCCCGATGCGCCGCCCGATCCCAAGGTCGACGGGGACCGCGTCACCTTCCTGCCGAACGCGCCCCAGCTATCCTCGCTCCAGGTGGATGCCGCCGAACCCCGGAGGCTGGCAATCACGCACCTAACCGGTCGCCTCTACTGGAACGACAAGACGACCGTACGGGTGTTCACGCCCGTCATGGGCCAGGTGGTCGCGATTCGCGCCGACATCGGCCAGGCCGTGCAGGCCGGATCGCCCCTCGCGGAGATCAGCTCGCCCGACTACGGCCAGGCGCTCGCCGACGCCCGCACGGCCGCCGCCAACCTGGCCGCCGCCAACAAGGCCTTTTCGCGGTCAAAGGACCTCCTTGAGCACGGGGCGGCGGCGGCCAAGGATGTCGAGGCGGCCGAGGCCGCGTTCGTGGCGGCCCAGGCGGAGTCCGACCGTGCGGCTTCGCGACTCAAGCTCTACGGCGGCATTACCAGCGAGACGGGTCAGGCCTACGTGCTAAGGTCCCCCGTGGCGGGCGTCGTTGTCGACCGGAACATCAATCCCGGCCAGGAGGTGCGCAATGACCAGATGCTGGCAAACGCCCCAAACCTGTTCGCGCCCCTGTTCGTCGTCAGCGACCCCACCCTTCTCTGGCTGCAGCTCGACGTCTCGGAGGCGGACATCGCGTCGCTGCAGCCCGGACAGAAGCTCATCGTGCACGCGCGCGCATTCCCCGACCGCACCTTCCAGGGAACGATCGACAAGGTCGGCGAGTCGATGGATCCGGCCACCCGGGCCGTCCAGGTCCGGGGCGTCGTGGGCAACCCGGATTCGCTCCTGAAGGCCGAGATGTACGTCCTTGCCGACGTCGTCCGGGACGAGACGAAGGTCGGGCAGGCCGGCGTCGAGATTTCATCGAAGGCGATCTTCATCGTGGACAACCAGAACTACCTGTTCGTGGAGGTCGCCCCGGGCCAATTTGAGCGCCACAAGGTCTCTGTCGGGGTTGAGAAGGACGGCAGGGTGCCCGTCACCGACGGCGTCGCGGTAGGCCAGAAGGTGGTCACCGAGGGGGCGCTCCTGCTCCAGTCGATTGTCGATCCGGCAAACTGAGGTCCTGACCGATGATCGGAAAAATCACGCTCGCAGCGCTCCAGAACCGGGCCGTCGTCCTCGTGCTGCTCGCCGCGTTCGTCCTGAGCGGGATCATCGCCTACAGGGAGCTCCCCGTTGAGGCGTATCCCGACGTGACCAACGTGAGCGTGCAGGTGATCACGCTCTTCCCGGGCCATGCCGCGGAGGAGGTGGAGCGCCTGGTCACGATCCCGATCGAGAGCGTGATGAACGGCATCCCGGGGCGGGTCTCAATGCGGTCGATATCCCTCTTCGGCCTCTCCCAGATAACGCTGGTCTTCGAGGACAACGCGGATAACAGCAAAATCCGCAACCTCGCAAACCAGCTCCTGGGGGGAGTGACACTTCCCCAGGGCGCGAACGCGAGCCTTTCGCCCGACGCCACGCCGATCGGCGAGATCTTCCGCTACACGCTCAGGGCGCCCAAGGGGTTCCCCGCGACCGAGGTGCGCGCGCTCGAGGACTGGGTCGTCGAGAAGAAGTTCCGTTCCGTGCCTGGCGTGGTCGACGTGAACCCCTTCGGCGGGCTGACCAAGCAGTACCAGGTGCTGATCGATCCCTCCAAGCTGAAGGCCTACAACGTGACGCTCCAGCAGGTCTTCACGGCGCTCTCCAACAGCAACACGAACGCGGGGGGATCCTACGTGGAGCACGGGTCCGAGCTCTACGTGGTCCGCGGGCTCGGCTTCCTCACGGGGAAAGCCGACATCGAGGCGGTGGCGGTCGACACGCGCAATGGCACGCCGATACGAATCAGCGACGTGGGACAGGTCGTGATCGGGCATGCGGTGCGGCTAGGCCGGGTCGGGCGGACGGATACCGACGTGAAGGGCTTCCCGGCCGGCATCCGGGACGAGGACGATGTCGCCGAGGGAATCGTGATCATGAGGCGGGGCGACAATCCGGTCGAGGTGTGCGACCGGGTCAAGAAAATGGCCGACCAGATCAACGAGCACTACCTTCCGGCAGGCGTGCGGCTTGTGACCTATTATGACCGCACGGCCCTCGTGGAACGGACGCTCCACACCGTGCGCCACAACGTGCTGGAGGGAATCGCCCTGGTGCTCTTTGTGCTGTTCCTCTTTCTCGGGATGGGCAACTGGCGTTCGGCCCTCGTGGTCGCGCTCGCCGTGCCCGTGGCGCTCCTTGGGGCCTTCATGCTGCTCGACCTCAAGGGCATTCCAGCGAACCTTATCTCGTTGGGCGCAATAGACTTTGGGATCATTGTGGATTCGGCCGTGGTCGTGATCGAGAACATCCTGCGCATTCTCGAGCAGAGGAAAGGCCAGATACGCTCCCTGCGATCCGTGATCATCGAGGCCGTCTCCCAGATGGGCAGACCCATCCTCTTCTCCAAGGCGATCCTCCTTACGGCCTTCATCCCCCTCTTCACGTTGCAGCGGGTCGAGGGACGCATCTTCCGGCCGATGGCGCTCACCCTCACCTTTGCGCTCGTCTCCGGCACCGTGTTCGCGATCACGGCGGTGCCTGTCCTCGCGAGCTTCGCGCTCAGGGAGAAGATCGCCGGCGACGAGTCGTGGATCGTGGGCAGGCTTCTCCGCGTCTACCGGCCGGCCCTCGATTTCGCGATGCGGTCCAGGCGCGTGGTCTTTGGGGTCGCCCTCGCGCTCCTCGTGGCAGGTGCCGCCGTCTACCATTTCATCGGCAGCGAGTTCCTGCCGAAGCTCGACGAGGGCGACCTCTGGGTCCGGACCTTCGCCCCGCAGTCCATCTCGCCCTCGGAGTCGGCCAAGATCACGGCCAACGTGCGCCGGCGCCTGGCCTCGTTCCCGGAGGTCCGCTACGTCGTAAGCCAGATCGGGAGGCCCGATGACGGGACGGACGTGAACGGGTGGGACATCACCGAGTACAGCGTGGGCCTGAAGCCGCGCGAGGAGTGGACCACCGCCAAGACCCACGACGCGCTCGTCGCGGCGATGGCCAACAACCTGAAGGAGGTACCCGGGGTGGACTCCCAGTTCAGCCAGTACATTGAGGACAACGTCGACGAGGCCGTCTCCGGCGTTAAGAGCGAACTGGCGATCAAGCTCTTTGGGAACGACCCCGAGAAGCTCCAAGAATACGCCAACAAGATCGTGGACATCATCAAGACCGTGAGGGGTGCAGCGGACGTGAGCACAAACCTCCTCCTCGGCCAGCCCCAGATCCAGATTGCCGTCGATCGCGCCGCGATCGCGCGCTACGGGCTTTCGGTCGTGGACGTCCAGACCGTGATCGCGACCGCCATCGGAGGGCAGGCCGCCACGCAGGTCCTCGAGGACGAGCGCACGTTCGACCTTGTCGTGAAGCTCACGCCCGAGTCGGTCCTCGACGTGGACGCCATTCGCAATGTCCCCGTCTTCGGCAGCAACGGCGAGCGCCTGACCCTGGGCTCCCTTGCCACCGTCGAGATCAAGCCCGGCCTTGCGAGCATCTACCGCGAGGAGAACGAGCGCCGCACGGACATCAAGCTGTCGGTGCGCGACCGCGACCTGGACTCCGTCGTAAACGAGGCTGAGGCCAAGGTGGCGGCCGCTATCCACCTGCCGACAGGCTACCGGCTCGAGTGGACCGGCTCATTCGAGAATGAGCAGCGGGCCGAGCGGCGGCTTGCGGTCATCGTGCCCATCACCTTCCTGGCCATCTACTTCCTCCTCTTCATCACGTTCAACTCCAGCCGGTTCGCGGTTCTGATCCTCCTCACCGTTCCCTTCTCAGCGGCAGGCGGCCTAATGGCGCTCCCGATCGCGGGGTTGAACCTCTCCGTCGCCGCCCTGGTCGGATTCATAGCGCTCTTTGGCATCTCGATCCAGAACAGCGTCATCCTGGTCTCCCGCATCCACGAGCTCAGGCGGGACCGCGATTTCAAGATGATGGAAGCGATCAAGGAGGGTGCGACCTCTCGGGTGCGTCCCATGGTGATGACCTCGCTCATGGCGATGCTTGGCCTCCTGCCGATGGCGCTGTCGACGGGGGTGGGCGCCGAGACGGCGCGCCCCTTCGCCGTCGTCATCATCGGCGGCCTTTTGACAGGCACGGTCCTGACCCTATTCATCCTACCGCTCCTCTACCCCCAGTTTGAGAGGCATCAGGAGTCCGCGGAGATGGAACCCGAGCGCGGGGAAACCCCCGCGTCCTAGCCCCCCTGCCGGACGGCGCCCGCCCCCTCGCCCGAGAGGGGATCAGGCGAGGGCGTCCCGGTGCAGAAAAACGTTCACCCTCCGGGAAATGGGCTGGCCATTTCTCCAGCCCATTTCTTGATTTCCGGCGTGAGGCAGACCCAATGCCGCGGGCTCTTTATACTAGCGGCCGCGCTGACGTGCGCAGCCACGGGGGTGTTCGGCGCCTCGGCGGACCTCACCGTGAGCGACCAGGCGGCGATATTTGCCCAGGCGGCAGGAGCCGCGCTCCGGCTCTCCCCCGGATCGGTGATCGCCGTTGTGGACCGGGACGGGCGCGAGCTTCTCGTCCGAAGCGCGGATGGCACGCAGGGTTTCACGGAGGCCCAGGAGGCAATCGCAGTCTCGAAGGCGGGAACAGCCGTCTTCCTGAGCAGCGACGGCGAGGCCCTCACGACAAGGACGGCGGGCTTCATCGTCCAGCAGCACTACCCTCCGGGTATAGAATTCACGCCCCCCGGCCCCCTCGTCGGCGTGGAATACTCGTCGATGGCGTATTCGGACATAATCAGCTTCCATAGGATCGACGGGAGCCGCATTCCGGGAACGCGCCTCTACGGGTCCCCGGGGGGAGTGCCCCTTTACAAGGACGGCATGCTTGTCGGGGGGATAGGGGTCACGGGTTCCGAGCCCGAGGTTGAGAATGGAAGCATTTACGGGCCCGACACAAACGAGACCATCGCGTTGACGGGCCAGGTCGGTTTCACGGCGCCCGAGTTTATCCGGGCGACGAACATTTTCGTCGGGGGAATCTCGTTTCCCTACGTCGCTAGCGCTCCCGCGGCGATCGACCCTTCGGTGCTGCCCGATTCGACGGGCCTCCAGGAACTCTCCCCGGTGTCGTGGCCCGCGGCGGTGCTCGGGGGCGTGACCGGCGAAGTCCGATCGAGCATTATCGGGGATCCCGTGGAGGGGACCATATCGGGGCAGCCGCGCCTGTCGGTCGCCGAGGTGGCGCAGATCATCTCAAACGCCGCGGCCCGTTCGCTTGTGACCCGGGCAGGGATAAGGCAGCCGGCGGGCGTAAACGCCGAGGTATTCATCTCGGTCGTCAACAATCCCAACAGCCCTGGAACTACACCCGTCGTGCTCGGGACATTCAGGACTCCCGACGCGACGATCTTCTCGTGGGATGTTTCGGTCCAGAAGGCGAGGACCGCCCTGTTCTTCTCGGACGTGACCCGGGCCTTCTCGGCGCGCACCGTCGGCTTTCTCGCCCAGGCGA
>Ga0302195_10001038_pt1 | contig 21958 bp, 21 predicted proteins | sample II_Bog_N1_2_FD_198778 | JGI IMG/M metagenome (GOLD analysis project Ga0302195, IMG submission 198778) | Peat permafrost microbial communities from Stordalen Mire near Abisko, Sweden - II_Bog_N1_2 | ecosystem: Environmental > Terrestrial > Soil > Wetlands > Peat | place: Sweden: Abisko...
CGCCGACGTCGTGGGCCTCGTCACCCATCATCCGCGCCAACTGCCCACCCCCGACCACGCCGACGCGCACGAAGGTTCGGGGGGTCGGGGCCACACTGCCACGCTATCAACGCCACTTCTTTCGTCCGGCGACGTGGTGACGTGGACGCTCCAGTACAGTTGTCGGGTCAACAAGGAGTACACATGAGAGCAGTAGCCAGCATTCTTTCGATCATCATCTTCCTCGCGTTCGCCACTACGGGCGCGCAGAAGCTGATCTTCAACACCATGGCCTCGCAGTCGGCCGAGCACCTCGGCCTCCGCAAGAAGTCCTTCCAAGGCATAGGTCTGCTCGAGGTGTTGGGTGCGCTCGGTGTGATGGTCGGCCTCGCTGCCAAACATGGTTCGGTGCTGGCGTTGTTGAACGAAGCGGCGGCGGGTGGCTTGCTGCTCGTCATGTTGGGGGCCACGGTCGTGCACCTACGAAAGGGTGACGGCTTCAAGGGCGCGTCGCCGGCGCTGGCGCTTGGCGCGCTGTGTCTGATCGAATTGATCTTTCGCCTGGTGTAGTGGCGCGTTAATTAGCGACGCGCGTGTGTTTGAACTCGTTGAGTTCGGGCTGAGCCGCCATCAGCGTGACGAGCGACTCGATGATTTTGATTGAAGCCTGAGCGTCGTCGGTGGGGGGCTTCATGTAGCGAACGAACGTCGCGTCGGACTCGACGACGAAAGTGGGGACGCCGAACGCCTCATAGACCTGCATGGCGTGGAAGTTCTCTGCGATGACGCGATGCGGCCGACGCGAGGCGACGTCCGCAATGACCTTGTCCATGTCGACGCCCAGTGGCGCCAGGACGTCGATAATCTCCGTCATCGTGGCGAGCCGGATGGCCCGCTCGTGTCGCGCGCGAAACATTGCTTCGTGCACGGCCAGAAAGAATGCGGACTGTTCATCGCGTACCGACACGCTCACGGCCAACGCCAACAGGGCGGGGTCGTGGTTGGGATCGTCCCAGACGTCGGGCGCACCCGGTGCGCGGTGCCCTTGACTCATGGTCCAAGGGATGAACTCCACGTCGAAGTCCGCGCCGGCGGCGAGTGCGGACAACACGTGAAGATGGATGTTCTTGGCGAAGGGACAACGGTAGTCGTAACTGAGTCCGAAGGAGGTCACGCTGACAGCCTACGGACTAGCGCGGGGGAACGGGCACTCCCTGGGACCGGCATAGGTCCGTAAACGAGCAGAAACGGCACGCGTTCTTCGAGGGCGTGGCGGGGAAATCCCCGTCGGCGTAGTAGCGCTGGATCTTTTGCCATGCCGTGGTCGCGGCAGCCGCTCGCGCTTTGATCACCACCTCGTTCACGGGGCGCTCGATGGTCTCGCCCTGACTGACGTACAGCAATCGGATCTTGGTCGGGCGCTCACCGAGCTTCTCCTCGCACAGCACCGCGTAGAGCTCGGCGTTGGCGAACGTCTGCGAGTCGTAGTTGCGATTGGGCAGCGAACCCGTCTTGTAGTCAACGATCACCAGGTTGCCGTCCTCGTCGCGATCGAGTCGGTCGAGGATTCCAAAGAGCGGGGTCTCGCCGATCGTGACACCGACCCTCATCTCGATACCCTCGCTGGTTACCTGGCGGGGGTCCTCCATGGTGAAGTATCGCTCGATGATGACTTGGGTCTCGGCGAGCAGCCGGACCTCGAGGGCATCGTCAAGTCCGATCTCCTCTCGCACCGCGGGGGTGAGGACGCTCTCGCTAGCGACGGGGATGAAGCCACGGGCGGCGGCAATGGTCCGCTCGGGGCCATCGAGCTTCAACAGTTGCTCGAAGATGAAGTGGACGAAACGCCCCTTGGCGGTCGCGTAACTCGCGGGCTGGGGGATTCTCTCGACGGAGGCGTGTTGGTAGCGACGTGGACAGGTCTGAAAGTCAGCCAGTCGAGAGGGCGAAAGTGATTTTGGTAGCGGTTGTTCGAAGGCCATGGACTCACCGTAGGCGAGGACACTGACACCAACAGCGTCCCTCGCAGGAGTCATGCGGACCCGAGGGGCCGGTCTAATAGCCGTCGCGTTCGTGAAAGGTGAGGTCAGCGCGGGCACCGCCAGGGATCCTCATTGCCTGGGAAGTGCCTGCGCTGGGACGTCACGTGACTCGGCTAGAAAGTACTCGTGAAGAAACGTGCGGTGGTGACCAGACAAGGCCACCTGTTGCGTTCCACCAAGTGGGCGGGGTTGAGCACCGGCGACGCCGTGGTGGTGGACGGGGTGAAGGAGCGCCGACAGACCTGGGTCTTCGTGGCACACGTGACGAATACCCAGACCGCAGAGGAATGGGTCGAAGTCCGCGGAGGGCGCAGTGGCGAGGCGAAGGGGCGTTCATTCCGCCCCGAGGTCATCTTCCCTGCGACGGCGAAGAAGGCCGGGCGCATCGTAGGCCAATCCCTAGCCGACGCACCGCAATTGCCTTTCTAATTACGCGTCGTCGACCGCTAGCAGATAGCCCACCCCAGGCACGGAGCGAATGAGCTCGCCGCTCTCGTCGTTGAGTTTCTGTCGCAGCCGATGCACGTAGGCGTGGACGTACTGGGCCTCTTCGCCGTATCCAACGCCCCACACCGCCCCCAGGATCATCTGGTGGGTACAGGTGCGTCCCGCGTGGCGGGTAAGGAACGACAGCACCTCGAACTCCTTGGTGGTGAGAGCCACGCGCTCGCCGTGCAAACTGGCCTCATGGTGCACGAGATCGAGTTGGAGGGGGCCTCGCACTAGGAGCGGTCCCTCGCCGCTGTCGGGTTCGGGCAGTCGATTGCGCACGACCACGCGAATTCGCGCTTCGAGTTCAGCCATTGAGAAGGGCTTGGTCACGTAATCGTTGGCACCCGCGTCGAGGGCCGCGATCTTGCGGTTCTCGGTGCCCGTCGCCGAGAGAACGATGATCGGAACGTCGCTCCACTCGCGGATACGTTTGGTGACTTCGAGACCGTCCATGTCGGGCAGTCCCATGTCGAGCACGACGACGTCGGGTTGGCTGATCGCGGTCTGGCTAAGACCACTTTCGCCGTTCATGGCCGTGGTGACGTCGTGACCCTCGGATTGCAATCCGAGGCGCAGCGCGCGAAGGAGGGAGCGATCGTCGTCGATGACGAGAACCTTGGCCATATCAGTCCACTTCCTGCACGTTCTCGGCCACCGGTAGGGAGAACACGAAGCGCGCCCCGCCCGACGGTGCCTCCTCGCACCATATGTGCTCACCGTGGGCTTCGATGAACGTCTTAGCGATGGTGAGTCCCAGCCCGGCTCGCCCTCCGGTGTCGAATTTCACGAATCGGTCGAAGATGGTCTGACGATCGCTGGGCGCCACGCCGGGACCCTCGTCGTCGACCGCCACCGTCACGTGGTCGTGGTCGAGACAGGCGCTCACGGTGATCCGGCCGTCGTCGGGGGAGTGGCGCACGGCGTTGTCGAGGAGGTTGACCAGTACCTGGGTAATGAGCAACTGGTCGATCTCGACGTTCGGAACGCCGGTCGGGACGTCCACAAAGACGCGTTCGGCCCGCAATCCCGCGCCAAGGATCGAGAGCGACTCCTCGACCAGGGCCAAGAGATCGGTGCGGGCGCGATGCACTTCGAAGACGCCGGCTTCGATGCGGGTCATGTCCAGCAAGTTGCTCACCAGTCTCGTCAGTCTGTCCGACTCGATCTCGATGAGTTCGTGAAGCTCGTGGGCGTCGTCAGCCGAGATCTGGCGGGCGCGACTCACCAGGGTGGACGAGGCCACTTTGATCGTGGCCAGGGGGGTGCGCAAGTCGTGCGACACGGCACCCATCAAGGCTCGGCGCAACCGGTCGACCTCTTCGAGGAGAGTCGTGCGGGTCGCTTGTTCGCGCAACTGGGCCCGTTCCATCGCGATGGCGGCGTCATTGGCGAAGGTGACCAACATTTCGCGGTCCTCGTCGGAGAATCGCGTGCCCTTGAGGACCAACACACCGACGGGACGGCCCGACGCCGCCAGGGAGACGGTGCGGAGGTCACTGGTCGAGCCCAGCGCCGTGGACATCGAGACGGAGTGTCCGGGTTGGGGGTCGAGTTGACTGAGTTCGGCGGTGGAGAGGTCGGGGCCTACCGACGCGGCGACCTTCAAGTGCCCGTCGTCGAGCACGAAGAGTGACGCCGTCTCAATGGCGAAAACGTTCTGTACCGCGTGCACGATGGAGACCAGTAATTCATCGGTCGAACGGTCCTGCACCAGGAGTTCGGATAATTCATAGATGCGTCGCATGTTCAGGGCGCTGCGTTGCGCCACACGGTGGGCGGTCCGCAGTCGCGAGACCACCACGGCGACCAGTCCGACGACGACCAGGTAGACGCCCAGCCCGACCCAGTTCTGGGCGGAACCGATGGAGAGGGTTCCGTAGGGGACGATGAAGAACCAGTCGAGCAGTACCGCGCACGCGGCGACGGTCGCGAAACCGGCCGTGACACCACCGGCGACCTCGGCGGCGATGGCCGGGATGATGAAGATCAAGGTGATGGTGGACACACTCAGGTTCGAGCGAAACGGCAGCAGGATCATCGTGAAGAGGACCGTCGCACTGAGCCCGACGGCCAGACCGATGAGGCGTCTTTGCATGCCACCATTGTTCCACCGAAATCCCAGATGGTGACGTCGAACGGTAAAAGAAGATTTTATTAAGGACGCCAGCGTGCTTTGAAGATTCTCTTCAGACCTCCCCCGAGAGAATCGATTCATGGCAGATATCTATTCACTACTGGGAATCATCGGGTTCGCCCTGGCGATGCTCGGACTCATTTGGGCACTGGAGCGCGCATGAACGTCACCCAAGACCTCTTACTCGCCGTGGCGGTGCTGATGTTCCTTTACATCGGCTACGCCATGTTCAAACCGGAGAAATTCTAAATGTCATTCTTCTTCACTCTCGTGGCCCTCGTGGTCACCCTCGGACTCACCTGGCGCTACCTCGGGTCGTACATGGCCGCCGTTTTCGACGGCCGCGTGCGCTTCCTTGGCTTCGTCGAACGTCCCGTCTACCGACTGCTCGGCACTAGCCCGGAGCAGGAGCAAACCTGGAAGCGCTACGCCGGTGCGATGGTGGTCTTCTCGGCGGTATCGATCCTCTTCACCTACGTGATCTTGCGTATCCAGGGCTCCTTACCCCTCAATCCCCAGCACCTGGGCGCCGTTGGCTCGGCACTGAGCTTCAACACCTCGGCGTCGTTCGTGACGAACACCAACTGGCAGAACTACGCCGGCGAAACCACGATGTCCTACTTCAGCCAGATTGGCGCGTTGACGGTGCAGCAGTTCGTCTCTCCGGCGGTCGGCATCGCCGTGGCGATCGTCATTGTGCGCGGTTTTCAGCGTAAGAACTCGGCCACGATCGGTAACTTCTGGGTGGACATCACGCGTTGCTTGTTCTACGTCCTCTTGCCGATCGCCTTCGTGTTCGGCATCATCTTCGTCGGCGAAGGTGCGGTCATGACCCTCGCGGGCACTGCGTCCTTCCACGACGTGCTCAATCAGGTCACCCAGACCATCGCGCGCGGACCCATTGCCTTCATGGAATCCATCAAGCAGCTCGGTACCAATGGCGGTGGATTCTTGAATGCCAACTCCGCCACGCCGTTCGAGAACCCGACGGGCTTCACCAACTTCCTCTCGATCTACCTGCTGTTATCGATCCCCTTTGCACTGACCTACACCTTCGGCAAGATGGTGGGCAGCGTGCGTCACGGCGTGGCACTCCTCTCGGTCATGGTGCTGCTCTTCGGTGTCTGGGTGGGCTTCACCAGTTACGGCGAACACCAGAACAACCCGGCGGTCGCCGCGGCGGGAATCCACTCGACGGTCGGTAACACCGAGGGCAAGGAGGTTCGCTTCGGCGACACGTCCACGGCCCTCTTCGGCGTGGCGTCGACCATGACCTCGACCGGCTCGGCAGACGCCTCGTACGACTCCTTCACGCCCACCGGCGGCATGGGCCTCCTGACCGGCATGATGCTGGGCGAGGTGACCCCCGGCGGCACCGGTTCGGGCCTCTACACCCTGCTCATCTTCGCCATCATCGCGGTGTTCATCGGAGGACTGATGATCGGGCGCACACCGGAGTATCTCGGTAAGAAGATCCAGGCCCGGGAGGTGAAACTCGCCGGGCTGGCGGCCCTCGTGATGCCCATCGCCGTCCTGGTCTTCACCGCCATCGCTGTATCGGTGGCGGCGGGACGGGCGGGACCACTCAATCATGGTCCACACGGCTTCACCGAGATCCTCTACGCGCTCACCTCCCAGGGGAACAACAACGGTTCGGCCTTCGGTGGCCTGACGGGTAACACCCCCTTCTACAACATCATCGGGGCCATCGACATGCTGCTGGGTCGCTTCGGGATCATGATTCCCGTCCTGGCCTTGGGCGGAGCGCTCGCGGCCAAGAACGTGGTACCCGAATCACTGGGCACGTTCCGCACGGACAACGGCATGTTCGTGGGTCTCACCATCGGCGTCATCCTCATCATTGGCGGTCTCACTTTCTTCCCGGCCATCTCGCTGGGACCCATCGTCGAACAACTCAGTCACGGAAGGTTCTTCTAATGTCTCAAGTCCTCACCCCGACGAGCGAGTCGACCTCGCACGGCGTCGCCAAGGCACGTGGTCTCTTCGACCCCGAGATCCTGCACCAGGCGTTCTTCGACGCCTTCAGGAAGTTGGACCCACGGGTCCAGGTGCGCAACCCCGTCATGTTCGTCGTCCTGGTGGGGTCGATCGTGACCCTCCTCGAGGCGATCGCACACCCGGGCACCTTCACGATCTCGATCACCGTCTGGCTGATCCTGACCGTGTTGTTCGCCAATTTCGCCGAAGCCATGGCCGAGGGTCGCGGCAAGGCGCAGGCGGACACGCTGCGCAAGATGCGATCAGAGACCGAGGCACGACGTCTGCTCCCTGACGGTCGCGAAGAACTGGTACCCGCCGCCAACCTATCCAAGGGTGACACCGTGGTGTGCGAGGCCGGCGACGTCATCCCCAGTGATGGCGAGATCATCGAAGGTATCGCCTCGGTGGACGAGTCAGCCATCACCGGAGAATCGGCACCGGTCATCCGCGAATCGGGTGGCGACCGTTCGGCCGTCACCGGCGGCACCAAGGTCCTCTCGGACCGGATCGTCGTGCGCATCACGGCGGAGCGTGGTCAGACATTCATCGATCGAATGATCAACCTCGTCGAAGGAGCGAATCGTCAAAAGACCCCCAACGAGATCGCCCTGACCATCCTTCTCGCGGTGCTCACGATTGTCTTCATACCCGTCGTCGTCACCCTCCAGCCCTTCGCCGCCTTCGCGGGCGCGACCGTCTCGGTGGTGGTCCTCGTGGCGTTGCTGGTGTGCCTGATCCCCACGACCATCGGCGCGCTGCTCTCGGCCATTGGCATCGCGGGCATGGACCGTCTGGTACAGCGAAATGTGCTGGCGATGAGTGGGCGTGCCGTGGAGGCCGCGGGCGACGTGCAGGTGCTGTTGCTCGACAAGACCGGCACCATCACGCTCGGTAACCGCATGGCGGCCAACTTCTTCCCCGTCGAAGGCCACAGTGAGCAGGAGGTCGCCGACGTCGCTCAACTCGCCTCGCTGGCTGACGAGACCCCCGAGGGCCGCTCCATCGTGGTGCTCGCCAAGGAGAACTTCGGCATCCGTGAGCGTCAGCTCGATGAGTCGCACGTGTTCGTCCCCTTCACCGCGACCACTCGCATGTCGGGACTTGACATGGGCGAGCGTCAGATTCGAAAGGGCGCCGCCGAGTCGGTCAAGCGCTGGGTCACCGAGCAGGGTGGGGCCGTCCCGAGTGACCTCGACGCCATCGTCGAGCGAGTGTCGCGTGCGGGATCTACACCGCTCACCGTGACTGACGGCGCCACGATCCTGGGAGTCATCGAGCTGAAGGACGTCGTCAAGCAGGGCATCAAGGTCAAGTTCGAAGAGATGCGCAAGATGGGCATCCGCACCGTGATGATCACGGGCGACAACCCTCTGACCGCTGCGGCCATCGCCCAAGAGGCCGGTGTCGACGACTTCCTGGCCGAGGCCACGCCCGAGGCGAAGATGGCGCTCATCAAGCAAGAACAAGAGGGTGGAAAACTCGTCGCAATGACCGGTGACGGTACGAACGACGCACCGGCCCTGGCGCAGGCCGACGTGGGCGTCGCCATGAACACCGGCACCACCGCCGCCAAGGAGGCCGGCAACATGGTGGACCTGGACTCGAATCCGACCAAGTTGATCGACATCGTCGAGATCGGCAAGCAACTGTTGATCACGCGTGGCTCGTTGACGACGTTCTCCATTGCCAACGACATTGCCAAGTACTTCGCCATCATCCCGGCACTGTTCGCGGTGAAGTACAAGCAACTCGGCGCGCTCAACATCATGCACTTGCACACGCCACAAAGCGCCGTGCTGTCCGCCATCATCTTCAACGCGCTGGTCATCATCGCGTTGATTCCCCTGGCGCTGCGCGGTGTGAAGTTCCGGGCCGCTAACTCCTCGGCCATCCTGCGTCGCAACGTCTGGATCTACGGCGTCGGCGGCGTGATCGTGCCCTTCGTGTTCATCAAACTCATCGACCTCGTGCTCGTCGCGCTGCACGCCTACTAAAGAGAGACATCATGCTCGTTCACCTCCGCCGTTCCTTCACCATGTGCATCATCTGCTTGGTGTTCTTCGGCTTCATCTACGCCTTCGCCGGCACCGGTGTCGCCCAACTGTTGTTCAAGTTCCAGGCCAACGGCTCGATCACCGCCAATGGTTCGACGCTCATCGGTCAGAATTGGACCAGTCCGAAGTTCTTCCACGGACGCCCCGACGATGCGGGTCCCTACGCGGCCAACGCCAAGACGGGCGCGTCGGGCGGTGACAACCCACTCGTGGCCAACGGTTTTCACGGCTCCTCGGGCGCGTCCAACCTCGGTCCGCGCTCCGCGCTCTTGAAGTCGAACACCGAGGCGCTGGTGGCCTACTGGCACTCCCTGGGCGTCAATCCGACTCCCGACTTGGTGACGACGTCGGGCAGCGGCTACGACCCCGACATCTCACCTCAGGACGCACTGGTGCAAATCCCCATGGTGTCCAAGGCCACGGGCCTCTCGGCCACGACATTGACGGCCCTGATCACTCGCGAGACGCACGGTGCACAATTCGGATTCCTTGGGGCCAGCTACATTGACGTGCTCCAACTCAACGAAGCCCTCGCGAAGTTGGGCTAGGTGTTCCTCGTCGACCACGTCCGGCGGTACCGCAGGCGCTACTCCCCCGGCGCGTCATTGCTGGTGCCGCTGGGCGTGGCGGCGGGTTTCGTACCGTTTCGCACCTCGTTCTCCAACGTGGGCGCCGCGCTGACGTTGGTGGTGGTCATCGAGGTAATGGCCATCCTCGGGCGACGCCCTGGGGGCATCGTCGCCACGCTGTCGGCCGCCGCCTGGTTCGATTTCTTCTTGACCACGCCCTACGAGCGCTTCACCATCAGCCACCGACCCGACCTGGAGACCACGATCTCCTTACTGGTGGTCGGATTCGTCGTGACCGAACTCGCCGCACGCTCGCGGTTCCATCGTCGCGCCGCCTCCGAAGAGGGGACCTACGTGTCCCTCCTCGCCGCCACGGCCGTCCGGGCGGGCACCGCCGTCTCGCCCGAGCAACTTCTCGCCGCGGCGTCCGAGGATCTGATGAGCATCTTGTCGCTGCGGGCCTGCCACTTCGAGGTCGACGTGAGTGGACCGCCGCACGCGCAGATCATGGCCGACGGCAGCGTCGTGCACGTGGGAATGCGCTGGCCCGTCAGTGACATCGGGATTCCGGGACCCCAGGCCGAGATTCCCTGCGTGTGGCATGGTTCGCGGCTAGGTCGTTTCATCTTGACACCGAGTCCCGGTCTGGCGGTCTCAAACGAGCAACGCGTCGTTGCGGTCGCATTAGTCAACGTGGTGGCCGGGTCGCTGCATGATCGCCGCGACACGTATTCGCCACCACATCGCTCCCCGAGGGGATGATGTAGTCATGTCACGCGGTCAACTGAGGGTCTATCTGGGACTCGCGCCGGGCGTGGGCAAGACCTACAAGATGCTTGACGAGGGCTGGCGCCGCCGGGAGCGCGGGTCCGACGTCGTCGCCGGTTATATCGAGACCCACCGGCGGCCCCACACCGAGAGCCAAGTGCGCGACCTTGAGATTGTGCCGCGCAAGTTGGTGGACTACCGCGGCACCACCATGGAGGAGATGGACCTCGAAGCGGTGCTCGAGCGCCGTCCCGAGTTGGTGCTGGTGGATGAACTGGCGCACACCAATGCGCCCGGGTGCACCCACGCCAAGCGATGGGAGGACGTGGAGTCGCTGCTCGAGGCCGGCATCGACGTCATCACCACGGTGAACATCCAGCACCTCGAATCGGTCAACGACGTCGTGGAGAAGATCACCGGCATCGCCCAACGCGAGACCGTGCCGGACTTCGTGGTGCGCCGAGCCAACCAGATCGAATTGGTCGACATCACCCCCGAGGCGTTACGCCGGCGAATGGCGCACGGCAATATCTATCCGGCGGACAAGATCGATGCCTCGCTCTCGAACTTCTTTCGCTCGGGCAACCTCACCGCCTTACGCGAGCTCTCCCTGCTCTGGCTGGCCGACCGGGTGGAGGATTCGCTCCAGGACTATCTCGATGCTCACGGCATCACCGAGACTTGGGAGACGCGTGAACGGCTCATCGTCGCGGTCACGGGTTCACCCTCCGACGAGGTCCTGCTTCGCCGCGCGGCGCGAATTGCCTCACGCAATCACGCTGAGATTGTCGCGGTCCACGTCATCGATTCGGGTGCGATGCGCGAGAGGAATTCCGACACGTCATTGGCCCGAGGACTGGTGGCCGAATTCGAGGGTACTTTTCAAGAAATCATCGACGAGGACATCGCCAGTGCGTTGGTGGCCTTCGCTCGCGCCGAGCGCGGGACCCAAATCATCTTGGGCTCCACTCGCAAGGTGCGACCGTGGCGCCTCGCGGGGGGAGTGGTCGAGAAGGTACTGCGCCAGGTTCGTGACCTCGACGTGCACATCATCGCCGTGAGTGATGAGGGCGGCACCGGCTCGCGCCGTCGCCGTCGAAATGTGACCTTCTCCTTGGTGCGGACCCTGTGGGCACTGGTGGCGAGCGCCGTGGCGATGCCGATCATCACCGTCGCCATGACCCACATGCGGTCCGGGGTGTCGCTGTCAACCGTGTTCCTCGTCTACCTTCTCGTCGTCCTAGGCGTAGGAGCACTCGGGGGAGTCGTCGCGGGCATCATCGCCGCCGTCGCCGCGTCGGCGCTGGAGAACTTCTACTTCGTCCCGCCGCTGCACACTTTGCAGATCGCGCGACCGGATGACGCAGTTTCGGTGGTGGCGTTCCTGGTCTTCGGAATCGGCGCGAGCCTCGCGATGAATGAGTTCAACCGACGTTCGGCCGCGGTCAATCGCGCTCGCGCCGAAGCGGAACTGCTATCCGAGGCGGTCGCCACCGTCACTTCGTCACGCGAGGACCTTCGCCCATTGCTCGACACGTTGCGGGCGGTGTTCGCGGTCGAGGGCGTCGCCCTGGTGCACGTGCACGAGAGTCACTACGAGACCGAGGTGATAAGTGGTGAGGTCACCAGCCGCACCGAAGACACCATTGAGTTCACGGTGGACGACGAGCACGTCTTGTGGCTGACCCACGCGGAGCTCGACAACCAGGACCGCCAGCTCGTCACCGCCTTCGCCGGTCGCTTGGCCGCCGCGCTGCAGAGCCAGAAGCTCATCATCGAGGCCGAGGCGATGAAGGAACGCGCGGCGACCGACGCGTTGCGTATCGGGCTGCTGCGCTCGGTGGCTCACGACGTTCGCCCGTCGCTGGCGACGATGGAGCACGAGGTGTCGGCCCTCTCTCGCTCTCGCGCGAGCGTCTCGCCCGAGGATCAGTCGCACCTCTCCTCACTCTCGCGTGAGGTCAACACGCTCACGCGTCTGGTGACCAATCTCCTGGATTCGGGTCGTCTGGAGGCCAAATTGATCGCGCCGCGGCACTGGCGCGTCTCCATCGCCGACATGGTGCGAAACGCCCTGGGCTCGGCCGACACGAAGGGTCGCACCATCGAGGTGGACGTGCCCACGGATCTGCCGACCGTCATCACCGACCCCGACCTCTTGGAGCGGGTGATCGCCAACGTCATCTCCAACGCCAGTCGTTTCAGCCCGGAGGATCAGCCGGTGCGACTCACGGCGGGCGTCACCGCGACCGGCATCGAATTATTGGTGATCGATCACGGGCCCGGCACTCGTGACCCACGGCGTCGGATTCCCGGCCTCGCCGATGAACCGGGAGCCACACGAGTTCCCGACGAGGATCTGGCCCTGAGTGTGGCCGAAGGCTTCATCAAGTTGCTCGAGGGTGAACTGCGCTTCGACGACACGCCGGGCGGTGGACTGACGGTCGTTATCTGTCTGTCCGCCGTTTCCTCACCGTCGTCGACCCTCACCGTCGACGACCCAGAGACGATGGGCTGAACCTATTAATTCGAGGGATATTCGCCGCGGCGGACTCTAGGCGACGACGGCGTTGGCCAGCACGTGTAACGCGGTGAGCCACGCGCCAGAATCGATGGAGAGGGCGTGCTCTCCTTCAAGTGCGATCTGGCCGAAGAAGAGGGCGTACCAGATGCGTGCAAAGGCCACGGCGGTCATGCCCTCGGCCAGCAAGCCTTTGTCCTGCAGGGGCTGCACGGTGGCAACGATCTTGTCGCTGGTCTCGGCCTTCGCCTGGGCGATGCCCGCGGACGCCGTGGAATTATGGTGAGCGAAGGAGATGCCGTCAATGCGCAAGAGCCGCTGCTCGTCGCGCTCCGGGTCCTGGGCGTCGGCAATCATCTCGTCAAGGGCGGCGCGCAACTCGTCAGCGGTGTCGATGTCGCGCAGGGGAGTAGTGAAGATCTCGGCCTGGCCCAGCAGAACCTGCTCGAAGCGGTAGACGATCGTCGCGGCGATCAAGTCCTCGCGGTCAGTGAAATAACTGTAGAGCAGGGCGACCGATATATCGGCCTCGGAGGCGACACGTTTGACGCGAAACAGGGTGAGCCCGTTGCGCTCGATTTCGAGCGCGGCTGATTCCAAGATGCGGCTCCGCGTCGTCACTCCCTCCAGCCTATCGACCACGTGGTCCACGCTCATAGGCGTGACAGCCAATCCGTCTCCTGGAGCAACTGGGCCAGTCGAGCGAGGAAGCGAGCGGCGTAGGCACCGTCGACGGCCCGATGATCGAAGGTCAGGGCCACCAAGCCCACCGAATGGATGGTGATCGCCTCAGAGCCGTCGGCGCCCGTCACCACCACCGGCTTGCGTGACACGCCATCGGTCGACAGAATCGCCACTTGCGGCTGGTTGATCACGGCGCCCGTGATCAGTGTGCCGTAGGGACCGGGGTTGGTGATAGTGAACGTGCCCCCAGTCATATCGTCGACACCCAGCGCCTTTGTGCGCGCCCGCGTCGCCAGGTCGCGAATCGTTCGCGCCAACTCGCTCACGTTGAGCGCGTCGGCCTTCTTAATGACGGGGACCACGAGACCTTCAGTGTCGAGATCGACGGCGATGCCGAGATTCAATGTGTGGTGCACGATGAGTTCGTCATTGCCCACCGAAGCACTGAGGTGGGGAAATTCACGCAGGGCCTCCATGGTGGCGTTGGCGATGAAGGGCAAGTAGGTCAGTGAGAAGCCTTCACGGGCTTTGAACTGCGCTCCTTGGGAGCGACGCACCCTTTCGATGACTTCGAAGTCAATTTCCTTGACCATCAAGGTGTGTGCTGACGTCGCCTTGGAGCGAACCATGTGTTCGGCGGTGAGCTTGCGGATCTTGGTGAAGGGAATCACCTCGTCGCCCTCACGGTTCACACTGTTCGCGTTCGCGTTCGCGTTCGCGTTCGCTGCGAGTTCGACGTCGCGTCGCGTGATGCGTCCGTCGGGGCCTGTACCGGTGACCTGTCCTGCGTCGAGGCCGAGTTCACCCAGCAGACGGCGAACTACGGGAGAGAGTTGCACGAGGTTGGTGGCGCTGTTCGACGCGTCCGCGACCGTGACAGCGTTGACGGCGACGGCGGCCAACACGTCGTCCTTTGTGACGCGCCCGCCGGGGCCTGTGCCGGTGACCTCACTCGCACTCAGCGAGTTCTCGGCCAAGAGGCGTCGCACGACTGGTGAGAGCTTCTCACTGGCGTCGGACGCGACAAGCGCTGGAGCGGCAGAGGTCGTCACCACGTGGGCAACGGCGTTAGTGCTGGGCGCCGATGGGCTCGCTGCGACTGCGTCGTCGTCGCCGGCGATCACGGCGAGCTTGGTGCCGACATCCACGGTGAGTCCTTCGGCGACGAGGATCTCGCTCATCACGCCACTGGCTTGTGCGGGAATCTCGGTGTCGACCTTGTCAGTCGATACCTCGAAGAGCGGCTCGCCACGAGTGACGACGTCGCCGACGTTCTTGAACCATTTGGTGACGGTCCCGTCGGCGACGGTCTCTCCGAGTTGGGGCATGAAGACATCGGCCATGTCGGCTCTCTTTTCTTACTGGGCGCCCGGGAGGGATCCGGGAGCGTGGAGATGTTGGGCCATCCAGTCCGCACTATAGGGACGATGGCGGTAGATAACGTTGGCGCAACCGTGGTTGCCGTCGTCGAGCAACAGCAATTCGGCGCTGCCAGCGGCCTCGTCGACGAGACGTTGCGCATCGGTCCAGGCAAAGAGCCGGTCACGCTGGCCCATCACGACGAGCAAAGGTGCGTTGATACGACTGGCGTGTCCCTCAAGGGTTAGGTCCATTGCGCGTCGCTGCGCCTCGGCGACGCCGGTGCTGTAGGAGCGCACTTCGAACGCGCGGCGAGTCAGGGGATTGAGGTTCTCCCACGCCGCGCCAAAACAATACGGTCCTGACAGCGTCACCGTCGCTTGGATGGGCAGGTCGCTGGCGGCCAGGCGCGCCGCGTAGTAACCGCCCAGGCTCACGCCCCACACACCGATGCGCGCGGGGTCGACTTCACGGAGCGCCGACAGGTGGGCGATGACCGCCTCTCCGACCACATCCCAGTCGGGTCGAATGGGCAGCGACCATTCGACTTCTCCCTGGCCCGGTCCGTCGAGCGCGAAGGTCGCCATGCCGCGATCCAAGAACGTGCGTTCGACGTCGCGGAATTCCTCCTTTGTGGAGTCGAGTCCCGCGATCAGTAGCACCGTCGGGTGCGGGCCGGGTCCGGACGGAACGCGTAGGATGCCCACCAGCGTCGATCCGTCGAAGGCGATCTCCTCGCGACGTCCCGCGGGCGACAGCAGCGGCAAGGCGCGCGTCAAAGCGATGACGGCTCGTTCGTGCGCGGCGCGCGCCTGGTCGAGGTCATGTACGAAGAGGAACTTGGCAAAGTGGAAATACGTCGCGGCGCGCGAGAAGAACTCACCGGCTGAGAGATGTCGGTCGTCAATGAGCGCCGACTCCGCGAGGGCGAGGTGCACCTCGGCGCCGCGCGACCACCCGGCGCACCAGTCGCCCCATGATTCGAGCGACGAGGTGATGCGCGCGTAGTCGCTGGCGTCGACACCGTTCGCGGTGAAGCGCGGTTCCCAGTTCGTGATGGCCGTGTCGAGTAACGCATCAGCCATGAGGTCCCCCCTCGATTCGTAACTGAAGTCACGAAATTCGTAACTGAAGTCACGAAATCGTAATGGCCTCTTCCCCCGCCTGACTAGGGCGTGATTCGTTAATTCTTTTAACGCGGGTGTAAAGATTTCATGGCGTCGTAACTTGACGGTCATCAGGCCCATCGTTACTGTTAGCCCATCGTTCATCGAACGGTCGTCTAACGCGCGAACCTTTGGGGGGTCTCGGCGTGGCGTTCTACATGTAGTGGGGGGAAGTTAATGAAATTATCTAGGAAGCATTTCCGCGTGCTCGGTGTGGCTTCGGTCGCCGGAGCCATGTCACTGACCATGGTGACGGCCAGTGGTGCCAGTTCGGGCGGACTCGCCGCCGGGGCGAAGGTCAATATCGGCATCTCATTGTCGCTGTCGGGTGACTTCTCGGCCGACGGTCTGGCCTTCCAGCAGGGGTACAAGCTTTGGGCCAGTGACGTCAACAAAACCGGTGGTCTGCTCGGCCACCAGGTCAACCTCGTGATCAAGTCCGACGCGTCGAGCCCGACGCAGGTGGTCACCAACTACCAGGCGTTGATCTCCTCCGACCACGTGAACCTGACCTTCGGTCCCTTCTCGTCGCTCCTGACGCTGCCGGCCGCCAAGGCCGTCTCGCGCTACGGCTACGCGATGGTCGAGGGTGCCGGTGGTGCGCCATCGGTGTTCCAAGCCGGGCTCCACAACGTGTTCGACGTTGCCCTGCCGGTCGCCAACTCGTTGGTGCCGTTCGCCAACTGGGTGTCGTCGCTGCCCGCAGCCTCGCGTCCCAAGTCGGTGGCCTACGTCACATCGAACGACCCCTTCACCCAGCCGCAGATCCCCGTCGCTCAAGCGATCATGTCCAAGGCTGGTATCAAGACCGTGTACAACCACGTGTTCCCTGCCGAGGTGACCGACTTCACGCCGATCGCTGACGCGGTGGCCGCCGCGAAGCCCGACGTGGTCATCTTGGGCAGCACGGACGTTCCCACGGTGTCGGCATTCATGCAGGCCTTCGAGCAGTCCGGCTTCTCGCCCAAGGCATTCATCGCCACGGCTGGTCCCGACCAGGGTGCGACGTTCATCAAGGCGGTCGGTGCCGCTAACGCCGACGGCGTGATGGTGCCGAACTCCTGGTATGGCCTCGCCGCCAACCCGACGAGCAAGAAGATGGTCGCGGAGTACATCAAGCTCTATGGCGGCACGCCCGCCGGTGTGAATGGTGACGTCGCCGAGGCCTACGCCGTCGGACAAGTGGTCGCGGCAGCCGTCAAGGCGACCGGTGGCTTCGTCAACTCCAAGATCATCTCCTACCTACACTCGGGCGTCTCCATCCCGACCGTGCTCGGTGGCGCGCAGTTCAACTCGCTGGGTGAGAACCCGAAGATGACCGCGTACACGTTCCAGTGGCAGGGCACCAAGGGCACCTCGTTCGTGCAGGTCAACCCGCTCGGTGACCCGAACACGGTCAAGATCGTGTACCCGAAGCCGGTCTGGGGTAAGTAGACCTTGAATTCCACCGCCCTACTCAGCGCCGCCAAGGATGGCATCTTGACCGGTTCGGTCTATGCCCTCATGGCGACCGGATTGACTCTGATCTTTGGAGTCATGGACATCATCAACGTCGCCCAGGGGATCCTCGTGATCCTGGGGGCGTACTTGAGCTACGCATTGCAAGTCCACTGGCACATTGACCTGTTCATTGGCCTGCTCATCACTATCCCGGCGATGTTCGTCGTCGGGATAGTGATCGAACGGCTGTTCTTAGGTCGATTGAAGGGACCGGAGAAGACTGCCATGTCGATCCTGGTCACGTACGCAGTGTCTCTCCTGATTGAAGGGGCCCTGAACATGATCTTCTCGGTCAACGACGTTCAGCTCCAGGGATGGTACGTGAACCGGGCTTTCGCCATTGGCAGCGTCCACTTCGGTTACATCTACGTGGCGGGATTCGTGCTGGCGGTAGGGCTGTTGAGTTCTTTGTATTTCATGTTGTACCGCACCCGATTCGGGGTGAGCGTGCGCGCGTCGCTTGCCGACCAGACCTCCGCGGCTCTGGTCGGCATCGACGTGAAGCGCGTGTCGACAATCTGCTTTGGCATCGGCGTCGCCGTGACGGCGGCCGGTGGCATGATCTATGGCGCGACGAACTCGTTCAACGCGTCCACCAGTTACGACCTGATCTCGCGTCTGTTGACCATCATCGTCCTTGGTGGCATGGGTAGCCTCGGGGGCGCCATGCTCGCGGGAGTCGGCATGGTCTTCATCGGTGACATGGTCGGCGTCATCTGGTCGCCGATCTGGTCGAGCATGTCGTACTTCGTCGTGTTGGCGGTCGTGTTGTTGTTCCGCCCACAAGGATTGTTCGGCAAGCAAGCTGTGAGGGTCGCGTAATGTTCGAGAAGAAAAACCTCTGGTGGCTTCTGGGCGCCGCAGTACTGGCCGTCTTCCCACTCATTGTGACCAATCCCGCGGACACGTCGATCGCGGTCTTCACCTTGTTGTTCATGGCGTGCGCCACGTCGTGGAATATGTTCTCGGGTTATTCGGGCTACATCGCCCTGGGTTCGTCGGTGTTTTACGGTTGTGGTGCTTACACCATGGCATTGGTGTCGATCCACGCCCATATGGCGCCCGGCGCGGCGATGTTCTGGTTGGTGCCGCTCGCGGGACTGGTGGCGATGTTGGTGGCGCTGCCCATCGGGTGGATGGCCCTGCGGGTGCGACGTCACACTTTCGTGGTGATCACCATCGCCATCTTCTTCATCTTCCAGTTGGCGGCGATCAACTTCAATTTCACCGGTGGCACGTCGGGCCTGGCGTTGCCCTTCATTCAGTGGGGTTTCAGTTATTACAACGTCCCCTTCTATTACGTGGCTCTGGGATTGGTGATATTCATCACCTTCGTCTCGGCGGGCGTGCGGCGCTCGCGTTTCGGTTTGCAGTTGCTCGCTATCCGTGACGACGAGGACCGCGCACTCGGCCTGGGCGTCAAAGTGACCGCGGTGAAGATCGCTGGTTTCACGATGTCGGCGTTCACTATCGGCATGGCTGGGGCGGTGTACGCGATGTTCGTGGGCCAGATCTACCCGCAGTTCGTCTTCGACCCGGTGTTCGACATCAGCGTCGCCCTGATGGCGTTCTTGGGCGGACTCGGCACATTGGCGGGACCGTTGCTCGGCGCGCTGATCCTCGAGTCTTCCCAGCAGTATCTAACGGTGTCGTTCTCTAACGGTTCCCTCTACCTGATCTTGTTCGGCTCGTTGTTCCTCATCGTCATCATGTTCATGCCCCGCGGCATCGTGCCTTTCTTCACCGACCGGACCAAGAGGTCGGCCGCGCTCAAGGTGGCTGAGGCGAATAATCAATTGGCGGGCGCTGGGGCGGGGAGTGCCCAGTCATGACGACGTTGTTGAAGGCGCAGGGCATCTCACGATCCTTCGGTGGCCTCAAGGCGCTCAATGATTGCAACCTTGAGGTCGAGAAGGGCAGCATCACCGGTCTGATCGGTCCCAACGGTTCGGGCAAGACCACGTTGTTCAACGTGATCACCGGCTACGTGAAGCCCGACGCGGGCACCGTCACCTTCGAAGACGACGACATCACCGGTTTCGAACCCGACAAGGTGTTCGCTCGAGGCATCGGTCGCACGTTCCAACTCACCCGGATCTTCGGACGCATGACGGTGCTCGAGAACATGCTGGTCGCCATCCAGCATGACGAGGGTTGGCTCAAGGGGCTAGCCCGGTCCAAGTCCTCCAAGGTCGAGGTCGACAACGCGATGGAGTGGCTCGACTTCGTCGGCATCACCCGCCTCGCCGAGCTCGACGCGGGGTCCCTCTCCTATGGTCAACGCAAACTACTGGAACTGGCCTACGTCCTGGTGGCCAGTCCCGACGTCATCTTGCTCGACGAGCCGGCCGGAGGCGTCAACCTGACGCTGATCAATCAGATCGCCGACAAGATCCGTACCCTCAACGCCCAGGGCAAGACCTTCTTGATTGTGGAGCACAACATGGAATTCGTGATGAATCTCTGCGACTCCGTGACGGTCATGAATCAAGGCAGCAACCTCGTCACGGGCAAGCCCGCCGACGTGAGGTCCAACCCGCTGGTGTTGGACGCGTATCTAGGTGGCGACGACGATGAGGAAATCGAGGTGGTCGCCCATGGCTGAGGAATCATTCGTCAGTTTCCGCGGCGTGTTCGCGGGCTACGGCGGGGCCGATGTCTTGAAGGACGTGAACTGCGAGGTCCAACACGGAGGCGTGACGACCATCGTCGGACCTAATGGTTCGGGCAAGTCCACCCTGCTCAAGACGGTGAGCGGACTGCTCAAGCCACGACTCGGTGAGATCATCTTCAAGGGTGAGAACCTCGTGGGCAAGACGCCCAAGGAGATCTTGAAGTTGGGCGTCGTCCAAGTGCCCCAGAACCACAGTTTGTTCCGCGAGATGACCGTGGAGGAGAACGTTGAACTCGGCGCATTCCTCGTTAGGGACAAGAAGGTGATCGCGTCGCGCCTCGACGCCATTCGCGAGATGTTCCCAATCGTGGCTGAGCGCGCCGGGGACAAGGCAGGCAGCCTGTCGGGTGGACAGCAGCGACTCGTCGAGTTCGCGCGGTGTTTGATGCTCGAGCCCGACCTCGTGGTCCTCGACGAGCCATCGATGGGCCTCGACCCCAAGACCCTCAAGTCGATGTTCGCCACCATCAAGATGATGAATAACGCGGGGCGCACGGTGTTGCTGGTCGAACAGAACGCTCGTCGCGCGCTCAAGATGAGCGATCATGGCGTGGTGTTGGAGAACGGACACGTCCGCCTGAGCGGCACCGGCACCGAAGTCCTCAACCACCCCGAGATCGGTGCGCTTTACTTAGGTGGATCCATCGAAGAGACGACTTCGGCAACCGTGTTGGTCGAGTCGCACGAAAGTGAGAGCGTCGAATGAGTGAACACACGATTGGCTGGATCGGCGCGGGGCGCATGGGAGCCGCCATGGCTACGCGTCTCATCGCCGCCGGTAACGACGTGACGGTGACCAACCGCACCCGTGCCAAGGCCGAGGAGTTCTGCAGCAAGGTCGTCGCCACGCCCGCTGACCTGGCTGACCGCGACGTGGTCTTCATCATGGTGTCGGCGAACGATGACCTGCTGGAGGTCACGACGGGTCCCCTGGGTGTGCTGTCGAACCCTGATCATGCACCCGCCATCCTCATCGACTGCTCGACGGTCTCGACCGAGACCTCGGCCGCGGTGCGCGCGGCGGCATCGGCGCGGGGAACGCGTTTCCTCGCGGCACCGGTGAGCGGCAACCCCAAGGTCGTCAAGTCTGGCGGCCTTACTCTGGCCGTCTCGGGCACCGAGGACGCCTTTAAGGTCGCCGAACCGTACTTGCGTCAGATCGGTAAGGGCGTGACCTACGTCGGCGATGACGAAGTGGCGCGTCTGGTGAAGATCTGCCACAACATGATGCTGGGCATCGTGACCCAGGCCCTGGCTGAAGTCACGGTGTTGGCCGAGAAGGGTGGCGTCAAGCGTTCAGCGTGGTTGGACTTCCTCAACAACTCAGTGATGGGCTCGGTCTTCACCCGCTACAAGACGCCCGCGTTCGTCAATCTCGACTTCACCCCGACCTTTACGCCGGTGCTATTGCGAAAGGACTTCGACCTAGGCATGCACGCGGCCTACGAATTCGACGTGCCCATGCCCCTCTCGGCGCTGTGCACCGAACTGGTCAAGGCCTCGGCGGGTGCCGGTTACGCCAAGGATGACTTCTCGGTGCTGCTTCTCGAAGCCGCCCGCGGGGCTGGCCTCGAGCTGGTGCCAGAGAATATCGTCGTGGACGACGGACTCGGGAGCTGAACTGATGGAGGGCTTCGGACCGGTCATGAACACCCCTGGACACATGGGGGTGGATTTCGAGATGCGGGTCGATTTCGACCGACTTCGCAATTACCGTCTGGCTCGCGCTCGTGAGGCCCTCGAGCAGAGTGAGTTCGGAGCGCTCCTGCTGTTCGACTTCTATAACATCCGCTATGTTTCGGGCACGTGGGTCGGGGGAGCGCTCGGCGACAAGATGACGCGCTACTGCCTCTTGACGCGTGGGGGCGAGCCGATCGTCTGGGACTTCGGTTCGGCCGCTCGCCACCACAAGCTCTTTGCGCCCTGGCTCGAGCCCGACAACTGCCGCGCCGGCATGCTGGGACTGCGCGGCGCCATCGCGCCGCGGGCGGGACTCTTCGAATCGGCAGTCAAGG
>Ga0302195_10001049_pt1 | contig 21829 bp, 17 predicted proteins | sample II_Bog_N1_2_FD_198778 | JGI IMG/M metagenome (GOLD analysis project Ga0302195, IMG submission 198778) | Peat permafrost microbial communities from Stordalen Mire near Abisko, Sweden - II_Bog_N1_2 | ecosystem: Environmental > Terrestrial > Soil > Wetlands > Peat | place: Sweden: Abisko...
GACCGTCGCTCCCACGCCCACCACCACCGCCTCGGTGACCACCACGACCGTCACTCCCACGACGACCACGGTGCACCGCACCACGACCAGGAGCGGAGCACCGACCACCACTACGGTGCGACCGACTACGACAACGAGTGGAGCAGCGACCACGACCACCACGGAGCGACCGACCACGACCACTACGGTACGATCGACCACGACCACTACCGTGGCCCCGACCACCACCACTACGGTGGCCACCCCGTCGGTGACCACGTCGAATTACCCCGTCGGCACGCCTGATTCCGCGGAACCCTCGGGATACGCCCCGCCGAGCAACACTGCGTTGGCCAACTACTCCCAGACCTACGTCTCTGACTTCGCCGGCACCTCGCTACCTTCGGGTTGGGACGTCTTCACCGGCCAGCCCGGTGGTGACGCGGGTTCTCAGTGGGGTGCCTCACACGTCAGCGTCGCCAACGGTATCTTGTCACTGAACACCTTCCAGGACCCCGCCTACAACAACGAATGGGTGACGGGTGGACTGTGCCAGTGCGGCCAGTCCCAGACCTACGGGGCCTACTTCGTCCGATCACGGGTGACGGGTGCCGGTCCCACCAACGTCGAGTTACTGTGGCCGGCTGCCAACGTCTGGCCCCCGGAGATTGACTTCAACGAGACCGGCGGCACCACCACGGGCACTTCGGCCACCGTGCACTGGACGACCTCGTCGAACTCAAACAACCAGGACCAACGCACCACGAACGTCGACATGACCCAGTGGCACACCTACGGCGTGGTCTGGACGCCGACGTCGATCACTTACACGATCGATGGTGCCGTGTGGGGCACGGTCACCAATAGTGCCGAAATCCCCAGCATTGCGATGACTCTCGACCTGACACAGCAGACATGGTGCAGTTCGGGATTCGCCTGCCCGACCACCCCGCAGTCCATGCAAATCGACTGGGTCGCTGAGTACTCGCACAGTTGACAGCGCGTCAATCCGGGAACACGAAGTGAGCCGAATAAGAGCCGTACTGACGAAGAAAGGTAAAAGATGAAGACGCGGTCGTCGATAGGACGCCTCACCGAGGCGAAATTAGGGGTTGTTCCTGAGAAAACCCTTGGTTTCACTGGTGATAGTGCCTATCTGTTCGTTGACATTGCTCACCCCTTGTGTCAGCCTTTTGGAGTTATTCAATGATGAAAAGGAAGGCTATGAAGACGGCAATCGAAGACGTTGTCACCACGGGCTCGCCGAGTGACAGTGCGTCGGAAAAAGTCGCTTCGACGTCGACGGTGTCAGTCATCATCCCGACCTTGAACGAGGCCGGAAATATCCCCTACGTACTGAACTCCATCCCTTCGTGGGTTCAAGAAGTGGTCATCGTGGACGGCAGGTCGTCCGACGACACCGAGCGGATCGCTCGTCTCCTGCATCCAGGCGTGAAGGTCATTCACGAACTCACGCCGGGTAAGGGTGCCGCGCTCAAAGCTGGCCTCTACGCCGCCACCAGCGATTACCTGATCATCATGGACGCCGACGGTTCGATGGACGGCATGCGCCTCGAGGCGTTTCGCGACGTGATGGACAAGGGGGCGCAGTTCGTCAAGGGCACACGTTTCGCGCTCGGCGGTGGTTCCGCCGACATCACTCGGGTGCGCGCCTTGGGCGACGCCGGCATTCGACTTCTCCTGCGACTTTTCTTCGGCGCTCGCTACAGTGACGCGACTTACGGGTACTTCGCGGTGCGTGCAGATTGCCGGGACCACCTTAATATCGATACCAATGGTTTCGAAAGTGAGATCCTTATCGTGATCCGTGCGTACCGTTCAGGTCTACGTATCGCGGAAGTCCCGTGCTTTGAGGCGAACCGCATCCATGGTGAGAGTAACCTGAGCGCCCTCAAGGATGGAATACGGATTGCCCAGGTCATTGTGCGCGAGAAAGTGCGAGGACATCATGCTGCCACTGTCTGACTCAAATAATCCGACGTCCTCGAGGCCCCGTTCCTCGGTGAACGCCGTGGTCGCCGGCCCCACCTCGACGGTGACGGTCCCGGGACTCATGACCGCAGAGGTCGTAGGGGCCCTGACCGCGCACGCCGAGGTCACTCGCATCGCAGTGGACCTCGGAAAGGACTTCAACGCGGGACTGCACCGGGCGACGGCGCTCAGTTCCACTTTCCACCGCAGCGAGGGACGAGTGCGCTCCCTGCGTGCGCCTTTGGTCTCTCGCCAACGTCGTCAGGAGTTTCGTCAGTACTTCACCGACCGGGTTGACCTGGCGGTCGCCTTGGCCTGGCCCGGACTCGACAACTCTTGGATCGGCGAATTCGTGTACGTCGCCAACCAGGCCGGCGCGAAGTCGGTCGTTTTGATGGTGACGCACCCGACGGCCGGCCAGAACGCGGCTGCCTCGTTGGCTCGCGAGGTGGCGCAGTCCGACCTCGTGCTGGTGGGTGACATCATCGACGCCACCATTTTGAGCGCCACCTTGGGCACGACTCGCCCAGTGATCGAAGTTCATCGCGCTCTCTCGTTGACGGGTCGCACGATTGGTCAAGAACACAAGCGTTTGACGACGTTCCTGCCCAAGGATGACGAGCAGTCGTTGGTCAGCGTCCTGGCCGCTTTTGACGCGATTCCCACTGACTGGATTGAAAACTACGATCTTCGCGTCATCATGCGTTATTCGGGTCGTGCGGTGCCGGACCACGTGTCGGCGAGTTATCACTCCGATCACGTTCAATTGGTCGGGGAGGACTTCTCGTCGCTGGATCTGTTACAGATCGCCTCGGACTCTTCGGCGATGAGCGTCGGTGACCCGGCGTTTGACTCGCGCGCCTACGCGACAGCGGTGGATGCTGGAGTGGCCACGGTGGTCCTGGCCAATGACATGGTGACGGACGTCGGCCGCGGCTACGTCGGTGGACTCCTGGCTGACATCAACCGCCCCACGTCGGTGCACGTGGCCCACAGCCACGCGTTGCGCCTCTCAGAATTGCGCTTTCCGAGCCCTCAAGCTTGGTTCGAATTGGCGGACCGACTGGATGCGGCTCTGACGAACGACGACCTTGGCTGGAGTGAGAACAGTTCGACGCAGTTGGCTTGATGACCCCAACGGTAGTTATCTGCGCCTACACCCTGGAGCGCTGGGACGCGCTGAAAGAAGCGGTGGACTCGTGTCGCCGTCAGACGCTTCCCTGCGGGGAAATCATTCTGGTCATTGACTACAACGAGGAACTCGAGGACCGTTCGCGCAGCGAGTTTCCTGACGTGCGAGTGCTGGCGAACCACCTCACCAAAGGTCTGTCGGGAGCTCGCAATACGGGTGTCCTGGCCAGTACGGGTGACGTCATCGTCTTCTTGGACGACGACGCGTACGCCGAGGAGACCTGGCTCGAACATCTGACGCGGCCCTTCGACGACCCGAAGGTGGCTGGCACCGGCGGTTGGATCGTGCCGTTGTGGGAGGGACCCGAACCGCACTGGTTTCCCCGGACCTTCTATTGGGTGCTCGGATGCAGTTACGACGGTCTGCCACCCACGGGTTCGACAATCCGCAACCCCATTGGCGCGTCGATGGCGATGCGGCGATCAGTATTTGCAGAAGTGGGTGGTTTCACCGACGGTATCGGGCGCGTGGGTAAGGTTCCACTTGGTTGCGAAGAGACTGAACTGTGTATCCGCTACGGTCAGCGACACCCCGATGAGCGCATTGTGCTGGTGCGTGAAGCAATCGTTCACCATCGGGTCCCTCCCTCACGCTGCACCTGGAAGTATTTCTCCTCGCGGTGCTGGGCCGAAGGGGTGTCGAAGGCAGCGGTGTCGTCGCTCGTTGGTTCGGGCGACGGTCTGAAAGCCGAGCGCGCCCACGTCGCGCGGGCGCTGCCCCGCGAGGTAGCTGAAGCGCTGTTCAAGGCGCGAGAGGGACACACGAGCGAGTTCAATCGCGCCTTTCATACGGTCGCCGGCGCGGTGTGGGCCGGCGCGGGGTTGGTTCGCGGCACCTTCGAGTTTCGCCGCCATCCGCTCAGTCCGGCTCTAGCGATGCCTCTCACCTCTGACGGTGCTCCGGCGACGACGTCGACGCCATCGGCAAAGTGGCGGCCACTGGAAATGCTCCAGATCGATGTCGAGGAAGAAGTGAGCGACGTGACACTGACGGAGGGGACCGAAGCCGCCTGGGTCGAGGCCGTACGCCAGGGCGACGTGTTGGGACGCCAAGTCATCGCGGCGCCCGGAGGCGTCATCGTGGCGTCGCGAGTGTCGGAGTTCGTCGAGGATTATCGAGACGCGCGCCTGGAGCCATTGGCCGAGTTCCCCGATGACCAACTACCTCTCCTCAGCGTGATCGTGCCCACTATTTGTTCGGAACCCGAGGAGTTGGTGCTGGCGGTCGAGCGATTGACGGAGTTGGACTATCCCGATTTCGAGATCATCGTGGTCGACAATCGCACGGGCGACGATCTTGCGCCGCTACCCGATTTCCCCGGGGGTGAGCGCGTACGAACCGTGCGTGAGCCGGTCCCGGGCGTGGCGTCTGCGCGCAACTGCGGTGTGGCGTTGAGCAACGCACCGTTCGTGGTCTTTACCGACGACGATGTGCTGGTGGAACAGCGATGGCTTCGGGTACTCGTGTCGCGATTTCTCACTGAGCCCGACGTGGCCGCTATCGGGGGGCTCATCTTGCCCGCCGTGGTCGACACCGAGCCGCAGTTGTGGTTTGAGGAGTTCTTCGGCGGCTTCAGCCAGTCCTACAAACCCATCAGCTCAAACCTTCGCCACCACGATGACGACTCGATGTTCCCCTTCGCCCCTGGGCGCTACGCCGCCGGGGCCAACATGGCCTTTCGCCGCGACGCGCTTGATCGCATCGGAGGATTCCCCCGTGACCTGGGTACCGGGACTCCCGCCCTAGGAGGAGAGGACATCAGCGTCTTCTTGGAGCTAGCGTCCTCGGGTTCGACAGTGGCGTTCGAGCCGAGAGCCATCGTGCGACACCTGCACCGTCGCCAAGAGGACGAATTCCGATCCCAGGTCTTCGGATACGGGGTGGGACTTACCGCGATGTACATGCGCTTCGTGCTGCATCACCCCGGTCAAATCATCCGAATGCTTGCAATGGTGCGCTTGGGATTTCGTCAGCTCAAGGAATCGCGCACGATGCGGGCTCCGACGGACGCACCCTCATTTCCTCCGTCATTCAAATGGGTGGAGATCGCTGGCTGGCTATATGGCCCCGTCGCGTATTTTCGGAGTAGGCGGCGTTTCTCTAGAATGTGACAGTCCTGGCGGTGCCACCGTGCGGGAGCGGTAGGTACCTCGTGTCGTAAGGGCGATGTGCGCTGGGACGTGGACGGGTAATTCTTTCGTTGAGGTGTCAAAGGGTCAAATCATGAGTAGAGAGGTGCCGCGACTGGAACGCCGAATTCGTACAGCGGTGACCCGAGGTCTCTTGCTCATCGACGGCGTCGCGCTGGTCATGGACATCGCGCAATTGCACGGGCCGATTCGATTCGTAGTCTCGCTGGTGTTCAGCGTGGTCGTGCCGGGTTGGAGCATCGTGGGCTTCGCTCGGATCCGCGACCTGGCCTGGCTGGTCGCTTTGACCATCGCCACAAGTTTCGCGCTGGAAATCATCATTGGCGAGATCGTGCTGTCGTCGTGGTGGCACCTACAGATTCTGGAGGTCATTCTCGCCGTGGTCTGCGGGGCGCTGCTCGTGGAACAACTTCGTCGTCAAGGTGACGAAGCGAAAGTTGCGGCGCCATGACGACGCTCCTCTCCGCCGTGAACGCCTTCGGTCCGTCGACCTTGACCTTGATGTCCATGATCTTGACCGTTGCTCTGCTCGTCGTGCGCGCAGTGGTGCATCAATCCAGGATCACCGTCACGAGGGCATCGCTGATCTGGCTCGACGCGGCCATCGTCGTGCTGATCGTCGCCTTCCTCGTCTTCGTCTACCTTCGATTCCTGTACCTGGTGTAGTGCGATGAACACTTTGGCGATTCCAACGGTGACCAAACGACTCGTGCGGCATTGGACGCTAGTGGCCGCCGTGGTGTCGCTGGCCCTCTGGGTTCTGGCCGTGGAGGAGGCGCACTTCTTGGACATGGGCGCCAACGGTTTGGTGACTATCCTTCGCTGGCCTTACTTCGCGGGACTGCTGGTGGTCTGTGTGAGCTTCGTCGCCGAGATCTTTCGTCGAGAGTCGAGTGACGGGCGTCTGACGCTCTTGGTCTTGATCATCGTCATCTTCCTCTTCGCGACGGGACCAGCCATCGAACCCGTGGCCGCGATATCGGACTCGTGGATCCATTCGGGCTTCATTGGCTACATCCTCACCAACGGCCACGTCCTGCATGGCTACGACGCGAGATTCTCGTGGCCCGGAGGTTTCGTCCTGGCGGCCCTTACGAGCGCCTTCACCGGTCAGGCGAACTCACTCGCGTTCGCGCGTTGGTTCCCGGTGGTCATCGAGGCCATGTATCTCGCTCCGGTAGTGGTGATCGGGTCGAACTCGGGTGTCTCGCGGCGTACCAAGTGGCTCGGAGTGGCGATCTTCTACGCGATGGATTGGATCTACCAGGATTACTTCTCGCCTCAGGCCTTGGACTATCTCTTCTACCTCGTCTTCATCGCGAGCGTCTTGGCGATCTGGTCGCCGAGTCGGCGCAGCTTTGTTCGGGGCCGCGGCCTCATCGGCACGAAACTTGACCAGGTGCGCAATGCGCTCAAGTGGAATCGGCTGATTGGCGAGCAGACGGTGTCACAGCAGTCCGACGCCACGATCTACTTCGTGATGGTCCTGCTCTCGCTGATCTCACTGGCGGCAGTGATGAGCCATCAGTTGACGCCCTACGCACTCATTCTGGCCTTGTTGGGGTGCCTCGTGACCTCGCGACTCGGCCGGCCCGAGTTACTGGCCTTGACCATCGTCTTCTCCGTTGCGTGGTTGAGTCTCGGCGCGTCAGACTTTTGGATCGGGCACCTGTCAGCCATCTTCGGATCGGTGGGTCAGGTGGGCAGCACCCTCGGTACCAACGTGGCATCACGGGTCGTCGGCAGCGCCAGTCACCGCTTTATCGTGTCGTTGCGAATCGAGATCACCGGTGTGCTCCTGCTCTTCGCGGCGGCGGGGACTCTTCGTCGTGCGACAGATTCGCGAACGCTCGAGGCCCTGGCGGGGGCACCCTTCGTCATCCTTGGCCTGCAAGGATACGGTGGAGAGGGCCTATTGCGCGTCGTCCTGTTCTCGCTACCCTTCACGTCTCTCTTAGCGGCGTCCGCGTTGATACCCACCTTGACCGGCGAGGTCCGACCGTGGATCCAGCCCATCAAGTGGATGACCCGACTCGAGGTGTTGCGTCCGATAGTCGTGACGCTGGTCCTGGTAGTCATGTGTATTCTCACTACGGTGGTGCGCGGAGGTAACGACGCGTACGAGTCGTTCTCCGTGGGCGAGCTCAACGCCGTGAACTACGTCTATGGACACGTCAAGGCCAACCAGGTGGTCGGGATCATTTCGACGTACCTGCCCATTGGCCAACTCGACGTGGGCACGGTGGACGTGATCTCCTTCGGGGGTGACACCATTCCTACACAGGCGCAACTGGCGAAGTCGATGTTGCGGACGCGTCCGGACTTCGTCATCTTGAGCCAATCCGAGGAGGCCTGGGGTGAGGTGGTGGGAGGATATCCGCCTGGTTGGGAGAACCAACTAGGGACCCAGTTGATAAAGGCCAACTACCGAGTCGTGGCGTCGTGGGCGACCGCCCAGGTCTATCAGGCCTACAACAAGTGGGGACCGTTGACCAGTTAGTTGCTCGCCTCGTTGGTCGGCTGGTTGTCGGGTACCTTGGCGACGGACCGGACCCGCGTGACGCAGAGCGGCACGAAGATGAGGAACTCGACCACCGAGGTGGACAGCGCCGCATAGCCCACCGAGTTGATGCCGTGGTGGCGGATCAAGACCAACACGAGCACGAGGTAGACCAGCATCGACATCCCTTCTCGCACCATCAGGAACCACACACGCCCGTCGACCCACGCCAATGCTGCGTAGGTGGCGACCGCCACCGTTCCGGGCAGTGAGAGCAGGAGGAGGCGAAGGAGCGTCGTCCCCTCATTGGCGTACGCCGCACCAAAGAGGCTGAGAATCTGGTGCGCGAACACCACGCCCACCACAATCGAGACGATGGTCACGACACTCATGGCGGTGGTGGATTGAAAGATGTGGCGACGCTGTTTGAGGGGATCGTGGGAGATCTCGACGATGAGGAGTCGCGAAATGCTCCAGATGAAGAGCGTGGGGGCGATCGCCACCTGGGCGACGAGGAAGTAGTGGGCGTTGGCCACGTCGCCCAGTTTGGCGATCACGATCAGTGACACCACCGAGGTGGAGAAGATGCTCAGAACCGTCCCCGCGAACTGGGGGATCGACAGTGTGAGCATCCGGCGCAATGAGGGGAGTGCTTCGGAGTGGGTCGAGGTTCGTACGTGAGTCTTCAGTCGAGAACCGAAGATGTACCAATTGACCGCCCCGATCGTGACGACCAGGGGGATTGTCCACGAGATGACGATTCCCTGCCCCAATAGGTACGTCGCGAGTGGAAAGAGGAGGGCGAGCTTGGCGACCCCGAACAGGATGTTCTCCACCGCGACCCATCGCGCGACGCGCAGACTGATCAATACGGCGTCTTGCAAGGCGAACACCGTGTAGAAGACGATGGTGTCCAGAAAGAGGGCGTCGGCACTGGGCGACGACGCGAAGAATCGGTGGGTGAAGCCTAGAGCGATATACCCCGCGCCAACGAGGAGCGCGGTGATCACGGACATGGAGTACCCGGTCTTCACCAAGGTCGCCGAGCGCTCACCGGCGCGAGGGAGGAATCGCTGGAACACTGGCCCGAAGCTGAGCTGCGCCAGCGTGGAGAGCAGGGTGATGGCGGCGATCTCTCCCGCCGCCCGACCCACCGATTTGGGAGATGCCAGGTGTGCGGCAACATCCCAGTAGACCAGCCCGAGCAAACCCGAACCCACTACCGAGACCATGAGCGCGAAGGCGCTGGTGTACATGCGATAGGGCGCCATCCGATCGGGTTTCATCATCCCTCGACGACGCGCCTTAGCCCGCTCACGGCGATTAGTCACGGGAATGTCAGAGATGGCTGCCTACCCGGCGTCTGAGAGGGGAGAGAAGTCCTGCACCCAGTCGACCAGGAGTGACGTGGGACGCGAGGGACACTGTGAGAGGGGGTCGCAGACAGTTCGCTGCTCGATGTCCAGGGTCATGGGCAGTTGAGGGATCGAGTCGGTCACGTTGTCGACCGCCCAGAGCCGCCCGTCGACCGTGTACTCGATGGACCGCGAGGTCCAAATGACGCCCCACGTGTGCCACTGCGACAAGTTGATGGCGAGGTGGTCCTGGATCGTGTGATCCGCCACGGTCCAGTGCACCGTGGCGGAGGTGAAGCGGGTTTGACCGCCCGTCTCGTTGAAGTCGATCTCCGGCGGCCACGAATTGTCGAGGGGCCAGAGCAGTTCAACTTCGTTGGGGCCCGAACCCGTCTGGCGTGACCGGACGAAGAACGCGCCGTAGGTCTGCGGCTTGCCACAAAGGCACAGTCCCCCGGTGACCCACTGGTCCTTGAAAGCGGGATCCTTCCACGCGTTGATGGAGAGGAGGCCCGTGCCCACGGTCACGTGAGCGGGGCTGAATCGACCGGTGGGGTCTCCTCCGGGTATCCCGTTGAAAGTGGACCATCCAGCGGGCAGTGAGTCCCCGGCGAAATCGTTGACGTATGTTTCGGCGTACCCTTTGACGGCGATCGGGTTGATCGGAGCGAGTCCCGAAGGTTCCGTAGCGTCGGCCTCGCCAGCGGGATAGAGGGGAGTCCTGGCAATCGTCGTCGACGTGTTGCCGTTCAGCGAGGGACTGGTCTCCGCCACCCAGACGACTGCTCCGATCATCGCGACAAGGACGAGGGCGACAATCATCGTCAAGCGTCTGCTTATCGAGCGCTGAATCTCACCCCGGGGGGCCGGCTCAAGAGGGTGCTCGACGTCGGACATACTCTCTGAATCGTAGTGTCTCACCTCTCTAGTGCCGAATCTTGATTCGGCGTCGTGGGCCAATGATCACCGCCTCGACGCGGTGCGCCAGATATCGCAATTACCGTGCTGACGTCCGGCACTTGGTCGAGGTGTGACTGTCGGCGGCCACCGTTTTGATGGTGAGAACCGGACTCGTCAGCGCCACTCGATCTGGTGACCGCGGACCTTCCTGATCGCGAGAGTCGCCTTGGCGGCGGTCGTCACGCAGAAGTAGAACGCCAGCGGCACGACGTCACGCACACGCACGTCCGTTCGCCAACGTCGCGATGCCTGACGCCGACCTGCAAGCCAGCGCTTCAACCGTCCCGATGCCGGCAATTTGCCTTCGCCGTGCATGAGGTACTGCTGATTCCCTTCGGCGACGCGGATCTCGCCTCGGACGAGCGTGTGCAGGTTGGAAGGCATCCAGACCGTCACTCGACTGTCCGCGACGATTACCTTCTCCTCGAGACTGAAGAGCCGGTCGAAGAAGAGATCGTCGGCGACGAGGTCAGGGAATTCTCCAAAGCGCTGTCGCGCGGCGCGGCTCGCACCGTAGACGCCTCGCCCCATGAGGTGCTCGTTGTGCCAGCGCAAGGTCAATTCGCTCGTGATCGCTCGAACGTAGAACCCCACTGCCCATGAGGACCGATTGAGACCGTAGTTGACAGTCGGTCCCGCGACCCTCACACTGTCGGTACAGAGAGCATCGACGAGGGCTCGGATCGACTCCGCGGTCGTGTCGATGTCGGCGTCGCAGTACAGACGCGGGAAGACATCGCCCGCGAGTCGATCCCCCTCATTGAGGGCGTAATGCTTGCCCTGTTGCTCGATCTCGACGACCCGGACATTGGGGTACTCCTCGGCCACCTCGCGAGTGTGGTCGGTGCAGCCGTTGCAGATGACGTACGCGTCGTAGAGACTCGCGATGCAGGGTTCCGAGAGCACCGCCATCAGGGGGCGGATTCGATGTTCCTCATTATGCGCAGGAATGACAATGGAGGCGACCCTCGGCATGGGGTTCACCTTAACCTCCACCCCCGTTAAGGTGCGGGTGTATCTGTGGAAACGTTCAACTAGGACCGACGCCCGTCTCGTGCGACGCCTCCCGCAAGGAAGTGTCCACACGCCCTAGAGGTAAAGTTGTGTTGCCGTGAGTTCGCGTGACCCGTTCGTCGAGCGACGAAGTAGCGGGTATTTATCTATGGTGGGTTCTTTAAATGATTGATTCGAGCCCAGTTCGATTGATTCAGATCGAGGTCGACGCGCAAGCGAATGGCCCTATCGAGGGACTCGAACCCGCCCGGCGTCACTGGATCGAGGTCATCAAACAGGGTCAGGTGATCGGTGTCGTTGAGCGCACGACTGATGAGTCCGGACGGCTCACATTGACGGTGGAGGACCTCGCCAATGAGTTCGCTGACGTACATCCCCCTGATGTGCACTCGTTCCCCGATGCGAGTCTGCCCAAGGCTTCCGTGGTCGTACCCACGATCTATCGACGCGTCGAACTCCTGCAGCGAACCGTCGAATGTCTTCTCGACCTCGACTACCCCGACTTCGAGATCATTGTCGTCGACAATCGCGTCGGTGTCGACCTCGAACCCATTGCACCCTTCACGACGGATGGACGCGTGGTGATCGTGTGTGAGAGGACACCCGGCGTGTCAGCCGCACGAAACGCCGGGGTGGCCGCCAGTCACGGGGATTTCATTGCCTTCACCGATGACGACGTGCAGGTCGACCGCGAATGGTTGCGCGCTCTCGGCATCGGTTTCGCACAGGATCCCCAAGTGGGTGCGATCGGTGGCAAGGTGCGGCCGTCGGAACTCTCGACGGTCGCGCAGCTTTGGTTTGAGGAGTTCTACGGTGGATTCACTAAGTCGTTGGAACCAAAGACGTGGAGCCGCGAGTTATCCACGTCCGATCCCCTCTTCCCCTATTCCCCCGGACATTTTGGGGCGGGCTGCAATATGGCGATTCGACGTTCAACCTTCGAACGTACCCATGGCTTTGACCTGCGCCTGGGGGCGGGAACGATGGCCATGAGTGGTGAGGATTTGAAGATGATGATGGACATCATTTTCCTCAACGAGAAGATCGCGTACGTCCCCTCGGCGCAGGTACGCCACACGCACCGACAGACCGCGCGAGAGTATCGTGAACAGATCTTCGGGTACGGTGCAGGATTTACCGGTCTGTTCATCTGTGTCATCCTGGACGACTACCGGCACCTCTTTAGAATTGCGAGGCGGATTCCCAGGGGTCTGAGATTGCTCCTCCTGCCATCCGAGTCACGCTCGCCCAGCGTCGACACCAGTTATCCGCGGTGGACCCAGCCCGTGCAACTCCTCGGAATGGCGTACGGTCCGGTCGCTCTCATCCGAAGTGTCATCAAGATCCGCCGCGACCGTCACCGTCACTAATCCGGTGTTGCTGGCCTCGTCGGCGACCCCACGCACTGAGGCGCTCGCGAATCACTTTCACGGGGCGACGTCTACCCGCCAGTAGCTCTCGTCGCTCGTCATCGCCGCGTCGAACACCTTGTGATAGTTCTCTCGTGTGGCCTCGAACTGTGATTCGTACTGATTGGCCAATCTCACTTTGAGTTCGGAGTCGCCACGATAACCATCGAGCGCCACGAGTTGAGCACCTCGGCCAAGTGTTTTCAGTCGCTTCTTGGTCGTGCGTGGGTGAGCCTTCCCGTAGGGCAGGTCGAGGTACACGTACCAGTTGACTGATGACTTTCGCCACATGATGTGACAGGCATCGCTCACCGCGATGTGGTCGGGGTGGACGAGTCCGAGAGGGGCGATCACCGACGCAGGACCGATTTCGCTGATCACCCTTGAGACTTCGGCAACGACTTGTTCGCCGTAGTTCGTGGTGGGTCGATAGGCGGAGTAGTCAGCTTCGATGAGATCGAGCCATATCGGCGTAGCGCCCAGTTGGCTCATCACTCTTCGATCCTCCTGACGTCGGACCTCGAGGGCGTCAGGCGCGTAGGGCTGACCGGTACTTCTACTGTTGTATCCCTCGTGCATGACGTCGGGTGCTCCGGCAAAGACGGTGACCACGATGGCACCGGGGTGATCGGCCAAGAATTTGCCGCAAGAGAAGAGGGCGTCGTCAAGATGGGGTGACAACACCATCACCGGCTCGGCGGGTGACAGGTGAGTCACGGTGCCCACGTGCGTCGTGCATGAGTCACTGACCTCGGCCGAGCGGCGGTGCACTGGTCATTTGACGACGTGCACGTCGCACACTGCGGTCGGTGCCAGCGGCCATCATGAGTTTGCGTCGAGGAGAGAATCGTCGAATCTTATGCGACGAGGGTCGTAATCGCCTTGATAGTCGGCCAGATTCCCAAAGATGACGGCGGCCATGATCCCCACGCGTCGTGTGGTGACAGTAATACGTCGACGGCGACGAGGCCACCGCGTCGGCAACGACGCGTCACTCTCGGTGTGGGCTGTACCATCGAGTCCTTCCAGCGGGTGGATTATGATGGTGAATCACCGTTTGACGAGCGGAGATTGTGGCCAGACGAGTAAAATGGGGTTTCCTGTGGATAAGCTTCGTTCGACGCTGACGCGACTGCACCTGATTCGTCCCGCCCAGGCGGTGGACCGCTTCTTTCGTCGGCTGATGGGCTCAGTCCTGCTGTTGGCGCGCTATTTGCTGCGTTTCCCGGTGCTACGCCCCTGGGTCAAGTTCCTGCTCGATCGGGTGGATCGAGGCGACCGTCTCCACTTCGAAGAGTCTGAGGTCATCCGAGTAAGTGATCTCCTGCAGCGAGAGGGTCTGAGCTTCTGGATCGCGGGTGGGTGGGGAGTTGACATTCTCGTCGGTTGCGAGACGCGCCGGCACGGCGATCTGGACATAGTCCTTGACGGTTTCCACGACAACAAGAGCCGAGTGGCGCAGTTGTTGGCGGGACTCGGATACCAACGATTGCGCCCCCTTGGTGGGACCATATGGTTTCCCGACGCCGAGGTCTTCGAGGATGGTCGAGGCCACCTGATCGAGGTGCTGAACGTCAACTGGACGTTGCTCGCGGCCGCGGGCTCATTGCTGGGCCCCGAGAGTGCGTCAGGACCAGGACCGGCATCCACGTCCTCGGACCTCGAGGACTTGTTGATCGAACGGTGCACCACGACGGGTCAACTGGCTGACGTCTCGTTGCCCGTATTGACGGCGGCGGCGCAGCAACTTTTTCATCATGGATATCAGCGCCGTGCCGCGGATTCTCACGCGGAGAACATCCTGGGTCTGATCGCTTTGCGCGACGCCGGGACGGATGACATCTATGTGCCCACAGCCCCCCCGACTAATCACCCGGCATCCACGCTCCTTCTGATTCCACTCTTTTGCCTGCCTCCCGAACTATGGCGGCTCTGTCGGCTGTATCGCAACAATATTGATCTCATACCCCCGCACGTCACGGTTGCGTTTCCCTTCCTTCCACTCGAGTCGGTGACGCCCGATGTCGTGCGACGCCTGACAAACCTCCTTGACGAGGTGTCGGCGTTCGACTTTGAACTGTCCAGAGTGAAGTGGTTCGGTACCAACGTGGTGTACCTTGAGCCCAGCGAGGCTGACCGCTTCCGCTCGATCACCAAGGCGCTGCAGGCCGAGTTCCCTGATTTTCTCCCTTATGGTGGCGAATTCGACACCATCATCCCCCACGTGACCCTGTCCGAGCACGGGACGTTGTTTGAGCGACGGGCCCTGGGCCGCGCCGCCCCCCGGTTCCTGCCCCTCGCCGCCCGTGCGGCTCATGTCTGGCTCATGACGAATCCGGCTGGCGTAGACGACTGGGCCATTGCCAAGGTCTTCATGCTGCATCACGAGCCCTCGTAGATCTCAAGGACCAAAAGCCAAGAACTCTCTTATGCAGCGATGGTGGCACCTCCTCCAGTTATGTAGCCTGTGAATCGTAGTGTCCTTAGAAGTTTTCATTCATTGCACCACCGAGGAGGCACCAGATGTCCAATCAAGGCTTGTTGCGGAGGAAGGCGACGCGTTGGGTTCCCATGTGCATCGTCGCGAGCCTGGTGGCATCGTCATTCCTAGTCATCGCGAATCAAGAAATCGCCTCGGCGGTGACACCGACAATTACTGAGGCCTCCGGCTTCCCCGTCTCCGCTGACACTGGTCCGACCACGATGTCAATCAACCCCCGCAGTGTGGGCGACCTCGTGATATTTCAGTCACAGATCCACTCAACGAGCATTACCGTCACCGGCGTCAGTTCTTCGGGGACCGGGCCCTTTCAACTCGCTCAGCGCTACGTCGATCCGAATGGACTCCTCACCGAGGAGATCTGGTGGGCGGTCGCGACCTCCACGGGTTCGACAACGATCACTGCCTCATATTCGCAGAGCGTTGCCTCACTGTCCCCGGCCCCTCAATTGATCGCGGACTCCTTTACCACCTCGGTGCCGTCGGACTGGGGAGCTGTCATCAGTGGTGGCTCGTTCGGCACTGGCGCCACGGCCATCGCTTTTCCAAGTCTCACCAGTTCGGCCAGCCCCTCGCAGTTGTACTGGGGTTACGTAGAGTCGGCGACGGGTACCGCGGACACGACCTCTCCCTCGACCGGATTCACTGACACGTCGGTGGGTAGTGGCAACGTCATTGTGTCCAACGATTCCCTGAGCGCGTCGACGGCCTATGCCCCGACGGATACCCAGGCCCCCGCGTCGAACTACACCGCGATTGGATCGATTTTCGAAGCCGCGCCCCGCAGTACCGTGACGTTCAACGCCAATCTCGGCAGTGGCTCCATGAGTCCCGAAGTGGCGAGTGCCCCGACGGCTCTGACCACGAACACCTTCGCGCGCACCTATTACTCCTTCGCGGGCTGGAACACCGCCGCCGACGGATCGGGCACCGCCTACGCCGACGGCGCGACGTATCCCTTCAGTGCGGACACCACCCTCTACGCGCAGTGGTCCCCGAACAACCACACGGTTACTTTCAACGGTAACCAAGCGACGAGCGGCACGATGGTCCCGCAGGTGACGAATGTGCCGACGGCCCTCACCGGTGATGTTTTCGCGCGCACCTATTACACCTTCGCGGGTTGGAACACCGCCGCCAACGGATTAGGCACCGCGTACGCCGCTGGCGCGACTTACTCCTTCAGCGCCGACACCACCCTCTACGCCCAGTGGACGCCGAACAACCACACGGTGACCTTCAATGGCAACCAAGCGACCGGCGGCACGATGAGCCCGCAGGTGACGAATGTGCCGACGGCTCTCACCAGTGACACCTTTACGCGCACCGGCTACAACTTCGAGGGCTGGAACAGCGCCGCCAACGGTTTGGGTACCTCCTACGCCGACGGAGTGACGTATTCCTTCGGTGCCAACATCATCCTCTACGCCCAGTGGACGTTGGTGACCCACACCGTCACCTTTATTGGAAACTCGGACACGAGCGGGTCGATGAGTCCCGAAGTCTCGAGCGCTCCGACGACCTTGAGCAGCGACGCCTTCGTGCGTTCCAATTACACCTTTGCAGGCTGGAACACTGCCGCCAACGGATCGGGCACCGCCTACGCCGACGGCACCACGTATCCCTTTAGCGCCGACGTGACCCTCTACGCCCAGTGGAAGGCCATTGTGCCCCATGCCCAACGAGTCGTCGGCTACGCACTCGCCGGCAAGAGTCGCTCGGTGACCATCGTGGGTTCGGGTTTCACGAACAGGTCGAAGGTGTCGAGCAACGCGAAGGGTGTCAAGGTGCGTGTCGTGCACGCCAGGGCGAACCGACTGGTACTGACAGTGATCGTTGGACACGGTGTCCGTCCTGGCCACTACACCTTCAGTGTCACCACCCCGGGCCGCAAGTTGACGAAGATCAGATTCGTGACCAAGTAGGTGAGGGGGCCGCGACGTCGTTCTGCGAAATAGGTGTTCACCGTACCGTGGAGTACGCGAGTTGCTTGAGGACCTGGCGATCGTGATCGCCACCTTCCCGGTCGTTGTCAGGAGCGAAATAGACAGAGGAGAATCGGTCAAGTTCGTGCCACACGAACTCGAATGATTGTCGAGGAATCGATTGGGGAAGTCAGGTGGATCTTCAGCGTCGGCCTTTCGGGCGACACTTTAGGACGCGAAAGGTCGCGAGTCACCGCACCGTGATGCGTGGTGCCCTGTCAGCATCGATGACCATATCGATGGTGGCGGCGATGGGGCTGTTGGCCCCCGCCGCCGCGAGCGCAGCGTCGCCAGAGCAACATGCCGCTTCGTCGAGTTTTATGGTTCAGGGCGGTTTCGCCACTGCTGGAGCCACCGCATTAACGACAGCAACAGCAACGTTGGGACAGGCGGGTGACCTCCTCGTCATATGGGTGAAGTCGCGATTCGTGGCGGCGACACCCGAGCCAATCCAGGTGACCAGCATCAGTGCCTCGGGGTCGGGCGCCGTCGGGAATTTGGTCAATGCCATTCAATACGACACGGTCGATCATCCGTCTAACGACGACGAGATCTGGTTTGCGCCTATCACCACCGCTGGCAGCGTGACACTTACCTTCCATTGGTCGGGAGATAGTTCGAAGGACTTCAACGAGTACTCGACCCAGGAATTCCTGCCATCGAGCCCCTCGGTATTCTCTCTCGACACGAAGGGTACGTACGAAGTGAGTTCCGCGTCATCGACCATGACTTTCCCCCCGCTGACGCCGATCGGCGCCGGTGAGGTCTACGCCGGCTACGACAGCAACAACTCGTCGGGTTCTTATGGGAGTCCGACGACATCGGGCTACTTCTACAAAAACTCCGCTGATAATGATGCCATTATCTATGATCCCAACGTCTCGAACGCACCGCAGTCTCCGATCACAACGGCGTCGGCAACATCTCCGAATCAAAGTTCCATCGGTGTCTTGATCATCGGGACGCCCATCCATACCGTGACGTTCAACGCCAATCTCGGCAGTGGCTCCATGAGTCCCGAAGTGGCGAGTGCCCCGACGGCTCTGACCACGAACACCTTCACGCGCACCTATTACTCCTTCGCGGGCTGGAACACCACCGCCGACGGATCGGGCACCGCCTACGCCGACGCTGCGACCTATCCCTTCAGTGCGGACACCATCCTTTACGCCCAGTGGACGCCGAATAATCACACGGTGAGCTTTAACGCCAATCTCGGCAGTGGCACGATGAGCCCGCAAGTGACGAACGCGCCCGCGGCCCTCACCTGGGACGCCTTCACACGTACCTATTACACCTTCGCGGGTTGGAACACCGCCGCCAACGGATTGGGCACCGCCTACGTTAACGGAGCAACGTATCCCTTCAGTGCTGACGTCACCCTCTACGCCCAGTGGACGCCGAACAATCACACGGTAACTTTTGACGCCAATCTCGGTAGTGGGACCATGAACTCGCAGGTGACGAACGCACCCGCGGCGCTGACCAGTGACGCCTTCACGCGTACTTATTACTCCTTCGCGGGCTGGAACACCGCCGCCAACGGATTGGGCACCGCTTACGCTGACGGCGCGACGTATTCCTTCAGCGCGGACACCACCCTCTACGCCCAGTGGACGCCGAACGACCACACCGTGACCTTCAATGGCAACCAAGCGACGAGCGGCTCGATGAGCATCGAAGTGACGAACGTGCCTACTGCCCTGAGAGCTGAGACCTTTGTGAACAACCACCACACCTTCGCGGGCTGGAACACCGCCGCCAACGGATCCGACACCGCCTTCGCGAACGGGGCGATGTACTCCTTCAGTGCGAACGTCACCCTCTACGCCCAGTGGACGCCCGTGCCCCATGCCAAGCGTGTCGTCGGTTACGCCATTGTCGACAAGACTCGCTCGGTGACCATCGTGGGATCGGGTTTCACGAACAGGTCGAAGGTGTCGAGCAACGAGGCAGGCGCGACGGTCCAGGTGGTTCGTCTGAGCCCCACCCGGATCAAAGTGGTCCTGGCCGAAGGTACGGGGGCCAAAATTGGTGCCTACACCTTCTTGATCAGGACGCCCTCTCGGGCAACCTGTCGCGTCAACTACGTGGTCAAGATCTAGTTCGCGGGCCTATCAAAGAGCCACAGGCTCATTGGGCATTGGTGGAACAGGGCGCTTAGACGCCAACTGGACCGCTGACGTTATGGAATCAGTCGACTCAAAATCATCGCAACGGTGACGCCATGACGCGACGATAGAAACTAAGGAGCGGCTCGCGAGCAGCCTCCCAACTTTGAGCTTCTCGCATGGAGCGGCTCGCCGCCTTCGCGACTCGCACGTCGGTCACTGTCAGCTCATCGAGGCATTGTGCGACTGACTCGGGCGTGTGGCCACACGGGATTGCGGCGTCACCGCAGGCCTCTCTTAGGAATTCCCAATTACTGACCAACAGACCCAAACCCATCGCGTGGGCGTCGGAGACGAGGCCCGACGTGAGCATCTCGCCGTCGGGGTCGTAGGGCAAGGCGAGGAGGTCGCAGATAGCGAGGCGACGTTCTTGCAATTGGTCGCTCGCGTACTTGTACGCCTCGGCGATCGCAATCCGCGGGTCGCGGGGTGGATCGTCGGTAGGAAGCAACGACCAGCACACAACTTGAAAATTGTGTGAGGTGCTCATGGTGACCCCTCGCAGAAAGTCCATCACCTTGCGCTCGACGCGCGGCGTACCCAATAAGCCGATCCGAATGGGAGTGGGGCTCAGCCCCCATTGCCTTTCGAGGGACGAGCGCTGGTTGAGCACCGCGAGGTTGGAGTGCTCACGACGGTATCGGTGACCGATGATGGTGTGGACGGTGTCGGCACCAAACTGATAGCGCCGTCTCATCAGGGTCTCTCCGGAGTGGCTGTGGTGAATGACGCCGTCGGCAGCTGCCGCCCAGGCCGCGAAGAGGGGGTCGAATCGACCGCTCTCCTTCGTATGTGGCGTCAAGTCATGTGCGGTCCACACGATCTTGACCCGGGCGTCTTTGAGTTCGGCAATCATTTCATTCGTCCTTTGAAGATCGAAACCCAACTCGTCGATGAATTGAAGGTGAAAGATGTCGGCGTCAATGAACCTGAGGGGTAGCGCGAATTGGTGTCGCTGGTGAATTGGGACGAAATGTACCGACCCACTGACAGCGCGCCGCATGTTCTGGACGTAGGTATGTTCATAACTGGAAATCAAGACGGTCAAAGTCGATGCATCGCGTCGCGACATGGCGTAGCGCACGGTGGGCGCAATCCACAAGAAGAAGCGGCGATAGACGCCCACCAGCAATGAGAGGAGATTCACCTCACGATAATTTCGACGATGTCCCATCAGCGCGCCCTGAGAGGCTGAATTTCAATCATTCGACCCGCTCTCTGGCCACGGCTCAGAACTCGTCCCTCGCGACACATCTGACCTGACCATTGGTGACATGTTGGTGAGAGCGCAGGACCCCTGCACGGCGAGCCGTGCACCAGTAGCTACGTCATTGCACCCATTGGCGGACATCTAAGGAGGATAATTAAAGAAACTGTGTCGTGCACATGCAGCCATGACGTCGTCTCCTCGACGGATCGAGCGGAGCCGATAGCCTCTATCGATCGAGGCGGTGTCGCACGACGTGGGACGGCGCAAATTGAGGAGCTGAGCGCGTGAGAGGACGACTCAGTCAGGACGGCGATGCACAATTAGTATTTCCTGCAACGCCGCGCGAAGCGGCGACCAACTCGTCCGTGGCGATTCTCGCCATGGATTCATAATTCGGTATGAAGGAATGTCGCTGGTGATGATGAGCAATTTCCGTGCTCAAGGGTTGTGGTCGAGATGGCGACCCGGGCTCTTGATTCAAAATGCGTTGGCGCTCATGATCTCTTCGGGCGGTTCCGCTCTTGTCGGCATCGCCTTTTGGATTGTCGCCGCACACGTGTCCACCCAGTCACAGCTGGGTAAGGCCACGGCGGAGATCGCGGCGATGGTCCTGTTGTCCACCCTGGCGCAATTGAGTTTCGGATCGATCTTTGAGCGATTTCTTCCGGTCGCCGGGGAACTGACTCACCGCTTTGTGTTGCGCGCCTATGTCATTAGCACCGCTGTCGGGGTGGTTCTCGCTGTCATTTACCTGGCGTTGGGCTTAGGTCGGAGCTTTATTCCCTCGGGTCTAGGCTGGCGTCTTATTTTTGTCGTGGCGGTCTTAATGTGGACCATCTTCGCCCTTCAAGACTCGGTATTGATCGGGCTCAGGACTTCGCGCTGGGTGGCGGTGGAGAACATCACATTTGGTGTCGCGAAGTTGGCCCTCCTGCCGACCTGCGTCGCGGTTACGGCGGTCGGTGGGATTTTTCTTGCGTGGACGACCCCGGTGATTCCCGCGATTATCGCCATCAACTGGTATCTCTTTCGTCGCCGGATCCCCGAACACGCGGCAAAGAACAAATCGACCGGGCAGATGCCGTCAGTTCGCAGTCTGATCGTGCTGGCTAGCGCGCAATACGCGACGCTCCTCTCGAGTGTCTTCCTGCCGTCAGTCGTGACTCTCATCGTTATTCAGAGGCTCGGCCCCGTGGCCAACGCCCATTATTACTTGCCGTCGATGATTGCCACGAACCTGGGATTGTTCTGCTGGGGCGTCGTTCGTTCGTTCCTCGTCGAAGCGTCGGCGGAACCCGGTGAACTAAGGCGCCACGCGAATTCGGCGATCCGTGCGCTTGCAATCGTCCTGTTCCCGAGCGTGATCCTGGGCTACATCTTCGCTCCCTACTATCTTCGTCTCTTCGGTGATG
>Ga0302195_10001071_pt1 | contig 21574 bp, 13 predicted proteins | sample II_Bog_N1_2_FD_198778 | JGI IMG/M metagenome (GOLD analysis project Ga0302195, IMG submission 198778) | Peat permafrost microbial communities from Stordalen Mire near Abisko, Sweden - II_Bog_N1_2 | ecosystem: Environmental > Terrestrial > Soil > Wetlands > Peat | place: Sweden: Abisko...
CAACTCGTAAGCGCCGTACTTGTTGAAGTGCGTGTTGTCGCTGATAGCTTCGGTCTGGTTCGGAAAGGCATTGGCAGGGTAGTGCATGAACGCCTTCAGCGACGCATCGGGCCCCATAGCCTCAAAGAGCGACTTGCTCATGGCATTCAGGTCGATGATCGCTGCGTGTTGCGCCGCGGCCACCTCACGCACCGCGTCCGGATACCCGGCGAGAGAGTTGGTGATCTTGCCGTCGGCATCGAACGTCCGGCGGTTCATGCTGGTGACCAGCACCGGGGTTGCTCCTTTGGCGCGGGTTTGCGCGATGTATTCAACCAGAAGTTTCTTGTAATCGTCGATGGAGACAGCGTTGGGTTTCTGATCGTTGTGGCCGAATTGCATGAAGAGATAATCTCCGGGCTGGATGAGCGACATGACCTTGGCGAAGCGCTGCTCGCCTTCAAAGCTCCGGATGGTTTCGCCCGACTCCGCGTGGTTGGCGACAGCAAAACCAGGACGAAAGAAGCGAGGCAGCATCTGGCCCCAAGCAGCCCACGGTTCCACATCCTGATCGACTACGGTTGAATCGCCCGCAAGATAGACAGTCGGCTCGTGAATAGGCTCAATTGCAATCGACCGAAAACTGGGATGGTCGCCGTTGAACTCAAGAGTCAGCTTCTTATCCCAGTCCAGGTTGCCCACTTCGCGGGGCTTGAGCTTGACGCGATGAGCCGGGTCGCCGGCGATCTCTGGCACGCGGATATTCACATCAAATGTGCGTGTGACGGAACCTCCGGCCCTGACCGAGACCTTTTCAAGCATCAGCCGCCGCGCCTCCGCCCAGACGGTTGTGGTGGAAGACTGGCCGCCGCCAAGCACCACCTTGACTCGATAGCTTCCTTCAGGCAAAGCAATCGAGAAGAAGAATGCCTTGGCGCTGGAGCAAGACTTTGCCCCAATCTCGGGAGCAGTGTTGAGATCGAACCCCGGCACCGGAGCAGCGTAAACAGAGCCCCCGGTTAGCTCGATGGATCCGCGCTGGACCTGGCCGCAGACGAATCTTTGCGCATGAGCGGCAAGCGTGCATGAGAACAGAACTATGAGAAGAATGTGCTTCAAGACGGCTCCATGAAAACTGCAAGTGCAACTCTGCGCAAGGCGGCCTTGTAACAGCACTTGTGCAGGCCCTCCTTGGATCGATTCACTTTCGAAGGCCATATCAGCGGCGGCTTCCCTGCCCTCTGTCACAAGCTTTCCACAGGCCTCAATGCGTCGGCGTGGGGTTCACAGGCTGAAACTGGCTCGCCAACTCCGGTGTGGACTGCATTTCCGTAGCAGCCGGATTGTCCGCCTTTGCCACCTCAACGCCGAATACATAACTAGACCCGAACATGTTACTCGTGAAGATAACCAGCTTTTTATCCGGAGAAAAGCGCACATTGGGTTCGAGCCGGTAATTGTGGTGAGACATATTGACCAGGTGTTCTGAGTGGAAGACTCCCGGCTGCCAGAAGTCAGGCTCGTTGAGAGTTCCAGGCCCCACTTTGAGCATCTCCGGATGAAACAACTCAATCCATTCGCCGTCCGCCGCCTTGGCCACCTGGCCCGGATCGCCGCCATCCCCAGTAAAGAGAGTTTCGCCCTGAGTCAAGTTGAAGTGAATCGACCACTCATTGCGTTGCAGATGGTAAGCGGTACGCTTGTGCGTCTGAAGATCGTACCCGGCAACAAAGAAATCCTCCCCTTTGGGGAACTGCCAGTCGTACCAGATGGTTTTTCCGTCCAGGCCCCAGAACTCGTGGCCGGCAATCTCCATGGCCATGGTGCGCTTGTGGATCAGTCGCCTGTGCGTGCCATCCGTATGGATCATCCAGATGCGGTCCACCTTGTGCCACGGGCCTTCGTGGCAATACATGAGCAATGTGGGATCGACGGGCGAGAAGAGCATGTGACCGATCCAATCGGTGGAGTGAAGCAGCGGAGTGACTTTGCCGGTCTTGAGGTTGATCGTATAAAGGACAACCGGAATACGGGAAGCCAGTCGGCGCTCCATCATCTCGCCCTTGCCCTCGGGCTGAACAAGATTCCCCGCTTGCGGCGGCGCAGGAGTCTTGCCGGGGACAGTTGACGCGGGGGAAGAGCGGTTTAGCCCATACTCACGAGTTGCGTCTGTTTCCTTTTCGTCATAGGTGCCCACGCCGAGGGTCTCATCGGCATTGATGGTGGCCACGCTGGCGCGCGGAGGCAGCGTTACGAGTTTTGTGACTTCGCCTGTATAAACATCCGCCTTGTAAACCGTACTCAGATGAGTGGCTGCATCCATCTTTGAAAAGAAGACAGAGTTCGTCTTCCTGCCCACAACGATGGTGCGCATGCCGCCGCGGAAAAATGCCGGCGTACCGGGAGCGGCGTCGGCAGTCCGCGGCGGGTTGGGCACCACAAGCCTGGTCTTCAGGCTGGCAAGGTCGAGCGCGTGAATGCCATCCGGGGCGGTATAGACCATTTGCTTGCCGTCGGGGGTAAAGGCGTTCACGTTGAAATAGAAGCCTGAAGAGCCCGGCTCCCCGGAAAGGCGCATGACGCGATGCCCGGTGTCCTTGTCTATCCACGAGGTTGGCGGGGTCTGGGCAAATCCCAGCGGCGACAGCGCTGCGCAAACGGCGATGATCAACAAAACTGGTTGGCGCATGGGATGCGGTCCACTCCTTTGAATGGAGATCGAAGCGGCGACCCCAGCCTGATCGATGCGAACTCAGCCACAAACCGCCGCGCAACGATTTAACCATCTCGCCAGTCACATTGGCAACTTCTCTCCTATTGGAATGGCCGTTAGAGAACGATTTGATCCCTGGCGCAAGTTACACTGGTTTCTGTGAACGCCTCTTCCCAATCCGTCCTGCCCAGCCGCAAAGAGTTTCTGGCGCTCGCCAAAGAGCACACCCTGGTCCCCGTCTGCCGCATCCTGGCGGCGGACCTCGAAACGCCGGTCTCGGCATTTTTGCGCGCGGCGTGGCCAGAGCGCGAATGCTTCCTGCTTGAGTCGGTCGAGAACGGCGAGCAGGTGGGCCGCTACACCTTTATCGGGCTCTCGCCATTCAAGCGGATTGTGGCTCGGGGGCGCGAAATCACCATCACCGAAGGCAAGAAGGTGGTCCAGAGCGAAGGCGACATTTTTGCCGTGCTGCGTCGGGCGCTCAGCGGCCACAAGCCGGCTCGGTTGCCGGGGCTGCCTCCGTTTACCGCCGGTGCAGTAGGCTTCTTGTCATATGACGCAGTTCGGCAGATCGAGCGACTGCCCAATCTGGCCAAGGACGAGCTGGGCGTCCCCGACGCTTGCATGCTCTTCTTCGATGAAGTGCTGGCCTTCGACCACGTCCGCAAAGAGATTTGGCTGGTGGTTACAGCCGACGTGACGCGCGGCAAGCCGGGAAACGCGTACGGCAAGGCCGTCGACCGGCTTGATAAGCTTGAGCGCCATCTCACGCAGCCCTTGCCCAAGCTGCCGGCGCAGCACCACAAGGGCAAGCTCAAAGTGGAGCGCCGCACCGCCAAAAAAGACTATATGGCCGCGGTGGTCCGCACCAAGGAGTACATCGCCGCCGGCGACATCTTCCAGGCCGTCTTGTCGCAGCGGCTTGACGTTGAGCCGGAAGCTGACAGCTTCCAGGTCTATCGGGCGCTGCGCACCGTCAACCCCAGCCCTTATATGTACTTCCTGCGTTTTTCGCCGGAGGGGCCATTGGGTGGTGGCCGGCATGACCAGTCTAAAAGCTCTTCCAGGAAGTCAAAGCAACCCACCGTTGTGGAGCTGGCCGGGTCGTCGCCCGAACTGCTGGTGCGCGTCCACCAGGGCAAGGTCGAGTACCGGCCCATCGCCGGAACCCGCCCCCGTGGCGCTACGGAGAAAGAAGACCAGGCGCTGGCCGACGAAATGCTCAGTGACGCCAAGGAGCGCGCCGAACACGTGATGCTGGTGGACCTGGGCCGCAACGACGTGGGCCGTGTGAGCGAGTTCGGCAGCGTAAAGGTTGACCGCCTGATGTTCGTCGAGCGCTACTCCCACGTGATGCATATCGTGAGCGCTATCGAGGGCAGGCTCAAACCGGAACTGACCGCCGTCGATGCCCTGCGCGCCTGCTTCCCCGCCGGCACGCTCTCGGGCGCCCCCAAGGTGCGGGCCATGGAGATCATCGAAGAGCTGGAGCCGGCGCGGCGCGGAACCTACGGCGGCGCGGTGCTCTACGCGGACTTCTCCGGCAACCTCGACTCCTGCATCGCCATTCGCTCCATGCTGGCCATCGGAGGCAAGGGATACGTGCAGTCAGGCGCCGGCATTGTGGCCGACTCGGTGCCCGAGCTGGAGCACCAGGAGTCGCTCAACAAGGCGCAAGCCGTGATTCGGGCCATCGAGCGGGCGCGAGAGCTGTAAAGCAGGGATCAGGAACAGGAGATGCCGGGTGCCCCTCGATCTTGAGCAAGACCTGAGCTACCCGGCCGTCACGCCGCAGCGGGAGATTGCGCCGCAGTAGGAGAAGATCTCGGATATTGGCTTGGGTCTCTAGTCAAAAAGTGGCGGCTTTCCTGCCCCGTGCCGTCCTCACAGCCAAGGGCTTTGCTTCCGTGACACAATACAACCTTGCCACCGTCCACGCGAGGCGGGTACATTCAAACCGGCTGAAATTGGCTTAAGCGAGGGCATTTTGCGCCGCGCCGTGGCATTCTCTAAGGCTAGCCAAGGAGTGAAACGACAATGAAAAACGTAACCGTCGTCGGAATCTTAATCGTCTTAGGGTTTTTAACCGCCTGCCACACCAAGGATTCAAACACCCAAACCACAACCCAAGTTTCAGCGCGAGCCCCGGTCCCGGTCTCGCCCTCACCAATAGACGCAGTTCGCAACGGCTATCTGGAATCTAACAAGACTACCACGGTCGGGAAAGCCCTCGAAGGCACCTTCCCAAATAGCACATGGAGAACCTTCATCACCCAAAAGGGCTCGACCATCGTTGAATTCGACGGCTTTGAACCATTTAGCCAAGAGTGGCAAGCATTCAACCAAGCCTTGAATGATTTGAATAATACCGATGCAGAACGGGAGCAGAAGGAGGAGCGTTGCTTCAACTGGGAAGCGTGCCGTATCGTTCTCCTGAAAAGGAAAGATGAATGTATCTCAAACCCAGACGCCAAGCCAAGTTGCCTTGACGACTTCTCCAAACAACACGCCAACGACCTACTTCCTGTCGTCGTTCAGTTTTCCATCAACCAGGACGGAAAAACCTTTCAGTATGAGGCGAACAGCATGGGCTGGGGTAGGGAAACGCTTGTCCATGAAATGTACAAGTAGGCTTCTGACCGCTACGACCGTTGCAACCAGCTTAAGGTGCTATTTTTCCCGTTTTCTGAAGCGACCCCTACTCTGGCGTTATAGAAGGCCAGGCGGTACGCGGCAAGAACATACCGCAAAGAAAGTCTCCCGTCCAGGTGCTTCCCTTCCCCGGCGCAAATGCCCCCCGATGAAATACGCCTAGGCCCGCGCATCCTCGCCCCCGCCGTATTACGGCGATGAGTCCCGCCACGAGCAGAACCCGAAGACGAAGAACTTGCAAACTTGCGAACATGACCGAACACCTCAGAAGTTACCTATTCCGTGATTGATGGACCCGGACACTGCTTCCACCCGTGGCCTTTGTCAGTAACAAGATGCAATGCAACACCATTTTCTGGGTAAGCGTCTGGGGATATTTCCTCAAAAATATCTTTCGGCACTCCCGTCTTGTATGGATGGACAAACAACAGAACAATACCCGTGAACTTCTGCCCTGCAGTTTGCAATTTTTCCTGGTAGCGCTGGAGCTTTTTGACATCCATAATATACTTTGGCTCCCTTTCGCACGGTTGCCAAAGCTTGATTTCAATTCCAACGCGGCAAGGCTGACGCCAAATATCTTTTTCGGTGTCTGGCTTCTCGGATAATATTGCTATATCGAATTTCCCTTCGGATACGTGATATTCCGTCGTTACAGGGTGAATGCAAAAGGGGTCAGTAAATCCGAATCGACAATTCTTGCCTTCGCCATCGTATGGATACCGCAGGCCGCTCGTCGCATTCCGAAGCTCTACGAAAAGCAACGCCTGGATGTCGCTTTCCGAGAGAAAATCTAGAGGATGCTCCTGGAACTGTTTCACGGTTTTGCAGATTGCGCTTTTCAACTGATCGATCATTCATGACCTCCATCTGTTACGTTTATGGTCCTAGCCACGCGCCAGGATCGTGACCCTGTGGTCAGAGCGGAGACTCTCATCCTCAAAAGCGCTGACAAGGATCTTCGCTCTATCTCTGGCGATTTCCCTCATTCTATTCTTTACGACTTGGGTGTCCTTTTCCTTGAGAACGGCGGGTGCCCCGGGGCTCGATCTTGAGACCTGGGAAACCACAATCCTGGACCAGTTCAGATCAATGAGCTTGAAAACCTACCGCGTGGTCTGCTCGACCGTGACATGTGAAAAGGTCGCTGAGGCCAGACCGTCTGCGTTATGAGAGCAGAACCCTATGCCTACGTAGACCGGCCCATCCATGACCACCGTCGTGGACGAAAAGGCCGTCAGCTCTCCATCTGCGGAGCCGGTGTAGGCCGTGAACAGATTGCCTTTGCGCTCGATGCGAAGGCGTACAGGCCCATGCTGCGGAGCGACCACGTCCTCGGTCTTCCCACCGGCAACTGACCTGAACTGGATTGTTGCGTGCCCGTCTCCGTGGATCGCAATATCGGCATAAGAGGATGCGGGGTCCAGGCTCTGCCGAAAGATCAAAACAGCCTTTTCCAGAGGCACTGAAACGTTGGCGGGAAACTGCACATCCGCGGTAAGGGTCGCGTCTCCGGAGAGCTTCACCCAGCTCAAATGGAAGGCATCTTCGCTGCCCCACATATCCGCCCCGCCGCCGGTTACGCGATAGCTTCCGCTCGCCGGGTCGAAGACGGTTGAGCCCGGCAGCGTCTTGCCGATATCGGTGGCGCCCGCAAAGATGCCCTGCTTGCTATTGAGAGACTGGGCAGCCCCAAACAGGCATGTGACAGGCAGCATTGCCGCCAACGCAACTCGCACACTGTTCCGCAGATTCATCATAGGTGTGGAATCACTATACAGGGCCTATCCTTGCGTCATCCAGTGCGTTGGCTGCGCCACTCATGGCAATCGCATTTGGGCCGTAGACCCGCCAGTGCGGTCAATTCTGCGCTGGGAGTGCCCCTCCAGAGCAGTTGCGTCGGCGCGCCGATTCGTCTTTTGCATAAAATTGATTCAAATCAGCGCACAATCATTTCATGGGATGCATTCACGCTAGGTTTGTGACCGCTTGAAGTGAACCAATGTGGGTGCCCCATCCATTCCGCGGCTTTAACGCGGAATGGGTGGGAAGGCACAGAACCATACGGTCAAAGGCCTATAGCGAAACCAAGGTTGCTGTATCCCGAAAGCACAACCGCCGAGTTGACGCGACCATCAGGGAGCGGCAACCCTACACAAGACTGAACAGGACACGGTAACCCTGGTTTCGCTCTGGCCAACCCGCGATCCCTAATCTTCCCGCTGCCAAGTCGCTGTTTACCAGAAAATTAATACCCCCTCCCCCCCCCGGGGGGGCAATTCGTTCTTTCTTCGCCATGTCGCCGGTTTCTCAAGCCGCGAAAAGTCTCCGCTCAACTTCCAAATTCGATTGCCCTGCTGCGCCACCATCCCGTTCCACTTCGTTTCCCAAAGGCACGAAGAAGCCGAAGCTCTTACTCCGCGCCGAAGACGCGGCGGAAGAACTTTCCTATTCCACCGAAGAAGCCCTGCTTCTTCTTGGCGGCTGGCTTGGCGGCTGGCAGAGCCGTGGCTGCGGGCGCGGCCTCGGTGGCGGGCTGGGCTGCTTTGTCCGCGCTTTTGTAAACCAGGGGCTCGACATTCTGCGCCGGCGCAGAATTGTTCATTGGCACGCCAGGAGCCGGCTTGGCTAGTGGCGCGAGCCCTTCGCTCTGAGCCAGCGGGAACTCGTTGCCCTGCGGCGCGACGGGCGGCGGACAACCGCAAGGCTCCTTCTCCTGATCGACCACCTCGCGCAGGCTGCCGTGCTGAAACATGACGCGCTGGCCCGCCTGCACGCGATAGACGCCGCCATCGAAGACGCTGGTGACCAGAACATAGGGTGCATTGATGCCCGCGTTATCCACACAAGTGTCGCCGTGCTGGCCCAGGCGAACTTTCACCTCGGCCGCGCCGGGACCGCCGATGAGGATGCGGAAATCCGGTGTAAGCAGAATGTCGGAGTTGCGGCCGGTGGCAAAGCTGGCCTCGACCGCGCCGTGATCCATCGCCATCATGAGGCCGGGGACCTCGCCGGCGGGGACGCTTGAATCGGCGGCCAGCTTGACGGTGGTGGAGGCGCAGACGCGCAGCACGCCGCGATGAGGGAGGATGACCTCGGTGGTCTCGGTTCCCGAAGTAATAGCGCCGCTGGCGGCGATGATTGCCTTGCCCTGAGAGACTTCAAGCGCGCCGGTGACCGTGGCGGCGCGGTCGGAGTTCTTGCTGTCGAGCGGGACGATGGCAATGGGGCCGGCCACCGACGCGGGCGCCTGGGCACCCGCAACCAACGAAACCGCAAGCGCTGTCACAACCGCGAGAACTCCAGCCAAGCAAGAACTCTGCATCGTCGTTACATTCCGAGGAAGTTGCGAATCATCTGATGGCCGCCTTCGGTCAAGACGCTTTCGGGATGAAACTGCACGCCCTCAATAGGCAGGGTGTGATGGCGCAGGCCCATGATGATCGAGCCATCGCCATTCGCCGAGGCCGTGCGGGCGGTGACCATGAGTTCGGCAGGAAGCGACTCCTCGGCAACAATCAGCGAGTGGTAGCGGGTGCAGGTCAGCGGCGTTGGCAATCCGGCAAAGACGCCCTTGCCGTCGTGCTCCACCGGGCTGGTCTTGCCGTGCATCAGTTGCTGTGCGCGCACCACCTGGCCGCCAAAGGCTTCGCCGATGGCCTGGTGGCCAAGGCAAACGCCAAGAATGGGCGCTTTGCCGGCCATGTGGCGGATGAGCGGAACCAGGATGCCGGCCTCGCTCGGAGTGCAGGGGCCGGGCGACAGCAGAATGCGCTCCGGGTGCAGCGCCTCTACCTGCTCCACCGTCAGCTCATCGTTGCGATACACCTCGACCTCGGCCCCCAGCTCTCCCAGGTATTGGACCAGGTTGTAAGTGAACGAGTCGTAGTTGTCGAGAACAAAGACCATGGTGAAGTCCAGTGTACCGCGCCGCCTGCGGTGGGGTAGCCGCTCGCTCTCCGCTCGCGTTGGTTTCGTACCATCTCATCGCGTATGTGGTTGCCCGTGAGAATCGCTCTGCCAGTTGCACAGATACACATCATCTGTAAGACTCACTATCGATGGTTCTTCATTTTCTGATTCAAGGCCGAGTGCAGGGGGTGGGCTTCCGGTGGTTCGTTCACCGCGAAGCCAGCCAACTTGACCTGCGCGGCTGGGTGCGCAACACCGAAGAGGGCGAAGTGGAAGTCGTGGCGTCGGGCACACCGGACGACCTGGCCGCACTGCGGGCCAGTCTGCGCAGCGGCCCGCGCGGAAGCCGTGTTGACCGCCTTGTCGAGCACTATCTGGACGAGAGCGAGGCCGAGGGCTTGGGTTCATTCAGGATCGATGGCGCCTGGTAGAAGCTGGAAGCTGAACGGCGACTTTCTCTGGACTTGACGGCTTGTCAAGTTCCCTGCCCTTGCTTGCAAGCCCCGTACAATAGGGGAGAAGGCCGGAACACACACAAACAGCATGGCGGACGCAGTACAAAACAATCTGGACAAGCCTGACAAATCCGACAAGCCCGATGCCAAAAAGCGGGATGAAGATCCGGTCGGCAAAGTCTACGACTCCCGGCTGGTTCGCCGCCTTGGCCAGTACGTGCGCCCTTACTGGATTCAGGCCACCAGTTCCGCGTTATCCATCAGCCTTAAATCCCTCTGCGACGCCTCCGGACCTTACCTGGTCAAAGTCGCCATAGACCGTTATCTCACGGGCGCGCCCAGCGCCGCCACCAACTGGCTTACACGCCGCCTGCCGGCCGACCCCTATCAGGGAATCACCCACTTGGCCGCGATATACATGGGTGCGCTTTGCTGCTCTTATCTCTTTCAATTCATTCAGACTTACCTGATGCAGTGGACCGGCCAGAAGATCATGTTCGACCTGCGCCGCGACATCTTCCGCCACATGCAGCGCATGCATATCGGCTTCTTTGACTCGCACGCGGTGGGCCGCCTGGTCACGCGGTTGACTTCCGACGTAGACGCCATCAACGACATGTTCACAGCCGGCGTGCTCGCCATCGTGGACGACTTTTTCAACCTCACCATCATGGCCGTCGTGATGATCTCAATCAACTGGTGGCTGGCGCTTACCGCCTTCGCCGTGCTTCCGCTGATTCTGCTTGTCACGCGGCTCTTCCAGGCGAGCGTCCGCGAGAGCTACCGCCGCGTGCGCGCCGCCATTGCCCGCATCAACAGCTTCACCCAGGAGCATGTCTCCGGCATGAGCGTGGTGCAGCTCTTCAATCGCGAGGACCGCGCCTACAAGGACTTTGAAGACGTCAACCGCCTGCACATGATCGCGTTCAAAGACACCATCTTCGCCTATGCGCTCTACTACCCGGCTGTCGAAGTTCTTTCTGCGGTGGCCATTGCTCTGGTGATCTGGCGCGGCGGGTTCGGAGTGCTCTCGGGCGGAGTCACCATTGGCGTGCTCGCCATGTTCATTCAGTACTCGCAGCGCTTCTGGCGGCCCATCCAGGACTTGAGCGACAAGTTCAACATCCTGCAAGCGGCCATGGCGGCCTGCGAACGCATCTTCAAGCTGCTCGACACAGCCCCGGAGATTGTCAGCCCGGCCAAGCCGATCCAGGGCGACGGGTCAAACAGGATCGAGTTCAGGCATGTCTGGTTTACCTATCAAAAGCTGACCGAAGCGCAACAAGCGGCTGTCACAGCAGCCAGCCAATCCGATTCACCCGCCTCGGCACTCTTCGCGCTCGAAGGCATCGAGTGGATTCTCAAGGATGTTTCCTTCGCCGTCGAGCCGGGGCAGACGGTCGCGATTGTCGGGCACACGGGCGCCGGCAAGACCACCCTCACCAGCCTGATGATGCGCTTCTACGATGTAACCGCCGGCCGGATTCTGCTGGATGGCGTGGACCTGCGCCGGCAGGACCTGACCGAGCTGCGGCAGCACTTCGCGGTCGTCTTGCAGGACCCCTTCCTATTCACGGGCACTCTGGCAGAGAACATTCGCCTTGGCAACGAGGGAATCACCGAAGCCGTGCTGCGCCAGGCGGCTCGCGACGTGAATGTGCTGGACTTTATCGAGAGTCTGCCGAAGGGTTTCGACGAGCCGGTGCAGGAACGCGGAAACTCCCTCTCGACAGGCCAGAAGCAACTTGTCAACTTTGCCCGCGCATTGGCCTACAATCCACGCATTCTCATTCTGGATGAGGCAACATCGAGCGTGGATACCGACACCGAACTGCGCATCCGCGGCGCGCTGGAGAGGATGGTCGAAGGGCGCACCAGCGTCTTGATCGCTCACCGGCTCTCGACAGTGCAACGCGCCGAGACAATCCTGGTGATGCACAAGGGCCAGTTGCGCGAGATGGGATCGCACCAGCAACTTCTGGCCAATCGCAGCCTCTACTGGAAGCTCTACCAGCTCCAGTACAAGGATCAGGAAATGGTCCCCATCGCGTTGGGCGTACCTGCTCTTGGCAAACTCTCCGCAGCGTCCTCGCTGTAGACGGCTCTTGGCCAGGCGAACCGCTACGCTTGACGACTTTGCTTGTGCGGCACAATCACGGCTTCTGCCCTGCCTCGGGGCCGTGCCCTTGCTGGGCCTGGAGTTGGTAGCGTGCAATATTCCCGCGCAGTTCTGTAGCCAAAGCATCGTTCTGCTGCCGAACGGCCAGATCCAGTGCTTGCTGCGCAGTCGCCACAGCCTTCGGGTACTGGCCCGTCTCCGAGTACATGGCGGCCAGCATCTGGAGGATTGCAGGCTCCTGTCCGCCGGAGATACTGGCCGCCGTTTCAAACTGAGGCAAGGCATCGGCAAAGCGGCTGCTTGCTGCCAGTGCACGCCCCAGGTTGTAGCGGCATTCCGCCGACTTCGGAGCCAGGTCAACGGCCTTCTGTAGTTCGACGATGGCTTCGTCCAACTTTCCCATGCGCGCCAGGATCACGCCGTAGATGTTATGGCCGTCGGAAGACTTGGGTGCGAGCTCGATTCCCTTGGTCAGCTCTTCGATGGCTTCCGGGCGATGATCGCCCTTCACTTCAATAATATGGCCCAGGTTGATGTGTGCCGAGCCGTTGTCGGGGTTCAGTTCGACAGCCTTTTGAATCTCGACCAACGCCTCGTCCAGTTTGCCGACCTCGGCAAGCGCACTGCCCAAGTTGTTGTGAGCCTGAGAACTGGAGTCATTCAGCGCAAGAGACTTCTTGTATTCTTCGATCGCTTCGCTGGTCTTACCGGTTGCGGCCAGCGCGATCCCCAGTTCGTTGTGTACGCGAGAATCCTCTGGATCCTTCTCGATCGCCTGTTTCCAGGCCGGGACCGCCTCGGCATACTGATGTTTTTCGGCAAACCGCGAGGCAGCGTCAAAGGACTTGTAGAAGTCCAGCGCAGGCGTGTCGATGTGGTCAAGACCATCAGGGCCAAGGTTGATGAACTCGGGAATGTTGACAGCGCGGTTGGATGCTGTGGCGTTTTCCACCACGATCGCCGGACTCGCGTTTCCCTTCTCGTCAATATGAGTCAGATACAGGTGGGTGTAGAGGAATGGGCTCTTCGACGAGAATGCCAGCCAATGCCCATTCGGTGAGAATGTGTGCCAGGAGTTCATAACCGGCAGATTCGAGTCGAGGGGACGCGCTTCGCCTCCCTCAAACGGAACGATGAACAACTTGCTGTCTGGACGCATAAGCAGCCCATTCTTGCACTCGACAAAGACGATCCACTTTCCGTCAGGCGAGACCTTGGGGAAGCTGTTGCTCATGCCGTTTTCCGAGGCGCCAACGACTCTTTCCGGCGTTCCGCCCTTGCCATCGTTAAACGGAATCCGGTAGAGATCGTACTGAATCTGCGTCTCGTTGGGATCGTTGGCATACGTGGACTTCGGCTGCCCCGGCGGGTACGGATCTCTGGCGACTGCGCGGGAGAAAACGAGGTACTTGCCGTCCGGGCTCCAGAAAGCGGCGGCCTGGACCAAGTTGGGATCGTCGGCGCCCGGCAGCGTCGTCAGCTTGCCAGTCTCTTTGCTGTACCAGCCCAGCACCCCCCGTGTCGGATAGAAAACCTGGCCGAAGCCGTAGTTGTTGAAATAGAAGCCGTTGTATATGCGGTCAGCGACATGAGCCTTGCGTGAATGCGGAGCATCGATGGAAGTGATGACATACTTGCCATCGGGCGAAACCTGGCTCATAAAACCGAATCGCTTCTGCGCCCTTTCATCGGAAAAGGAGCTCCAGCTAAGGACATAGTCGTTGCTGATGGTGCTGACCTTCTTGATGGGGATGAGGGCGTAAAGTCCCTTGTCGTTCTGCGGCCCATCGACATCGATTCCCAGCGTCTTGCCATCGCCAGAGATCGAATGGCAGTTGGCGCAGGTGGGCAGGCCAGTCATTACCGTCTTGCTCTGAGTTTCGGAGACAAAGCGCAGCCGCCATTTGATCTTGGGGAGCGCGGAGTCTGGCAGGGGTTTGATCACCCCGCGCTGCTCCGTCTCAGGAGCCGGCGCAAGCAAGGGAACATCACGATAAAAAATTGGTGCTGCGACAGAATCGATTGAAGTTTGAATGGTCGCCTGAGCGTGGGAGAGCGGCTCGCGGTCCTTCTGGCTGGCAAAGCCGCTGATGGTCACTGTCGCCGGCTGCCCAACGGAGTGCTTCTTGATCTCCTCCCAGGTTTTTGCGTCGGGCCGCCAGGTATGCGTTGCGGCCTGCTCCGGCGAAAGCGTCGGCGGAATATATCCCTCCAGGCTGGTATCGAGTTCGCCAAGTTGCATCTTCTCGCCGTTCGACCACACCTTGATGGAACGCGCATGTTCCCCGAAGACGACTTCGATACGCCAGACGGTGGCGGCGGGATTGCCGTCGCGCCACGCAAACTGGGGAGGAATGATGTCAGGCGGATAGATGGTGCGATTAACCGGTACATCGATGATCAGCGCCGAATTGGAAGGCGGGGCTGCCGTATCCATGGGAACCGGCCTGAGGTAAGCCGGAATAGCCGCGGAACTGACAGCGGTCCCCGGCGGCATTTCATCACCGGTTCTGGCGATGACCTTTCCGGTCATTCCGACTGCAATTCCAAGCACGATGGCCGCGGCCATCAAGAATTTCCGCCCCACGAATTCCCCCAGTGGCCGCACCGGACTCAAGGCCCGGAGCCATTCCCAGAACTTGCCGCGAAGAGGAGGTCCGGAGATGTCCGCGTGCGCAGATCCCGTGCATTCATAGTAGCAAAGCCGACGAACAATGTCCGGCAAAGCTCGGCTGTGCAAACGCATGATTGCTTGTAAGGTCCAACTGCACCCCGGCTCGATCCATCGCGCCGCGCCTATTCTCTGAAGCTCCTTCGTTGTTGGACTTTATTAAGATCTAACGGGTTGGGCAAACGCGCGCTGTCAGGGGTACAATGGGGCACGGTGGGCAATGCTGTTCGCGATCTGCTCCTGGTTGGTTGCTCCGAAGGCTCTTGCAAGCATGGACGATCCAGAGAGTGGCTGCTCACATTTCGCAATGGAAATCGGGATTCACATGATTGCATCGAAAAGGCGTACGGCGGGAACAAAGCCGAATGAGAACGCTGTCGGCAGGTGGTCAGCGTGTCTGCTTCTAGTCTTTCTTGCTTCGCTGGCTCATGGTCAATCGGCCCCTGCGGCCGCACCCGCTCCCGCGCCAACCGATCAAGTGCCGAACTTCAGCACCAATGTCGATGAGGTTTCCCTCGATCTTGTGGTTCACGACAAGCGGCACAAGCCCGTTCTCGATCTCAAGGCCGAAGACATCGCAATCACCGATGAGGGTGTCCCGGTCAAGCTGAATGCGTTTCGCCTTGTGAGCGGGGATGCGGGCGACGGCCACATGGTCACGCTGGTCTTCGACCACTTGGAAGGCACCATCGCCAAGAGCGCCAGGCTGATGGCGGATAAGGTTCTCAAAGCCCTGCCCACTGCGGGCTACTCCTTTGCCGTGATGGATCTCGGTGGCCGCCTGCGCTTGCTTCAGGGCTTCACGGGTGATCGGGCGGAGGTCGAGCAGGCCGTCACGGTCGCTACCGACAGCAATGTCACCCGGCTTACTTCAACCCTCAGCCAGGGCATCAACGTGGCTTCGGACAAGGCAGATCCAGCCAGAGCCAAAGCTGCCGAGCAGGAGGAAAAGAACCTGATTGCGATCGCTCGGACGGGCGTGAACTCAGCGGGGCGGCACGTGGACGTGAAGGAGCGCGCCAGGGCTCAAACCGTTCTGAAAGCTCTCGAAGACGCACAACTGATTGTGCAGGACCAGCACGCGAACCGATCGCTGGCCGGCATTTTGGCGCTGGTGCGATCGCAGCAGCAGCTCGCCGACAGAAAAGCCGTGGTTTACTTCACTCGCAATACACTGTTGGATTCTGGATCCAAGGAGATGTTGAAGACGATTGCCGGCGCGGCCACCAAGGCCGGAGTCACTATTTATACCGTCGATTTGGACGCGATGAACATTGCTGGACAGCGTTCGGTGGATAATGCTTTGCTCAACGGGCAAAAGCCCTACGACCCAGCCGCCAAGATTGCGCTCTCGCCCTATACCACGGTGGTACTGCCGCAGCAGCAGTCTGGCTATACAGCCGGCGGGGTTCCATCCGCGCAAGGGAATGTATGGGGACCGGCTCAAACAATGGCCATGGCCACCGACTTTATGCGGGGCAACAACGAGGACCCGAACAGGTATCTCGAAATCAAAAACCCCATGTCGGATCTGTCAAAAGATACCGGAGGCTTGTATATCGACGCTCAAGTCAGCGTCAAGGGCCCGCTCCAGCAACTCGTCCAGGACATGACGACCTATTACCAGGCCACATATATCCCGCCCGCTCAGGATTACGACGGGAAGTTTAGAGCCATCGGCGTCAAGCCATTGAGAGCTGGGCTCAACATACAGGCCAAGACGGGCTATTTCGCCTTGCCGCCGGGATCGGCGGGCGGAATTCGACCCTTTGAAATGCCCCTGCTGAAAAGCCTGGATCAATCGCAACTGCCCTCGGACTTCAAATTCAACGCATCGATTCTGCGCTTTGGGAACCTGCCGGACGGCAACACGAATGCACTTGCGGTGGAGGTGCCGTTCGCAGGGTTGGAAGTCAAGGAGGACACCCACACCAATCTGTACTCGGCCCGTGTCGCCATCGTGGCGCGGATCAAAGACAGCGCCGGCACGGTCATCGAGCACTTCGGTGAAGACATTGCGCGGCGCGGCGCGCTTGAATCGCTCGATAGAGACAAGTCCATGGCGGTCTCGATGGAGCGGCATTTCATGGAGATTCCGGGGAAATACGTGCTTGAGGTTGCCGCCAAGGATCAGAACAGCGAAAAAATGAGCGCGCAGCGCATCCCGTTTGAAATTGCCTCCGTAGCAAGCGGCCCCGCGATGAGCGACTTGGTACTGGTGCGGAAGATGGATACATTCAACGAAGATGCCGACCCGCTGGAGCCTTTGCGCTATGAAAGCGGCAAGGTGACGCCCAATCTTTCCGGCGCGGTGTCGCATGAAGCCAAGTCCGTTTCCCTGTTCCTGATCCTGCATCCGGACCCTAAAGCCACCGATCCTCCGACGCTGGAAATGCAGGTGATCCGGAACGGCAAGGCTGGTCAACGCATGCCGCTTCCGCTGCGTATGGGCGCCAAAGACGCTGCAATTCCCTATCTGGCAAACTTTCCAAAATCCCTTGCGCCCGGCGATTACAAAGTGAAGGCAACCGTCAATCAGGGCGGAGATACGGCCTTCCAGGAGATATCGTTCACGGTTGACGGCGTCCAGCCTGTCGAAGGCGACGTTGCGGGAACGACAGGCCATGGCGGCAGTGGCGCACCTGCGGACGGAAATGCGCCAACTGTCGAGATTACGCCGGATGTGCCTGGCCAACTGGCAATTACCAGCTCCACCAATCCGCTTCCTCCCCCAACGCCAGAGGAATCGCAGACATTGATTGCGGATGCCAGGGAGCGCGCGGTTGGATACAAGAATGGATTGCCGAACTTCATGTGTGTCGAAGTGATCAACCGGTCGCTCGATCCCTCGGGAAATGGGAGATGGAAGCACAGGGATACGATTACCGAGCTCATGAAGTATCGCGACAAAGGCGAATCGCGTTCTGTGCTGGAAGTGGACGGAAAGCCGGCCGCCAGCGCCGATCCAGAAGCGATCAAAGGCCCTCAGTCTACCGGGGAATTCGGCGGCGTTCTCGACAGTGTCTTCGAGCCCTCGGCGAAGGCGGAGTTCAAGTGGGAGGAGACCGATGCGCTAGGAGGCGGAGCGGTACAGGTCTTCGACTATAAGGTTGCAAAAGTGAACTCCAACTTCAGCGTGGAATGGAACGGCCTGCAACCGACCGTGGGCTTTCATGGCAAAGCGTATATCGACACCGCAACCCGAAGCGTTCGCCGCATCACCTTGGTGGCGGACGATTTGCCTAAGGACTTTGGCGTCCACGCCTCTGCCGTTTCGGTTGATTACGATTATGTGTCGATCAATGCTCATGACTACCTGATGCCGATCAGCGCGGAAGTCAGTCTGCTGGAGGGTCGCCGCGAGGCAGTCCTGAACACAATTGAGTTTCGCGATTACAGACGCTTCGGTTCGAACGTGAAGGTGCTTAACTTCAGGCCCATGGAAAAGCCGTAGCGAGTCCTCTGTTGAGCTCGGCAGGGGCTCGATTCACTGGCATGATGCGGCGGTCCAGCCTGTTCCCGGAGCATCGCGGGGATCACCGCAAATGTTCTATCCTAGTGGTTATGCGGTCCGTTTGCTTTCTGTTCCTTGCACTTAGCCTTCAGGCAGCCGTGGGGCAAGCCCCGTCTGCCAATGTGGATCAACTTCTGAGCAGCGGGATTGCCGCGCAGCAGCACGGTGACTTGAAGACTGCGATCGACGAATACCGGAAGGTTCTCGCCATCCAGCCGGGACTTGCGGAGGCGCGCGCGAACCTTGGCGCGGCGCTTGCCGCCGATGGACAGTTCGACGCGGCCATCGAGGAAGACACGCGCGCCTTGGCGGCGGCGCCGGGCAAGACGGCTCTGCGCATGAACCTGGCGCTGGCCTATTACAAAAAGGGCGATATGGCTCACGCTCGAACGGAGTTCGAGGCGGTCCATGCGGCCCGGCCCCTTGACCTTTCCGCCGCCGTGCTGCTGGGTTATACCTACATCAAGCTGGGAAGAGAAAGTGAAGCCGCCGTTTTGCTGGCCCCGCTTGAGCCGGGCCACGAAAGCAACATGGATCTGGAGTTCGTGCTTGCTTCTGCCCTGATTCAATCTGGAAAACATGCCGAGGGGATTCCGCGCATGGAGAAAGTAGCGCGCGCGACACGCTCCGTCGACGCCTATGCGATCGCCGGCACTGCGCGTCTGCATAGAAATGAGTTCCGGGAGGCGCGAGCCGATCTGGATGCTGCCCTCGACCTGAACCCATCCTTTCCTGGACTCTACACATTGGCCGGTCAGGCGCGCGATGCGATGGGAGACACCGACGCCTCAGTTTCCGCTTTTCAAGCGGCTTTGCGCGCCAACCCGCGAGACCCGACTGCCAATCTCTACCTGGGATCCACTCGGCTCAAGCAAAGGGATTTGGAGAGCGCCAGGCCGCTATTGGAGCTCGCTCTGGAGCTGCAACCAAGATTGCCTTTGGCGCGGATTGAAGTGGCAAAACTTAACGGGATGACGGGCAGGTATGCCGAGGCAGCTGCGACTTTGGAGGATCTGGAGAAGACCGACCCCAATTGGCTTGATCCGCATGTTGAATTGGCCTTGATCTATTACAAGCTCCATAGGCCAGAAGATGGCCAGCGGGAGCGGGACATTGTTCAGCAACTGGAAGCCCAGCAGCAGAAGGCCGGACTGCACAAGGTTCAGTAGGAGATCGCACTTTGGCGCGCAGCCCTATTTTGCGACGGAGGGCGCGGCAGCCGGCTCAGTTACCTTGACAATCCGATCTCCTTCAACGTTCTCCAGCGTCTGCACAATTCCGCTTGGCCACATGATCTCAACCCTTGTAGCGCTGGCCTCAGCGCCAAGGCCGAAGTGTACGGGACCAAGGCTAGACGATGCGTAACAAACGCTCGACGTCTGGTGGTTGTACTGTACGCCGGCCTTGGTCACCACCTTGATGCGCGCTCCGATGCCGTCGCGATTGGAATTCACGCCACGCAATGCGAAACCCAGCCAGTGATTGTGGTTGGGGCTGCGGTTCATCCACAACTCGGCATCCAAGCCCAAACCCGAAACCACGGCGTCGATGCGGCCGTCTCCATCGAAATCGCCGAATGCACAGCCACGGTGACGCCCAAGTGGGCCGGCCGTCAGGCCTGCTTCGGCTGTGAGCGACTGCCACTTCCCACTGGCGCCAAGATTGCGGAAGACCGTGTTCGGCTCATCGACCGTAAAGCCGGGAGGCACGTGCCAAACCACATGACCCCGCGTCGTAAATAGATCCTTCCAGCCATCGTTATCGAAGTCGTAGAAAGCCGCGCCGAAGCCTGACATCTGCAAGCTCTGTTTGCGCATTCCGCTGGGAGTGGTGACTTCCACAAAATCTCCCTTGCCGGTATTCAGGTACAAAGGGAACGTTTGCCCCTTGAGCGCCACATATCCAATGTCGGGATAGCCGTCGTTGTTGATGTCGCGAAAGTCCAAGCCCATGCCGGAGATAAAAGCACTATCTTCGGGCAGCGCAACATTCGTCTCGAAAGCCACTTCCTGAAACTTGGTTCCCAGGTTATGAAAGAGGAAGTTATATTCCGAGTCATTCGTTACAAAGAGGTCCGGCTTGCCGTCCAGATCATAGTCTGCCATTCCCACGCCCATGCCCTTGCCCACGTGGTCGCGAATGCCCCATTCTTTCGATACATCCTTGAACGTCCCATCACCCTGATTGATGAAGAGCTGGTTTGGCTGCCCCTTATAAAACCTCGGATGGCAATAATCGGCAACTCCACCCGCTTCGCCGCACATCGGTTTGTCCGAGTAACTCCATTGCAGGTAATTGACCACAAACAGGTCCAGCAGGCCGTCGTTATTCACGTCTACCCAGACCGCGGTCTCCGACCACAGCGGACCGTATTCCGGGTCGTTCGACTTATCCAAGCCGGCTTTCTTTGTTACATCGGTGAAGGTTCCGTCGCCGTTGTTGTGGTAAAGCGTGTTGCCGTGAACGCCGGCGACAAACAGATCCGGGAATCCGTCGTTGTCGTAGTCGCCAACCGCAACACCAATATCGAAGCCGCTTCCTTGAAGCCCAGCCTGCGCCGTAACGTCGGTAAAGACTCCGTTGCCGTCGTTGCGCAGCAGCTTGTTGAAGTACTTTGGAGAGGATTTCTTCAGGGTCGCAATGTCGGCGCCGTTGGTGAAGAAGATATCGGGCCGGCCATCGCCGTTGTAATCGAACACTGCAATTCCACCAGCCATCGACTCAGGTGCGTTCCGGGCCGGTGTTTCGCTGTTTTCCAGATGAAAGGGGAGACGCTTGAGCTCGAACCGGATCGGCGAAGCTGGCGGCTGCTGACCAGGCAAGACAGCGCTTGCCGCCAATGCCGCCAGGGCCAGCGCCTTAAGAAAGTTGAAGTAGGTTGGCAGCGTGCGCATAGCATAAAAAAAGAGGGGTGGCGGTAGGCCACCCCTCTTGAATTGTACTATCCCGAAGCAAATCAGAAGTAGTACTTTGCAGCGAACTGAATCCACCTGTATCCGTTCTTGTTCTGAGGAATACCGGAGGTGCTTGAGTTGGAGTTCATGGTCAGGGCTGCGTTCGTGCTTAGACCGTTGAAAAGCAACGAGTTATCCGAAGTTCCGGCAATACCGAATGCCGCGTTGGGGTGATTGAGCCAGTTGGTTGCAGAGACACGAACCTCAACCCGCTGAGCGTCCGTAACCCTGAAGGCCTTGAAGATCGCCAGATCGCTGCCAAAGTAGTGCGGCGTCCGGATGTAGGGCCAAATGGTCTGGCCGGCCTGGCCATTCGTGGTAGCTGTTGGCGGAAGCGGCGCGGCAAAGCAATTGGGGTTGAAGTACTGGCCCTTGATCAGGCCCTTTCTCGGATCGCAGATGAGCACTGGCTGCAGACCGTTCTCGTACTGGCTGCTGCCAAACCACGAGTTGGTGCCAATGCTATACGTTGTGTTGCCAGCAACCACCGGCAGCTCGCTGTTGTTGTCCACCGCCATGGCCGTCGTCGGAATGGGCAAGGTGATGATCGAATTGACCGTGACACCATTGACCTGATACTGGCGATAGTTCATGTTCATGTTTGG
>Ga0302195_10001073_pt1 | contig 21568 bp, 12 predicted proteins | sample II_Bog_N1_2_FD_198778 | JGI IMG/M metagenome (GOLD analysis project Ga0302195, IMG submission 198778) | Peat permafrost microbial communities from Stordalen Mire near Abisko, Sweden - II_Bog_N1_2 | ecosystem: Environmental > Terrestrial > Soil > Wetlands > Peat | place: Sweden: Abisko...
TATAGTTACAACGATTTGTATTTCCTGCTGGGCCGCACTTATCCCTCCGCAATCGACGATACGTTTACCTACGATCTTTCCGGCCGGGTGCTGACGGCGCTGCGCGGCTCGTGGCTGGTGACGTTCACTTACGACGGCGCGAACCGCGTCACGCAGGCCGTCGAGAACGGCAAAGCCATCGGCTATGTCTATAACATTCCCGGGCGCTCGCGGGCGCTCACGTATCCGGGCGGTCGCGCAATCACGGAATATACGGACGCGAGGGGGCGGATGGATCATATCTACAACTCGTCGACGCCGCCGTCTATCGTGCAGTACAGCTACGATCCAGGCAACCGTGTCGTGCATCAAACCTACGGTAACGGGACTACAGCGGCTTACTCGTATGACGCCGATAGCCGCATTGTTACTCTTCAGCATTCTACCAGCGTTCCGGCGCCGATTGCGGGTTTTGCGTATGCGTACGACAACGAAGGCAACAAACTGTTGGAATCCAAAGCTCAGGACACGACCCATTCCGAGGCTTACCAGTACGATACAACTTACCGGCTCCTTACTTATCAGGTTGGCACGTTATCCGGTTCTACAGTGCCGTCTCCGGACACCCAGACCAACTACAGTCTGGATGCGGTGGGTAACTGGACCGGCACCACCAATCCGGTTACTTCGGTGAGCCACACGATGGTCCACAATTCCATAAACGAATTGACTGCGATCGATGCCACCACGCTGACGTACGACGCCGATGGCAACCTATTGGCCGATGGCGCCTACACGTACAGTTACGACGAAGAGAACCGCCTGGTCAGCATCACCCGCGATTCCGATTCCGCGGTAGTGGGCCAGTATCTGTACGATGCGCCGGGACGCCGCGTGCAGAAAATTGCCGATCCGGCCGGCGTGTCTTCAACGACAGTTTATTACTACGACGATAAGCGGACGATCGAAGAACAAACTGGCGGCGCGACGCAGGCGACTTATGTCTACGGCAATTATGTGGACGAGATTCTGACGATGGACCGCGGGGGGCAAACATACTACTACCATCGGAACGCGCTCTGGTCGGTGGAGGCGGTAACGGACGGCAGCGCGTCTGCCGTGGAGCGCTACGCGTACGACGCTTATGGGTCGGTAGCGGTATCGGACGGTTCTTTCACTCCGGTTGCGCCGAATGCCTGGGCGACCCCGCACAGCGCCATTGGCAATCCATGGAGTTTCACGGGGCGGCAACTCGACGAAGAAGCGGGATTGTATTTTTACCGGGCTCGCTACTATGACGCGGCCGAGGGGCGCTTCCTGCAGGTGGATCCCAAATGGAACTTCTTCGACCGCCAGGGAGATTTCCGCGCACGGAGCGATCCTCGCGCGCGCAGCCGGGCGAATCTTACGGCGAAGAGCACGGACCTCGCTATACCGGCAGCGGATGACGACCAGTATGAGTATGCCCGGGACAATCCGTTGCGATACACCGATCCGAGCGGTGAATCGTATTGCGTTTGTACCAAGCCAATGCCCGCGCTCCCGGCGTGCACGGCGGTCACGCCTCCGGGCACGGTGAAGAATTTTAGCTGTGCGGGAACCTGCCAGGGATTATTCGGGACCGGATGCCCGTGCACGAAATTGTGCACCACGACATGCAAGGTCAAGACCACGACCGTGAACGCGGGGGTCATCTCGTTCTCCACCACTTCATACGCCTGGGAAGGCGGCTGGGACGTACCGTTTAACCCCACCTGGCACTGCGAGGACGACTGCGGCGCGATACTTTATTGACGGCGCGCGAAAGTATTTACGGTTTGGAAAGGAGCCGAGGTGGAAGACTCCGCCCGGCTGGACCGTGACCGGTTGTGCGGACCTGTCGGCAGCTCCCGAAGGTTGTTGCGCCAGGGGCTACAGGAAGGTCTTGAACTCCATGACGTCTCCGTCCTGCACCACATATTCTTTACCTTCCGTGCGCAGTTTACCCAACTCCCGCGCGCGCGCGATGCTCCCGCAGGCTACCAGATCGTCATAAGCCACCGTCTCGGCGGAGATAAAGCTCTTCTCGAAATCCGAGTGAATGACGCCCGCGGCCACCGGAGCCTTATCGCCGGCCCGTATGGTCCACGCGCGCGTTTCCTTCTCCCCGGTGGTCAGATACGTGCGCAACCCCAGCAGATAATAGGCCTCTTTGATCAAAGTGCCGCTGCCCGATTGCGTGACTCCCAGCCCCTCCAGATACTCGGCGCGCTCATCGGGAGGCAGGGTGCAAAGTTCCGATTCAATTTCGGCGGAAACCACCACGGCGCGCGTGCCGTGATGATGCGCCGCATAATCGCGGACCTTCGCCACCCACGGATTGGCATCCGGATTCCCCAGTTCTTCCTCCGCCACGTTACAGGCGAACAGCGTCGGCTTCGCGGTCAGCAGGAAGAGGCCCTTCATGACAGCCAGTTCCTCGGGCGAAACGTCCATGCCGAACGCGAACTTCCCTTCGTTGAGATGGGGCTCCAGCCGGTCGATCAGATCCAGTTCGGCCTGCGCTTTTTTGTCGCCGCCCTTGGCCAGTTTCTGCTGTTTCGAGCGCCGCTTCTGGATGCTGTCGAGATCGGCCAGAATCAGTTCGGTGTTGATGATTTCGATGTCGCGGATGGGGTCGACCGTATCCATGACATGTTCGATGTCGGCGTTCTCGAAGCATCGCACCACCTGAATAATGGCGTCCACTTCGCGGATGTGGCCCAGGAACTGGTTGCCGAGGCCTTCACCGGTGCTGGCACCTTTGACGAGGCCCGCAATATCCACAAATTCGAATATCGCCGGCACCAGTTTCTGCGAGCCGCTGATGCCGGAGAGCACGGCGAGGCGATCGTCCGGCACGGTGACGATGCCCTGATTCGGTTCAATGGTGCAGAACCGGTAATTGGCCGCCATGGCCTTGCGGGTCTGAGTAACGGCATTAAAGAGCGTGCTCTTGCCGACGTTGGGAAGTCCTACAATTCCTGCACTAAGCATGTAAATCTCAGTGTAGCGGGACGGACCGCTTTAGATGCCTATCGCAAGCGCGGCACCGAGGTGGCCGTATCGCCAAAGGCAATTCGAGGACCCGACCCGGGCGTCGCCGCCAGAAAAGTAACCTCCTGCCCCGGCGTCGCCGCCAGCGCCCGCAGCGACGCGTCGGAAAGTTTCACCGCGCCGCGCTCCGCCACGAAATCCCCGGCGACCGGATCGAAGAGGTAGCCCGTTACGCCGCGGCCCTGTACCACCCACGCCACCAGATCGCATTCCTTCACCGCGCCGCCCAGCGCTTTCGAAACAAACGGAGCCGCCGCCCTCTGCTCCAGCAGGGTTACGCGCGGCCCGGCCGCCTTCGCATTGGTGCTGGTCAGCGTCACCTGCTGCCCGGTAATCGGCGCCAGGTCGCTATCGAACGCCAGCACATATTGCTCTACATCGCGTTGTGTGCCCTGCGGATTGTTCTGCGGGAAACCCGACTGCGCGCCAGGCGCGAAAACGGTCGCGTTCAGGAACCGGAACAGCGTATCGATCGAGCCATCGCCCATAAACCCGAACCCGCGCACCTGCGGCCCGGTATTTCCACTGTCCGGCGCGCCAATAAACGGGATTGCCGGCGTCCCGAACATCCCGATCTTCGCGTAGGCGTTGCGTAGCTGCGGAATCTTCACAACCTGCGGCACTCCCTCGAAGCTCTGATTCCCGGCCGTCCCGAACGCACCGGCAGCGGGATTCAGCACATGGCACTGATTGCAGGAAAATGCCGTTTGCCCCAGCAGAGAGCTCACGAGCGGGTTCACAAGCCCGTCGGAAGGCCGCGGCCCGGCAAAGAACGCCTGCCCGTTGCCCTGCGATGGCGTCAGCGAATTATCCAGATTGCGCACCGGATTGGGCGGCGGCACGACGGCGAGCTGGAAATTGGCGAACGTCTGCATCTGCGCCTGCGTGGGCATCGTCGCGTTGCCGACCAGCGTTTGAAACGCCGGCGCAAAATTGAGAAACGAAAGATTGGAGTCGAAGGCCGACGTCCCGAACTGCCCGGTCGAGCGGTCCCCTCTCCAGTGCATCGCGCCGGAATTCTTCAGCCCGCGCAGCGTCTGCGTGGTGAAGGGCCCCTTCATCGGATGAAAATCCGTGGCCGAATTGCTCCCGTTCAGCGGCGACGAGAGGCCCGTCGCATTCGCCGCGATCAGGAACGGAACCAGGTTGCCGAGATTAATCGGAATCGGACTGGTGGTGACATTGTTATCGGGATTGCCGAGATCCCACGCCAGATCGTCCATATCTCCGAAAATATGGCAACTGGCGCACGAGGCTTCGCCGTTGCCCGAAAACGTGGTCGCGTCGTACAGCATCGGCCGGCCCTGCACCACCGCCTCCGGTTCCGGATTCGGCAGTGTGACCGCCGCAACCTGCTGTTTCGATTTCAGGTTGATCACCTTCACCGCGTTATCGAACCGCGTCATCACGTACAGCTGGCCGCGCGCTTCATCCAATACCAGGCCGCTCACGCCGCCGCCGCTGACCGGAATATAATTCGCGCTCTCCGTGACGGGATTGAACGTATCGCCCGCCAGTTCGGTGGTATTGAAGACGCCCACTGCCGCCGATCCGAAAGCGGCCACATACAGCGTGGTTCCGTCGCTCGAAATCTTCATATCGAGCGGCATCGAAAGGCTGTGACTCTTCGCGGTGGCGTCGAATCCGGCGGAGCCCGCCAGCTGCGTGTAGTTAATGTGCTTGTTCAGGTGCCGCGGCATGACTGCGCCGCCCGAAATCACCGTGATCCGCGCCTCGGCCAGATGACCCTGCACAGTATGCCCGGCAAAAGTCCCCGGCCCTTCGAAGCGAACGTTGTTCACGGCATCGGTGTTTGAAACATACAGCGTACCGTCCTTCGGATTCGTCGCCATATTGAAGAGCGTCGTCCCCACATGCGCATAGGACGCCGTTTGCGCCAGGGTATTGGCGTTCACCGCAAACACATCGGTATCCGGCAGCGTCAGCCGCACGGAATTGTCCCAGACGCGGCCGAGTTCGTCCTCCCAGTGGCTGTCGCCGTTATTGAATTTGACGATGAGCCCCGCCTCCGGAGCGGGCTCGCCGGCATGATCCGTCGCAGGACCCGGGTTGCCGCCGGGGCTCGCAGTGCCATCCGCCAGCGTGCAAGGCGTTGTAGTCTGAAACCCGACGCAAACGCGGCCCTGAGCCACCGTGGTGGTCTGATTCCCGGTCTTGAACCCGGCCACGTAAACGGTGTTGCCATCCGGGCTCACCGCCAGGGCGCGTGGCGTATCGGTGAAGAAGCTCAGAATCGCAAGCGGCGTTCCACCCGGCGTGCCCGTTGCGGTATCCGGATTGGCGGGATCGAAAACCCAGACGTCGGCGCGCGGAATGCCCGGCGTCGTCAGTTTCGGGTCGCCCGCGCCCGGAACGCCGGCAATGGAAGGATCGGAGCGCTGCTGTCCCCTGTGAGCGGTGGTGATGAAGGCCCGCTGCGGCGTGCCCGCGAAAACGATATCGCGCGGCTCATCGCCCACCAGCAGCGTCCGCGTCACGTGCGGCGTCCCCGAGAGGCTGACAATGCTCACGCTGTCGGAGAGCAGGTTGGTGACCCACACTTCGGAATTGGTACGCGCCGCCACCGCCACCGGCTCCAGGCCGACCGGCACACGAAACTGAAACACCGGCGTCCCGCTCCCCAGATTGAACGCCTCCAGCATTCCACCCGGCGTATTGACGGCGAACAGCGTGTTCCCGTCCGGCGATATGGCCACGGGCCGCACCTGCCCGCTTTCAAATTCGACAAACGAAGGCCCGTTGGACGCGGCGCTCACCGTCTTCGAACGAAACAACCCGGCAGCCCAGCATAGAAGGAGACCCGCCGCCGCAATAATAATAAATCTTTTCATGGAAAGTCCGTATGGATCAGTATAGTCGCGGCAGGCCTTTCTCCGCTACGCCTCCGGGCAGGCTACAGTTGAGTGGAGGTTCGCGCACTTGCCAAAAGAAAAAGAGATCGCAGACAAGACGGAGAATACGGCGACCGCTTCAGGCGGCGCCGCGTCGCCCGTGAAGGCCACGTTGTCGAAAAAGCCCGTCAGGAAGCCAAAACTGCTGCCCAAAAATAAAGCACGTCTGCCCCGGCGTGAGAAAAAGGCCGCTCAAAAAGCGGCAGCCCGCGCTTAACGACTAATTCCACGACAGGTTGGTGAGGAGATAGCCGGACACGATGAAAATCGTGTCCGCAGGCGCTCCACTATCGGGGAAGCAGATCCGGAAACGAGCGCAGGGTTAGCGGAGAAAGCCCACTAAGACTGCCGGCTCTTCGGCAAGCCAGCCCTTCGCTTGCGAGCAGCCGCGATAACCGCGAGCACGGAGCCACCGAGCAGCAGGGTAGAAGGCTCCGGCGTCGCGGTCGCGGAGGTAATGTTGTATCCAATCGAATTAAATGCAAGCAGTTCGTTCGGCCCCAGACTCGGATTCGTACCTGGTTCGCCGAATGCGTCCTGCACCTGCGGTCCGAAACCGGCGGGGATCGGATCACTGGCCCAGTCGGCGTAGTCGGCGCCAGCCACCTGATTGAAGTACGAAAGGACAGTGACACCACCGTCAATCGAAAAGTAAGACGTCACGCTGGGGTCGGTCGAATAGCTGCGTACGCCCGGCGCGGAATACCGGTAGAGATCCAGATCGCCCGCGGCTGTGCTGCTACCGAGGGACGAGCCCGTGCCACCAATACCGAGCGATTCGTCTATCTCGTGAATCGCCACAGCCTCCAGACCGTAGTTGCCGGCGATGCTGTTGGGCGGGGACGTGATCGACGTATTCAGCGAAATGATCGTATCGTATGTTCCGCCTGGTCCTGCAACAACTCCGGGTGTGGCGAATCCCAGATTCCGGCCCTCGGCCGAGGTCAGGATCATCTGAGCGGTGCCAGTCGCGGGGTTGACAGAAGTTTCGCTTGTCGGTGCCGGTCCCAGAGAAGCCAGCGCGGTCAACTGGGCGGCGGACGTGGCCACGGCCTTCAGAGCGTTGTAGTAGTCGTAATAGGAGACCGTGTATATGCCGGTCGTGCTTTCGCCCAGGCCGGCATTCATGTTCTGGAAGTCGATATTAACGGTGATGTTATTGGGCGACGAGATAGCGCCCACAACCTCTCCGATCGCCGAATTGATCGCCGCCTCAATGTCGGTCGCGTCCCCCAGCGAGGTGATGCTGCTATCGAAACTCCCGTCGATGGTGATGGAACTGGCGTGCGCCGGTTTGCCTGCGCAAACCAGCAAAACGACAACCATCGGCAGGGCTGTCCTCAAAATGCGAATCTCTTGAAATCTTCTGATCAAAACGTTATCCTCCAATGCCCCGGCCTTAGCTCCACCGGTAGCCCGTTGGATTAGTATAGCGTCCATGGTTCACACCGTCACTGCTGCGTCTGGGCAAATTTCGCCATCAGCTCTTTCATCACGGCGGGAATCGTCTCGGGATGCCGCAATACCTGGAGCGTGATCGCCTTGAAATCGAACGGCATCCCCAGAAACATCCGCCGTTCGCTTTCCACCGGTGGCCCGCCGGCCTCACCCGCCGCGGGAATCTCCCCCGGCAAATGAAACGCGTACATCCCGCCACCCGCCAGCGCCTCCCGTGGATAACGCAGCAACCACGCGCAGTTGTGCCCATCCAGAATCATATTGGCCGAAACCACCACCCACCGCCCCGCATCCGCCGGGGCCGGCGCCTGGCAATCCCACACATGCGACCGCGGCACAAAAGCCACATCGTCGGAAATCCCGTAGCTGTCGAGCGCCACATCCTGCAATCCGCGCCTCTCGGCGAAGCGCTCCACTTCGGGCAGCGCCTGATTCCAGTCCACATTGGAATCGCTCATCAGCGTATATGCCGGGCGGCCCGCACCCAGCCCATTCACGTACGGGAAATACCAGGGATAAATCCGCAGAGCCGTCACCAGACAACTCGCCGCCAGCACCGCAATCAAAACGCGCTGCGTGTTCGATCCGGCCAGCCGCGCCATCGGAGCCAGCAGCAGAATCAGCAGCGCCATGGGCACGCTGAAATGCCGGATGCCGATATCGAACCGGCTCAACATACAGACCGCCGCGAACACCAACAGCGTGACCCAGAGCGTCCGCCAATGCATCCGCAATTCGGCCGGTATAGTTGAAACCGTCTTCCTGGCGCGCACTGACAGACCCGCCGCAACCGCCAGCAGCGCCAGAAATCCGGGCGCGGCCTTCAGCGCAAATACCACCGGATAGTAAAACCACACGCCGTGCGGATACGCCCGGCCCAGCAGAAACGTGGCACGGCTGAAACTGAACAGCACCAGCACCGCGCCGCCCAGATATACCGCCGCGGGCATCAGCAGACGACGCAGCGCCATCGCGGGCATGGAACCGCCCAGCCGTGCCAACTCCGTAGTCGGCTGATTCCACGACATCGCAAAGTAAACGCCGTAGACCACCAGCGCCGCCAGCAGCACCCCCTTGCCCATGGCCCGCCAGCGCGCTTTCGCCGACCCCGCCTCTCTGCTCATCGATAGGCCCGCGCACGTCAGGCCCAGCAGCAAGATCGGAGCCGAAAATTTCACCAGAAACGCGCCCGCCAGGCAAAGCGCGAATCTCCGCACCTGCGTGCGCTGCGGCCGCTGCCACATCTCCGCGAACGTCCAGACCGTAAGGACGGAAAAAAAAGCGATCGGAATATCGGTGAGCACCAGAGGGCCGAACGCCAGAAACACAGGCTCGCTCACGTAAACGGTCAGACAGATCAGCCCGCCCGTCATCCCGCCGAACCGCGCGGCAACCCGGAAGATCGCCCATCCGAGCGCCAGCGTAAACAGCAGCATCGGCAGCCGCGCCCACCACAGCACCGTTGCGGCGTCGTTCCACCGCGCAATCACCCAGTGCCCGAACGACCACTCTCCGAGGAACGCACCCGCAAAATCTTCGCTGGCCTTCCACGCCGGCCCCGCGTAATCCGCCCGCGTTCCCCGCAGCGTCAGCGCCAGCCCGGTCAGCGCTTTACTCAGCGGCGGATGCTCCGGATTCAGCCGCAGATCGAGCTGCTGCACATAGCTGAGCCCCGCTCCAATGTGAGCCACTTCGTCGAAGGCCGGCGACTCGCGCCGCGCGGCGCCAAACGACAGCACAGCCATAAAAGCAAGCAGCAAACCAGCCGCCACCTGCCCCGGCATCATAGCGCGCCGCAGTGCCATGCCAGTCAGACCTGCGAATACGCCAGCGGCTTCAGCACCAGACTCGTCACATTCGAAACCGTGGGCGGATTCAGCTTAAACTCCGGATCGGCCGCCAGCTTCTTCCAGTCCGGATCGGCTGAAAATTTATCCCACCCCGCTTCGAGCGCCGCGACATCCGGAAAGCTCAGCATATACGTCAGGCTCGGCAGCCGTGGCCCGATCAGCGCATCGGCATAGAACACGCCAGCCGCCCCCGCCTTCGCGAATATATCGAACTCGCCATGATGGAACATTTCCACCTTGCGCACATGGTCCGCATTCGTGGGCGAAACATACTGCCGCAAATGGTACACGCGCTTTTCCTTCTTCGCCACCGAAGCCGGAACCACCAGCTTCGGATAACCCTCGAACGCGCGCAGCAGCGTGCTCTCGATCCGCATGTAAGCGGGTGCGCCGCCCGGAGCGTCCCAGAACGGGGCCGCAGCCTTCATAAAAGCGGCATCCTTCGCCAGTTCGAGCTCCGCCGTTACCAGAGTTTCCAGCTTCGTCGACGGCAGCAGCAAATAGTAAGCCGGCGTATCCGGTCCGAAATAGACCGAAAACGCGCCCACCGGCCCGATGCCGAGCCGGTTCAGCGCCGGAATCAGCGCGCCGCCGAAATAATCGTCGGTCAGCTTCGTACCGGGCCCGCTCGCCAGCTGGTAGCGCCGCAGGTCGTAGTATTCAGCCGCGGCCTTTGTATCGGCCGCTTCCAGCGAGAGAGCGGATGCGGCCAGGGAGGTTGACAGAGAAGTGGAAAGAAAGTTTCTGCGATTCATATTGTGTACCTAATACAACAGCCGCGTGCGAATCGTGCCCGGCACGCCATCGAGGCGCTTGCGCAGCTGCGCCGTGGAACCGCGCTCACCGGGATCGATATCGATCACCACATAACCAATCTGCGCATTCGTCTGCAGATACTCCGCCGCAACGTTGATTTTTTCCTCCGAAAAAATCGCGTTAATCGCCGAAAGCACGCCGGGCTGGTTGCGATGAATGTGCAGCAGCCGGTGCTTACCCAGGTGCGCCGGAAGCGACACCTCCGGAAAATTCACAGCCGCCAGAGTCGATCCGTTATTGCTATAACGGATCAGCTTGTCGGCCACCTCTTTGCCGATATTGCGCTGTGCCTCTTCCGTGCTGCCGCCGATGTGCGGAGTCAGGATCACGTTATCCAGACCGCGCAAAGGCGACACGAATTCTTCGCCGGTTTTCGGCTCCGACGGGAAAACATCCAGCGCCGCGCCGCCCACGTGACCGGTTTTCAGGGCTTCGGCGAGCGGCTCGATCTCCACCACCGTCCCGCGCGACGCATTGATCAGCTTGGCGCCGGGCTTCATGCGAGCGATCTGATCGGCGCCAATCATCCTGTAAGTCGATGGCGTTTCCGGCACATGCAACGTCACGATATCGGCCTGTTCGAGCAGTGCGTCGAGCGATGCCGCCTGCGTGGCATTGCCCAGGGCCAGCTGCGATTCCACATCGTGAAAAACCACGCGCATGCCGAGCGATTCGGCCAGCAGACCAACCTGCGTGCCAATGTGGCCATAGCCGATAATCCCGAAGCATTTGCCGCGAACCTCATGCGAACCAGTGGCCGTCTTGGCCCAGCCGCCGCGATGGGCGAGCGCGTTGCGCCACGGTATGCCGCGCATCAGCAGAATGGTCTCGGCAAGCACCAGTTCGGCAACGCTGCGCGTGTTGGAGAAAGGCGCATTAAACACCGGGACGCCTTTTTGCTGCGCGGCGCCCAGATCCACCTGGTTCGTGCCGATGCAGAAACAACCGACGCCGACGAGTTTCTCGGCCGCTTCGAAGACGACCTCCGTCAGGTGCGTGGCGGAACGGATGCCGATGAAGGCGGCTTTGCGCACGGCGGCGAGAAGCTGCTTTTCCGGAAGCGATTTCGGATGGTACTCGATGTCTTCGTAACCGTCGTCGCGGAAGGCGTCCACGGCGCTGGGATCGACGCCTTCGAGGAGCAGAATGTGAATTTTATTTTTGTCGAGGGAATTGGTCTTCACGAACTTCTATTGTCCCGTACGCCTCTGAACGACGGTAAAAAGCGCGACTGCAAAAACTAATGCCGCGCGGAGCCCGGATAATCCGGAACCCCGCGCGGCATGTTTACCTCGTTAGCGGGCTGCGCTTATTTCGGGCAACCTTATTTCGGGCAACCTTATTTCGGGCAACCCAGTTTCGAAACGCGATCGGTGGCAACCGGCGTCAGGCCAGTCACTCCCGCCGGATCCGCCGCGCCACTCGGGACGATCCAGACTTCGACGCGCCGGTATTCGGCGTTCTTGTCGGATTCCTTCACCGCCTGGCCCGACTTCTCCTTGACGTTCGTCGAAGCGCCGCAAAGCGCCGGACGCGGCGTGGAGCTCTGATCCGTGCCCACAGCCTTCGTCATAATGCGGCTCAGGTCGAGCTGCGGGCAGATACCTTTGCCGGCACTCAGAACGGCCGAGGCATTCAGCACGCGCGTCTCATCCAGAGCGAGCGCGGCCTTGCTGCCTTTTTCGTGTTCGTCGCGATGACCGATCAGGATCACCTTCGCGCCCGGATCGTTGCGCAGCATCGGCGTCAGCTCTTCGAGCAGCAGGCGTTTGCCGCAGTTGTTGACACGCGCACTCAGGTTCGGGAACACCACGTCGTCCAGACGGCGCGCTTCCGGATTCAGAGTCACGGTCACCGGAGCCGGACGAGTTACTGTCTGATTCTTCGCGTCGGTCGCAGTGGCCGTGATCGTAACGGTCTTGCTCTGCGAACGCAGGCGGTTTGCCATATCAAAGCCGCTCACACTGCCCGGATTGAAGCTGGCGCCTGTCACGCCTTCGCCCGAGTAGCGCACCGTCACCGCTCCGCCGCAGGGCGAAGCAGTGGCAACGGCAGCCAGCTGAATGGGACCGGACGTATACGGAACCGTGTTCGGATTCACCGTGAAGGTCAGCGTGGGAGGCGTCAGCGCCTGAATCGTGAAACTGGCCGGAGACGAAACCACCGGCGGATTCTGCACCGTCACCTGAACCGTCACCGAAGCGCCTGCCTGGTCGGGAATATCGTAGGACGAACTGGTGGCGCTGGCCACGGGCTGGCCGTTCACCATCCACTGATAAGCAGCCGTACGATTCCCCAAACCCTGCGGTTCGGCCGTCAGATGATAGGTGTGGCCGGCGGAAGTGGTAAAGGGTGCCGAGGTGGCTACCGAGGTGCCGCCGCCGATGGTCGCCGTCACGGTTCGCGCGCCTGCGCCACTCGAAGTGGGAGCGTTGAACGTAGCGCCGGAAGCGCCGGCTGCGGTCGATCCGTTCACCTGCCAGGTGTACCTCGGGCTGGTAAAGCCGTTCGCGTTCACCGAGAGCCGCAGATCGTCGCCCGCGCAAACGTTATGCGCACCGCTGATGGCGGGGGCGGCACCCGCGGGGCCTGCTGGAATGTCGACCCGGATAGCCTGGGAGATCAGCGGATTGGGTGGAGGCGGAGGCGCCACGTACCCTTCGCGCACGATGAAACCGAGGGTGGCTGTGAGCGAACTGTCCTTGCCGCCGCCCGGAATATAAATCGTGTTGGGGCCTTCCTGATTCTGCGGCAGGCCAAAGTGAGCGGCTTTGTTTATCTTGCCGCCAACTTCGAAGCGCAGGCCATAGTGTTCGTTGATGTAGTGCTTGATGCCGACGGCGTAGTTGACGCCGGGCAGCATTTCCTTCTTTTCGGCGAACTCGGGCTGAACGAAGTTGCCTGTCACGCCCGAACCCGTCGTATTTTTCGGAATAAACAGAGTACCGGCGGGGCCACCCATAATGTAAACCCTGTTTTTCGCGGTGCGCGGCTGGAAGTTGTACTGCAGATCGAGCGCCAGCTGCGCGTTGTAGGTGACGAAGGTAGCGAAGCCGTTCTGCGTATAGGGACGCAGGTCCAGAATATCGCGGCCTAACTGGACCGACCCTTCAATCGAAATGTGGTTGCTGAAATCGAAATCCACCTTCTCACCGTAAACCCAGCCACTCTGAAATTTGTCGGTGTAGTTCCGCGAGTTATCGCCCTGGAACGCCTGGAACCATTGCCAGCCGGCATACGGGGTGATTTCCCACGTTGAATAGCCTCCGTCGTTCGTTGCGGCGGCGGCTGCGGCAGGCTTGGCGGCCGTCCCGGTGGTTTGCGCCAGCGCGCTCCCCGTGATCGCCAGCGCTACAGTGGCCCACAACATAGATTGCCGGCCGGGCCGGACAAACTGTGACCTCTTCGTCATGAAATTATCTCCCTCTCTCATTTGCAACATTCATTATCAGTTATTTCGGGGTCTGGGCGCTATCCCGGTGTTTTGAGCGGCTGACGTTTTACCGGCTGCCTGTTCGGCGTTCGCGGCTTTAACAGGCAGACTAGCAGTCCAGAATCCGATTCCGGTGGTATATACACCACGTCTCGGGAACAGCGCGAAAAGCGTGTCCGGAGCCGCGGAAAGCACAACTAATGATGCGGGACCGCCAAAGCCGCCGGCTTGACCGGCAGTGCTGCCAACAGTCTCGTCATCAATCGGCTGCCAACGCTGGCCGCCGTCGTTCGAAACAAAAATGTGTCCCCCCTGCGAAATAAACGCTTCGCCCGCGCGCGTGGGATGGAACAAAACCAGGCTGACCGTCGCGTTATCCAGCCCTGTGCGCACGGGCGACCAGGTCTGGCAGCTATCGCTGGAGCGGAAAAGACCGGCGGCGGTCGCGGCGAGAGCAACCGGGCGTGAAGATCCGGACGCCATGTCGAACGCCAACCCGTTCCACGAGCCTTTCGGGCCGGCATCGCCGCACGATGTCCACGTGGTGCCCGCATCCCGGCTGATCAGGCCGCCCGTCGCGGTCAACGCCGCGACCACGTCGTCGGAAGACTTCTGAATCGCCTCGATCGCGCCTCCGGCCACCGAAGTCCACACACCCGCTTCGTTCGCGCGGAACATTCCCGCGGCGGTGCCGGCCAGCAGTTCGCCCCCGCGCAGAGGCATCAGCGCGACAACGGGCGAATCGGACGGCATCTTCCGCACAGTCCAGTGCTGGCCGCCATCGCGCGATTCGAAAAGGCCATGATAGCCGGCCGCATAGAGACGCTTCGCGTCGTCCGGAGCGGTCGCCATGCGGACCAGTTCGTCGCCCGCCGGACCGCCGGCATGCTCCCATCGCGCCGCGAAATTCTCCGTCCGGTATGCGCCGCCCGTCCCCGCTTCATAGACACTGCTCGAATAAAGCGCCAGGCCCGAACCGGTCAGCGTCGTGAAATTACGGTTGGTGAAGCCGGTATCGGATTCCCGCAGCGTGTTGCCTTCGTCGTTGGAAACCATGAGCCCACCAGGCGTTGCGGTGCCTGAGGTAGCGGCGAAAAACAAACGGCCGTCGAGGCCCGCATCGTAAGCCAGCGACCGAATGCTGTCGGCGCTCACCTTGCGCCACGCGTGTCCGCCGTTCACGGATTTGAGCAAACCGTCGGTGGTGCCGGCAAACACCACGCCTTCATGGCGCGGGTCGAAGGTGACGAAGTGCGTGCGAAAAGCTCCCGTCGGCGTATCCAGTTTGGTCCAGTGCGCCGCGCCGTCCAGGCTGTTATAAACGCCACTGCAGGCGCTGGCCATGACATGTTCCGGATGTTTCGCGTCCACCACAATGCTGAAAACGTCGGAATCGTCCAGCATCCCCGTGTGAATCGATTGCCACGTCGCGCCGCCATCCACCGTCTTCCAGGGCAGATGCGTGGTCCCCGCATAGAGAATTTTGCTGTCGACGGGGTGAAAAGCCAGCGAAACCACTGGCTGCAGCTCGCTATTATCCTGCGCCGAGATCTTTTTCCAGTTCGCCCCGGCATCGCGGGTCAGATACACGCCGCTCGAAGTACCGGCAGCAATGACGGCATCGTCTCCCGGCCACAATGCCAGCGACCAAACCCCGATTCCGACCGTTCCCGGCAGCTGGGTCCAGCTGCCGCCGCCGTCCGTGGTCTTATAAACGCCCGATACGCGGCCAATTTCGCTTTCCACGCCCGCATACCACGTCGACGTCGACTTCGGATCTACCTCCAGCGCGTGCAGGACACCCGCGAATTGCGCAGGAAAGGGCACATTCGTCCATGAAGCGCCGCCATTTGTGGATGAAAACACCAAACCATTGCGAGCCGCTGCAATTACATGGCCTTTCGCCCCGGGAATGGCCCGGACGATATCCGCATCGCCGCCAAAGGGTCCCGTGGCCAGCCAGGAACCGGAAAGTACCGCCGAACAGGCAGTTAGCGTCAGCAAAGAAAAGGCAAACCGGCTGGTGAACGTCCGCGTTATGAATATGTTCTTCGCGGCCAGTCCCTGAAACGCACTGATAAAAGATGTACCTCGTGCAATTATTGCCACTACCTCATTCTGCCACGGGAAGTCCTGATTTCTCAACGGGATTAAGGTATTTTCAGCACTTTATACTCTGCCGAACTTGAGTGACGCGGTTCCCGACCACCGGCGGTCACATCATCATCAGCGGCCCGGGTCGGGAGTGGCAATCAAGACCGCAGGCGGCTCTTCCGCGGCCATGGCCTTCACCTTCTCCAAATCGCCCTTCACCGTCGCCATAGCCGCATCCTCAATTCCGCCCATCACGGCTTCAAACGGCTCTTCACTATAATCGGCGGGCACCGCGAACAACGCATCGTCCAGCAACTCCGTCGAGAGTCCCGTCATTTCCTCTTTCATCGTCATGAACGGCGTGTCGCCTGCCGCACCCCCGGCAGCCAGACCGGGCATCGGCATGTTCATCGAAATCTCCGTGCTCGACCGCAGCACGGCCGATTGATCCTTTTGCATGGCCTCGATCATCGGCTTCATGCCATCCGGCAGTAACTTGCCCATCGCTCCCGCAGGGTTCATGAAATAGTTCTGCCAGAGCTCATACCCCGAGAGCTGCCACAGACCCGGCACGCGAAGACGTTCGCCCGGAGCCGCGGACCAGACGCGGGTCGCCATTTTCATCCCCATAGACGGCATGATGTCCTTCATACTCTCCGGCATAGTCATCGTCATCGTGCACACCACCTCACGCTTCAGGCCCTGCACTCCCTGGATGATTTCCGGGACATCGGAATTCTTCGTATCGCAGTTGGTCTTCATCGTTTTGAGCATGTCGGCCGCCCCCGGAACGTCGGTCGTAAACTGAGGCATCATGCCGGCAGTCTGCGCCACCATTTTCCCGGCATAATCCGCCGCGGCGATAGTCGCGAACTTTTTCCTCGCGCCATCGATGATGGTCACCTGCTGCTTCGCGAAATCCACAATCGTGGTTTGCGTATCCATGACCGTGACCCCTTTGTTGCCTTTCATGTAAATGACCATGGGGTAGCTCTTACCCAAGGCAGGCGCCATGGGGCTGGACATCTCAAACGTGTAGCGGATCGTGACATCCGCACGCACCAGCGACGGTACTGCCGATAGCAACGCAGCTAAAATCGCACTGTTCAGAACTTTTCGCTTCATTTTTATCTCCCCTCATTTTGCATACGTGTTCACTCAAAACCGCACATCGATATACGCCTGCCGCTCGGTGCCCGTCCGGCCGAACTTCATCGCCCGCACCTGTTGCAGCGCTGCCGGAAACATTCCGGCAGCGGGCGACGCCGATAGTTCCGCCTCCACAACATTGCCTTCGCCATCGATTTCCGCATGCACAATCACAGGCAGCGCCCCATTCCCCGCAACTGCGTCCACACGCGCATGAAAGCCTTCCCCCAGCCCGACCGGCGCGGGAACCGAAGTCATTTCCGCCCCCGGCGTCAGCGATTCCACATCGGCCGGATTCGCATCCGCGATAGTGAAGGATGCATCCGCCGCCAACGCGCCGTTCACGTAGATTTTTATGCTGTCCGCGAGCGAATAGCCGTGAAACTGCGCGGTTGGATCATAGCCGAATTCCGCGTATGTCCCGGGCGCCATCGAATGCACTGCGAGAGTGGCCGAAGCGTCGTCTACGCAGTATTCTTCTTCGTCCCACGACCGCCCGGCCCGTTCCGGGATCTCACCTGCGCCACCGTCTGCGCGGTCGGAAATCAGGAGGCAGGTGACCGGCCTTCCGTGCCACGTCACGCTCGCGGCACGCATGCGCGCGTCAACTCCCGGCCCTCGCGTGGCCCACAGGATTTCGTTGCGCAGCATCTGCGCGCGCATTGGTATAACCGGCGTGTGGCGATCTTCCATCAGTTGCCCGTGATAGCGCAGCTGCACATGCGAGACTCCGCCCACACTCGCCGTCCAGCGCCATTGCTGTCCGTTGAGCCACGTTTCCGTCAACGTGCCCGGACCCGTTTCGAGAGCGTTGCCCGCAGCCTGAAACGATACCGCGAAGCGATAGGGCGGAGTTCCCTGCGTATGCCTGAGCGCGCGTTGCCGGGCCCGCATCAGCACCGCCCGCGCCGCGGAAAGTTCAACCGGCGTCGCGACAACTGCCGCGTCCGGGCCCACTGGCTCGCGGGGGTCGCTCTCACGTGGGTCGCTCTCACGCGGGTCGCTCTCACGTGGGTCGCCGATGCCAACAGTGCGTGCCGGGGCCGCCGCTTCGCGCCGAGTCACCGGCGGTTGCGCATTCGATGCCAGCATTTGGGGAACGGGTGCCGCAACCACGGGCTGCGGCACCGGAGCGGGGCTTGCAACAGATGTTGCAACCAAACCAACAGGACGCCCCACAATGGGCGCCACCATGGGAAACGCCGCGCATGCCACCCACACGGAACAGCCCAGCAGCAACAGAATCGAACCGTACGACGCAACCACTCGCGCCGCCGACGCCGGAGTATCGGAAAGCAGCGACTGCATGCGCTGCGTCAGATGGCTGCGCCGCAGGAACGACGGCGCGGGCACCAGGTCCGACCACGTATGCGCGCGCGCCATCGCCATCAGCGCGTCGATATAAGGCTCGCGCGAGGCCGTCAGCCGCACCGATTCGGCATCCACCAGCTGCTCGCGCGCCAGCCGCGCTTCCGATAACAGCAGCCACACGCCGGGATTGAACCATAACAACGCGCCGGCCAGTTCCTCGATCAGCGTAATCATCCAGTCGCCGCGCCGCACGTGGAGCAACTCGTGACAGGCGATGCCGCACTGGGCTTCTTCATCCAGATCGAGAAACGCGGGAGGCAGCAGTACAACCGGCGCGAGCCAGCCCATCATCACGGGCCCGGCCGCCTGTTCGGAGACGCAGAACAGCGCATCGGCCTGCGTGATAGCCGATGCCGCGCGCATCGCCTCCGGCACGGGATAGAGCGGAGTGGCGGCAATCCTGTAACGGCGTATGCGCACCAGCCCGCCCGACATCCAGAGCAGCTGGATCAGCGCTCCGGCCGCGAGCGCCATCCACAGCCAGTTCTCGTGCGGCGCGACGGCGGAGACTGTGACTCGCCACGGCTCAATGCCGGATCGCCACGGCTCAATGCCGGGCAGGATGAGACAGAACGCCAGCGCGGCGTGGCAATAATAAAGCTGCGTTTGCGGATGGCGAACGCGAAACAGGATTGGCAGCAGCGCGGCTATCGACGCGAACACGATGGTCTGAACCATCCACGCCAGCAGATTGTGCGCGAGCCAGGCCATGACTATTGTTTGCGCCTCGCACGCACCAGTTTCTCCACTTCGGCCAGTTCTTTCGGGGCGATTCGCCGATCGCCCACCAGATGCACCAGCAGCGGCTGCGCGCTGCCGTTGAAGACGCGGCCCACAAACTCGTCCACCATGTTTTTCACCATTTCATCCTGCGGCACGGTGGGGGTGTAAACGTAGGCGCGCTCCCCTGCCCGTTTCGTGAGATGGCCCTTGCGTTCGAGGACGCCCATCATGGTCAGCACGGTGGTGTAGGCGATTTTGCGCTGCTTTTCAAGATCCGAGAAGACTTCGCGCACCGTGGCTTCGCCGCGGTCCCAGATTACTTTCAGGAGTTCGAGCTCCAGATCCGTTGGTACCGTCTTGCTGTTTTTCATCTTTGACTAATAACTTAGTCTATAGTGCGATGAATGTCAAGGGCAAAAAAGGCAGGTGCGGTACCGCCGAGCCGGCAGCTTGCCGCCGGCCGGGGCGATAGGGAGACTGATTGTGGCGCGCCGATTCCAGGCGACCACCGCTACGATGCAGCGAAAGCAGTAAGGAATTTAGTACTCAGCCCATTGAGGGTTTTCCAGCATACAATCGGGCGGCATAACGCCATGCTGTTCACAGAGCAGTACGGCGGCCTCAATAGCGATTTTCTGGGCGGCGACCAAATCGGGCGCCTGGGGCCTGATGGGGTGAGTCTTCCGCTCGTTCTTCAGTTGCAGGAAAACGTCGACAAACCACGCTTTGGGCGCATCCGCCTTTGGTGGTACAGTGCCGCTGTTGTAAGCGACTTCAATCGTAACGGGCGGGCAGACAAGTCGGAACTGTGGCACGGTGTGATGATAACACTCCCGCCTGCTAAGGAACTATGGAAGACGTATGGCGATTCACGGCCGTTGGCAGCACCATACGCGGGAGGCGGGCCGCCCTGCGCGGCCCATGCGCTCCCACGACGCCCTGCACTCCCCTGAAGCTGTCGCCCTGACTGTCCGGACATTCAGGACCAGAACTCCCCGCAGTGGCGTCGATTGACTTTATTGTCCGTTTTTCGATGCCAGACTGCGTACCGGTCTTGTAAAAGAGTTGTAAAATCGCGGCCCCGCATATATCTTCCCGGTAAATCTAAACTCGCGCCGTCCTGACCCGATCATCGACATACTATCGGCGCTCGCGGCTGAACGAGGCGTGCCGGTTCACACGTCCGTGGATTCGGCAAAGTGGTTCAGTGCGAAAAGAATATGGTGGAGGCGCCGGGAGTTGAACCCGGGTCCGAGAAAGCCAGCAATGAAAAGACTACGTGCGTAGCGACGTTCTGTTATCTCATCCGACGCCTGAGAGCCCGCAAGATAGCGCCGAACCAGTCCGATTGATCTCGGGTCTCGGCTCCGAACAGAAGCCTGCTCCCTATCCTGCTGAGATTACACTCACTAGCCAGCCCACAGGCTGACTGGCCGGAGCGACGCGCTTAGGTATTAATTAAGCAGCGTAGGCAAACTGCATGTTATTGGCAGTTTTGGTTTTCCGATCGTTTAACGGGAGCTCGGAACCCGGCACGCCTTCCCATCACAATTCAATCCCGTCGAAGCCGTTGCGCCCCCATTTGCGCTGTCCTTATTATAGCGCCTCTTAGAGCGGCGTAAACGGCCGCGCATCGGTGCCCGCCCGCATCGGCTGCGTTACATTTTCATCCGGACCCATATAGAGAATATGCGGCCGTATTCCAATCAGAAAATGCGTCGTCTCTTTATCGGTGGAAGTTTGGCGAAACAGATTGCCGATCCAGGGAATATTCGCCAGCCCGGCGAACCCCGAAACGCTCTTGTTATTCGTCTCTCCAATCAGCCCCGCCACCACCGCCCATTCTTCGTTGCGCACCCGTATATCCGTAGTAACCTTATTGCTCTCAATCACCGGAATCCCGTCTGCCGATTGCCCGGTGAGCGTCTCATAGGAAGCTTCAATCGACATACTCACCGAATCCGCGCCATGCACATGCGGGGTCGCCTTCAGTTCCAGCCCCAGGTCTTCGAAACTGACGGCGGGCGGCGCCGCGAAGGCCAGGCTGGAGCCCGAAGCGTTCGCGCCCACAAATCCCGACGTGATGATCGGATACTTCTCTCCCACATGGAAAACGCCGGCCTGATTACTGCCCGAACGCAGCCGCGCCGAATAGATCGCCTTCGAATTGGAAAACGTCTCGTTGAACATCGCCTGCACCTGCGCTGCCGCCACTCCGATCAGCGCGCGCCCGGCTCCGAACGTCAGCAAACTCGTCACGCCGGATGGAATCGTCGCCACGCTGTTCTGAATCCCGCCCAGATACACCAGCGGAAAATTGTTCGTCACGGTGAAGCCGTAGTTCTTAATATCGCTGTCGGAAACCTGCAGCAATTCCAGATCGATCATGACCTCGGGATGGTAGGAAAACAGCTGCTCCAGCAGCCCCTGCGCCAGCGCCACACGCGAAATACGGTCGCGCATCACCACCTGATCGTTATTCGTATCCCAGCCGATTTTTTCCACGTTGCTGACCTGGCGGACCAGCTGCACAATCTCCGTCAGTTCCTGCGTCGTAATCACCTGCGGCACCTTGACCGTCAGCGTGATGTACTGCTCCAGATCGTTGCGTTTTGCCACCGTGTCCCGGGCCACCATGATGGCGCGCGGCGAAAGCGGAATCACGAAAGATCCCGTCGCGGCTTCCAGCGACTCCAGCGCCTGCCGGT
>Ga0302195_10001090_pt1 | contig 21388 bp, 12 predicted proteins | sample II_Bog_N1_2_FD_198778 | JGI IMG/M metagenome (GOLD analysis project Ga0302195, IMG submission 198778) | Peat permafrost microbial communities from Stordalen Mire near Abisko, Sweden - II_Bog_N1_2 | ecosystem: Environmental > Terrestrial > Soil > Wetlands > Peat | place: Sweden: Abisko...
CCTCCACCAACGGCGGCATGTAGCGCCGGCGTCCTCGCCCGCGCCTCTCCTTATATGAACAGCATTGAGGCTAGGCGCGCCGGAGGCGCAGCGTTTGTTAGCCCCGCGCTTCAGCGTGGGGAAAGCTACACGGCGGCATGTAGCGCAAGCCTCCACCAACGGCGGCATGTAGCGCCGGCGTCCTCGCCCGCGCCTCTCCTTATATGAACAGCATTGAGGCTAGGCGCGCCGGAGGCGCAGCGTTTGTTAGCCCCGCGCTTCAGCGTGGGGAAAGCAGTTTCCAAAGAATGATCCCGGAGTCCCGTAGGGACGGCGCAGGGACATTCCTTTTGCTGAAATCAATAACTGCGATGCGTCCTCTCAGAACTGTCGATGAGGGCTGTTTCTACCACCATTCAATCGATCGGTCTGACCGTGTCTTCAATTCTGTCTCAGGTTTGGCTGAGCGAAGCAGCAGCAGTGGGCACTCTACGAGCTTCACAACCTTCTCGGCAATCGAACCGAACACCAGTGGATGCCAGCCCGATATTCCGTGCGTGGAGATAACCACCATGTCGATGTGCTCGCGCTCAACAACCTCCATTAGGTTCCCAGCAATGTCATTGCCAACTTCCACGCTTGAAGTTGCTTTCACCCCTCTTGCTTCAAGAGCTGTAATGCTCTTCGCCAGATGGGTCTCTGCAAATGTTCGCCTCTCCCCGATGAATGCACCTTCGGGGATTAGATCGGGAATGGTTGTGGTCGGGAACATCGGGATGACATTCACCAGGTACAGTTCCGCATGAAAGTGCGAAGCCAGATCGGCTGCCATCTCCAAAGCAGCCTGCGAAGACGGGCTGAAATCGATGGGCAGCATAATCTTCGTTGGAATTGACGCGGGTACATGACGTGCAGGCATGACAATCTCCTTACCGAACCACAAGGCCGGCCGACCCCAATTCTCCCCCACACTTGAAACCATCCGCTGTGCTCTTTTGGTCACCCTTGGAGCCCATCGTTCTTTCGTGCGAAAGTGCAAACTGCTCAGTCAGCCCGCCAATTAGTGATGCGAATCACAGCCATGTGTATCGTATTGCTCACATTCATAAGTATCTGAAGCTAGAGATCATAACTTAGCCCTCGAAGCTTCTGCATATGTATCGGATTGCTCAGACGCCGTAGCGCTTGAATGCAAATCTACACAAGCAGGCGCAGACCGCACTTGCAGTAACCAAACTCGAGGAGCGCAGATATGAAACATGTCCCACTCGCTTTGCTCGCAATGGCAATGGCCGTCGCGATTGCATCACCCGCCTTGGCCGACCCCATCACGGGATCACTTGGAGTTAGCGGCGGCAACGATCAGTGGTCCGCAACGGGCATCACATTCAGCAATCCCAGCGCTATTGCGCGTGATGCCACCGGGGTCTTCGCAACTGTCCTTGGGGCGTCCCCAGTTACCAACCCTGCAACCATCGACTCCACCACATTCACATTCGCATCTCCCGACGAGCTCGTCTTCACTGTGGGCACATCTACCGCAACGTTTACCGCTACAGGCCCGATTGACCTCGTGCTCGATGACAACGAGTTCCTGCTCTTCTCGGGCACCGGCACCTTGACGCTGGCCGGATATGACACAACACAGGGCACGTTCAGCTTTTCCAGCACCGATTCGGGGAGCAACTTTGGCGACGCGGGTTCCTCCACGTTCGGGTTTGACGTCACCGCCACGCCCACACCGGAGCCAGAATCCCTGGTGCTGCTCGGCACCGGACTCCTCGGCATGGCTGGGTTTGCCTATCGCAAGACAAGGCGCCCCAGTCTCGTATCGGACGCGCGGTAGAAAAAACACTCCTTCCTTTTCGGGGCGCGAAAGCGCCCCTCTTTTTTTTGGCTGGGGCGGTTTCTTGGGGGTTGCTGTTTGGTCCGGCTGCCTTGGCAATTCCGGGCATCGGCCCCATCTTCGTCGCCGACCCTCTGGTTGGGTGGACCATTGCGGCGCTTGAGGGCGCGGCCTTCGTCAGCAGTGTGAGTGCCGTGGCAGCAAGTCTCGTCAGCATCGGCAGAAGGGGCTCGGCGACAGGAAGCAAGCACAACCCGGAAGACAACAGTAGCAGCTCCGGAGAGCTGGATCCACGTCCGTATTGGCGGCGCGCGCTCTCCTCTTACTTCCGCACCTTCGTCAGCGTCACCAGCACTACGTCGTTGCTGCTCATCGGAACAGTACACTCCACAGCGCCGTCTGCCCCGCTGCGCACCGTCTTGTCTGTCTCCGGTAAATCGCGCGTCAGCTCATTCATCCGCGACAATTGCTCAGGCGTCAGATCCTTCGGCATGCCCATGTCGATGTACTCCGACAGCGGATCATTCTTTCTGTACCCCGTCCTTCGCACCTCAAGCCTGTACTCCGTGCCCGGCCTCGCGTGCTTCACTACCAGCCGCACCGGCGCAGCCTCATGCGCGGGCACCAGCCTTGTGTAGAATGGCCGATTGCTCACCTTCTGCTCCGGCTGCTCAAAGTCCCAGATCACTGCGCTCAGGTTGCCGTCCTTCATCGCCACCATCGCCTGCGAGTCGCTCACTGCCACACTTTCTCCCTGCAGCGCATGCAAATACTTGTACGCAAAGTATGCCGGCTTTCGAATCCCCTCGCGATTCATAAGCCCAAACCCGCCGTGAAACGACTCATGCGGCGGACCCGGCTCTTCAAACAGGTCCGTGTACGTCCAGTAGCTCATCCCTTGCAGCAGCCCCTCGCTGGCCTTCAGCTTCGACAGAATGTAAGGCGCGCTGATGTATGAATCGTGTACAAAGTCCCGCGGTGTATAGCTCGTGCTCCACTCCGTAAAGTAGAGCGGCAACCCCGGATACGCCGAAGCCTCAATCTCTTTCCTTACCCGCCGAACATCGCCAACAATCGCGTCCGGCGAAGGCGACAGCTTCGTATCCGACTTCCCGTTCTCATCCAGAAAGCCGCCATCCACCCCGTATGTATGCGTCGTTACAAAATCGATCCCCGCCCCGCTCTGCTTCACATGCGCCAGAAATTCAGGCACCCACGCAGCGCCTGCGGTGCTCGGGCCGCCCACCCGCAACTGCGGATCGATCGCCTTCATCGTCTTCGCCGTCAGATCGTAAAGTTCGAAATACGCCTTCTGATCCGCGCCCTCCCAGAACCCCGAGAGATTCGGCTCATTCCACACCTCAAAGAACCAGCTCCGCACCTCGTCCTTCCCGTAGCGGGTTTCAATGTGATGAACGAACGCCTGGATCAGATCCTGCCAGCCTTCCGCCTTCGGGTGCGACGTGTTGCCATTCCAGTAAAAAATGCTGTTGCCCGATGTGGCCAGCGCCTTCGGCGTGAAGCCCAACTCCACAAACGGTTTGATGTGCCGCGCCAGCAGGTCGTCGTAAAGCTGGTCGACCTTCGTCCAGTTGTAAACGGTCTTCCCGTTCTCTACCTTCACCGTCCCCAGCACATCGTGAAAGATCGCATGAAACCGGATGTACCGAAATCCCAGCTCGTCCACCACAGTCTTCAATTGCGCCTGGCTGTCATCGCGAATCAGCGTACCGGGATAGTCCGAACCAACCGACAAGTCAAAGAAACGATCCACCGGCCCCGCAGTGCTCTTGATATCCGCCACTATCTCCCGCGCCGCGGGTTGCTGTGTTTGACCAGCGCTGGACAAACAGGCTATCAGTGCAAATGAACCAACAAGAACTGCCGAACTCCGCCGCAATATCGAACCGATCATCGACTTCTCACTCCGCTTGCCCCTGTTTTGCGTGAAATACCAGAGATGATCCGGGCGCACTTCTTGATGCGCCGGACCGCTCCAATCAACCACTCAACCGGTCTCCATGGCGCTGTCCGCACCATGGAGTCTGTGTCGAACAGGTCGCGTTAGTTCGCCGTTGCAGTAAACGTGACCGTCGTCCCACCCAGCGCCATCATGTCCTGCGCAGTCACGGTCACAGGCCCCTTCGCCGCAGGCAGAGTCAACGTCACCGATGCAACCCCCGAGCCGTTCGTCTGAGCAATCACGCTCGTCCCGCTCGTTGTCCCATTCGATAACGTCCCCGCCGACGTCGTGAACAGAATGCCTGCCCCCGTCGCCGTGCCTCCCGACTGTCCCGGGTCCAGCGTGATCGTCAAAGGCTGCGCTAATGCTGTTCCCGCATTTGCTGATTGGTTGTCACCTCCCGGCATCATCGTCGCCGGAGGATTGCCCACTACAATCCAGCCGCCTTGCGTCTGAGTCGCCGTCCCATCGTTGCCGGTCACTGTGTAGTGGCAGAAGCCCGGTGTGCCGCTAGGCTTGACACTGATCATCCCGGGAAGCGCAGGCGTGATGGTCGCATTGGCCAGCCCCAATATGCCGGTGCAGGCCGGTGCGCCCTCGTATGCGTCAAATATTGCCGAGGTCAGAGTCACGTTTGCCGTACCGCTCGTGATCACAGGAGTCAGCAACCCAATCCCGTTCGCCGGAACCATCAGATCGTCCGGATTCAGGTACCACTCCGATGCGGGCTTTGATCCCTCCGTCCCATTCACAACCAGCAGCGTAATGCTGTAAGGCGCAAAGGTCTGCGTAGCATTCCAGGCCGTAGAGGCTGACGCCGCGATCGATCCCGCAGCCGTCGACGAGATCGTGTACGCGGTGTAGGTCGTCGCGCTGAACCCGTTCAGGTTCAACGTTGCCTGCACCGGATTCGCCGGATCCTCGTTCAGAATCATAATCGTCATCTGAGTGCCGGCCGCATTCACTGCTGCATAGCTCGAGAACAGATTCGGATTCCCGGTATTCAGATCGGAAACCGAAATCGCTCCAAATCCGTGATGTGCGCCGTCGTAGTTGGTGTACATCTTCAGCGCCTGGTAATTCGGATTGCCTTGTGTCGGCGCGCCCCAGCGCGATGCGAACGTCAATCCCTCGCGTCCGAAGATGCCGTACGCCTCCGAATCTCCCAGCGCCGTAGAGAAGTCATTCTCGTTGTAAAACGCCGCGCTCCACTCCGTGAACGAAAGTGGTGTTCCCGGGTAGATCTCATTTACCAGCGCCTTCATGCGCGGAATGCGGAATGGAATCGTATAGTTGGGCTCCACGGTCGTGGTGTAGATCTGGTTGATATCGCCCGCGGTGCTCACATAGGTCGGATCCCAGTAGTCTCGATACACCGACGCCGAAGCCGCCTGCAATTGTGCAGTCGATAGCCCCGATGTATTCGCCTCGGCATAGGCATGGATGTCAAAGACGTCGAGCGTTCGCGCGCCGTTGATCCTGTCCATCCAATTCACCTGGTTAAGCCACCATGGCAAAAAGTCCACTCCGCCATGTGAGGCCGTGTTCGTGCCACCCGTCGCGTCATGCCAGTAGAAGTACCAGCAGCACGACACCGGACCGAACCGAACCGCCGCCGGATCCCATGTCTTCAGCGCCGAACCCTCGTTCTCAAACATGTTGGCGAGTTCATCGTAGCCTGAGGGGTTCGGGTGTACATCCCGGTGTGTCCCACCCCAGATATCGACCTCGTTGTCGATGTCGTAGAAGTGGCACGACGAGATTGATGAGTATGGAACCGCACAAGTACTGTTGCCAAAGGCCGTCGCAAGCGCCTTCACCCAGGTTTCCCTGTCAATGCAGGTGGTTCCATCTACCGTTCCCGCTGGGCATTGTCCAGGCGTATCAACAAGCGGGTAGTAGGCTTCAGTCTGTGCCAGGTTGGTCACGGGCGTACTGCAATCCGGCTTCTGGCCATTACCAGCATCCGTGTTGTACTGATCGACGGAGCATTGCGCTCCGAACTTCGCAACAGAGAAGCTCCAGTGTTCGTTCCCATTGACGCCCGCGACCTCGCTGCTTTGTGCAACCCATCCCAGCGTCGCCAGCGTGGTCAACGGGAATCCCCCGGCTTTCTGAATGTCAGTAATGAACTGCGCAGAATCGCTTTCGTTCCCATTTCCGCCGGTACCGAAGTCTTCCCAGTAGTAATCCGCATCGGCGTTGTACGTGTGCAGTATCCAGTTGTACGTGGACGATGCGTTCCCCCCCCAGCGTCCCAGCGTCGTTCCCGAGTCGGCAACATTCGCAGCGCTGCTGATGTTCCCGCCATACACAAACGGACTGATCGTGTGCCGGTTCGCCAGCGTGTCAATATTCACGGTCACCGCTGTAGCCGCTTGCGTCACAGTCACAGTTCCGTTCCCCGACGCATTGCCGTAAACCGCGCTGCTTCCCGCGTCCGGCGTGTACTTTGCGCTAAGTGTGTCAGACCCCACCGCCAGCGATCCAGCCGCAATCGTAATCGTCGCCGAACCATTCGTCAGCGTGGTCGCGCTCGATGTGTAGGCTCCGCTGCTCAAAACCACAGACCCGGTCGGCGTACCAGCCGCGCCGGCAACTGCAACCGTAACCCCAAGGCTCTGCGATGCTGAAATACTTCCGGATGCAGGCGTGACCGTCACTGTCGGTGTTGCCACCGCCGCCGTCACCGTCACCGCCGACGACGTTCCACTCGCGCTGTTGAACGTCGCCGTGCTCGCTGCATCCGGCGTGTACTTTGCGCTAAGCGTGTCAGACCCCACCGCCAGCGATCCAGCCGCAATCGTAATCGTCGCCGAACCTGCCGTAAGCGTCGTCGCGGCCGATGTGTAATTCCCGCTGCTCAGAACCACGGATCCAGTCGGCGTCCCGCCAACGCCGGCGACCGTAACCGTCACGGCAAGACTTTGCGCCGTCGAAATGCTGTTCGACGCAGGCGTAACCGTCACCGTGGGAGTCGTCGGATTCTGATTCCCCCCACCGCCCCCGCTATTGCCCCCGCCGCTGCCGCATCCGCCAAATGAGGCTGCAATCACCGAAACAGAACCTATAAGTAGATACTTCGCAAATCGATTCATCTCGTATTCCTTTTCCCTGTTTGATCTTGCGTGCGTGGAACGTTTCGGATTGGCAGATCTCGTTCATGCAGCCGTTGGCCCGCCAAAATGCAAACGCTTTCATCCTCGGGGTCCACAAGCCTGCTCTTCCGGCATCGGCCTGCCCCATTTTTCAATCCCAACCACTCTATGCTCTCCATAGGACCCAAATCAATCGATTTATCCAACACCCGCCCGGGAAAAATGTCCGTAATGAACGGAATCCCCGAAGTCAGCCCCCACGGCACTGATCAGGCCGAAAGCGGCACTGGACAAATGCGCCGCGTGGTCCCAATCGAGCCCCAGATCGGCGGAACATCATGGCCTATTTATGACGGGGCTGATAATAGGGTGATATGGCAATGAAAGTCGCACTCCACCACCGGAGCCACTACCAATATCAAAGACCTATCCTCATCGGCCCACAGATCATCCAGCTTCGTCCCGCGCTCCATTGCCGAACCAAAATCCTCAAGTATGACTTGAACGTCATTCCCTCCACTGGCGTCCTAAAGTGGCGGCTCGATCCCCATCAGAATCAACAGGCCTACGTCCTCTTCCCCGATCTCTCTCCGGAGCTGACTGTAGAAGTTGACCTCGTCGCCGACCTCAAACCCATCAATCCATTCGATTTCCTCCTCGATCCCGGCTTTGAAAACTTCCCTTTCCGCTATTCTGACGCTCTCCGCAACGACCTCAGCCCCTGGCTCACCGTCACTGCCCAGCAGGCTCGCCTCCTCGCCCTCCTCGGACCGCTCGCGTCCACATCCACCAGCGCAGTCGACTATGTGCTTGCAGTAACCCGCCGCATCACCGAATTCGTCCAGTACCAGGTCCGTCATGAAATCGGTACCCAGACTCCTGAGCAGACCCTCTCGCTGAAATCAGGTTCCTGTCGCGACATGGCCTGGCTGCTCGTTCAGGCATTTCGCGTCATGGGCATTGCCTCCCGCTACGTCTCCGGCTATCTCATTCAACTCGCACCCGACCAGCGCAGTATCGACGAACCTCACCTCCTCACCGAAGATCACGTCGAACTGCATGCATGGGCCGAAGTCTTTCTGCCCGGAGCTGGCTGGATAGGCCTCGACCCCACCTCCGGCCAGATGACCGCGGAAGGCCACATACCGCTCGTCTGTACGCCCACACCCGAGGAGTCCGCTCCCATTGAGGGCACAGTTGAGCCAGTCAAGACCGAGTTCTCCTACAGCTTCCGGCTCGATCGCCTCAACCAACCGCGTAGCATCGCCAGGCCCCTCACGGACTTGGAGTGGGAGCGTGTCCGCACCGTCGCCCACGCCATCGACGCAGACCTCGATGCCGGAGACGCGCGCCTCACCATGGGCGGCGAACCAACCTATATCGGCGTCGACAAGCCCGAGGCCGCCGAGTGGAATCTCGACGCCCACGGGCCCGACAAACGCATTCGCGGCATGGCACTCGTACAAGCTCTCCGCAAGCGCATGGGCCGCGGAGCACTCCTCCACTACGGAATGGGCAAGTGGTATCCCGGCGAGCCACTGCCACGCTGGATTCTAAGTTGCTACTGGCGCGTCGACGGCGTGCCCATCTGGGATGACAGCGCACTCATCGCCGCCGAACAAGTCGACTACGGCTACGGTCCCTCCGAAGCACAGCGATTCATCACCGCCCTCGCCCGCCGCCTTTCAGTCGAAACCAAAAGCATCCTCCCCGCCTTCAACTCCGAAGTGGATGAACCAAAGTCCGCCGATCCCGTAGGCTTCGTCCTGCCCATCCGCCGCCGCCAGCCCAATGGTCACCTCGCCTGGTCAAGCCAGCTCTGGTTCGAAAAGCCCGACCGCCTCGTCCTCACCGCCGGCGACTCCCCCATCGGCTTCCGCATTCCCGTTGAATCCGTCCCCTGGGTCGCGCCCGACGATATCACCTACGAAATGGACGCCGCTCCATTCGCCGACAAAGCCAGGCTCCACACGCCGACCCACCTGCCCGAGCTGTTCGACCGCGAGCCTGCTCCCGATCCGCTTCCCCCCATCACCCGCGAGCCAGAAGATGCTCCCGTCCTCGTCCGCTCCGCCCTCTGCGCAGAGGTCCGTGAGGGTCGTCTTCACATCTTCCTGCCCTTCCTCTCCGTCCTCGCCGACTACCTCGACCTAATCGCCGCCGTCGAAGACACCTGCCGCCACCTCCGGATGCCCGTCTGGCTCGAAGGCTACGCTCCCTCCGCCGACTCCCGCATCCAGAACTTCAGCGCCACCCCCGACCCCGGCGTCCTCGAAATCAACCTGCCCCCCGCAAAAAACTGGGACGAGCTCGAGTCCATCAACACCCTCCTCGACGAAGAAGCCTTCAAACATCGCCTCACCACCAGCAAATTCGCCCGCAACGGCGATCTCCAGTCCACTGGCGGCGGCAGCCACATCGTCGTTGGTGGCCCTTCCGTCCCTGACAGCCCTCTGCTCCGCCGGCCCCACCTCCTCGTCAGCCTCCTTACCTTCTGGCAGAATCATCCTTCCCTCTCCTACCTCTTCTCCGGCACCTACGTCGGACCTACCAGCCAGTACCCGCGCATCGACGAAGCCCGCTCCGACTCTCTCTACGAACTCGAAGTAGCCTTCCGAAATCTCCCCAAAGAAGAAGACCCCGGCCCCGCCCTCCTTGACGGCCTCTTTCGCAATCTCCTCGCCGACATCACCGGCAACACCCACCGCGCAGAGTTCTGTGTCGACAAGCTCTATCCGCCCGATGGCGCCGGCCTCAAGCTCGGCCTCCTCGAGCTGCGCGCATTTGAAATGGCGCCCCACGTCCGCATGAACCTCCTCCAAATGCTCGTCGTCCGCGCAGCATGCGCAGCCTTCTGGAAGAAGCCTTACACCCGCGACCTCGTTCGTTGGGGAACTGCCCTCCACGATCGCTTCATGCTCCCCGCCGTCATCGAACGCGACCTCAAAGAAGTCCTCTCCTTCTTCCGCGCCTCAGGCTTCGCCTTTGAAGATGCATGGTTCGGCGCTCATCTCGAATTCCGCTTCCCCCGCCTCGGTACCGTCCAATCCGGCCCCCTCCGCATGGAAATCCGCAAAGCCCTCGAGCCTTGGAACGTTCTCGCCGAAGAGTCCGTCTCCGGCAGCACCGTCCGCAGCGTCGACTCTTCCCTCGAGCGCGTACAGGTCACCCTCGAAGGCGTCGAAGAGCCCGAGCGCTACGCCGTCTGCTGCAACGGCCGTCAGGTTCCTCTGCAACCCGGCGAGGCCGGCGGGCCCATGTTTGCAGGCGTCCGCTTCCGCGCCCGCAACCTCCGCGCCGCCCTCCTCCCCATGGTCCCCGTGCACGCGCCCCTCACCTTCGACCTTGTGGATCGATGGTCCGAGCGGTCTATCGCCCGTTGCCTATATCATGTGATCAATCCCTCAGGTCCCGCGTATTCGGGGCTGCCGGCAGATGAACGCGCGGCAGCCGGCCGCAGAGCCGAACGCTTCAAAGTTTTGCCCTCGGGCGAATCCTTCAAGCTCCCCGCTCTCGAGCCGAATCCGTACTTCCCCGGTACGCTCGATTTGAGGATTCCCTCGGTGAGGCCTTCGTGAGCGGCACAGTTGCACGTTCAACCATCGTGTTCCGCTACGAGAGCGTTTCAACCCTTCGCGCCTTCCATCCCCCCTCACTCCATCTCTCTTCGCTGAGGATCGCCCGATGACGGTTGAAACCTACCACGCGCCGAAACAGCACGAAGAGCCCTGGGACGAGGCCACTGTAGGCGGCCAACCTCGACCCCACTGGGCGCCGCTCATGCAAGCGCTCAACGAGATCGGCACCGCCGAGCTCGCCCGCCGCTGGGCGCGCGCCGAGCGCCGCATCCGCGAGAACGGCATCACCTACAACGTCTATGGCGATCCCCAGGGCTCCGACCGCCCCTGGAAGATCGACATGATTCCCCTCATTATTCCTCCAGACCAGTGGGCGGAGATCGAAGCCGGCCTCATCCAGCGCGCCTCCCTGCTCAGCGAAATCCTGAAAGACATCTACTGCGAACAGCAGCTTGTCAAAAGCGGCCTCGTACCCTCCGAACTGCTCCTCGCCAACCCCAACTTCCTGCGTCCCATGGTCGGCGCCACCGTCCCCGCCGCCAGTTACCTCCATCTACTCGCCGTCGATCTTGCCCGCTCCCCCGACGGCCAATGGTGGGTCCTGGCCGACCGCACACAAGCTCCATCCGGCGCAGGCTACGCGCTCGAAAATCGCATCATCGTCGCCGACGTACTGCCCGACCTCTTCCACAGTTCGCAGGTACAACTGCTCGCCCAGTTCTTCCGCGCCCAACGCGAAGCCCTCCAGGCCCTCAGCCCCGTCCCCGATCCGCGCATCGTCCTCCTTACGCCCGGACCGCTGAACGAAACCTACTTCGAGCACTCCTACATAGCGCGCTACCTCGGCTTCACACTCGTCGAGGGCACTGACCTTACCGTCCGTGATCGCGCCGTCTTTCTTAAGACCTTTACCGGCCTGCAAAAAGTCGACGTCATCCTCCGCCGCGTCGACGACAGCTTCTGCGACCCCCTCGAGCTCCGCGGCGACTCCCTCCTCGGCGTCCCGGGACTCGTTGACGCGGTTCTCGCCGGCAACGTGCGCATCGCCAACGCCCTTGGCAGTGGCGTCATCGAGTCGGCCTCCATCATGCCCTTCTTGCCCGGCCTCTGCCAGGCTCTGCGCGGCGAAAAGCTTCTCCTTCCCTCCGTCGCCACTTGGTGGTGCGGTCAACCCTCCCCGCGCAAATGGGTCCTCAACAATCTCGACTCCGTGGTGCTCAAGCCTGCATTCCCTTCTCACAAGATGGAGCCCGTCTTCGCTGCCAATCTCGACGCCGAAGCCCGCGCAAAACTCACCGCGCGTATTGAAGCCGAGCCCCACGCCTTCGTCGCTCAGGAGCAGATCACGCTTTCGCGTCTCCCCGTCTGGGAAGGCGGCTCACTCGAATCCCGCCCTCTCGTCCTCCGCACCTACGTCCTCAACACCGGCAACGGCTGGACCGTCATGCCCGGCGGTCTCGTCCGTGTCGCCGGCGAAGATGGACAGGTCGTCTCCATGCAGCGCGGCGGACACAGCAAAGACGCATGGGTCCTCTCCGACGAGCCCGTCGACCGCTTCAGCCTTCTCCGCCCGCGCAACGTCCCCATCGAGCTGCGCCACGATACGCCCCCGCTCCCCTCCAAGACCGGCCTCAACTTCTTCTGGCTCGGCCGTTACGTCGAACGATCCGAAGTCGCCACCCGCGTCCTGCGCACCGTCGTCTCCCGCTTTCCTCACGCAGGCTGGAACGAGCTCCAGTGTCTCGTCCGCCTCTACAGCGCCCTGGGCTTGAGCGAAAGCAAGCTGCCAAAGGACAAAAACGCGCGCACGCTTCCCTTGCGCTTCCAGCAGGAGCTTCTTTCCGTCCTCTCCGACCACGACCGCGTCGACGGGCTCGCCTGGTCAATCGAACATGCCTACCAGGCCGGCAACAGAGTTCGCGAGCGCCTCTCGCTCGACATGGTCCACCTCCTCAACAAGCTCCGCTCGATTTTGCCGGAGGAGGCCCAAACCCTCGACGACTATCCCCTCACCCTCTCCAGTTGCATGGAGCTTCTCGCCTCTTTCGCCGGCCTCGAGCGTGAAAACATCCATCGCGGTCCCGGCTGGCACTTTCTCTCCATCGGCCGCCGCCTCGAGCGCGGACTCTCCCTCTGTCGCCAGCTTCGTCAGATGGCACAGCCCTTCGGCGAATCCGACTGGCCCTTGCTTGAGCAAATGCTCGAGGCCGCCGACTGTTCCATGACCTATCGCGCCCGCTACTACACCACCCTCCAGCCGCTCCCCGTTCTCGATCTGCTCCTCAAGGCCCGCGCCAACCCCCGCTCCCTCGACTTTCAGCTCGCCAAGCTGGTCGAGCTATATCAAAAGCTCCCACGCCACGTCCCTGCCGATCTTGAAACCATGCGCGAAGCGGTCATCGCTCTCCGCAGCTTCGATCTCGGCAAGCTCCACTATCCCCTGCCCAACGCCGAAAAGCAGTCCCAGGGCGCCGGCTTCAAGCTCCTCCGCGGCTTCCTCGACGATCTCGAGCAGGTGCTCCTCTCCTGGTCGCGAAACCTCACCGCTCGCTACTTCAGTCACGTCAGCGTGCTACCCATTAAAATCGGAGAGTGATGTACCGGATAACTCACCAGACCCATTACCGGTACAGCTATCCCGTCGACGTGGCCAACCACGTCGCCTGCCTCCGTCCGCGCGAGCTGCCTCACCAGCATGTCCTCGAGTTCGACCTCAACATCACGCCCAACCCGGCCATGTTCATCGAACGCGCCGACTACTTCGGCAATACTCACCAGATCTTTTCCATCCAGAGCTCCCATCGCGAATTGCTCGTCCGCTCACACAGTTTCGTCGAAGTCCTCAGCACCAAACCAGACCAATCCTCCGCCATGATTCCCTGGGAATCCGCCCGCGACCACATCCCCGAAGATCATTCGCCCAACGGCCTCGACGCCTATCAGTTCACCTTTGAATCCCCACGCATCCCGCTCTCCCGCCGCTACGCGGACTACGCGCTCCAGTCCTTCACGCCGCGCCGCCCCTTGCGCGAAGCGCTTCTCGAACTCACCACCCGCATCAACGCCGACTTCAAGTTCAAGTCAGCATCCACCAACGTCTCCACCACTGTTGAAGAAGTCTTCACCAAGCGTGTCGGCGTCTGTCAGGACTTCGCCCAAATCCAGATCGCCTGCCTGCGTTCTCTGCGCCTCGCCGCCCGCTACGTCAGCGGCTACCTGCGCACTATCCCGCCCCCCGGCAAACAGCGCCTCGTCGGCGCAGATGCCTCCCACGCATGGCTCTCCGTCTACTGTCCCAGCGAGTCATCTAACCATTCCGGCTCCGACTCATCCGGCCCCGTCTGGATCGACCTCGACCCCACCAACAACTGTGAGCCCTCAGGCGATCACATCACCCTCGCCTGGGGCCGCGACTATAGCGACGTCAGCCCCCTCCGTGGCCTAATCCTCGGCGGCGGCTCTCACGCCCTAAAAGTCGGCGTCGACGTCGAACCCGTCGAACAACCCCTCGCCCAACCCACCCTCGCCTGACGTCGGAAGTGTACTGTGCCCCATTCATCGCAGCCTCATCGCGATGAGTGGGCGGCAGGCTGTGCCCCATCCATTCGCGCATTTCGCGAATGGATGGGAGACCATTACTCCCCTTGCACTCCGTCCAGCGAGCTATTCCCACCCGCCTCTTCCTCCGGCTCCACCCGCACCTTCGCAATTCTCCTCTGATCCATCTCCATCACCGTCAGCCTCCGCCCTTCAAAAACCACACTCTCGCCCTCGCGAGGTATATGCCCCAGCCGGATAAGTAGAAAACCCGCCAGCGTCTCCACGCCTCCGTCCCGTGGCAGCACCCACTGCATCTGCGTCTCCAGGTCGCGCAGATTCACTCCCCCATCCATCACCAGCGCGCCCGACGCAGTAGTCAGCACCGGTACCGACGGCGAGTCGAACTCATCCTCAAGCTCGCCCGTCAGTTGCTCAATCGCGTCCTCCGCCGTCACCAGCCCCACCGTCGATCCATACTCGTCCACCACGATCGCCATGTGCCGCCGCCGCTGCTGAAACTCCCGAATCAAATCCAGCGTTGACTTCGTCTCCGGCACCACCAGCACATCGCGCATCACCTGGTTCAATCTCAAATCGAGATACGCCGTCATCGTTTGCTTCTGCGTCCGCCTGAAGTACATCAATCGCGAAAGATCCTTCGAATACACCACCCCCACAATATGTTCCGGTCCCTGCGCTTCGTCGTATACCGGAACCCGCGAGTGCATATGCTCAATCACCTGACCGCTCGCCTCTTCCACCAGCAAGTTTGAAGGCAGCGAGAAGATCTTCTGCCTCGGCGTCATGATCTCGCGAATCGTCACCTCATCCAGTTCCAGTGTCCTGTGAATCAAAGTCTCCTGGTACTTCGGCAGCAACCCCATCCGCCGCGCCGCTGAGGCAATCAGCTTCAACTCCTCCGGCGAATGAACCGCCGCCCGCTCCGTCAGCGGAATATCAAACCCCCGCAATATCGCCGCTGCCGAGCCCTTCAGCAGCCGCACCCCAGGCCGCACCACCGCAATGAACACCAGCATCGGCGGAGCCACCGCCACCGCCAGCGCCTCAGCCCGCCGCAGCGCCAGCGCCTTCGGCACCAGTTCCCCCACCACCACCTGAAAATATGTGATCAGAACGAATCCCAACGCCAGCGCGGCAATCGCGATCCCGTGCGCATACAGCGCCGAATGAGCAGGCGGCTCCGGCAACACCTCCAACACCCAAAGCACCCCCGATGCCGCCAATGGCTCGCCGATCCAGCCCAGTACCAGCGAGCAAAGCGTCACCCCCAACTGCACCGCAGGCAAAAAATCATCCAGATCGTGCTGAAGCCTGCGCACTGCCCGAGCTCCCGGCACGCCCCCCGCCAGCATCCGCTCCACCTGCGTATCGCGTATCGACACCAGCGCGAACTCCGCAGCCACAAAAAAGGCGTTGGCCAGAATCAGCAACGCCACCGCGACAATCTGCAACAAGGGCAATCCGTGCATCTGGCTGTGAGAATAGCACTTCCCCCAAGCGCCCTCGCTCCGTCTGATTCAGCGAGTAGCACGTTTCCCCAACCCTCGTCCCCGGCACTCCCCGTGTTTCACGTGGCCCGTCCTGGCAAAACTCCCAAAGGGCGGCCTTTGTAACAACGGCACGGCTTCAGCCGGGCCAATATAACCCCAAAAATATGCTGGGCTTTAGCCCCTGGGAGAATCGCTTTTCGCACCCCCGCCACACCCCAATTCCGCGGAACTCACCACGTCTCGTGTGCGTATGACCCTCTGAACGTCTGAACTCCCTGCCGTGCAGGCTTACGCGCACAGGGCGCGCCTGTTCGTGGCTGAACATCGGTGTTCGAAATCGGACAGTCGAACATCCGTCCCACTGCCCTATTCATCTGAATTCGTTGCCCTTGCCACGCTTACCGTTTGGCCGCCTGCATGCTCCAGAACTCAACGGCAACATGCCCAAACCGCAACCGATGGTCCACTTTCACCGCAACTCCGGCCCGCATCACCACCCCAGGTCACCGCAAAGCAAAAAGTGAGGCACGCAATGAAACTCGTACTAACCGCAGCTTTTTCGCTCGCCCTCGCCACCCTCCCCGCCCTCGCCACCGAAGCCACCTTTGAGAAGACACTCTCCGTCAGCGGCCGACCCGAGCTCTCAGTCGCCACCGGCTCCGGAAACATCCACGTCCATGTCGGCTCAGGCAACTCCATCCATATCTACGGCAAGGTCAAATCCAACTGGGGCGGCAGCGACGAAAAGGTCCGCGAAATCGCCGCGCATCCCTTCATCGAGCAAACCGGAAACATCGTCCGCATCGGCCACCACGACGAAAACCTCCACAACATCAGCATCGACTACGACATCGAAGCTCCCGCAAACTCATTCCTCGACGCTGGCTCCGGCTCCGGTAACGTCACAGATGAAGGTGTCGGTGAGAACGCCAAGCTCAACACCGGCTCAGGAGACATTCACGCCACCGGGCTCAAAGGCAACTTCACCGTCGGCACAGGCTCCGGCAACATCTACGCCGAGCAATCCGGCCCCGGCGACGTGAAAGCTGAAACCGGCTCCGGCAATATCGAATTGAAGGATCTTCGCGGCACCCTCCGTGCCCACACCGGCTCCGGCAACATTAAAACCAGCGGCACGCCCACCGGCCCATGGCATCTCGGTACAGGCTCCGGCAACGTCGAGCTCTGGGTCGGCGATGCGCCCCTCACCCTCGACGCCGAAAGCGGCTCCGGCAGCATCCACACCGATCGCGAAATGCTCACCCAGGGCTCCAACGACAAGCACCACGTCACCGGCAAGCTCAACGGCGGTGGCCCTGTCGTCCGCGTCGAAACCGGCTCCGGCGACATCCGCGTCCATTAGCCAAACAAACCATCTACGATTCCGGGAACAGGCGCTCTTGCCTGTTCCCTCCTCCCTGTTCCCTGACCCCTGACCCCTGACCCCTGATCCCTGTTTACACTGGAACCATGATCCACATCTTCCGCCCCATCCCCGTCAAACGCCTCAAGCTCCTCGTCTTCGACCTCGACGGCACCCTCATCGATTCAGCCCAGGACCTCTGCAACAGCGTCAACGCCGCTCTCGTCCACGTCGGCCGCTCTCCTCTCCCCGACCCCGCCATCGCCGGATTCGTTGGCAACGGCGCGCCCATGCTCGTCCGCCGCTCTCTCGCCGCCGCAGACCAAATCTCCACCGACCACGTCGATCAGGATCTACAAAACCTCGCCTACGCCTTCTTCCTCGAATACTATCGCGACCACAAGCTCGACTTCACCTACGCCTACGAAGGCGTCCTCGATTCGCTCCACGCCCTCCATCAACTCCACATCGCCCTCCACAACGCCGATGCCAACTCCCCGTGCCCCATACATTCGCAGCCCCATCGCGAATGGGTGGGAGACCAGAATGCCTCCCCATCCACCACGCGCAATATGGCCGTCCTCACCAACAAGCCCGTCCGCCCCGCCCGCGGAATCTGCGAAGGCCTCGGCCTAGCTGGCTACTTCCTCCATATTTACGGCGGTGACAGCTTCCCCCTCAAAAAACCCGATCCCCTCGGCCTTCGCACCCTCATGAACGAGGTCGGCGCAAGCCCTGATGAAACCGTCATGATCGGAGACAGCCAGGTCGACGTCCAGACCGCCCGCAACGCCGGCGTCTGGTCCATAGGATGCACCTTCGGATTCGGCAACGACACCCTCACCGCCGCATCACCAGAAAACCAGCCCGACATCCTCCTCGACTCCCCCCGCGACTGGACCTCCGCCCTCTCTCCCTCCGCCCTCATCAGTCCCACCCATAAAAACTGACACCTGTGCCCCATTCATCGCGGCTTCATCGCGATGAGTGGGAGGGACAATGAGCAGGCCGCAGCTGTGCCCCGGCCATTTCGCCCTCTTTCCAAAATGGCTGGGAACCCGCGCGTCACGTCCATTCCACCATCTGGTACTCAACCCCAGAATCCGCTAGAATTCACACAGCACCAACGCATCGGACGCATCATATTGTTAGACGTCCCATTTTGTTTCAACCACGGCCTTTCTCTCCACTGCTTCACTTAAACCCCGATTTATCTTCGTTTTGGAGCTGTCATAATGCGCCTTCCCTTTTTAGCCCTCCTCCTCGCCGCCGCTCCCCTCGCGCTCGCCGCAGACAACTCCGCCTCCGCCCCTCCGCCCGCACCAGCCGTCCATGGAACCGTTGCAGACGCCACCGGCGCAATCATTCCCGGCGCGGAAATCGATGTCCTCGACCAGAGCGGCGCTGTCGACCTCATCCTCCACGCCGACGGCGCAGGCAACTTCCAGCTCAACCCGCCCCATCCAGGCAGCTACACCCTCGTCGTCTCCGAACCCGGATTTGAAACCGTTCGCTCGCCCCTCGTCATTGCTCCAGCCGCCGCTGCCGGTTCCCCCCGCGCCGCTGTCACCCTGCCCGCCGCCTCCCTCGTCCGAATCGTTCTCCCGCCTCAAAACGTCGCCACCACCGTAAGAGTCTCCGCGGACAGCAGCGAAGACCTCGCCGCCCCCGACGCCAATCACGACTCCAGCGTCATGACCGCAGGCGATATCAAAGCCCTGCCCATCTTCGACAACGACTTCCAGACCGCCATGAGCGCCTTCCTCGACGACAGCGCCGGTTCCACCGGTGGCTCCGGTCTCATGGTCGATGGCGTCGAAGCCAACCGCTCCACCGTCTCCGCCTCCGCCGTTCAAGAGATCCGCATCAACCAGGATCCCTACTCCGCGCAGTACTACTACCCCGGCCGCGGCCAGATGGAGATCATCACCAAGTCCGCCGCCGACCACTACCACGGCCAGTTCAACTTCCTCTTCCGCGACTCCGCCCTCAACGCCCAAAACGCCCTCGCGCCCTCCAAGCCTTTCGAGCAACGCCGCATCTACGAAGGCCACGTCACCGGCCCCATTCCGCACTTCAACAAGAGCAGCTTTCTTATCTCGGCCAATCGTGCTGAAGAGGATCTCGACCAGGTCGTCGACGCCACAGTTGTCGCCACCCCCGCAGACCCATCCGGCATACTTCAGGCCAACGTCCCCGCTCCTACGCGCGATACCGAGTTCAGCATCCGCGGCGCCCATCAGTTCAGCGACAAGCACTCCGGATACGCGCAATACAGCTACCAGGACTGGACCGGCCAGAATCAGGGCGTCGGCGGTCAAACCCTCGCCTCCGCCGCTTACAACTCCGAGTGGCGCGAAGACGACTACGTTGCGCACCTCAATTCAACCCTCTCGCCAGTGCTGCTCAACCAGGCATCCTTCGTCGTCGAGCGCGACTGGGGCCGCAACCGCAACATCAACGAGGGCCCCCGCTTCAGCGTTCCCGGCAACTTCCTCGGCGGCTCCGCCCAGGCCGACTCCCTCAGCTCCGAATACAACGCTCGCCTTTACGACATGGTCACCTGGATTCACGGCAAGCACCTCGTCAAGATGGGCGTCGGCACACCCCACCTCGATCGTCGTGCCTACGACGACAACAACAACGCTCTCGGCACATACACCTTCGGCCCCACCCTCGCCGCCGACGGCGTCACTGTCCTCCAGTCCGCGCTCCAGAACTACACCGCAAACCTGCCCAGCGCCTACAGTCAAAACACAGGTGACGTCCACTTCGTCTACGCTCAATTCGAAGTCGGCGCCTTCATTCAGGATCAGTGGAAAGTCTCATCCCGCTTCACCATCACCCCCGGCGTTCGTTACGACTGGCAAAACTTCCTCGCCGCCCGCCGCCTCGGCTTCTCGCCGCGCGTCTCCTTCGCCTGGGTCCTCGACGAAGCCAGCAAGACCGTAGTCCGCGGCGGCGGAGGCGTCTACTACGATCGCTTCGGCTCCGGCCCCCTGCTCGATCTCGCCCGCTATCAAACCGCCCGCCGCCGCTCCATCGTCGTCTCACTCAACCCCGCCGATCTCCCCTCCACCGGCTGCGTCCCCATCTCCGATTGCCTCACCCTCTCCGCCCAACCACCCAACATCGTTCAGCTCGCCCCCAACGCCAAAATCCCCTACCAAATCCAGTACGGACTCTCCGTCGAACGCCAACTCGGCGAAAAAGCCACCGGCACCATCAGCGCCTACACCGCCCGCGGCATCGATAGCTTCCGCTCCGTCGACATCAACGCACCCACCCCGCAGTCCGGCTATACCATCCGCCCCAATCCTGAATACGGCCGCATCCGACAGATGCAGCCTGCCGCCTTCTGGGAAGGTAGCGGATTCGACATCTCCTATCGCGGCCGCCTCAACAAGTATTTCACCGGATTCGGCCGCTATACCTGGTCCCACTACGAGTCCAACACCGGCGGCATCGGCTGGTACCCGCAAAACCAGTACGCCCCCAACGACGAATGGGCCAACGCCAACTTCGACCGCCGCAACCGCCTCGGCGTCTACGCCATGGTCCACCCCGAAGGCATCCTCAACCTCTCAGCCGGCATCTTCGCCAACACCGGCACCCCCTGGACCATCCTCACCGGCACCGATAACTACGGCGATGCCCTCTTCAACACCCGCCCCGACGGCATCGCCCGTAACACCGAAACGAACCCCTCTTATGTCGACTTGGACCTCCGCTGGGGACACGACTTCGCCATAACTCCCAACAAGGATGAAGAAGCTCCCCGCCTCGGCTTCTCCGCCGGCGCATTCAACGTCCTCAACCACGACAACCCCACCGGCATCGACCCCGTAGAAACCTCCACCTCCTTCGCCCAGCCCACAAGCGCAGCCCCACCCCGCCGCATCCAGCTCGGCATGCGCTTCCAGTTCTAGTCGCGCTTGGCCCGCCCATTGGGTCGAGGGAACGTCCCGTCTTTCCCCGGATTCTCAAGAGCGACGACGCCCATGACCGCTGGGACGAGAAAGAAGGGAAGTCGGATGTTGTGTTTCCTGAACAAAACTTAACTGCCTGTGGTGGAACGGGCTATTGTCCAGCCTGCATTCCAGCGAGCGGTAATGGAGTGAGTTGTATATCTCGGGGTGTTTGTGAAGCGAAGGTTGACGTTGTCCTGGCTTTTGGAGTTGAAAAGGCTGACGAGGCGCTTACCGGCTCCTGAAACGAGTTCTGCCATCCGGTTCGCCAGTTCTCGTGGCTTCCCAGCTCCCAACATCTTCCTCATCACCAGGCTGATGTTGAACGCGCCGACATGAATCAGCAGCCGCTTGAGAATATTCTTCCGTCCATGCAGGGTGCAGCGTCGCATCCCGCCGGTTTCGTAGCAATGAGCGAAGGTTCGTTCCACGAACTCGCCTCGTCGCCTCAGCAGCTTCTTTCCATACTTGCCGCGCACCCGTTGACGGTTTTGATAAACGGCCTGCTGTTGGCCCTGCTTGCCCTTCCAGTGTCGCTTGCC
>Ga0302195_10001103_pt1 | contig 21269 bp, 20 predicted proteins | sample II_Bog_N1_2_FD_198778 | JGI IMG/M metagenome (GOLD analysis project Ga0302195, IMG submission 198778) | Peat permafrost microbial communities from Stordalen Mire near Abisko, Sweden - II_Bog_N1_2 | ecosystem: Environmental > Terrestrial > Soil > Wetlands > Peat | place: Sweden: Abisko...
ACGTGCGAGCTTCGGGTCGTCTGGCGATGCAAGACCGGTTTTTTTCAACTATGGAACGAATCTCAGAAAGAACCTGAGATTCGTTCCAAAGCTAATTGTGGGGGTGGCCGGAGGGGTGTCAAGGGTCGAGATGAACGCCAAACAACGGCGCCCTTGACACCCCTCCGACCACAACAAGGGCCTTGTTGCGAAAATTAGTTGACAGGAGCCGACGCTGTCATACACGGCGTTACTCTTCGTTGGCTTGGCGTTCGTTGCTTACTAAGAACATTGTGCGCTCATGGAGCTTAATTCTGCGCAAGGAAAGCGGAATTATTGATCAAGCAGCGATGTCTTGACGGTCACGATACTAGTCCAAAACGGGTGAGGGCTTGGCGAGCAGGACGCCGAGGGCGCAACTTGCCATGCGCGCCAGTTCGCCATCGGCGCGGCTGGTGAGAACCACCGGGACCCTGGCTCCGATGACGACTCCCGCCGCCAGCGCTCCGGCCAGGTATTGAAGCTCCTTGAAGAGAATATTTCCGGCTTCCAGGTTGGGAACCATCAGGAGGTCCACGTCTCCGGCGACCGGGGAATCGATTTTCTTGATGCGCGCGGCATCGCTGGAGATGGCGTTGTCGAATGCCAGGGGACCATCGACGATGGCGCCGGTAATCTGACCGCGCTCGACCATCTTGCAGAGGGCGGCGGCGTCGAGGGTGGACGGAATGGCAGGGTTGACCGACTCGACCGCCGAGAGGATCGCCACCTTGGGGTTCACGACCTCGAGCCTCACCATCATGTCGATTGCGTTCTGCAGAATGTCGACCTTGGTTTCGAGATCGGGCTGGATGTTGATAGCCGCATCGGTGACGAAGAGGGTCTTGTGATAGGCGGGAACGTCCAGCGCGAAGACGTGGCTGATGCGGCGCCCGGTGCGCATTCCGCCGTCGCGTGAAACCACGGCGCTCATGAGTTCATCGGTGTGCAGGGCCCCCTTCATGAGCATCTGCACCTCGCCTTTACGAGCCATCTCCACGGCCCGCACGGCAGCCGAGCGGCTGTCGGAGGCGTCAACGATCTGGGTGGAGCCCAAGTCCAGTTGCATGGTTTCCGCCAGGCTGCGGATCCTGGCCTCGGAACCCACAAGAACTGGAACAATCAAGCGGTCTTTGGATGCCTGGAAGGCTCCTCCCAGAGATACTTCGTTGCACGGCCAGATAATCGCGGTCTTGACGGCCGGTTTGACGTTCGCTCGCGCGATCAAGCCATGGTAGCGACGATAGGGATCGTTCACAATCAACTGGGGTACGGGCAGGGTGGACCAGCGGAGCTTGATGGGAGGCGCAATGAGCCGGGCCGTTCCCGAAAAGATGGGCTTGCCGGCACCGCTGCTTGCCTCGCAATTAAAGGTGATGGTCTTGGTGGCATCCTCCTTGGCCGTCACCTGCACCTTGACGAGGATGCGGTCTCCGAGATGGAGGCGATTGTGGAACGAGAGGGAGATGTTGGTCAGCGTGCATCCCGGTCCGGGGATATTCATGCTGAAAAGGCCGGAGACCAGCGAGGCGCACCACATGTTGGGGCCTGTGGGAGGAATGCCGCCGGCACGCTCAATGAGTTCCCGCGACTCCAGAACGGAGTCGAATCCGGAGATGGAGGCAAAGGCCATGGCGTCATTCTGGGTCAGGACGTGCTCTGTGCGAGCCGTGTCCCCGACTGAAATCTCGTTGTAGGTCTTGCTCTCGATAAACCCAAGGTTCATGGAGTCTCCTTTTCCGGCAAGGCGCCCGGCACTGTACGGGTCGGGACCCATCGTATGATCTGGAAGCATAATTCAACGTGATTGCAGTCACTTTTGTGATGGGATCTGGATGGGGCAAATGGGGGAATGCCTGGAGATGATTCCGATGATCCCTCCCTCAGGGGCATGGAGACCGGAATTTTGTGCGGCTTTCGTTCAAAGAAACAGCAAGTTAGCCACGCTGGCGCGGGCTGGCGAGTTGGCGAGTTGGCGGAATTTGCGGGTGGGGAGGGAGGCTGGGCGGGATTTTTTCGCATGTATCATCGGCGGGGAGGCTTCCATGTTTGTGCCGCAACCGATCGGCTTTGTCCGCAGCCCTTTTCAGAACACGGATTCGATTCCGAAGGGGCTGGGGGCCAAGCACTCCGAAGAGGGAACGCTGGAAATCCTGCCTGAATTTGCCCAGGGACTCACCGACATCGAGGGCTATTCGCACCTGATCGTGCTGTGGACCTTTGACCGCTCGGAGGGGTTCGAACTGATGGTCACGCCACCCTCCGACGACCGTCCGCACGGAGTTTTTACCACCCGGTCGCCACGCCGGCCTAATCCCATAGGATTGACGATCGTGGAGCTGCTGAGGCGGGAGAATGGATCGCTGCGGGTGCGCGGGGTGGATATGCTGGACGGAACGCCGATTCTGGACCTGAAGCCGTATCTGTCGAACATTCCCGGGGCGTTGCGCCGCGGCTGGCTGGGCGAGGCCGAAGCACGAAAAGGCTGAGAGAAGAGTTCTATAAACAAAATCAGCAAGTTAGCTTCCGCTTCGCGGAAATCGCGAGTTGGCGAGTTGGCGGCTGTTCATTGTGGCCGTAACTCGTGGTGGCGATTTGGGCTACTCAGGAGGACAGCGCCGTTTTCAGCAATCAGGCGTTGGATTCGCCTGAATAGATGCAGCCGCTGGTGCAGGTCTCTTTGACCACGACTTTGCTCAGCAAGGGGAGCGTGGGACGGAGATTCTGCCAGATCCAGCGGGCCAGGTTTTCGCTGGTGGGGTTCTCGAGGCCCTCGACTTCGTTGAGGCAGCGGTGGTCGATGCGGTCTTCGACGGGCTGGAAGGCGGATTTGAGGTCAGCGAAGTCGATTACCCAGCCGAAGTGCGGATCGACGGGGCCGCTGACGTGCAGTTCGATGTGGAAGCTGTGGCCGTGCAGGCGGTGGCACTTGTGGCCTTCGGGGACATTGGGCAGCCAGTGCGCCGCTTCGATCGAGAATTCCTTGAAGATTTCCATCTCTTCCATTCTATGGAATGCCGAGGAACTTGTGGGTTTGGAGGCTGAGGCGCCACTTGGGATGGGCCAGGCAGTAGCGCACGGCGAGCGCGGTGTTGGCGTCGCGGCTGGGTCCGTCCATGGGCTGCAGGAAGAAATGGCGGAAGGAGAGCAGCTCGAAGTTCGCGGGATCGGCCTGCGGCTGGGGAAAGACCAGCTTCAGCTCGTCGCCGCTGCGCTGCACAAAGGGCGCGCCTGCCTTGGGACTGACGCAGACCCAATCGATTCCAGCCGGGGCGCGCACGGTTCCGTTGGTTTCGACGGCAATCTCGAAGCCGCGCAGGTGGAGGGCGGCAATCAGGTCAGAGTCCATTTGCAGCAGGGGCTCTCCGCCGGTGCAGACCACGAAGCGCTGGCCGAGGGAGGAGTCCTGTGGCCACTTTTGCCGGATCGCTTCGGCCAAGTCGTCGGCAGAGGCGAACTTTCCGCCACCTTCTCCATCCACGCCCACAAAATCCGTGTCGCAAAAGCGGCAGACAGCGGCCCGGCGGTCTTCTTCACGGCCCGACCAGAGATTGCAGCCGGAGAAGCGGCAGAAGACGGACGCACGGCCTGCCTGCGCGCCTTCACCCTGGAGGGTGTAGAAGATTTCCTTGACCGCGTAGCTCATGGTCAAGCCCGGCTTTCGGAATTGCAATAGGGCAGGGGGTCCGTGATTCCATTTTCGCGGAAGCCCTTCTGGCGGAGGATGCAGGAATCGCATTGGCCGCAGGGCTGGCCCGAGGGCGAGGGGTCGTAGCAACTGCAGGTGAGGCCGTAGTCCACGCCGAGTTCGAGGCCGCGGCGGACGATCTGGGCCTTGGTGAGAGCGATGAGAGGGGTGTGAATCCGGAGCGCCTGACGGCCCTCGACGCCGGCCTTGGTGGCCAGGTTGGCCATCTTTTCAAAAGCGGCGATGAACTCGGGACGGCAGTCGGGGTAGCCGGAGTAATCGAGCGCGTTGACGCCGATGAAGATGTCGCTGGAGCCGAGCACCTCAGCCCAGGCGAGAGCGAAAGAGAGAAAGATGGTGTTGCGCGCGGGGACGTAGGTGATGGGGATGCCGTGGGACATTTCGCCGGCGTTGCGGCCCTTGGGGACGGCGATGTCGGCGGTGAGCGCCGAGCCGCCGAAGATGCGCAGGTCGATGGCCGCGATGCGATGGTCCTCGACGCCGATAGAGGCAGCGACGCGGCGGGCGGCATCAAGTTCGATGACGTGGCGCTGGCCGTAGGAAAACGAGAGCGCGTGGAGCGCGTAGCCCTGGCTTTTGGCAATGGCCAGGACGGTGGAGGAGTCCAGCCCGCCGCTCAGTAAGACAACCGCGTTTTTTGAATTGGTTTCCATGCTTCCCTTGCCTGCTCTCCTGGGGATTCTTCTGCGCGATGCCGCAGTTATTTCACATCCACGCCGGCGCTGATGTCCATGGATGGGGGAATGGGATTGCTCTCGTCGATGTAGGCGTTGATGCAATCGTTGAGGACACCCTTGGCTTCAAGGATGAACTCGATGGCGTCGCGGCCGGCACCGTAACCGCCGGAGTTGGGCGTGACGTAGTGGGCCTCGGCCTTGACCTGGGGGCGGGCGTTGGCCACGGCAATGGCCAGGCCGCACTGGCGCATGACGGGCAGGTCGATGACGTCGTCGCCGACGTAGGCGATCTGGTCGAGGGTGATGCCTTCCTTTTCCATGATTTCGCGGACCGGCTTCATTTTGAAGGCCTGGCCCATGTAGACGAATTCGAGTTTGAGGTCGCGGGCGCGGGTGGCGACGGTCTCCGAAATGCGCTTGGTGATGATGCCGCACTTCAGGCCGCCGAGGCGGGCCAGGGAGATGCCGGCGCCGTCGTGGGCGCTGTAGCCCTTGGCCTCGACCAGGGTGGCGGATTGCACGGCGAAACCGACCTGACCGTCTTTGGCAGCCAACTGGCTGGAAAGGCTGCCGGCAACTGGGGAGGGGCCTGGAACCAGCCAGATGGCGCCGTCGGTCAGGACGCCATCGACGTCGAAAAGGAGGATCTTGATGCGGCGGGCGCGATCTTGCGCGGAGAGGGTCATGCTTCGATTTTACCGATCGCGCCGAGGATTTTCCCGCGCGGCCTGACGGCTCACGCGAGAATGGAGGGATGGACCTGAATCCGGCGGACGGTTTGCCCGCGCTCGAAGCCGAGGATTACTACTTCGAAGGGTCGAAGCTCGTGTTCACCGCGACTTACCTGCTGAAGCGCGGAAGCTGCTGTGGGTCGGGCTGCCGGCATTGCCCTTATTGCGGCGCGCCTCCGGAGCCGGATGTGGAGGCAGGGGTGGGCTGAGGTACGATGGCAGGCGGCGTGACAGCGGGCGGCGCGGCGGCTACCGGCTCGCGCACCAGCACGGCGAAGCGGGGGAAGGCAAAGCTGCCCTGGGCGTCGTCGATTACGTTCAACTGGCAGATGTACTGGCCGGGCTTGAGGCCAGCGAGCGGCACGTCGAGCTCGATGGCGACGGCATCGCGGCCTTCCACGTTGACGGTTTTGGCCTGGACCAGGGGCGTTTCATAGACCTTGGTTGAGCCCTGAATGAGTTCCAGGCTGCTGAGCAGGTTGATGCCGGGCTTGGTTCCCTTGGGCTGGCCTTCGGCGAGCTTTTCGCGCGCCGGGGCATAGATTTCGTAGAGCAGGTAGAGGTGCTGGTCCTGGCGGAAGACGTGGCTGATGTTGGGCACGTACTCCTGGCCGCCGCGGACCAGGGGGCTTTCTTTCTTGCTGGGCTGGCGCGAGGATGCGAGCAGGATGGAACTCATCTTGAGCGGAGCCTTCTTCATCTCCGGCAGCGTGATTTCCGCCTCGAAGGAGCCCATGCGGCCGGTCTGGTTCTCGCGGACCACGAACTTGAGCTGATACTTGCCCGGCGGCAGATTGAAGCTGGTGGTGTACTGGATGTTTTTCTGGCGCGCCTGGAGGGACGGATCGAGATTGAGCTTGACGGTCTCGCGGGCCTGGCCGATCTGGCGCTTGGCTTCGTCGATGACCGAGCCGATGATGTCGAGCGTGGCCTTGTCCTTGTCGCCGCCCTTCACGAAGGGAATTTGCGAGCCGGGAACGATGAGCGAAACCGGCACATAGAAGCGGTTTTCGTCGAGGCGGAAGTAGAGGGCGTCAAGATAGACGGCCATATCGGTGGCGGGCAGATCGCTGGCCAACTGCTCGGTGAGTTCGCGCTCGCGGTCTTCGCGGCCGGAGTGCTTGAAGTCGGCCGGGGCGTAGTAGCCGGGGCGGTATTCAAGCTTGATGCCGGGGCGATTGATCTTGATGGTCAGCTTGCGATAGCGGCCGTCGCGCGCTGGGTCAGTGGAGTGGAAACCGATGGCGTAGTAGGCCGAGGTGTCGCGCTGCACCTGGGCAAAGGCCGGGGCAAAATCGTTGGAGTCAAAGAAGGCCTTGCCACCGGTGTCAGTGGAAAGCGTGGCCATGACTTCCTGGGTGGCGAAGTTGGCGTTCATGTTGTTGGTGAGGGCGCCGCCGTTGAAGGCGCCGGTGCCGCGCAGGCTGCCGGTGGATGCGTCGCCGAGGGGCGAGACGGCCTGGAGGCCGCGGGTGTCTACGCTGTAAATGGCGAGGTTGGCGCGGACCGCGGCGTTGATGGCGGAACGCAGAGAGGCCTGGTTCTCGATGCCGTCGCGGGAGATGCCGCCGGAAAAGTAGAGCAGCGATTTCTTCTCGTTGATCTTCTCAAGCGATTTAGAGATCGCGCGCAAGGCGAAGAGTTCGCGGTCGGTGTTGAGGTCGTTGTATTCGCTCTCGTCGGGGGTGTAGCCGGTGGTGTCTTCCACCTGGTTGGAGTTGGCGGTGGCTCCCTGCTCGAAACCCTGGCCTTCGGTGCCGTTGTAGACGGCGACTTCGCGCGTGAGAGCTGCCTTGTCGGCGGTAAAGTCCTGATCGACCTTGAGGGTGTCGCCGAGAGAAACCAGCGCGACGAGGTCGGCCGGCTGCATTTTGGTCTTGAGAAAGTCCTGGGCGGCATCCACGCTGCGGTCGAGATCTTCGGGCTGCATGGAGGTGAGGTCGAAGAACATGACGATGAGGCGGTGATTGCGCAGGTCTTCCGGTTTGGCCACGACCACGGCTTTGCTGCCGCTGCCGGTGGCGCCCGCGGCCAGGCCGCTGACGGTGGCCTCGTTGAGCGGCGTGGCCATGTCCACGCTTTCAAAATCGAAGGTGGAGATCTGTTGGCGCTTGCCGCTTTCAAGGACGGTGAAATCGCTTTGCTTGAGGCCGCGCACCACTTCGCCCGTTTTGGCATCGCGCGCTACCACGTTGGTCAGCACCAGTTCGCCATTCATCTTGAGCACAAAGCCGCTTTGCGGTGTGTTCGAGACCTGCGTGGCCGTTGACTGATCGGCGTTTTGACCGAAGCCCGGCTGCGCGCCCGGCAGGGTCAAGGCCAGCGCCGCGAAGAATGCTCCGATTTTTTGCGCCTTGCTTTTCACGTGGATTGGTGCCCTTTCAAAACGGTGTGTTGAGGGTTGTGGTTTCCCACCCTTGCCGCAAGAACAAAGGCGCGGCAAGGATGGGGCACCCAACAATTGATACAACTTCAAGCAGTCAGAGGCTTCAAGCGGTCAGGGACCTAGAACCTGAAGCGTGCGGTGAACTGGAACGACCGCATGGAGCCGGCCGAGGTGACATGGCCAAAGGTCGGCGAATCGACACTGGTGTCGACCCCGGAGTACTGGACGGTGTTGAAGACGTTGTTGGCCGTGGCGCGGATCTCCATGCTGCGCACATCGCCCATCCCCACCGTTTTGGAAAGCGACATACCGTTCTGGATGGTTCCTGGTGCTTGAATCGAGTTGCGCGATGCGGTTCCATAAGCGCCCGCGGGCTTGCGAAAAGCTGCGGTGTTGAACCACTCCTGCAGCGAGCCGCCGCCGGCGGTGATGGAAGTTCCGGGCACGCGATCGGGGCGCAAGGTTCCGGCGGTGCCGCGCGCGACATCTGAAACCGCTGCGGCATAACTCGGCGTGAGGGGGGTACCGGTGGCGAAGGTGAAATTGCCGGAGACGGAGAAGCCCTCCAGAATGTGCGAGCCTACGCCGCTGGTGACCCAGAACTTGTCTTTGCCGAAGGGCAGCTCGTAGAGATAGGTGCCGCTGACCTTGTGGCGCTGGTCGAAGCTGGAGTTGGCTTCCTCGGCCTGGAGATCCTGCCAGTTCTGCGCGACGACGGTGGAGGTTCCGCCCACCGAGCCAGCATCGTCGATGGAGTGCGAGTACTGGTAGTTGGCGCCCAAGGCGATTCCGCTGGAAAGCCGCTTGTTCAGTCGCAGCGTTCCGGCGTTGAAGCGGGAAAAGGCGGCGGCCTGCTCGTAGTTGAAGATGGGGCTGGCGGAGGTGGGCTCGGGGGCGCTGGTAATGTCGAGGCGGCTGCCGCGCGAGCCGTTGTAGCCCGCGTTCATGACGATGCCCCAGGGCAGGGACTTCTGCAGGTCGAGATTCCAGGCCTGCACGTAAGGCAGCTTGTAGTGCGGGTCGACGGCGTAACTGCCCAAAGTGTCCGCCGCGCCAAATCCGCTGGCCAAGGTGTAGGCGCCGGCTTGGGCCGCTTCATTGGTCTGCTCGTTCACGAAGGTGGGCTGATTGACCATGGGCTGGCGGGCCATGATGGAAGCAAAACTGCCGTACTGGCCGACGGTGTAGTTCATGCCGTACCCGGCACGGAGGACGGTCTGCCTGGGCAGGCGCAGAGCCAGGCCGAAGCGCGGCGCAAGGCCCAGCCGGAAGGGATAAACCAGCGAATCGGGGAACTTGCTGCTGGAAAGCCCCGCGCCGCCGGCCTGGGCTTCCGCAGTCTGGGTAAAGCCGTCCGACGCATTGGTGTCGACAAAGGCCAAGTGGCCGAACTTCTCGGTGTAGGGCGCGAAGAACTCGTAGCGCAGGCCGTAGGTGAGGGTCAGGTTGGTGCGTACGCGCCAGTCGTCCTGGGTGTACAAATCCATGACGTTGTCGCGGAGATAGCTTTTGGCGGCGGCCACGTCGATGGTGGTTTCCTGCGGGAAACCGAGCAGGAAATCGGCCAGCGCGGAGCCGGTGGTCGCATCGCTCGCCGGGTCCTGGGTGAACTTGCCGCTGAAGGTGAAGGTTCCGGTGGAGTTGGAGCCGCCGAGGAAGTCGCGATGGACGCGGCGATAGTCGCCGCCGAAGCGAAGATTGTGCTTTCCGTGAATCCAGCTCAGGGTCTCGGAGAGCGAAATGGTCTGCGAAATCGCGAAGCTGGGCTGCTGCTGGCTGAGCCCGGAGTAGTTGTTGAGCACGATATTGGGCACGCCGTAGTTGAGGGGGTTCGAGTCGGGCAAGCCGATGCCCAGCGTAGAGGCCACATCGTTGGTGGTATCGGTGAAGAAGTTGGTCGCGCGGCTGTTGCTGCGGTTCCAGTTGGCGTTGAGGATATTGGTGAATTTGCGGTAACCGAGCGTATAGCCGGCCTGCACCGAGTCAGAATCCGAGGAACTTTTGCCGCCCAACTGCGGAGAGATGTTTACATTGTCCGAGGCCGAATGGCTCCAGTTGTAGTTGGCATTGATGCTTTGGCGCAGGCCCTGGTTCTGCGTTCTGCGCCCGCTTCGGCCATTTCCGAGCAAGGAGGCGTTTTTGCCCAGGCTGCGCATGTAGCGTAGGCCGGCCTGGGTCGAGTTCGATTGCGCGGTGGTCAGCAGGTGATAGTTGTAGCCATTGATCCCGGCGACCAGGTTCGGCTCAGGGAAGTACGGCTTGCAAGTCGCGTCGGTTGCGGGGCAATTGAGCAGCGCGGTGGCCGGAGAAGCAAGTTGGGCTGCGGGGATGACGTTGAGCTTGCCGTCGGAAGTGAATTGCTGGCCGGTGGCGGGGTTGTAAATTGCCGGCAGTCCGGAGGAGGAAAAGTCGCCGGCCCGCTCGGCGTCGGTGGGCACGGTGGCATATTCATCGAGCGGGCTCGAACTGCGTTGGCCGCTGAGGGTAAGGAAGAAAGTGTCCTTGCCGCTGGGCTTGGTAAGGCCCGGCAGGTAGGGCGCGCTCATGAAGGTAATGCCGAAGCGGTTGGTTCCGGAAGTGGGCTGCTGCTGGGACTGGCCATTCAAGGCGAAGGGCTCGGCGTTGAGCGCCGAATTGCTGCCGATCCAGAAGATGGCGCCGTGGGGCTGGCCGGGATTGAAGCCGCGGAAGTTGCCCCTTCCGCCGCCTCCAGGGCCACCAAAACCGCCTGGGCCGCCCATGCCGCCGCCGAAGCCGCCGCCGCCAAAGAGGCCGCCGCCACCGCCAAAGTTTCCGCCCTGCCCACCACCCATCAGGGAGCGGGCGGTCTCCATTGCATCCCGCACCCGGTCCATATCCATGCCGGCCATCGGGCTCACGGTCCCGGACTGGCCGCTGATGGCCACCGAATCCGCGGAGAAGTCCGAATTGCCGGCAATAGAAGGCAAGGCAGCGCCGGAGGCAGCGGGTGCATCTGTGGTTCCAGCCTGGGTGCCCGTTTCGGCGGTGAGCGCGCTGGTCAGGCTGAGGTTCTGGGCACCGCTCGAGGCCAACTGCTGAATGGCCGAACGAACCAACTGGGTTCCCGCCGCGCCCAGCAGTTGGCTGGCCGACCCGGCCAACTGCGTGGCTGAATCGGTGCTCTGCTGGCGATCGCGCTCCGCCGCCCGCGAGGCCAGCAGGAGATCGAAGCTCACCGTCTGGTCGTGGCTTTGGGCGTTGAGGACCGCTTCCTGCGAGCCCTGCGCAAAGCCCGCGAACTGGGTGCGCACCACGTAACGGCCATTTTGCGGAAGAGTCATGGACCAGGCGCCGGCCAGGCCGGTGGTGGTGGAGAAGCGCTTTCCGGTAAGCGTGTTCTGGGCCGTAACGGTGACGCCGGGCAAGGGAACGTTGCCGCTTTTGACCACGCCGTGGAGGTTGCCGCCGAGAACGGCTGGCGGCTGTGGCGCTGGAGAAACGGACTGGCTCGCGGCCTGATCAGGCTGCGGCGATGGCGCGGTTGCGGACTGTGCCAAAGCAGAAAGACTGCCGGCCACAAAGATTCCCACTGCAACTGCACACCACATGGATCCTGACCGCATTCGCGCTCCCTGGCATTTTCCGCTCGTACTCAGTCAGACGGTCGAAAGGCAGGGAAGGTTTACGCGGCTGGGTTGCGCGGCCCGGCAAACTCGACAATCGCTGGAGCGTTTCGTTGCCGCGAAGCTCAAGTTGCGGGCTTTCGGATGCTCTGTCCGGGTGAAGTGGGAGATTCCATCGCAATATGACTTTGGTTACCGGGGAGATGTGACGATTGAGCTTGCATTCTGCTGGCGGGCATGTTAACTCTTAGGTCAATAATCTTTTGATTGCTACCGCTGAAGTAAACTCCCGCGGGCATCGAACAGGAAGTTCACCGTGATAAAGATCGGGACCATCATCCGTGCCCACCGGTTGCAGAAGGGGCTTTCCCAGGGCGACATCGAGAAGAAGACGGGGCTTTTGCGCTGCTATCTTTCGCGGGTCGAAAACGGCCATACCGTGCCCTCACTGGACACGCTGTCGAAGATTGCCATGGCGCTCGATCTGCCTCTTTCGCAGTTTTTCACGGAGGACACACTTGATCGGCAGTTCCATACCCAGACGCTCTCCGACGAGGAACTTCGGTTTCTGACGCAAATCCGGCGCTATTCGTCGAATTTGAATGAGAGCGACCGCAGGCTGCTGCTGGCCATGGTGAAGAAGTTCGCCGCCACGGCGACCAATTAGGGGAATTCTCCTATTGGGGTCACGTATAGCGTGGACCGGGAGGTCCACGCTACAGCCGACCGGGAGGTCGGCGCTACTGATTCCTGCGGCGTTTTGAGTTCTGCTTACTCTGGGGTCCTATTTACTTTGGGGTCCTGTTTAAAAGCCCATGATGTTGTAGCCGCAATCGACGTACATGACTTCGCCGGTGATGGCGCTGGCGAGGTCGCTGGCCAAAAACAAGGCGGCGTTGCCCACTTCGAGCTGGTCCACGTTGCGGTGGAGGGGGGCGCGTTCGGCGTGGGACTTGAGCATGTCGCTGAGATCGCCGACGCCGCGGGCAGCCAGGGTCTTGATGGGGCCGGCGGAGATGGCGTTGACGCGGATCTTGCGGTCGCCCAGATTCCAGGCCAGGTAGCGGACGGCGGACTCGAGCCCGGCCTTGGCCACGGCCATCACGTTGTAGTGGGGGACAACCTTTTCCGCAGCGTAGAAGCTGAGGGTGAGGATGCTGCCGCCGTCGGTCATCAACGGAGCTGCGCCGCGGGTGACGGCGATGAGCGAATAGACGCTGACATCGAGGGCGATGCGGAAGCCGTCGCGGCTGGTGTTGAGGAAGTCGGCGCGCAGGTCGGCAGCGGGCGCGAAGGCCACGGCGTGGACCAGGATGTCGAGCTTGCCGTACTGCTCTTTGAGGGCTGCGAAGAGGGTTTCGATCTGCTCGTCGCTGGAAACGTCGCACTGGAAGCCGGAGGCTCCCGGCAATTCGGCGATCAGGCCTTCGGCCTCAAGCCTCATGCGGTCGTTCTGATAGCAAATGGCCAGGGTTGCGCCGGCCTCGTGCAGCTTTTGGGCGATGCCCCAGGCGATGGAACGCTTGTTGGCCAACCCGAAGACAACGGCCGTCTTACCTGCCAAATCAATCATGCTTGCTTTCTTCCTCCAGGGTCCATGGTCCGGGGCTTCGGGACCCACGCTATCCAACCAGAATATCAGAGCGCCACCTGCGGTGGGGCCAGATGCCTTCGGCCGGTCCGCGCAAGAAAGAAGGCGCGGGATTAGTGAGTTGGCTGGCTGGTGAAACTTGCCGGAAGGTAGCAAGCCTGCTCAACCGCCGAGATCTACCAAGTCGACGGTGCCGACGGGGCGCTCGAGGAAGCGGGAACCAAGGCGCTCGAATTTTTCGACCGAGTCGGTTGCGAAGCAGTGAATTTCCGTCTCCGGATCGGCGGGACCGGGGAGGGGGAGGCGGCCGTTGATGAGGCGCACGGCAGCTTCGGCGGCGGCCAGGGCGGAGTCGATGACCCTCATGCCGGGGGGAACAAGGCGCTCGAAGAGGGGGCGCAGGAGCGGGTAATGGGTGCAGCCCAGGACCAGCGTGTCGGGGTGCAGGCCTTCGGCTGCCGCCTCGGCGTTGAGCTCGTCCAGGTAGATGCGGATGACTTCGGCGGTGACTGGGTGGGTGGTCCAGCCCTCTTCGACCAGGGGAACAAGGAGCGGGCAGGCCTTCTCATAGGCGCGCAGGCCCTGGGCGTGGCAGGCGGCGGCGTAGGCGTGGCTCTGGACGGTGGCGTCGGTGGCGATGACCAGGACGTCGCCTGTGTGGGAAGCGGCGCAGGCAGCCGCGGCGCCGGGCTCGATGACGCCCAGGACCGGGACTGGAACCGCGTCACGGATGGCGTCGAGAGCCAGGGCGCTGGCGGTGTTGCAGGCGATCACCAGGAACTCGGCGCCCTGCTGGCCGACCAGAAAGCGCGCGCTTTCAGAGGCGTAGCGGGCGATGGTGCGGCGAGACTTGGAACCGTAGGGGAGGCGGGCGGTGTCGCCGAGGAAAACGAAGCGGGCGCGCGGCAACCGCTGGACGAGCGCGCGGAGGACGGTGAGTCCGCCGAAGCCGGAATCGAAAACGCCGATGGTGGGGGTCATGATTTTTTAAGCAATAGGTCCAGTCTGGCGAGTCAGATCCGCAAGAGTCTTGGATAACCAGGACAATTCCATGAAGACGCTTCTATCGTATGGATTGCGCGTTCCGTATTTGTAAAGAATCGCGTTGAGATTGTTATCGACAAAGTGAAAGTCCTCCAGCATTCTTGGCACCGATGGCATGCGGTCGCGCCGGAAGGCGTTGCAAAGTTCGCGAAGAACGCCCTCCGCTGTGCCGTTGTGGATGTAGGGATCGGTTCCGTTCAGATCGCTGGCCGACCTTTGCAGCCGATGGAGCTCCGACTCCCAAACGAACCAGGTATGAAGGCCGGGGTGCAGATTGGCCCAGGTAATCGTCATGCCCAATTCCAATGGCATATTGAACCGTGGCACGGCGGTTGGCGCAACGCTCACTTCTACGCGGGAGAGATCGTGGATGGAGTAGCGGCAGCTCTGGATGAGCTTGGAGATTCTGTCCAGTCTGCGATCGCCGCCCGGAATCTCGGAGGCGAGATGAGGAACCAGACCCAGTTGAAACAGCCCAACGATGTAAGCGATATAGAGGCTGTGGAATTCTTCATCGTAGGGAACGTTCAGGAAGACAGCTTTCGGGTCAGGCGGCGGAGGCACGCTTGCGCCTCTTTTCCGGTTCGACCAAGGTCACGGGTGGTTCTTCAAGCGGAGAGAGCTTAGCCTTGAACTCGTCCACAAGCGCCTGTAACTCTCTCTGGCGAGCCTTGGGGATGCGGAAGCGCCTCGCCATCTCTTCCTGGGTGGGCCAAGGGGTCGTGATGTGAATAGGCTTGCGCATATCTGCTGCTCCATCATACTGCGAATTGGGGGGAATGCAAACTGGAACTCCCTACTTCTGGGATGGGGTGGCACAGCGATTGTTACTGCGACGCCGCGTCGGCGGCCAAGTAGGTGCGGGTGAGGTCGGCGTGGCCGGCGAGGGTGGGACGGGTTTGGCCATCGACCAGAAAACGTACCTGGGTGACGTTGGGCAGGTTGGCGTGCAAGGTGGCGCAGATGGAAAGCACGGTGAGGGTTTCCGTCTGGATGCCCGAAGGATGGCTGGAGACAAAGCTGCCGGTGAGGTTGATCACGGCCAGTTGCGCGCCGGCGGGTTGGGCCGCGGCGGAAGGCTTGGCAGAGGGATCGCGATAGCGGGAATCGCCGGTTACGGAGCGGGTCGAGGCGGGGGGGACGGGGACGAGTTCCGGGGCCGGCAATAGAAAGACCTGGGCCACGGAGGCCGCGCCGCCGGGAACCGGGTGGGCGGCATCGGGCGCCGCATAGAGGTCAAGGAGCTTGCCCAGCACGGCGCGGGCGCGGGAGCCGGGGTCCTCAGGCAGCGGCAGGGAACGGACCTGGGTGAGCAGGGAGCTGTCGCTGTCGTTGGCCACCACCAGGGTGGCCTGCTCGGAGGGAGCGACTTCCGGCGCCTGGGTGGGGGACGAATCCTGGCCAGCCACCAGTCGCTGGTGAGCGCGTTCGCGCAGATTCCACAGCACCACGGCCATGACCAGGGAGGCGATGAGCAAAAGCGCGAAGAGATATTTTTGATAACGGGGAATCACGGTCAGCGAGCCTCCGAGCGCCATTCGAGCAAGGCATCGGCCAACGCCCGGGTGACGCGCGCCTGATAGCCCTCATTGTCGAGGCCGCTGACGATCTTCTGGCCGTCGCGCTCGGGCGCAACTTCAAGAGCCACGGCGGGGCAGGTCATGCTGTCCATGGTGGGCAGCGCGGTGCGGCCGAGGGTGACCTGCATGCCGGAGCGGAGCAGGGCGGAGTTGAGCGCGCCGGCCAGGGCCAGGCTGCGGGTGACGGAGGCGGCCTGCGCGGTTTTCCAGGCGGCGAAGCGCGTGGGAGGGGCGGGAGCCAGCGAGGAAGCGAAGAGGTGAACGCCGGAGCCGCTCTCAGAGGCGTGGAGGATGAGGCAGGCCTGGGCCGCGGCGTGGTTGGCTGTCTCTGCCCGCTGGTTGGAGTCGACCGCCGTGTCGGACTCGCGGGTGGTAACCACCTGGATGCCGCGGGCAGCCAGAAGTGAACGGAGTTTGACGCTGAGGGCCAGAGTGAAGGCCTTTTCCGGTTGGCCGTTGCTGAGGCGCGCGCCGGGGTCGTCGCCGCCGTGAGCGGCATCGAGCACCACCACGAAACGGGATTGCGGACCAAAGGCAGACGGCGGCTGTTGAGCGGAGGCCGGACCTGCAGCCAGCCCGCACCCAACAAGCGCCGCCAGTGCCCAGTTAATCGAGCGCATAGATGGCCAAACCGCTGAGCAGCTTGGGGAAGAAGTCGGTGGATTTTTGCGGCATGACGTCGCCAGCAAAGGCCACTTCCTTCAACTGTTCCATGGTGACAGGGTTGGTGAGGAAGGCGACGTTGGCCTCGCCGCGGCGAACCTGTTCGACGGCCTCGGCCGCATCGCGCAGGTAGCGGAGGTTGGTCTGCTCGCGCACCTTTTCGGCGTCCAGGCCTAGGAGCCGGTCAAGAACGACGGAGTGCAGGTGGCTCAGGTCGAGTTGGCGCTGGCGCTCCGGCAGATGGGCCAGGGCGGCAGCGATAGGCTCCAGTTTGGAGCGCAGCAGGAAAGCGCCGGCGCCGGTGACGGCGACAAAAGCTGTGCCCTGCTGTTTGGCCAGAGTGCTGATATAGGTTGTGGCGTCTGCGGCGGGCAAAGACGGGACGGTGAAGAACTCCTCGGCGGCGCGGACAAAGGCGGCCGGATCGAAGTTTTCCAGGCTGTGCACCACGCGATGGGTGGGCAAAATGACCAGCCCTTCGGAGTCCATATTGACGAAGGTCATCATGACCGCAGCTTCCGGGTTGGGCGGCTGCGGCAGGCCGATGGCGCTGAACCCGGTTTTGGTCTTGGCGGCGGGAGGGTGCTCTTTGGAGTAGTTGAGAGCTGTCTCGTAGCGGTGATGGCCGTCGGCGATGATGAGCTTCTTGTCGTCCATGGACGAGGTGAGCAGGCGGATCACGGCCGGATCGCTGACCCGCCAGACGCGATGGAGCACGCCGTACTCGTCGGTGATCTCGACATCGGCGGGGCCGCTGCCGTCATAAAGAATCTGGTCGATACTGCCGGCGGGGTCGGAGTAGAGCATGAAAATCTGGCCGAAATGGGCGCGCGTGGCCTTGAGCAGATTGAGCCGGTCGCTTTTGGGCTTGGAGAGGGTCTGTTCGTGGCGGAAGACCACCTGCTCGGCGTAGTCGTGCAGCTTGCCGAGGGCGATGAAGCCGCGCCGTTCCTTCACGATTTCGGTTCCGGGGACCTTGAAGCGCTGCGCATAGGCGAAGATGCAGGGGTCTTTCTCCCGGACCAGGATGCCCTGTTCGCGCCAGGCGCGAAAATCGCGCGCGGCCCGCGAGTAGACATTTTCTCCCCGTTCGGCGTCAAACAGTTCCGGCAGGCCGAGGATGATGCGCACCAGGTTGTAGGGGCTGCGCTGGTAATAGGCCTGCTGCATGGACGGAGAGATCTTGTCGTAGGGCTGGGTAACCACATCGTCCAGCCGGACAGCGGAGGGATTGTAACGCCAAGCGCGAAAGGGATAGATGCGGGCCATCGGAAGGGTCTTGCTCCCCGTACAGTGGTGCAGAGGGTGGAATTTACGCCCGCCGGCCCCCAAGCTGTTCAGGGGGTAACCGTTGCGCGCATAGCCACGATTGTATCCCAGTTGGACCTTGGCTCTGCCCCTTTCGCGGCCTTGGCGGCGGGATTTGACAGGACGAAAACGGCCGCACAGGCAGAATGTCAACCGTGCTAATATCGCCTTCTATCATTGGGTTGGATTCGATGAAAATGCTTCCCCATGCGCGCAGGATTCCAGGCTGGAGCGGCAAGCTGAAAAGGCTCGGCCGCCGGTTGTGGTTCTGTACGCTGGCAGCGGTGCTTCTGGCGGCGCGCGCAGCGGCGCAGGACGATCCGCTGAACAAGGTGCATGTGCCGCCGCCGGCAGCCGCTACGCCGTCTGGGGCGGAACCGGCCGATGCGGAGGCGCCGGCAGCTACAGGGCCCGACGCACTGAAGATTCATCCCGGGGCGCGAATCCGGATGAACGTTGACCTGGTGCTGGTGCCGGTGACGATCACCGATCCGATGAACCGGCTGGTCACCGGCCTGGATCAGCCCGACTTTCAGATTTACGAGAACAACAGCCAACAGAAGATCACCTCGTTTGCCAGCGAAGACGCGCCGGTTTCGATCGGCATCATTTTCGATCTCTCCGGTTCCATGTCGTCGAAGCTGATTCGCGCCCGGGAGTCGATTCTTCAATTCATCAAGACCGCCAACCCGCAGGACGAGTTTTTCGTGATCGGCTTCAACGACCGGCCGGAGCTGATTGAGGACTTCACCAATTCGGTGGAGGACATCCAGGCGCGGCTGGCGACGGTGCGCAGCGGCCACCGCACCGCCCTGCTGGACGCGATTTATTACGGCGTGGACAAGATGAAGGAAGCGCGGCACGAGCGCAAGGCGCTGCTGGTGGTGTCGGACGGGGGGGACAACCGTTCCCGCTATACGCCGGGCGAGGTGCGGGCGCAGGTGCGGGAGTCGGACACGGAGATTTATTCGATCGGCATCTTCGATCTGTATGCGGCCACTCCCGAGGAGCGCCAGGGGCCGGAACTGCTGGACGATTTGAGCACGGAGACGGGTGGGCGGCTGTTCCGGGTGGACGACCTGGCCGAGATGGGCGACATTGCCGAGAAGATTTCCACCGAGCTACGGAACCAGTATGTGATCGGTTACCGGCCCAAGGACCTGACCCGCGACGGTAAGTGGCGTAAAGTGAAAGTGAAAGTGAATCCTCCGGCGGGATTACCCCCGCTGACAGTCCATGCACGCACCGGCTACTATGCGCCTTTGCAATAAAGCGTTCTTCGCGGTTTTTCTTGCCGGAGCGGCGGTTTCGCTTCTTGCACAAACGGCCCCGTCCCAAGCAACACAGGCACAGACAGCACCTGCCCAGGCAGGACCGGCTCAGGCTGCGCCGTTGACGGTGGACCGCGACCCGGTGCGTTCGCCCGACCTGGAGGCGCCTGCCGCCCCTGCGGCCCCGGCGTTGCGCAAGCAGGGCGAAGGCTACGTTCTGCACACCGACGTGGAAGAAGTGGTGCTGAACGCCACGGTGCTGGAAGGCACGAAGCTGGTCCCCGACTTGAAAAAGGAGAGCTTCCAGATCTTCGAGGACGGCGTGAAGCAGAGCCTGATCAGCTTTCAGCACACCGACCTGCCGGTCTCGATTGCGCTGGTAGTGGATAATTCCGGCTCCATGTCGAGGAAGCGCCCCTCGGTGAACAAGAGCGCCCTGGACCTGATCCAGGCATCGAACCCCCAGGACGAGGCGTTCGTGGTGAATTTTTCAGACGAAGCCTTCATCGACCAGGAGTTTACCAACGATGTGAGCAAACTGCGCGATGGACTGAGCCACATCGAGTCTCGCGGCGGGACGGCGCTCTACGACGCCGTAGTGGCTTCGGCCGACAAACTGGTGGCGGACGCCAAGCGGCCCAAGCAGGTGCTGATCCTGATCACGGACGGCGAAGACAACGCCTCGACGCTTAATCTGGAGCAGACCATCCGCCGCGTGCAGCAGCTCTCCGGGCCGGTGATCTACTCCATTGGATTGCTGTTTGGCGACGAGATGAGCCGCGCCGAAGTGCGCCATGCGCGGCGGGCGCTGGAGATGCTCTCAACCGAGACCGGAGGGATTGCGTTCTTTCCCAAGTCGATTGAGCAGATTGACCAGATCGCCGCCGAAGTGGCACGGGACATTCGCAACCAGTACACGCTGGGCTACCACTCGACGAAGCCGACCACCGAGCCGGGGTTCCGGCGGGTGATCGTCAACGCAGAGGACAAGGGGCACGGCAAGCTCACCGTCCGCACCCGGACCGGCTATTTCCCGGTGGTGCGGGTGGGGAAGCAGGCTCCGGAGCAGAGGTAGAGGGACGATAGCGGTCAAAATGCTGGCAGCGTGAGCGAAACTCCCTATAAGCGAAAAGATTGAATGAGGAGTTTTATAAACAAAATCAGCAAGTTAGCTTCCGCTTCGCGGAAATCGCGAGTTAGCGAGCTGGCGGCAGTTCACTCCAGCCGTAACGCGCCCGGGCGAGTCAAGCTCCTCAGGATAAAAGCATCGTGGGTGGGATAAGCTAAAGATCAGGAGCATAGACCAAAGCCAATTATGTCCAATTACAAATACTCGACCCTTGCCGTTCATGCCGGGCAGTACCCGGACCCGCTGACGGGCGCGGTAAATGTGCCTGTTTATCTTTCTTCTACCTTTGAACTGACCGGAATCGGGACGGACAAGGGCTGGGACTACTCGCGCGCCGGCAATCCCACGCGCGACCGGCTGGAAGAGTCGCTGGCTGCCCTGGAAGGCGGTTTCAGCGCGCACGCTTTTGCCAGCGGGATGGCGGCGATCTATGGATTGGTGGCGATGCTGCACTCCGGCGACCACCTGCTCTGTTCGCGCGACGTGTATGCCGGAACGGTGCGCCTTTTCAACCAGATTGTGCGGCCTTACGGGATCGACATCGAGTACGTGGACACCTCCGATCTGAAGGCCGTGGAAGCGGCGATACGGCCCACGACCAAGCTGATTCACGTGGAGACGCCGAGCAATCCGCTGATGGTTCTGAGCGACATTCACGCCATCGCCGAGATTGCCCACGCGCGCGGCGTGGAAGTGAGCGTGGACAATACCTTCATGTCGCCGGTGCTGCAGAGCCCGCTGGCTTTGGGCGCGGACATCGTGATGCACTCGACGACCAAATACCTGAACGGCCACTCGGACTCGATCGGCGGCGCGCTGATTGGCTCGACGCCGGAGCACAAGGAGCGGTTTCTGCTGGTGCAGAAGGCCGCGGGCGGCATCCTGTCGCCCTTCGAATGCTTCCTGGTTCTACGCGGCATTCGGACCATGCCGCTGAGGGTCAAGCAGCACGAGGAGAACGGCCAGGCCGTGGTGGAGTATCTTTCCACACATCCCAAGGTGCTCAGCCTGAATTATCCGGGCCTGAAGACCCATCCTCAATACGAGTTGGCCCTGCGGCAGCAGAAGGGCTTCGGTTCCATGCTGAGCTTCGACCTGGGGTCGCGCGATGCGGCCGGCCGCTTCCTGGGCGCGATGAAGATTTTTCTGAACGCCGAATCGCTGGGCGGAGTGGAATCGCTGGCCTCGCACTCGGCGACCACCACGCACGCCGCTTTGACGGACCAGGAGCGCGAGAAGGCAGGCATTACGCAAGGGCTGATCCGGCTCTCGGTGGGCATCGAGGACAAGGAAGACCTGATCGAGGACCTGGAGCAGGCGCTGGCGGCGGTTTAGAGCGGTTCGCCTTTTGGTGTAGCGTCGAGCGTGGACCGGGAGGTTGATTACATGACAGCGCCGGCTCCTTCGAGCCCGAGTAGACTGGTTGCTGCTAGACGCCCAGGAGCTCGGGCGAAGGAGCCTGGCATGGCCAAGATTATAGGCTGTGACTTTCATCCTCGTTTTCAGCAGATCGCGTTTTTGGAGCAGGAGACGGGGGAGTTTGGTGAGCGCCGTTTAAGCCATCCCGAAGAGGCAGAG
>Ga0302195_10001111_pt1 | contig 21168 bp, 24 predicted proteins | sample II_Bog_N1_2_FD_198778 | JGI IMG/M metagenome (GOLD analysis project Ga0302195, IMG submission 198778) | Peat permafrost microbial communities from Stordalen Mire near Abisko, Sweden - II_Bog_N1_2 | ecosystem: Environmental > Terrestrial > Soil > Wetlands > Peat | place: Sweden: Abisko...
GGTGAGGGCTTTGACCTGCACACGGGTGGCTTTGACCTACGTTTTCCTCACCACGAGAACGAACGGGCCCAGGCGGTGGCGGCGGGTCGGGACTTCACGCACCATTGGTCCCACAGCGGATGGGTGATGGTGGGCGAGGAGAAGATGAGCAAGTCACTCGGTAACTTCACCTCACTCACCGACATGCTCGAAACGTCCGACCCTCGCGCCTACCGGTTGCTCGTGCTTCGTTCGCACTATCGCTCGCCCATTGAAGTGACCACGGACACGATCGCTGACGCGCAACGCGCCCTCGCGCGCCTCGACACCCTCGCGCGCCGTTTTGACCTGCCCGCGCTCGCCGGGGACGCCATGGTGATTGATTCGGACTTCAACTGGACGGGACTCGCGGGCGCCCTCTACGAAGGCGTTGCCCTGGTGCTCGACGACGACCTCAACACGCCCCTCGCGGTCGCCCAACTCTTCGAGGCGGTGTCGGCGGCGAACGCCGCCGCAGACGCCGGTGATCTCGAGACGGCCAACGAACTCGCCGGGGCGGTCGCGGTCCTCTTTGGTGCCCTCGGGCTTTCGCTACTGCGTGGTAGCGACGCGCTCGACGTCGAGAGCGAGCAACTGGTCGGCGCCCGTGACCGTGCGCGGGCCGCCAAAGACTGGTCCGAGGCGGACCGGCTGCGCGGCGAACTCGAGGGGCGAGGGTGGGTGGTGGAGGACTCCGCCGCGGGCACGCTCATTCGTCGGCCCTAGAAATATTTGGCGTCGCGCGTTTTTGCATGTAGCCTGTTTTGTTGAGGTTGCCGTTGTGGTTCCCTCCGGAACCGGCGAAAGTCGATTCCAAAGAAACAAGGAGGCCCACAGTGGCTGTAGGAACCGTCAAGTGGTTCAATGACGAGAAGGGCTGGGGATTCATCGCTGTCGATGGCCAGCCCGACGTCTTTGTTCACTACTCGGAGATTCAGGGCGAAGGTCGCAAGACCCTCGTCGAAGGACAGACCGTCGAGTTCGACATCGAACCCGGCGATCGTGGTCCGCTCGCGAAGCGCGTAGTCCTGAACTAACCAAACATATTTGAATGCGCAACCGCCGCCCTCGGGCGGCGGTTGCGTTTTTGTTGGGTATTTTTCCCTCTACAGTGTGAGAAGGTTACTCACGGGTAACCTCGAGACGCGTGAGGCGGGACAATGACTGAATTCTCAATGGCACTGAACGACGACCAAAAGACGCTCCAGGATTGGGTCCATGGCTTCGCCGTCAACGTGATGCGCCCCGCGGCCCACGAATGGGACGAGCGCGAAGAGACGCCCTGGCCGATCATCGAAGAGGCCGCCAAGATCGGCATCTACGGCGTGGACTTTCTCGCCAACGCCGTCGCGGACAAGACCGGACTGTCGATGGCGCTCGTGCTCGAAGAGCTCGCCTGGGGCGACGCGGGACTGTGCATGTCGCTCATGGGCACGACTCTCGGGGTCGCTGCAATCATGTCCAACGGCACGCCCGCCCAACAGATGGAGTGGGTGCCCAAGTGCTTCGGGACCCCCGATGACATCAAGCTCGCGGCCTTTGCGGTGACCGAGCCCGACGCGGGTAGTGACGTGTCGGCGCTTCGCACTCGCGCGGTCTACGACGAGGCGACCGACGAATGGGTGCTCAACGGCACCAAGACCTGGATCACGAACGGAGGCATCGCCCACGTGCACGTCGTCGTGGCTTCGGTCGAACCCGCACTCGGCGGGCGCGGTCAAGCTTCGTTCATCGTGCCCCAGGGCACGAAAGGTCTCTCCATGGGCCAGAAGTTCTCCAAGATGGGCATACGCGCCTCGCACACCGCCGAAGTCGTCCTCGAGGACTGTCGGGTCCCGGGTAGTTGCCTGCTCGGCGGCAAGGACAAGCTCGACGAACGACTCGCACGTGGGCGCGAGGGTAAGCGCTCTTCGAGCCAAGCGGCGATGGCGACCTTTGAAGCGACGCGTCCGGCGGTCGGCGCCCAGGCGCTCGGCATCGCGCGCGCGGCCTACGAGTATTCGCTCGACTACGCCAAAGAACGCAAGCAGTTCGGTCGGGCCATCATCGAGAACCAGGGCATCGCCTTCAAGCTCGCCGACATGAAGACCCAGATCGACGCGGCGCGTCTGCTCGTCTGGCGCGCCTCGTGGATGGCGGCGACGAGGACGCCCTTTCTCAACGGCGAGGGATCGATGTCAAAGTTGTTCGCGGGAGAGACCGCGGTCAGGGTAACCGAAGAGGCGATCCAGATACTCGGCGGCTACGGCTACGTGCGCGAGTACCCCGTCGAGCGTTGGCACCGCGACTCGAAGATCTACACAATCTTCGAAGGGACTTCTGAGATACAGCGCTTGATTATTGCACGCGCCATCTCGGGTGTGCACATCAGGTAGTCCCAAGCCCCAAAACAGCAGCCCCGCTTGTGGATTAGTGGACTTTTGCTACTTGATTCAATTATGCATCACCACGGGCATCATCTGACCACTCCTGCTTATCGGGGTTCCAAGTACCCGCTGCGACTCCGTTAAGAAGAGGGTCCAAAAAAGCCTTGACAATGACAAGGGCATCTTCCAAGGTCAATGCGGTGGTTAGCATTGACTTGCTCACTTCGGCTGCGTAACCTCGCTCCCAGAGACCTCTATCTGGAACATCAAATGTCTTAGGTAGCACGAGATTCCTTCGTTCAAATTCTGAACGAAGGGCGTTGCTCTGAGATTGTGCGTCGATTGACGCGCCCGTAGCAATTGCTACGAGGTCCACGAGATCTCGGTAGCGAGTTGATGGATTCTCCGATGCGCCGTGTCGCTCGTAGGTTGCGGCCACTTTGTCGGCGACGTGGTCCACCAGTGGGTACACGCGGTATCCCCTTTGTTCGACAGAAGGTATTAACCCTCGGGCGATCGCAGGCACATCTTCGAGACGCCCCGTCAAACGGAGATCGGTGCCGGACAAGTCCACGTGAAACTCAACCCAAGTGGTTGTACCCATAATTGCGACGACTGGGAACCGGAGGCTGTTGTTCCCGATTGGAGCGGCAGCTCCCACGGTGAATAAAAACCAGTCGCCAAGATCGATTTCTGCTGCCCTTCTCAAATCGGCTTCCGCGACATTCTGTGCAACCGCTCGATATACATCGACGTCGAGACTCCCTCGAACGCCAAGATCGCGCGCGAGAAGAGCTGTCGCACCCTTGACTATCCAACCGTCGTCGACAATGTAGAGACGCTCGAGAAGCCGATCGTAAGCAACTTGGCGCTGGAGCTGCTGAATGGTCCAGTTGGATCGCTTGGACGTGTCCTTCAACCTATCGGTGAGAGCGCGTCGAAACGCTGCCGGAGTGGCGTATCGTTCACGGGCACTCATGGAGCGGTAGCCAATTGATTGGTTCGGTCGAGGTGGGCCCTGGCTTCGGCCATCCACTTTGGCGTGCTTTTATCTTTAGTGAGATCGAGCAGCCACCGAAGGAGTCCAAGGCCATCTTGCTTGCGAAGGCCAAAGCGAGAAGCGTGGGGAGCAAGTTGGTCAGCGAACGTGCCGGGATAGTCGAAGACGAGGCGGATCGACTCCGCGATCAGATGTCCTACCGCTTCAGGATCTTCATCATCCCAAAGGAGGTCGGAGGCAATTCGCGAAGGTCTTGTCACTGGAAGTCCTTTGACATTGACCCATTCCTCGAGCGCCAGCTTGCGGACGTGGATTCGAACGTCGGATCGTCGAGCCTGTCGTCGCCGCGGTAGCGTGAATTCCTGAGAGTCCGCCGGCAGGTCACCGATTCCGTACATGGATGCCGCAGAGCGGTGCGAAACTACTCCTTGGTCGGGCGTTCGATTCCACGCGGGTGTTTCCGGTGCTAGTTGAAGCCACGCAGCGCGGAGGTCTAGATGGTCGGGGACTGGCGCAGCAACAATGCGGTAGATGCCTGTGGCCACTCGTTCGAGCACGCCTCCTTTCGCCGAGAGGCGTTCAATGGTTGTCTGGCCAATGCTGCAAGCCACCATCTGCCTGCGCGTGATGAGGCCCCACTGATCCTGGGCTAGTTCTTGAAGGCGAGTAAGAGGTGAGAGTCGCGGCACAACTGCATTATACCCCGTATATAGGGTATCTTGCAGTATATTGTGACTTCAATACTTCATTTACCCCCGTATAAAGGCTGTTCTGCAGTACCTCAGTCGGTCCGCCGATTTAAGAAATTGAACGCTATCGCATCTCCGAAATGCTCCTACGCCTTACAGCGATGCTCTTGCGAGACCCAGTTAATGGGGTCTGGAATCCGACTCAACTTGGTCCCAACTGAGTCTATTGCACTCATTTGTGGGTCCATCTCCCTTCGAAAGGTCCCGTGACCAGTACTTACGGTCGCGCCTATAGGACCTACACGATCTTCGAAGGGACCTCGGAGATCCAGCGTCTCGTGATCAGTCGGGCGATCTCGGGGATCCGCATCCAGTAGTTTCGAGCTCTTGCCCAGGCCCATCGCACTGACAGATTGATTGCCTTCGCGCTCGGGACTTCTCGTTCGATTGGCGGAGTTTGTCCATTCACTAGAGGTCGAGGGGACAGAAGTGATGTATATCTACATCATGCAAAGGACCCAGATCGCGCTTCTGGCGGGCTCTAACTTATCCGTGGGGTTCGGGCGCGACGGAACTCGGGAACATACGGCAAGAAGCGGTCCTGACGGACCGAAGTTGGGACCGTGCCGATGAATGAGTCCTTCTGGTCGCGCTTCACGGGAATTAACGCTCGGGCCCTGGCAGGCCCTCCCAGATGAGATTGTGAATTGGTCGGTCCGTGACGAAGGTCGGACCGCGGACGGCCGTGACGTGTAAGGATCGCGTGCCTTCATGGTCCCCGAAGACCCAGCGGGGCACGGTCTTCAAAATACTTCATGTCTGTTAATACTTCACTGGACCAGTGAAGTATGATATATTCTGAAGTATGACTGGGACACGAGACCTCGAAACGAGTGTGCGAAATGCCGCCACCGCCGTGCTGCCCCGAGGGGTCCGCGTCGCCGTAAAACCGGCACGGGCGCAGGCCGCACCAACCTTCCACGTCATGATTCACGCGGGCTCGGCGGAGCATCGATTTCTCGCGGGATGGGCCGGCGAAGGATGGCCCGCGGACGTAGAACGCCTGACCGCAGCCGTGCCTGACGTTGAGGTCGTCTTCGCAAAGCAACTCTCGCGCGGCGCAAAGGACTGGCTCTTGGCTCATCAGCGAGGCTGGGTGGACGAGAGTGGCGACGCTAACGTCAGCCTCTCGACTGGACTTATCATCGTTCGCGAAGCTCGAACACGTCAGGTCAAGACAGAAGCTCGAATCAAATGGACTCGGACGATGCTCGCTGCAGCTGAAGCTGTTCTTGCCGGCGTGACTCCGACCGTTGAAGCAATTGAGACTGCGACTGGTATCTCTCGCGGGGCCTCTGCGAACGCCCTGGCTCGAATGGAGAAGTTAGGGCTGTTGCATCGGTCGCAGGCAACGAGAGGCAGGGGATCGGCCCGGTCTGTCGTCGACCACGATGCCTTCGTCGACGGGTACGCAGCGGCTGCAGCAATGCTTCGTCTCTCGCAACGTGTGATTCGCATCCACCGGCTGTGGAGAGACCCGTTCGAAGCGTTCGAGTCCGAGATCGGTCCCGCGCTCAATCACCATTCGCAGTCCTGGGCAGTCACCGGTGCTGCCGCCTCGATTCTCTTAGCCCCGTACCTCTCGGACGTCACGGTCGTCGAGCTCTACGTCGACGACGACCTGTTCGCCAATCCCGATCACTTGGCGGACGTTCTTGGAGGACGAGTCGTCGACCGCGGTCAGCTCATTGAGGTGCGATCGCTTCCCACGTCGATGAGCGCGAAGGGCCCAGTCGTTAGCGGGATTCACCTGGCACTTCCGGCCCGTGTCTACGCCGATCTGAAGGCGGTCGGCGGGCGATCAGCAGAAGCCGCCCATCATTTGAGAGAGACGGTTGATGTCGGACCCCATTCGTAGTCGACGGGCGCGCGACCTTGCGCAGAGGGCACTCGTCCGGCTGGTGCGCGCATACGGCGACGTCCCCGAATTCGTCTTGCTCGGTGGATTAGTCCCAGATCTATTGTGCCGTACTGCGGCTAGTTCGCACCAAGGCACGACCGACGTCGACGTTCAGGTGGATCTGGAGATTCAAGGCGGTTCAGTCAACAGCGAGCGAATGGAGCGTGCTCTCAAGGACTGCGGCTTCACGCCTGACCCGCAAAGAGTGTGGCGCTGGCGAGACGAGACCGAGCCGGGGTTGGTTGTCAAGATCGAATTTCTTGTCGACTTGGACGACGTCGCCGACCACGCCACCGTGTCTTTTGACGGCTGCGAGTCGCTTGGTGCGCTCAACCTTCGCGGTACTGGTTTCGCGGCGAAGGATTGGACGCTGCACACAATTACGTCGACAGTTGGCGATCGGATGGCGACGGTGCGGCTGCGAGTCGCCACACTGCCGGCGTATCTCTTGGCGAAGACGCATGCTGCTCAGGGTCGAAACCTTCCAAAAGATTGGTACGACATCGCGTTCGTTCTCTTACACAATGATGGCGGCGGACCGTTCGAAGCAGCTCGGCTCACGGTCGATCGTTTTGGCAAGGACCTCGTCGCTGCAACTGAAACGGCTATTGGGGAACTGTCGGCAAACTTCGTCGATGCGGCCGCGCAGGGCAGTGTGGCGTACGCAACGACAATGATGGATTTACATCCGGACCTTGATTTCGACGTTCTCGCCAACGACGCTGCTGCAGCTGTCGCAATCTTTGTGGCCGCGTTGAGGTCGGGCGAACATTCGTGATGGGTGCGATTGTCGAGGGTTCAACGCGCCAGAACAGCGGCAACGCACGCGGGAGACACACATTAAGGATGCGGAACCGGCCCATTACGGACCTCAATGGCTCATTTGGCGCTTATTCCTGGGTCCAGTCTTCTTGAAGAAAGCCCTTGATTAGGTGACATGTAGGTCACGCCAGTATCTACACGATCTTCGAAGGGACCTCGGAGATCCAGCGTCTCGTGATCAGTCGGGCGATCTCGGGGATCCGCAACCAGTAGTTTCGAGCTCTTGCCCAGGCTCATCGGATTGACTGATTGATTAATATCGCGCTCGGGACGCTTCGTTCGATTGCCGGAGTTTGTCCGTTCACTAGAGGTCGAGGCGACCGAAGTGATGTATACCTACATCATGCAAAGGACCCAGATCTCGCTGAGCGCCGACGAGCGCCGAGTACTTGATGACGAGGCCTCACGCACGGGTAAGTCCATCGCGGCTCTCATTCGAGAGGCGGTCGAGAAGACCTACGGCACATCGCGTTCGAGCAGTGACGACCTCGTACTCATGCGTCAATCTTTTGGTACGTGGTCTGATCGCGACGAGGATGGCGCCGCGACGGTCGAGCGGCTGCGTTCGCGCTCGCGTCTCGTAGCTCGCAACTCGTGACAGCCCTTATCGATACCTCGGTTCTTATTGACTACCTTCAGGGCCACGCCGGCGCCCAAGCATTGCTTGAAGCGGAAAGAATGCGAGCCCCGTTGCACGCCAGCGAAATTACGCGGCTCGAAGTGCTCGCTGGCATGAGGGCCCAAGAAGAGAGCGCCACGAGAACGTTGCTGTCGATCTTGACGTGGCTTCCCGTCGACGCGGAGATCGCCGAGCGCGCAGGTGCGCTGGGTCGAACATGGCTCGCGAGCCATCAATCAATCGATAGTTCCGACCTAGCGATTGCCGCGACGGCGATGGTCAGTGGCAGCAACTTGATCACCTGCAACGTGGAACACTTTCCCATGTTCGCCGGCTTGAGCAAGCCCTACTAAGTCAGGTGTTCGAGGTGAAAAATTGAGGTCTTCCCCTTCGTCTGCGCTGTCGCTTCGCGTCGTGACGCTCTGCACGGGCAACGTCGCGCGTTCGGTGATGCTCGGTCACATGTTGAGCACGCTCAGTGCGAGCAACGACGCGCACTGGCACCTACGAAGCGCCGGTACCCACGTCATTGAGGGCTCGGCGATGAGCGGACGCACTCGCGACGCGTTGTTATCGGTCGACGAACTGGGCGAGCACCACTACGGCGCCCACCGCAGTCATCAAGTGGACGAGGAGGACGTGGAGTGGGCGACCGTCCTACTCTGTGCCGAAGCCGACCACGTCAAGTTCGTGCGACGTCACTTCGCCGCGCACGCCAACAAAGCTGTCTCCCTGCACCAGTTCGTGCGCTTCGCGCCCCTCGACAATCCTTTCGCCGAGCAACTCGCGACGGTGGTTGCCATGGAACCCGACGCGAGCTTTGACGTCGAAGATCCGGCTGGTGGTGACGACGCGACGTACCGAGCGTGCGCCCGGAAACTTTGGGAGTTAGCGCAGGCCTTCGTGACGATTGTCGGGGACTAGTCGCGCTGGACGGCGCGCAGACCACCCCACGCGAGCGTGGCGATGCGCGCGGCGAGTCGACTCGACTCCTCGGGCTCGGGCGCGGGCCAACCCTTCGCATCCTGCTGGACGAGCCAGACGACCGCCGCGCCTTCGGCGATGCCCACGACGCCCGCGGCGAGCTGGCGACGGTGTTCCTTGCTGATCGAGATGTCGATGAAGGGTTCGAGGAACGAGACCAGGGTCAATTCGACGTTGCGCAGGTCACCCGACGTCGAGCCCTCGTGCGAATGGATGAACAGGATGCGAAAGGCGTCGGTCTCGCTGACGACCATGTCGAAGTACACCTTGAAGGCGACCTCGATCTTGGCGCGCGGGGTATCGGCGATCGACACCGCGCTGGCGAGTTTGTCGATGAGTTTCTGTGCGGTCACGGTGACGATCTCGTGGTAGAGGTCGGTCTTGGACTCGAAGTACTGGTAGAGGATCGGCTTGGTGAAGCCCGCTTCCTTGGCGATGTCGTCCATGGTCGCCGCCTGGAAGCCACGCTCGGCGAAGACTTTCTTCGCGACCGCCAAGAGGAGTTCGCGGCGCTCGCCGTGCTGGGGACGGTCGTCGGTGATCACCATTATGACGACATTACTGGAGATGAACGAACGCCTAGACCCTCGAGGATTCGACCCAGTCGCGGGGCCAAATCGACCAAGTTGAAGTCGCGCCGGGCGACCACGAGGTTCCTTTCGAACAGTGTCTCGTCGGGGTCCTCGAGGAACGACGTGATCGCTGCCACCTCGTCCAGTCCAAAGAACGTGAAGCCGTGCTGGGTGATCTCGAGGGCGACCGGGTACCAGTTGAGGGCGAGGGGCCGCGCGTGGGTGACCGACTCGAGCACTGGGTTGCCGAAGCCCTCCCAGGTCGAGGGCATCACCACGAGGTCACTCGCCGCGTAGGCGTCGTGGATGTTCGAATCGCCCAGGCCGCGCAGGACCCGCACGTCAGAGTCGCCGAGTAGTGCTTCGAGTTCGGGTTCGTAGCCGTCTTCGCTCGGACCGAGCAACCAGAGCACGGCGCCGACCTGGTCGCAGAGTTCTATGGCTCCCGCGACGTTCTTTCGCGCCAGGGCGCGCGTGGGCATCACGACGAGCCGTTCTGTTCCGAGACCCAGCGCGCGTCTCGTGGCGTCGCGTTCGCCACGCGGCGGATCGCAGTCAAAGGAGTTGTAGACGAGTTGCGCCTCGATGCCGCGCTGGCGAAGTTCGTCGACCGATTGTTGGTTGATCGCGACGTGTCCCCAGCCGGGAGCGTCGAGGGGTCCACCCAGGTGGGCGAGGTGCTCGCGCTGCCAGGGTAGATCATGGTGGTGAAACAAGGCGCGTCGACCCGCGAGAGCCTGGTAGAGCACGGCGCGCGCCGCCACGTTGAGCGGCAGCGAGGCAAGGTTCTCCACCACGACCAGGTCCGCGTCACCCAGGGCTCTCGTCAAGGCAGGAAACGAAGGCGCGTCGTTGGCGCCGATCGCGAGTCCGGGGAGTCGCACGTCACAGTCGCCGTCGCCCGCCACGGTCGTAACGACGTGACCGAGGCTTCGAAAGGCGGCACACCACTTGGCGGCTTCGATCGAGACGCCGTCGGTGCCGCCGAGGCGAAAACTCACGACGACGAGACGGGCCACGAGCCAAGGTTACGAGCCCAAAGCCCGAGAAACACCCGGTAGTAGTCTTGAGCCCGGTAGCGGGCAGCGGTGTGCCCTGGTGTGGAGGACGAGCGGTGGCCAAGCGTGCCCTGATAACCGGTATCACCGGCCAAGACGGTTCGTATCTCGCTGAATTGCTGCTCGGCGAGGGCTACGAGGTGGCGGGTCTCGTGCGGCGCAGTTCGACCGAGAACAACTCGCGCATCAACCATATCCAGGACCAGCTCACCCTGGTCTCGGGCGACCTGATGGACGAGGCGTCACTCATCAACGTGTTGCGCGACTTCAAGCCTCGCGAGGTCTACAACCTCGCCGCCCAGAGTTTCGTCCAGGCCTCCTGGACCCAGCCGGTACTCACGGGTGAGGCGACCGCCCTCGGGGTCACGCGCCTGCTCGACGCGATCCGAATCGTGGACCCCGAGATCCGTTTCTACCAGGCCAGTTCCTCGGAGATGTTCGGTCGCGTGCGCACCGTGCCCCAGAACGAGGAGACGGCGTTCTATCCGCGTAGTCCCTACGGCGTCGCCAAGGTCTACGGTCACTGGATCACCGTGAACTACCGCGAGAGTTACGACCTGCACGCGTCGTCGGGGATCCTGTTCAACCACGAGTCGCCGCGGCGCGGTTTGGAGTTCGTCACCCGCAAGGTCACCAACGGCGCCGCGCGCATCAAAAAAGGACTCAGCACCGAGTTGCGCCTGGGCAACCTAGAAGCGCAGCGTGACTGGGGTTACGCCGCGGACTACGTGCGCGCCATGGCCTCGATGCTCCAGCGCCCCGAGCCCGACGACTTCGTCATCGCGACCGGTGAGACCCACTCAGTGCGCGAACTCTGCGAGGTGGCCTTCTCCGCGGCGGGACTGCGTTACGAGCAGTACGTCGTCGTGGACCCTGCGTTCATCCGCCCCGCCGAGGTGGACCTGTTGGTCGGTGACGCTACCAAGGCCCGCGACGTGCTGGGCTGGAAGTGCGAGGTCGACTTCTACGCCCTGATCGAGATGATGGTCGCCGCGGACCTCGAAGCCCTCGAGGGCTAGTCCTCTTTGATGATGTCGGACCCGCTCGTGCGTCTCTACGGCGCCGTCGCCTTCGCCAACGGCTTCCCGCTGCTGAGCGGCGTGGACCTCGAGTTGTCGCCCCGCTCGCTTATCGTCGTCACCGGCGCCAACGGTGCGGGAAAGACCAGCCTGTTGCGTCTGCTCGGGGGACTGCTCGCCCTCTCAAGTGGTGAGGGAATGGTCTGCGGGGTCGACCTCGCGGCGGGCGACCTGCGACAGCTGCGTCGTCGCGTGGGATGGCTCGGTCACGAGGGTTCCTTCTACGCCGACTTGAGCGTCAAAGAGAACCTGCGCTTCTGCGCGGTGGCCCTCGCGCGGCCCGTGACTGAGATCGACGCGGTCCTTGAACGCGTGGGCCTCGCCGCGCGCGCGGACACCACGACCAAGCAGTTGAGCGCGGGTCAGCGCCGACGGCTCGGGCTCGCCTGGCTGCTCCTTCGCCGCGCGGAGTTGTGGCTCCTCGACGAGCCCTACGCCTCGCTCGACGACCAGGGCCGCACGTTCTTCGACGACCTACTCGGCGAGGTGACCAACGCTGGAGCGACGGTCGTGGTGAGCGCACACGACCCACTTCGCAATGCGCGCCTCGAGCTTCGAACGATCCACCTCGCCGGTGGTCGCGTGAAAGAGGACTGAATGTTTCGCGTCGCCTGGCTGGTGGCGAAAAAGGACCTGCGCATCGAGCTGCGTAGTCGGGTCCTGCTCTGGCAGGTCGTGCCCTTTGGCGCCATGGCCCTGTTGCTCGCGGGACTCGCGCTCGGGCCCGCGCACGCGGGGAACTCACCGGCGGGTCCGGGTCTCTTCTACCTGGTGATGCTCTTCGTGGCCCTGCTCATGATCAACCGCAGCCAGGTCATCGAGGCGACCCCGGGTACGCGGGCATCGGTCGCGACCCTGGGTCTGGACCCGGCGGGGGTCTTTCTCGGCAAGGCCCTCGCGCTGTCGATCGAGCTCTGGGTGAGCGGGCTGGTACTGCTCGCGGGCACCGTTCTGGTGCTCCATACGGCCCTACACGGGGCAATTCTGGCCTTGCCCAGCGTGCTCGTAACCCTCATCGCCTTGGCCCTGGCGGGGACCCTCTACGGCGCTTTAACCGCCGGGGGCGAAGGCGCGTCGACCCTGTTGCCGGTGCTCTGCCTGCCCGCGTTCGCGCCTCTTCTGATCGCCGGGGAGCGCTCGTTCAGCGCCGCGTTGGGCACGGCCGGTCTGTGGGAATGGTGGGTGATCGTGCTGGTGGCGGTCCTCGCGTACGGGGGGGTCGGGATTCTCCTTTACGGTGTTCTGGAGGAATCATGATCAAACAACTCTCCCAGCGCCTCTTGGGCCCCGTGACCCTTGTCCTACTCGTGGCGACGATCTGGCTCGGGCTGTGGGTGACCCCGCCGGACAAGATCCAAGGCAACCTCGTGCGCTTGCTCTACGTGCACCCCGCGATCGCCTGGGTGGCGCTCTACGTGTCCTTTGGCACCGCGACCATCGCGAGCGCGCTCTTTCTCTGGCGGCGCACTCGCTCGTGGGTGATGGACCGCGTCGCGCACTGCGCGATGGAGGTGAGCGTCGTCTTTATCATCCTCACCTTGATCACGGGTTCGATCTGGGGTCGACCGACGTGGGGGGTGTGGTGGGCCTGGGACGCGCGTCTCACCTCGACGGCGATCCTCGGGGTCCTCGCGCTCGGTTACCTGGCGCTTCGACGCGCGAACGACGACCCCACGCTGCGCGCCAAGCGTTCGGCGGTCTTTGCCATCTTGTCGGCGATCAACGTGCCGATCATCCACTTCTCGGTCCAGTGGTGGAAGACCCTGCACCAGGGCGCGACGGTGTTCACGTCCAGTCGCACCTTGCTGGTCCATGGTTCGATGGCCTGGACCTTGTTGATCAGCTTCGTCGGTTTCACCCTGCTGTTCTTCTGGTTGCTGCGCGCTCGTTACCGCCTCGAGGTCGAACGTGAGACGAACCAGCGAGCCGCGCTCGAGCAGGCGCTGATCGCGCGCCAACGCGAGGGCGCGCTCTAATGGGCTACGTCGACGCGGGCTATTCGTTCGCCTTTGGGGGGCTGGCGCTCTACGCGCTGTCGATCTGGTGGCGAGGACGACGTGCCAAGCGCTGAACCACTCGAGCTGAGCCCGGTAGCACCACCGAAGTCGAAGAGCCGTAGTCGTTGGCGCTCGATCGGCGTGATCGCGGTGCTCGTGGTCGCGATCGTCGCGCTCCTCAGTCAGGGCATCCTGCACTCGCTCAACTACTTCGAGACCGTGGACCAGGCGCTAGGCCAACGCGCGAAGATCGGCACCGAGGTCATCCGCTTAGAGGGCGTCGTCAAGCCCGGTTCGATTGAGCGCACCGCGAGTGGCGCCTCGTTCGTGCTGACGGGATCGAAGGACCGTGAGGTCTTCGTCGCCGCCACCGGCTCGCCGCCGGAGTTGTTCCAAGCGAACATCCCGGTCGTGGTGGTGGGACATTTTTACTCGCGGACCTCGCTTCACTTCGACGGCAGTCAGATAATGGTCAAGCACACCGCGACGTACATCGCGGCCCACCCGAAGCGCGTGAAGGCCCCGAACGGAACCACTCGATGATCCTGACGTGGTTGGGTCGTTCGTTCCTCTACGTGGCCTTCGCGGGCGCGCTCTTTGGCGCGCTGCTCCAGTTGCGCGCGCTTCGCACGAAGAACCGCTCCTTCGCCATGGCCTTCGCGGGACTCGCGCTCGCGGGCATCCTGGGCGCGGTGGGGGTGATGCAGTACGCACTCGTGACCCACGACTTCGCGCTCGCCTACGTCGCTGAGAACAACGCGACCTTCACGCCGCTGCTGTACTCGATCACCGGCATGTGGTCGGCCCTCGAGGGGTCCTTGCTGTTGTGGTCGCTCCTGCTCGCCGCGATCACCCTCGGGGTCCTCTTCTACTACCGGCGCGAGAAGTCCGAGCCGGTCGTGGGTTGGGCGGCGGTCGTGCTCTTTCTGGTCGGCGCGTTCTTCACCGCGCTCATGATGTTCCCCGCCGATCCGTTCCTGCACAATCCCGCCCACGTCCTCCAGGGCCAGGGACCCAACGCGCTCTTACAGGACAATCCGTTGGTCGCCGTGCACCCGCCGCTGCTCTACCTGGGTTTCGTGGGCTTCACGGTGCCCTTCGCTTTCGCGATCGCCATGTTGATCACGGGGCGCGTGCACGAGCGCTGGCCCCTCGAGCAGCGTCGCTGGACGGTGCTCGCCTGGGGTGCGCTCTCGCTCGGCATCGTGCTCGGCGCCTGGTGGAGCTACCAGGTGCTCGGCTGGGGCGGCTTCTGGGGTTGGGACCCCGTGGAGAACGCGGCCCTGCTGCCCTGGCTGACCGCAACCGCCTACATCCACTCGGTCATCGTCCAGGACCGGCGAGGGCTGTTTCGCGTCTGGAACCTCTCGCTCGCCATCGCGACGTTCTCGCTCACGGTGCTCGGCACGTTCTTCACGCGCTCGGGGGTCCTCGAGAGCGTGCACTCCTTCTCCTCTTCCACGCTTGGGCCCTTGTTGATCGGCCTGTTCTTCTTCACCATCGCGCTCGGGGTGGGGCTGCTCGCTTGGCGCGGGGACGCGCTGCGCTCGCCAGTGGGCGTGGACCAACCGCTCTCGCGCGAGGGTCTCTTCGTCGCCAACAACATCTTGTTCGTGGGTTTCGCGCTGGTGGTGTTGCTCGGGACCGTCTTTCCTCTCCTCTACGAAGCCGTCAACGGCACCCAGGTCACCGTGGGCACGCCGTACTTCGCGACGATCGCGGCCCCACTGAGCGTGGTGCTGCTCGCCCTGATGGCGCTCGCCCCCTTGGTCAGTTGGCGAAGCGCCAGTCGGGTCGTGTTGTGGAACCGTCTGCGTCTCGTCGCCTGGGCGAGTCTGGTCGTGGTGGCGGTGCTCGTCGCGCTGGGCGTGCGTCACCCCGCGGTGCTGGTGGCGGTGTTCTTCGCGACGGCGGCCGCGGGTGCGGCGCTGCGCACGCTCTACGGCGTGCTCGTCGCCGCGCACCGTCGAGGGCGACTGCGCGGTGCGCTTCGCGCCCCGAGTACGGGCGGGATGGTGGTGCACCTTGGCATCGTCGTACTCGCGATCGGCATCGTAGTGTCGACTTCTTACACGCAACGCTCCGAGGTGACCCTCGCCTCGGGCCAGAGCACCGTCGTTGACTCCCAGTTCGTCTCCTTCGCGGGCTTTCACGTCGTGAAAGACGCCCTCGAGACGGCGACGCAGCTGGTCGTCACCGTCGACGGTCACGCGCTTCGCCCGGCCGTGACCACGTTCCACGGTCGCGCGACGACCGTGGGCACTCCCGCCATTGACTCGAACCTCCTGCGCGACGTCTACGTGACCTTTGACGCCGTGGGCGGCAACGGCACCACCTCGGGGGCCCAGGTCCAGAACAACCTGCCCGCCGGGTCGGTCGTACTCGGGGTGACCGTCGAACCTTTGCTCGCGTGGCTGTGGATCGGGGGGCTCATGGTGGGACTCGGGGCGGGCCTGTCGTTCCTTCGACGACGTCACGTCGAGGAGCCGACCTCGTGAAAAGGACCGTGCTGGTCTCTTCGCTCGCCGCGCTCGTGGTCGTGGTCGCTTTCAGCATCTTCTTGGGCACGCGCCAGCCCGTGACCGACGCCACCGACGTGACGAGTCCCCTGCTCGGACAGGTCGCGCCAAACCTCTCGGGCACCAAGCTCGGCGGGGGTCACTGGTCACTGGCGTCTCAGCGCGGTCGCGTCGTGGTGGTGAACTTCTGGGCGTCGTGGTGCGGGCCGTGCCAGGTTGAGGCGCCCAACCTCTCGAGCTTCGCCTGGCAGGAGAGGAACGCCCGCGTCGAGGTGATCGGGGTGGTCTTTAACGACACCCTGGACGCCGCGAAGGCCTTTTCCGCGCACTACGGCTCGCTCTATCCCTCGATCCTCGATCCGGGTGGGGCGATCGCCAACCGTTACGGCGTCGAGTCGCCGCCCACGACCTTCGTGATCAACGCGCGTGGGCGCGTCGTGGTGACTCTCGTCGGTGCGGTCCGGTTATCCCAGTTGGATTCGGTCCTCAAGCGGTTGCGCGCATGAGGTTCCTGGGTTCGTTCTGGTTGTGGGTCGGCGCGCTCGTGCTCGTGGGCGGCCTCGCGTTCACGCTCACCCCGAGCCAGCCCAGTGCCGCGACGCGCGTTGCCCACCTCGAGTCGCTCGTCAAGTGTCCGAGCTGCGAGGACCTGTCAGTCGCCCAGAGCAACGCCACCACGGCGGTGGCGGTGCGCCACGAGATCAGCGCCGACGTCGCGGCGGGCATGTCGGACAACCGGATTCTCACCTCGATCGAAGACGCCTACGGACCTTCGATCCTGTTGAGCCCACCCACGTCGGGTCTCGGAGCGCTGCTGTGGATCGCGCCGCTCGGCGTCGTGCTCGCACTGATCGTTGTGGGACTGCGACTGCTAAGAAGACAGCGATGAGCCGCGCGCGCGAGCAACTGGTGAACGAGGTCGCCCTGCGCGAAGCGTCACTCTTTGACGCGCAGCGCGAACTCGAGAGCGGCGAGCTCTCGCCCGAGCAGTTCGCCGCCATCGAGCGGCGCGAGCACGAGGCGATTCGTGCGGCGAAGCGTTCGCTGGCTGAACTCGACGAGACGCCAGGGTCCGCCCAGGCGAGGCGCGTGCGAAAGAAGCGCTGGCTCGTGCTCGGAATTGGCTGTCTTCTCGCCGCGGTGCTCGTGCTGCTCTGGTCGGCGGTCTCGCCTCGCCAGGCGGGCAACTCAGCGACGGGCGACCTCAACCTCAGTAACGCCCAGAAGGTCCGCCAGTACCTGAACGAGGCCGAAGCCGACATCGCCAACGGCAACGCCACGACCGCCCTTGACGCCTACCAGAGCGTGCTCGCCCTGGACGCGAAGAACGTGCCCGCGCTCACCCAGGTGGGCTGGCTCGAGTTCTCGGCGGGTAGCTCAAGCCAGAACCTCAAGGTCATGCGCGTGGGCGTCAACGACTTGCGCAAAGCAATCGCGCTCGCGCCGAAGGAAGCGGCGCCTCGCCTCTATTACGGCATCGTCGCGGATTCGACGCCGGGCAACCAGGCGCTCGCCAAGTCCGAGTTCGAGGTCTTCCTCGCGCTCAAGCCCTCGGCGGGTCAACTCGCGATCGCCAAGCCCTTCCTCGCAAAGTTGGACCTGCACACCTAGGGGTGTCCGAGCGCGACGACCACGAGCGCCCCACAGGCTCCCGCGAGAAGAATGGCGCTCACGGTACCGCGTCGCAAGACAAAGAGCCAGGCGAGTCCCGCCAGCGCGAAGGGGATCTGCCAGAGGTGACCGAGTAGAAGCGCGAGCGGGATCGACGAGCCCGCGATCGAGCCAATGACGCAGGGTCCTGACCCGCGCAAGAACGCCGCCGCCGTCTTATTCGTGCGCAGCTTTTCGAAGTGCGACGCGCCCACCAGGATGAAGAGGAACGAAGGCACGAAGGCGACGGCACTCGCGAGCAACGCGCCGAGGAGACCGCGCGCGGCGTAACCAACGACCGCGACGGTCAGTACGACCGGTCCCGGGGTGAGTTGACCCAGCGCCACCGCGTTCAAGAACTGCGTACCGGTCATCCAGTGGTAGGAACTCACGACGTCGTGCTGCATCAAGGGCACGATGACGAACCCGCCACCGTAGGAGAGCGCGCCGACCTTAAGCGCGACCCACGCGAGCGCCCCGAGACCACCCGCAGCCCCGAGGTGCGCGATCGAGAACGTCGCCAGGCCCGGCAGCTGACTGCGCTCGGGCCGGGCGTGGCGAAGCGTCTCGAAGAGACCCGCGAGCAGGATCGCGAGAATGAGAAACGGTGCCGCGAGTGAAGTCACGAGCACGCCCGCGAGTGCGTAGCCCACCCAGCGAGCGCTGGTGGCGCGCGAGTCTCTTACCCGTCGCCAACTGGGAAGGCCCAACAGGTGCGCAGTGCGAAGCGCAATCGCGGGCACGGCGGCGCCCGCGCCCAGTGACGCACCGAGGATCCACAGCGGGGGATGTGACTCGAGAAAGAGTGACGCGAGAGCGACGATCATCACGAGGCCCGGGGCAATGAAGCAGAGACCACCCAGAATCCCCCCGAGACGTCCGCGCGCTCGCCAGGCGCAGTAGATCGCCAGTTGGGTCGACGCCGGACCCGGTAAGAGGTTGACCGCGGTGGTGGCGTGTTCGAAGTCCTCGACGCTCAGCCAGTTGTTCTTCTCCACGCAGAGTGAACGCAATAGACCAATGTGCGCCGAAGGTCCACCGACACCAATGATGCCCAACCACGACCATTGGCGAAGAATGGTCCAAAGGCTGACGGCGTGTGGATCCCGTCGACGGTCGTTGCTGGCGCCGCGAATGAGAGCCCTAGACGGTGACTCGACAGACTTCGTCGCCGCGGGCGCGAGACGTGAGCGTCACCGTGGTGCGCTCGGCGCCGAGTCCCTCGAGCATGCCCGAGATGAGCCCGCGGTCAACCGCGCAGAGCACCGGGTGGTGCTGGGCCGCGGATCCGAAGGGGCAGTTCTCTGAAACCACGCTCTGTTCGAGTTCGTGTTCCTCAGCGCGCGCGGCAAAACCGTGCGCGGTGAGCAGTCCGGCGATCGAGGCCATGGCGGTCTTCACCGAACGCGACGAATCGGTGGGCATAACCGCTGCTCCCAGGGTGCGCCCGTAGTCGACACCCACGTCGTGGGACATCTGTTCGGCGGCGTCGGGCCCGAGCCGCTCGAGGGCCATCTCCAAGAGGGCAACGAGCAGGGCGTCGCGACGCATCGAACCGTCTAGGACGAGCGTGTCGTCGATGACGCGATAACCCTTGGCGGGACGGCCCACGGTCGTCTTTCGCACGTTGTCGTAGGTAACGTACCCGCCCTCGGCGAGACGCTCGAGGTGGTGGCGAACGACGTTGGCGTGCACGTGACAGTGCGTGGAGAGCTCGGCCGCGGTCGCCCCGGGGTTCTCGCGCACGAAGAAGTAGATCTTGCGTCGGGTGTTGTCCCCGAAGGAGTGGGTCAAACTGGTGACGTTCGCGCTGAAGAGGGCCGGATCAACCTCGTTGTCATGCTGAGTCGTACTCACGCTGGAAGTCTACGAGTCACGGGTCGAGCTTCGACGGTAACCTCTAGGGTCTAAAGAAGGATATTTTTCGTGGCGATAGACCCCGCAGTACTCCAGCAATTGGCCCGAATCGTCGAACCCCAGCTGGTGCGCACGCTGAGCGAACTCGGTTTCCTCGGCCAGGTCGATGAGGTGAACGGTGCGCTGCGCGTGGAATTGGTCCTTCCCGTGACCAATTGGCCCAACCTTTCGCTGATCGAAGCGTCCCTTGGGTCAGTCGCCCCCGGGGCGAGCGTCGTAGTGCGAGCAATGGACGATGAGGAAAAACTCGGGCTTCGCAATTTCTTGCGAGGCGAGATGGCGGGCGACCCGGGCCCGGGCGAGCACGCCCACGGCGCCGACGCGTCACCGAAGTTCCTCGACAAGCTCTCCAAGACCCGCGTGCTCGGCATCTCCTCGGGCAAGGGCGGGGTCGGCAAGTCCTCGGTGACCGTGAACCTCGCGATCTCACTCGCCCAACTCGGCTACCAGGTTGGCGTGCTCGACGCCGACGTCTACGGTTTCTCGCTGCCCAAGATGCTCGGCGCCGCCAGCGACCCGATCGTGCTCGGTGACACGGTCATCCCCACCCTCGCCCACGGCGTGCGCTGTGTCTCGATGGGCTACTTCGTGCCCGACGAGCAACCGGTGATCTGGCGCGGACCCATGTTGCACAAGGCGATCGAACAGCTCGTCACCGAGGCGTGGTGGGACGAGCCGGACTTTCTCTTGATCGACATGCCCCCGGGAACGGGTGACGTCGCGCTCACGCTTTCTGAGGTATTGCCGCGCATCGAGATGTACGTCGTCACCACGCCCCAGGCGGCCGCCCAGCGCGTCGCCCAGCGCTCGGCCTACGCCGCGCGCAAGTTGAAGTTGTCAGTGCGCGGGGTCATCGAGAACATGAGCTGGTTCACCGGTGATGACGACAAGCGCTACGAGATCTTCGGTTCGGGAGGGGGAAAGCGCATCGCCGACGAACTGGGCGTCGCACTGCTCGGCCAGATCCCCCTCGAGACCAGGCTTCGCGAAGGCGGCGACACGGGAGATCCAGTCGTGGTGGCGAGTCCCGACAGCGAGGTCGCCCAAGCCTTCGTCGCCCTCGCCCACGCGGTTGCGGCGCAGGGTCCCGCGCGCGTCTATCGTCAAGAACTCAGACTGGTCTGACCGGTCCGGTCATCAAGGGGGTTCCATGGAGTTAGAGGGAAAGACGGCGGTCATCACGGGCGGGGCGAGTGGCATTGGCCTCGCGACGGCGCGGCGTCTCGCGAGCTCGGGCGTGAACCTGGTGCTCGGTGACATCGAGGACGCCGCGCTCGATGGAGCGCTTGAGGGACTGACGAAGGAGGGCGCCAAGGTGGTGGGCGTGCACTGTGACGTCGCCAACGAGGACGACGTCGTGGCGCTGCGCGATAAGGCGCTCGCCGAGTTCGGCGGTGTCCATATTGTCTTTAACAACGCCGGCGTCGTAGGTGGGCCCACCATTGGAACCCCCAAGAAGGTCTGGGACTGGGTCTTTGGCATCGACATTGGCGGGGTCGTCAACGGCATCAACGCCTTCGTGCCGTACTTCCTCGAACAAAACGAGGGACACGTCGTGAACACCGCCTCGATCGCGGGTCTGGGTGGCGTGCCGGGAACGGGCGCTTACAGCGCGAGCAAGTTCGCCGTCGTGGGACTTTCCGAGAGCTTGTTCCATGAACTTGCCATGACGGGCAAGAACGTCGGGGTCTCGGTGCTGTGCCCCGGTTTCGTGCGCACTCGTATCAACGAGTCGCACCGCAACATGCCCAACGAACTCATCAGTTACAACGAGGATCCGATGGTGAAGATCGTCAACGACGTGGCGTTTAACGCAGTGAACAACGGCATCGACCCGGTTGACGTCGCCAAGGCGGTCGAGGACGCGATTCGCACCAACGAGTTTTGGATCCTCACGCATGAAAGAGTGGCGTTAAGC
>Ga0302195_10001134_pt1 | contig 20888 bp, 19 predicted proteins | sample II_Bog_N1_2_FD_198778 | JGI IMG/M metagenome (GOLD analysis project Ga0302195, IMG submission 198778) | Peat permafrost microbial communities from Stordalen Mire near Abisko, Sweden - II_Bog_N1_2 | ecosystem: Environmental > Terrestrial > Soil > Wetlands > Peat | place: Sweden: Abisko...
CGACAGCTTCGGGTTCGGCGCAGATTTACTCCGCCGGAATCGATGGCAGGGGCTTTAGCCGCGTGAGCAATACGCGCGGCAATCCCAGCGAGCCGAAGGTAAATCCGAAGAATCCCGATTCGCTGCTGTTCGTGGATGGCCAGCCGAACGAACAGATTTTCCGCATGAATGCGGAAGGCGTGGGGGTGGAACGTGTGACGAATGGCGAGGGTGAAGCATCCAATCCTGCATGGAATCCCGACGGTCAGCACATTGCATACGCGTGGACGAAGGGCTATCAGGCGGGAGATTTCAATATATTTGTGATCGACATCGGCGCGCCGCAGGATTACATACAGCTCACGCACAGCGAGGGTAAGAATGAAAATCCGGTATGGGCTCCGGATGGAGCGCACCTGGTATTTACATCCACGCGCTCCGGGCGGCGTTCTCAGATTTTTTCCATGACGTCGGCGGGCGGGCAGGTGAAGCAGTTAACTATGCAGGGCATTAACAAGTATCCGGTTTGGGGGGTGAAATAACTATGAAGATCAATTCGTTTCGCAATCGTAACCTGACGCTGACAGCTTCAGCTTTCGTGGCGCTGGCCCTGTTTGCCGCGGGGTGCGGCAAGCATACGCCGATTCCGCCACCGCCGCCGGCGCCCACGGGCGGTGGAACCACAACGCCCTCTGGAAACACCAATCCCACGCCCGGCAGCCCCACCGCGACGTTGACGGCGGACCCGAGCCGCATCGAGGCCGGCCAGACCTCATACCTGAGCTGGACGACCACGAACGCGAATGACGTCTCGATCAATAACGGCATCGGCACCGTGGCGGCCACCGGCAGGCAATCGGTGAGCCCGATCAATTCGACCACGTATACGCTGACTGCGACCGGCCCGAACGGCAGCACCACCGCGACTGCAACGGTTACGATCACGTCGCCGCCCCCGCCGCCTGCTGAGGTAATCCGCCGCCCCAACCCGACAGGTACGCTCGAATCGCGCGTTCAATCGGATCTGAAAGACGCATTCTTCGACTATGACGCCGTCACCATCCGCGAAGATGCGCGGACCTCGCTGATGGCCGATGCCGACGCACTCAAGCGCATTTTCATCGACTTCCCGAGCGCGATCATCAATGTGGAAGGCCATTGCGACGAACGCGGCTCGGCGGAATACAATCTCGGCCTGGGCGACCGGCGCTCCACTTCGGCGAAGGAATTTCTGGTCCAGCTGGGTGTGCCGGAGGCTAAACTTCGGACCATCAGTTACGGCAAGGAACGCCCGCAATGCACGGAAGCCGACGAAGCCTGTTACCAGAAGAACCGCCGCGTGCATCTTTCGGCGGGCCAGTAAATTACGCGACAATAGCAACAGGGACATCAGGAGACAACGCTATGCGCTTTACACGTTTCACACCGCTCGCAACGCGGCTTTTCTGCATGATTTCGGGCGCGGTGCTGATTGCCGCGATGCCCGTCCTGGCCGCCGATAAAGACATGCTGTCTCTGCAGCGCGACGTGGCCGATCTTCAGGGACAGCTCACGGACATGCAGAAATCGGTAGATGCGAAACTGACTGCTCTGCAGGCGCTGGCCCAGCAGGCCGTGGATACGGCAAACAAGACCAGCGGGAGCGTCAGCAGTTTGAACAGCGGTGTCACCCAGACGATGCAAACGGAACTGAAGGGCGTCCGGGATCAGCTCAGCAATGTCACCGGGCTATCGACCAAGGTGGACGGCATAGCCAACGACGTCTCCGATCTCACCAGCACCGTGAAGAGCATGCAGGTCACGATGAACCGGATGGCGCAGCAACTGACCGACATCGGCAATCAGGTGAAGCTCATCGCGACCCCGCCTGCGCCGCCGCCGGGAGCCGATGCCGGTTCCACCGCGCCGGGTTCAGCGGCAGCAACCGCTGCTCCGAGTGCGGAGACGCTTTTCAATCACGCCAAGAGCGATCAGGAGGCCGGCAATTTTGAGCTGGCTCTCAATGGCTACACACAGTTCCTGCACCTCTACCCGGACAACCCCAGTGCGATCCGGGCTCAGTTCAATATCGGCGACATCTACTACTCGCAGTCGAGGCTGGATGATGCGGTGAAGGCGCTGGATGCCGCGATCGAACAGTACGATTCCGATCCCCAGACCACCCCCAGTGCTTATTACATGAAAGCGATGGCGCTGAAGAAGGCCGGCAAAAAGACGCTGGCGATTGCCAGCTTTCAGGATGTGATTAAGAAGTATCCACACAGCCCGGACGCCGGACAGGCGAAGTCACAGCTGACGACGTTGGGTGTGGCTCCCGCCGCGTCGAGGAAAAAGCCTTAGCGCTCAGACCATGTGCATGCCGGCGTCGACGAACAGAACGTTACCCGTCACGCCGCGGCTCAGATTGCTTCCGAGGAACGCAGCGGCATCGCCCACCTCTGCCGGATCGGTGAGGCGCTTCATCGGCGCCCACTCCTTGGCGAATTCCATCAGCGACGTCAGGTCTTTCACCGCGCGTGCAGAAGCTGTTTTCACGGCGCCCGCCGAAATCGCATTGACCCGAATATTGCGGGGGCCAAGGTCTGCCGCCAGGTAGCGTACCGACGATTCGAGCGCGGCCTTCGCGGTGCCCATCACGTTATAGTGCGGCATCACGCGCGTGGCCCCCAGATAGGAGAGCGTCATGATAGAGCCGAAATCCGGCATCAGCGGAGCCACCGCCCGCGTCATAGCCACCAGCGAATAGGCGCTCACATTCTGAGCCAGCAGAAAGCCCTCCCGCGAAGTTTCGATAAAAGGATTGCTCAGGTCGTCGCGATTCGCGAAGGCCAGGCTGTGTACCAGGACGTCGATCGGCCGGTTCAGTTCCTTCAGGCCAATAGCGAAGCCGTCGATGTCTTCGTCTTTCGTGACGTCAAGAGGCAGCATCTTCACCACCGGCATTTCCGTGGTGATGGATTCGATCGTTTCCCTCTGCTTGTCGTTCACATACGTGAGCACCAGGGATGCCTCTTCACGCGCGAATGACTGCGCGATCGCGTAGGCCAGACTCCACCGGTTCGCGATGCCGGCGATGACCGCCGTTTTACCTTTTAATATTCCGGACATGAATTATCAGGTTAGCGCAGTCATGATTGCGTGAGTGCGCGCGGTCTATTCACTGAACGTGCCGGGGCCGGTTCGCCGGGGGTATCGCCGCCGAATACGTCATGAGTTCACTCCGCGCCGAGCGCCCGAATGTCGAAATGGCCGCTTCAGGCACTTGCGCAAGGCACTGGTGCGCATGAGGGCCACAAGGTGGAATGCCGGGACGAGAGAAATCGCGACGGGGGAAAAGAAGGATCGGTTTACGCGGTACTCCCTGTTCTGAAAATACACGGACGGCCCCGAGGCAGGCGAAAAGGAAGCGGCGCACGGCTCCGGACGGGCGATAAAATGCTTTCTTGCCGGTGGATGGATCGGTTAACCTGATGGAGCAGGCATCATGAGCGCAAACGAATCCGGAAAATCCCTCCTGCCCTCGCGGCGGCAATTATTGAAGACCGCACCTGCCGCGCTCGCGGGAATTGCCGCGCAGACCGCCGCAGCGGCACCAGATCCCGCTCGCCCTAACATCGTTGTTATTTTTTCCGACCAGTTTCGCGGCGATTGCATTGGCGCGGCGGGTAAGAATCCGATGGGCCTCACGCCCAACCTGGACGAAATGGCGGGGCGCGGCACCATCTTCACTTCCGCCATCTGCGCACAGCCCGTTTGCGCGCCCGCGCGTGCCAGCATCCTGACCAGTCAGTATCCGAGCCGGCACGGTGTCTGGAAAAACGCCATCCCGCTGGCTCCGGGAGCGACAACGCTCGCATCCACGCTGCGCCAATCCGGCTACACCGCGAATCACATTGGCAAATGGCACCTCGGCGAAAGCGAATCGCGCGGCCCCGTTGCGCCGGAATATCGCGGCGGTTATCTGGACCTCTGGCAATCGTCGAACGAGCTCGAATGGACCTCGCATCCTTATGAGGGCGATCTCTACGATAACGACGGCAAGCCGCTTCACTTTTCCAACATCTACCGCACCGACTTCATGACTGATTTGGCGCAGAAGTTCCTGCGCTCCGCGAAATCGCCGTTTTTCCTGACTCTTTCTTATCTCGAAGTGCACCACCAGAACGATATCGATGCCTTCGTGCCTCCCAAAGAATACGCCGGCCGCTACAAAGACTTCTGGGTTCCACCCGATCTGCGTCCCCTGCCCGGTTCGTGGCCAAGTCAATTGGCCGACTACTACGCGTGCGTCGCGAAAATGGATGAAACCGTCGGCACTATCCGCAGGACGCTCGCGGAAACCGGCCTCGATCGCAACACCATCCTGATGTTCATCAGCGATCACGGCTGCCATTTCAAAACACGCAACACCGAGTACAAGCGATCGCCGCACGAAAGTTCGATCCACGTGCCGCTGGTGATCGAAGGACCGGGCTTTAATCGCGGACTGGCGATTCCCGAACTGGTCAGCCATGTGGATGTTGCGCCGTCGCTGCTTTCCGCCGTTGGGGTGCCGGTGCCGGCTTCGATGATGGGCCATAACTTCATGCCGCTGCTCGATCGCAAGACAGAAGGCTGGCGCAATGAAGCTTATTTCGAGATGAGCGAATTCATGACGGCTCGCGGGCTGCGCACGCCGCGGTTCACATACGCCGCTGCCGCCCCGAAAGCGCCCGGCTGGACGCCTGTCGCGCGGGCAGATCGCTATGCGGAATATATGATGTACGATCTTCAGGCCGATCCGTACCAGCACGTGAACCTGGCGGGCCGGGCAACCTACGCGAAGGAAGCGGCCCAATTGCGGGCTCGGCTGGCGGAACGGATCTTCGAAGCCGGGAACGTGCGCGCCGCAGTTGACTCGTGCCTGTTCCCATATTCATAGCGACCAAAACATGAAACGCCGCACTTTTATCGCTTCCGCACTTGCCGTTCCGGCCATCACAAGCGCCGCAGCACCCATCGAACGTCCGAATTTTCTGTTCATGATTGCCGACGACCTCACCTACCGGGGCATCCGTGCGATGGGCAATCCAGAAATCGAAACACCCAATCTGGACGGCCTCATGAAGCGCGGCTGCACCTTTACGCACGCTTTCCATCAGGGCTCCTGGTCAGGCGCGGTCTGCATCGCCAGCCGAACCATGCTCAATAGTGGACTCACCGCGTTTCGCGCGCAGAAACAGCTCGAGCAGGTTCCGCTGTGGGGCCAGACCATGGGCGATGCCGGCTACGACACCACCATCGTGGGCAAGTGGCATCTGAGCAAGACCACTCTCGAACGCAGCTTTCGCGATCACACAACCGTCTACATGGATGGCATGTTCGAATCGGGCAAGGATGCGTATGGGCGTCCGAGTCCGGGCAACACGTGGTCGCCGTCGGATACCTCGCTCGGCGGACAGTGGCTGCATGCGCGCGACTGGCGCAAGGACGCGTCGGACCCGGTTCAGCATTCCGCGCAGGTCTGGGCCGATACCGCTGCCGATCGCCTCGCGGAGCTGAGTAAAAAGCCCGATCCATTCCTGCTCTATGTCGCCTTCACGTCGCCGCATGACCCCAGGCAAGCTCCCAAAGAAATTGTGGATCGCTATCCTGCGAACAAGATCGCAATCCCGCCCAACTATCTGCCGCTGCATCCTTTCGATCAGGGTGATCGGGATGTGCGCGACGAATTGCTCGCGCCTTTTCCGCGCACCCGCGAAGCGGTGCAGTTGCATCGTTCCGAATACTACGCCCACATCACTTATCTAGATCACCAGGTTGGCAACATCCTGAACGCGCTCAATCAATCGGGAAAAGCCGCCAACACGTATATCGTTTTCACTGCCGACCACGGCCTCGCCGTAGGGCAGCACGGCTTGCTCGGCAAGCAGAATCTGTACGATCACAGCACACGAATTCCGCTGATCGTGGCTGGCCCGGGAATCCGTGCGGGCCGGCGTGTGGATGAGATGGTTTATCAGCACAGCGTGTTCCCGACTACATGCGAACTGGCTGGCGTGCCGATACCGAAGACGGTCGAGTTCCCCAGCCTCGCGAACTGGCTGCGCGGCTCCGATGGCCCGAAGAACGCAAGCGTATTTTGCTGGTATCGCGATTTCCAGCGCTCCGTTCGAACCACGGAGCATAAGCTGATCGCCTATCCGGAGGCGAAGCGCGTGCAGATCTTCGACCTCAAACGCGACCCGTGGGAAACCAAAGACGTCGGCGACGATCCGGCGTACGCGGCGGTGCGCAAAGACCTCATTGAACGCCTGAAGACTCACCAGAAAGAGTTGAGCGATCCCTTAACGCTAACCCTGTAAGCCCGCGTCTATGTTTCCTATCCTCGCAGACACGGCGTCGTCGTTGGCCACGGTATCCGGGCCGGTTCCGCGCATCGAATCCATCCTGATAAAGCCCGCATCGGCAGTTTGCAATCTCGATTGCGAATACTGCTTCTATCTGGACCGCGCGGCCGATCCATATGCCGATCTGGCCGAACGTACGATGAGCACCGACATGCTGGAGCGCCTGGTCGATGGCTTCATGTTTTATTCGTGGCCGAATTCCGCCTTCGCATTTCAGGGCGGTGAGCCGACGCTGGCAGGGCTTGGCTTTTTCGAGACGCTCGTCCGCCTTCAGCAGCATTACGGACGCAACGGCCAGTACGTCTCGAACAGCATTCAGACCAACGGCATCCTGCTCGATAAAGACTGGTGCGCACTCTTTCGCGGTTATAGTTTTCTCATCGGTCTGTCGCTCGACGGGCCGGAGGAGATTCACGACCGCTATCGCTTCAATAAAGCCGGCCACGGCACCGCCTCGAAAGTAATCGACGCCGTGCGGTTATTGCAGAACGAAAAGATCGAATTCAACGTGCTGTGCGTGGTCAGCAAGGCGAACGTTGCGAAAGCGCGCGAGGTTTTCCGGTTCTTCCGCAAGCTGGGTATCGATTACGTGCAGTTCATTCCGCTCGCCGAGTTTCACCCCGATGGTTCGCCGATGCCCTTCACCATCACGGCCGGCGAGTATGGAAAGTTTCTTTGCGAAATGTTCGATCTGTGGTGGCCGGAGCGGCGAAAAATGGGAGTCCGCGGCTTCGAGAACATCGCCGAAGCCGTGGCTGGCCGCAAACCTGGCACTTGTACGATGCACGAGAGCTGTGACAGCTACGCGGTGGTCGAATATAACGGCGACGTTTATCCCTGCGATTTTTTCGTGGAGAAACCGTGGAAACTTGGCAACATTGAGACGGATACGTGGGCGGAAATTGCGAGGCGGCAGCGGCGCGCCGGCTTCGCCGCGAAAAAGTCCGTCCCGCATGCGGAATGCGCGGTCTGCGAATACCAAAACATCTGCCATGGCGGCTGCCCGAAGCTCAGGCACGGTCCGAATCGCAGCTTCGAAGATCTGGATTATTTCTGCGGAGCCTACAAACAGATCTTTAAGAAGGCAATCCCGCCGCTCGAAAAAGAAGTGCGTAAGATACTCGCCGCCGAGGCCGCGCAGCGCCGCTAAATTGCTGTAAACTGCGCGAACATGTTCTGAAATTCGCGCAGACTGGCTGGCACTTCATACGTGCAGACGGCCGCAAATCGCGCCCAAAGCTCGATGACGGCCGGATTCTTATGCGCATCGGCAATCGCTTCCTCCGAGGCCCATTCGAACACCTCGACGATAGTTCCGTCCGCTGTGCGCATCACGATGGACTTACGGCCAGTGACCAGCCCCTGTTCGCGGAGCGGTGGCAGGTGATTGCGTACCAGTTCGAGCAGCGACTCCTCGCAACCGGGCTTCGGCCTGTAGCAGGCAACTGAGATCGTTCCCATGATGGTCCTCTCTCAGCGGCTCAGCTTCAAAACCCACGCCGGTTGCGGCCGCAGCTCCTCGGACAATTCGGGAAGCTGAATCGTAACCGCGCCGTTCGCCGCACTGAACTTCACCGGCGCCGCGGAGCCGAGCAGTGTGACCGATTTCACACCGGGCAGATCCTTCACGCTGAACGTGCCACCGGGCCAGCGCGGCAGGATCGCGTAAACATCGTTGCCCTTCTGCGTGAAGAACGCTTCGATGCTCGCCTTACCCGGGTCCGGCTTCGATGCCAGCTTCGTCACGTCGTATTCGGTCGAAAATTCCTTATTGTAATCGACCTTCGGCTGCTCGCCGGCGCTCCACTGCCGCGACGTCTTCCACGGCCTGGTGCCATAGATCGCGTCGCCGTTGATCTTCAGCCATGAGCCCATCTGAATCAGACGCTCTTCCATAATTACCGGGATGGTGCCATCGGCGTTCGGGCCGATATCGAGCAACAGATTGCCGCCGCGGCTCACCAGATCCACCAGCATGATGAGAAGCTCGCGGCTGGAATGATAATCGTTCAGGCTTTCCGCGCGATTGTAGCCGTAGCTGAAGCCCATGCCGCGGCTCTCTTCCCACGGATGATTGATATCGGCCATGCCGGGCGTATATTCGGTGGTCCAGTAGCCGCCGTGCTTGTGGCGCGTATCCTTGCCCCAGCGGTCGTTGATCACCACCGTATCTTTCACCGGAGATTCGTCGAACAGCCACGCCAGCATCTCCGGCGTGTGCCATTCCGCGGAGGTCAGGTCCCATTCGCCATCGGCAAAGATGATATCGGGTTTATAGCGCGTGACCACATCTTTAAACTGCGGAATCATGTGCTGGCTGATGTAGCGCGGCTTGTCCGTGAGCCAGAGCGGGTTGTACCACTCGTAGAGCGAATAGTAAAAGCCCATGTGGAGGCCTTTGCGGCGGACGGCGTCGGTAAGATCGCCCAGCAAGTCGCGCTTCGGGCCGGTTTCGACAGCATTCCAGGGTCGCCCCCAGGTCGCGGATGCTTCCTTGCTCGGCCAGAGCGCAAAGCCTTCGTGATGTTTGGAAGTGATCGCGACGTACTTCGCGCCGGAGCGCTGAAACACGTCGGCCCAATGATCGGGATCGAACAGCTCCGCTTTGAACTGTGTGGCCAGATTCTGATAGGGGAAATCGGCGCCGTACATCTTCTGGTGATAGTCCCAGGTCCCGGTCTGTATGGCGGTGGCCTTGGGATTATCGCGGCCGTTGGTCATCGCGTTCCAATACCATTCGGCGTAGGCGAGCTTACCGGGAATCACCGGCGCATACCCAGGCACGGAATAGACGCCCCAGTGGATGAAGATGCCGAACTTCGCATCGCTGAACCAGGCGGGCGTGGACCGCTTGTCGAGGGAATCCCAATTGGGCTGGTAAGTCTGCGCGCTGAGACTTGTCAGTGCGAGCAGTCCGGTTACGATGAGCGTCTTCACGCGTTGATTATAAGCCCCGAAGGCAGCGTCTCGCCGAAGATCCTGCCCATGGCGTGTTCGTCGCGCTCGGAGTCGCCTTCCAGTTGCGCGGCTACGTGCGGATCGGTGATGCGATCCCGCACCGAGGCGAAAGTTGCGGCTGGCACATCACGCACCGGGTCGCCTGTTTTTCGCGCCAGAGAAACCAGCGCGTCTTCGGCTTTCGGCACCGCGATCAGCGCTTCGATCCAGCGCGTGGCGATGGCCGGCGTCAGCACCTGATTCCCGGGGCCATAGAAAAGCTGCCGCGCGCCAAGCCTGGCGATGCACCACAGAATGTTGTCGCTATAGCCCGCTTGCTTACCCTGTTTGATCAGCGCATCGCCCAGTTGAATGCGATTCGCGGCCGGGATCAACTCCATGCTCGACGCCGCGCGCCACATTTCGCGCAGCAGGCTGGAGTTCACGCGCTGCGGCTTGGTGCCGACTTTCGGCAGCAGTACGGGTAGCAGGCGCTGCACGATATCGGATTGCTGGTTGCGATTGAGGCCTCCGGCGAGGCGTCCCCAGAAGATCCACCAGTCGATTTCGTTCTGTGTCTGGTTGCCGAATTTCAAGCCGCCGCCATAGATGCGGCGCGCCTGCTCGACGCGGAAATCGTCGCCGATAAAGCCGAAGCCGGGGCGCAGACAGAAGCCGCCAAGATTGAGCCAGCGGACTTCGCAGGCCGCGCTGCGGCCGCGCGCTTCGTTGAGTTCGAGGAAAACGTCGGTCAAACGCCGCGCGACGTCGACGGGCCAGGAGTTACGGCCCAATCCGAGAGCGGCTTCCAGGCGCGCAGGAAGTTCTTCAGGTGGAACTGTACCCTTTATGAAGGTCTCGCTCACCAGTTCGCAGGCGGCATCGACGGCTTCGGCGCTCACCACGGCCGCAGGTCTGCGCGTCAGCGCCGATTTCGCGGCGGACTTGCGAATCTGGAATTGCAGACGCCAGCGGTTGTCGCTGATCTTGGAATCACACCACGTTTCGAGCGTCCCCGTTTCCGTGAGACGCGCACCGAGCTTGACCGGGACCAGGCGTTCGCCGCCTTTGCCGAAGCGGATGACTGCTTCGAGGGGCGCGTGCGAATGAATATCTTCGCCTTCGGCAAAACGCACCACGTCACCCGCCCGGTCGCCCGAGCGCGTGAGCGAACTCAGCAGTCGAAACGCTACCGGCTTGTTGGCGATCAGTTGCAAACCTTCGCGATCGATCTCGACCGAATCGCCTTCTTCCGCACCGCGCGGCAGCAGACAAACGGCTGAGTTATCGTCGAAGCCGACGTAGTATGCGCGCGGCAGACCGCCGCGAACCAGCACGCCCGCACCGGTGGAACGAACGTAGGAATAATACGCCGCACCGCTGGCAACGGCAAGATCGAGGTCGCGGTTCTCGAATACTTCCGGGCGCTTGCCATACCAGTTGGCCAGCACGTCGGCGACGCGTTCGCGCAGAATCTCGGGGATGAAGAAGCCGCCATTGAAGAGGATCGCGTCGGGCGCCTGACCGGCGGATTCGAGAAATGCTGCGAGGTGACGGCTGATCGCCGGATCGGAAACATAAGGCAGACCGAGTTCGCGGAACAGGCTGCGCTTCTCTTCCTTCGGCATTTCGCCGCGGGGTGTGATAGGCAGGAAACCATCGAGCGCGAGTTCCAGCGCTTCGGCGCGCGTGATTTCCGTTTTGAGCGTGCCGCCGATCATGGAAGAGCCGCTGCCGAGTACGCTGATCTCCACGCTTTGCCGGTTCGGATCGCAGAGCAGAATTTCCTTGGCCGCCGAGCACTCGCGGCGCAGGCCGCTGCGCTGGCGAATGGAAAGCTGCTTGCCGAGCTTCGTCTCGGCGAGCCAGGCCAGCGTGAGATCCAGGTTATCGCCGCCGAGCAGCAGGTGCTTGCCAACAGCGGTTCGCGTGAAGTCGATTTTATCGCCATCGCGGGCGACGCGGATCAGCGAAAAGTCGCTGGTGCCACCGCCGACGTCGCAGATCAGCACGACCTGGCCATCGAAAAGAAGCTTGCGCGAACGGGCGAAGTTATTGGCGATCCACGAATAGAACGCGGCGGCTGGTTCTTCGAGCAGCGTCAGTTGTTCGATGCCCGCATCATGAGCGGCCTGCACGGTGAGTTCGCGCGCTTCTTCATCGAACGATGCAGGCACGGTAAGGACGATTTGCTGTTCGCTCAACGGCCCGTACTTGCCGAACTTATCCCAGGCTTCGCGCATGGTGCTGAGCAAACGCGCGGAAACATCGACGGGAGACAGAACGCGACCGCCTTCGCCGGCATCCCAGGGCAGGATCTTCGCGGTGCGGTCCACATCGGGATTCGAGAGCCAGGATTTCGCGCTGTGCACCAGGCGCGTAGGCACGATGGCGCCCTGTTCGCGCGCGTAGGTTCCGACTGGCTGATCGCCTTCGAGAAACAGAAACGACGGCAGCGTGCGGCGCGGTTCGATGCGTCCAGGCGCGACCAGTTGCGGGATATCGAAGATGTGAATCGGGGGAAAACTGGTATCTTCCGCCTCGTCCGGATCTATAAAGGCGAGAGCGGAGTTGGTGGTTCCAAGATCTATGCCAACTTTCATTCGATGCCGACTTTCATTTTTCGCGCACGTTGAACTCCAGCTTCCAGCGGCGGCCATCGCGGGCCACGCACCAGAGCTGCAGCATTCCTGTTTCTGTGATGACTGTTTCGAATGAGACGGGCACGAAGGCTCCGGCGAGGGTCGCTTCGGATTCCAGACGCACCGAAACGGGCGAGAGCTCTTCGAGTTCTTCGCCGAAATCGTCAATGAGAGTGCCGGGGGCGTCGTGCTTTCTTTCGGACGACGAGAAGAAGCGGAACTCGGCGGTTTCGCCGACAATCAGGCCGAATTCGCGCTCGGGCATTTGCGCCGAGGAGCCTTCTTCCATTCCGAATTGCGCGACGGCCAGGGCTTTCACTGGCGCCGCAATACCGGGCACCGCTGGCATGGCGGTCTCAATGCCGACGTAATACGAGCGCGCGATGCCGCCGCGAATCCGCACGCCTTTGCCATGGCGCGCCGCGCCGTAATAGGCCGCGCCGCGCGCTACCGCGTGCATCAGATCTTCGCCGGTGAGCGCCTGAATTTCGGGCGAACCTTCCTCTTTCAGCCAGCCGTTGAGGACAGAGAGCAGGCGTTCGCGCACAAAGGGCGCGTGGAGAACGCCGCCGTTGAAGAGCACGTGCGTGGGGCACGCCATACGCTCGCCACCCTGATGCAGGAAGCGCGCCAGATGCCTGGTAATGGCGGCATCGGACGCGTAGGGCAGGCCCATTTCCTGAAGACCGGCCACGCGTGGTTTCTGCGGAAGGTCTGTGCTCGCAGCGCGAGGCAGAAAACCTTCGAGCACCTGTTCCACCTGCTCACGACGCAGCGTCGCTTTGATCGTTCCGCCGATGAGGCTCGAGCCTTTGCCGAGGATCGTGACAGGAACTTCGGATGCGGGCGAAACCGGATCCAGCAGCTTTTCCTTTGCCAGGCGGCAGTTGTTCCACAACGACTGGAGCTGGAAGGCGTCGACTTTCGTGCCTTTAGCGGCCAGTTCGGAGGCTACGGTGTGGGCAAGAGCCAGATCGATATTGTCTCCGCCGAGCAGAATGTGGTCACCCACGGCGACACGATCGAGTTGCAACTGGCCTTCGCGTTCGCTGACGGAAATCAGCGTGAAATCGGTGGTGCCACCGCCGATATCGATGACCAGAATCAGATCGCCTTTGCCGATGCGCTGACGCCAGTCGTCATGCCGTTCGATCCATGCGTAGAACGCGGCCTGCGGTTCTTCGAGCAGCGTAACGTTCTTGAAACCGGCGGAGACTGCGGCCTTTTCGGTTAGTTCGCGAGCAACCGCATCGAACGAGGCTGGTATGGTGACCAGCACTTCCTGATCGGCGAACGGCGCGTCGGGGTGTTCGTGTTCCCAAGCTATACGCAGATGGCGCAGATACGCGGCTGAGGCATCCACGGGCGAGATGCGAGTGACGCCTTCGGCCGCTTTCCACGGTAATGTGGCGGCTGTGCGATCAGTCGCGGAATAGGAGAGCCAGCTTTTCGCCGACGATACCAGGCGGCTGGAAACTTCGGCGCCGCGGCGCTGCGCGAAGCGCCCGACGATGTATTTGTCCGGAGAATCCCACGGAAGTTTCGTCGCGCCGGCGGGAAATTCCTTCTCGCCCGGCATGTAAAGGAACGAGGGCAGCAGCGGTTCCGCCGCGACTTCATTCGCATTGATTAGCTGCGGAATAGCGGCGACGCCAACGCCGCTCGCTTCCTCAATCTCACGGAACGCGAGGACGCTGTTGGTGGTTCCGAGATCGATGCCGATCGAATAAGCCAACCGTTACTCCACTTCGATTTCGGCCGGAGCGAGGATAGTGAGATCCTGCTTCGAACTCAGCTTCGGCAGCGACGCCGACGACGCGCGCCAGCCGCGATGCCGCAACGCTCCACCGTTGGCGCGGCCGGAAGCCGGCACGTTGCCGATGAATTTGACCAGAGCCGTATCGCCCCCGGGCGCGGTCACCGCGCTGCCTTCCACCGCGTCAATCACCGGCTGCGGGGCGAAGTGCCGGGTCAGGATTTCACGTGTCTTCGTGTGGACGTCGCGGGCCGCCGCGCCGATCTGCTCATCGGAATAGGGCGCGATGTCTTCCATGAAGAAATCCAGAATGCGGGCGTCGCGCTGTAAAATACCCAGCAACTGCAACGCGCCGTCTTCCGGGGTGACCGGCGGAGGAGCGGGCGGTTTGGGCGGCGCAGGCGGCACCTTGGGGGCGAGCCCGAGTTCCGCGACCAGGTCTTCCGGCAGCTTGCCGCCGAATAAGAGCGCAAAAAATGCGCGAAATGCCATGACGATTGAGTTCAAAGTAGGAGGGACTCCAGCGCTTTCAGGATGAACTTACAGGATAACAACGTCACCACCTATGAGGGTGTATGCGCGACAATAGGACTGTGAGTTTCCGGAAGCTGGCGCTATTTCTTTCTCTGACCGCTCTGTGTCTGGCGCAGGGTGACTGGCAAACTGTCACCGAGTTGCCCAGCGTCGATTGGCAAGGCCTGACCGGCGTTAAAAAGGCGCTGGCGCTGAAGATTATGCGCACCGAAATGTGCACTTGCGGCTGCGAGACGAAGATTGCCCAGTGCCGGGTAGAGGACCACACCTGCGCCACCAGCAAGAAACTTGCAAATGTTGTGGCGAAAGAGATCGCGGCCGGCAAGACCGAAGCGGTGATTCGCGCGGATCTGAAAAAAATAGCGACGGAACCGCCGCCGGTGCTGGACGATCCGGTTAAGATTTCGACCGCGGGCGATCCGGTTCGCGGACCGGCCAATGCGCGGGTGACAATCGTGGAGTTTTCCGATTTTCAGTGCCCGTATTGCAGCACAGCCGTCGCCGCGACACGCGTGCTGCTTCACGAGTTTCCGAACGACGTGAAGCTGGTGTTCAAGCAGTTTCCTCTTACCGACAAGCACAGTCAGGCGGAATTCGGCGCGGAGGCCGCTCTGGCGGCGCAGGCGCAGGGAAAGTTCTGGGAAATGCATGACCTGCTTTATGCGGGCTATCCCGATATTTCACGTGCTACGGTCATGGGTTACGCGCGAAAGCTTGGGCTGGATATAACCCGTTTCACGGCGGAAGTGAACAGCCATAAGTATGCCGCGCGCGTGGCCGCCGAAGAGAAGGAAGGCGAAAGCGTGGATGTTGCAGGCACGCCGACTTTTTTCATCAACGGCAAGAAGTTCAACGAAACTTTCGATGAGGCAACTGTGGCGCCGCTGATTCGGAATGAACTGAAGTAGGGGCCGGATCGCTAAATGAATGCGGCGGGAGAGACATTGAAGAACTCCCCGAGCCGTTTGGCCTGTTCTTTGCTGATGGCCCGTTTGCGTGACAGCACTTCGGAGGCTCTGGCGCGCGATCCCATGACAGGCGCGATGTCTGCTGGCTTCAGGCCACGCCCCTGCATGAGAATTTCCAGTGTCCCGACCGGATCGCCTTCGGGCAGATCGTAGGCGCTGCGCTCAAATTTTTCGATCAGGGTGCCGATAAGGTCGAGCAGCGCGATCTGTTCGGTGTTGAGCCGGGTTTCCCCTCGTTCGAGTAATGATTCGACTACCGCGAGGGCTTCTTCGTTCTCTTCCTCGGTCTCGATGACCTTCGGGGTAAATTTAGCGAGGAGCCGGCCGTAGCGTCGAACGTCCATACCGGAGGGTCCGGCGATGTTATGGATGTTAGTGCTCATTGTTTCCATTGCCCCTTGCTGAATGCTCTAGCGGTGCGGGGCACTGAGCGAACAGGAAAGATTGCCTTCCATGTGCTCAAAATGAGCAGCCATGCCACTCTTGGATTCGGTATGCGCCCGTACCCGAATCTCCGCACTCGAAGCACTCCCCGATGAACCTGCCGGTGCGCTTGCGATGTGCCAATGCCTCATCAATGGAGAACACACATCGATTCTTCCCGTCACCGAAGTAGCACGTCTGACTTTTGGACATGTTGGGTCACTACGACTTATTATGCACTCAGAATTGAATTGTTATCGAATCTATCCTCGCGAGATTTACTTTGTGCGCACCGACTGCTTGAGCTTATCCAGTTGCTTGCGGGCGGCGCGGGCCCAGGAACTGGTGGCATCGAGCTTCAGATATGTACTCCAGTAGCCGATGGCGCGCAGGATGTCGCTGGTTCTTTCCGATAACAATGCAAGATTGAAGTAGGCATCCGCATAGCGCGGGTTGAGGCGAATGGCTTCCAGATAGTGCTTGCGGGCGTCTTCGGATTCTCCGAGTTCGTCGGCCAGGTTGCCCAGATTGAAGTGTGCCAGGGGATAAGCGGGATCGGCTTCGACGGCGCGCGCGTAGAGCTCCTTCGCCTTGCGGTATTTATTCTGGCGGAACAGAATTGTACCCATGTTGACCAGCGCACCGGGTGCGAAGGGATTGGCTTCGAGAGCCTTGCGATACGAGTCGATGGCGGCTTCGACGGGCGCTCCCGTTTCTTCAAGCGCGAGGCCACGCTGAAACCAGAACTCGGCTTTTTCTTCATCGATGACCGGGCCAGTGGGCGCGGCAGATGTGTCCGGCGGCGCGGCCTTCATCGGGAAAGCGCGCAGCTTTTCGATTTCCTTTTCGCCGAAATCGAAGAGCAGTTGTCCGCTCATCGCTTCCATGCGCGAGCCGGAGACATGTACGGCGATGCGGCGGCCTTCCGTTGTCATGCGCAACTGCGCGAGCGGCCGGTCGATATCTTCGAGACGGATTTTCAGCGACGCTACGGCATCCTTAATTTTCTGTACGGGGATGTGCAGTTCGCGGAGCCTTCGCAGTGTCTTGAGCGCGACCAGATCGGGAAAGCCGAACGTATCGCCGGGAGACAGGAAGCCGAGTTTCTCCCATGCGTTCAACTGCCGCGGCGTGATGCCGAGCATTCGGCACACATCGTCGCGTTGCCAGGCGCCGGAGCCGGTCGGAGGCTGCGTTTCCGTGTTTTCAATTCTGGCTGTCATCTGAAAAAGCTGAGTGGCGGGACACGGCCGCCGAATATTGTCCCTAATGCGCGATCCGACGTCCAGCCCGTTCCATGCTGCTGGGCTGCTGCCAGGAAACAACGATCTCCGAGGGACACGCCCTTGTGCACGAAGCGCGCCGAGTCTGCGGCCAGGGCGGGTTCAAACGATGTCATTCCAAGATGGAGCGCCTCATAGACCGCCTGGGCCTCGGACACCGGCATTCCGCGGGCCACGAGTTTTGCGATTACCTCCGCCACGTTTACCGCGTTTACCACTGCTTCCGATTGCAGTTTTCCGAGGCGCTCCGCCCCCGGCTCACCCTGCAGCAGCGCCAGCACCGCCGACGCATCGAACACGGGCGTATTACCTTTGCCTTTCTTCAAGCGCAGCCTCCGCGCGCCGGTCGGCGATGAGTTCGTCCGACAGGCTCACGCCTTCCGGGATGTACTTACGCATGAGTGCCCTCGCCCGGCGCAGCCCCTGCTCTCTGGTTTCGACAACCAGGGAGCCCTGTTCGGTTACTGCGACGCAAAGTTCGGTCGAGGGGTCCACGCCCTCCTTCTTCCTCCACCAGGCAGGAAGTATCACGCGTCCCTGAGAGTCAGCGCGTAAGGTGAAATTTTCCATATTCACCAGTATTGCACGATCCCACCATTTTTATACATGATCCACCTCACGCAGCCAGTCGGGCCGCTTGAGCACTTCGCGCGGCTTGCTGCCATCGGGCGGGCCGATGATGCCGTCGCGATACATCATGTCCAGAATGCGTGCAGCGCGGCCGTAGCCAAGACGCAGGCGGCGCTGCAACGTGGAAGTAGACGCCTTGCCCATTTCCATGACGACGCGTAGAGCCTCTTCGTACATGGCGTCCTGTTCGCCCGTCGGCTCTTCCTCGGCATCCGACGCGCCGTCGTCGGTGGGCGGTGCGATGAGATAAGACTGGTCGTATTCGGGCCGGGCCTGCGCCTTCCAGAAATCCACCACGCCGTTGATCTCGGTTTCCGTAACGAACGCCCCGTGCACGCGGGTGAGGCGCGACGAGCCGGGCGGCAGGAACAGCATGTCGCCCTTGCCGAGCAGATGTTCCGCGCCCATCACATCGAGCACGGTGCGGCTGTCGACGCGAGTGGCAACGCGGAAGCTGATACGCGCCGGGAAATTTGCCTTGATCAGTCCCGTGATCACGTCGACGCTGGGGCGCTGCGTGGCGAGCACCAGATGCATGCCCACCGCGCGGGCCATCTGCGCCAGACGCGTAACCGATTCTTCCACGTTGCGGCCTTCGAGCATCATCAGATCGGCTAATTCGTCGATCAGGATGAGGATGAAGGGCAGAGGCTTCAGCTCTTCTTTTTCCGGCTGCTCGTCGTCGAACAGCGAGCGGGGTTCGTTGCGCAGATTGCGGATCTTTTTGTTGTACTGATCGATATTGCGCGCGCCCACTTCGGCGAGAAGGCGCAGACGGCGTTCCATCTCCAGGACTGCGTTCTTGAGCGCGTTGGTGGCTTTGCGCGGGTCGGTGATGACGGGCGTCAGCAGATGCGGAATGCCTTCGTAGATGCCGAGTTCGACGCGCTTGGGATCGACCATGATCATGCGCACTTCGTCGGGGGTCGATTTATACAGGATCGACATGATGAGCGAATTGATCATGACGGATTTGCCCGAGCCCGTGGAGCCGGCGATCAGAGCGTGCGGCATGGTTTCGAGAGAGGCCACTTTGATGCGGCCGCTGATATCTTTGCCCATCGAGATGGTGAGGCGCGAGGGCGACGATTCGAACTCTTCGCTTTCGATGACGGCGCGTAGACTGATGACTTCGCGTTTGGAATTCGGCACTTCGATGCCGACCGTCATCTTGCCCGGAATGCGTTCGATGAGGATCGATTCAGCCTGCAGGCCGAGGCAGAGATCTTCGCGCAGATTGGTGATGCGCGAGTATTTCATGCCGGCTTCGGGCTTGAACTCGAACGTGGTGACAACGGGACCGGGGTTGATCTGCACGACCGATCCGAGCACGTTAAACTCTTCGAACTTCACTTTAATAGCGGCGGCCACGTTCTTTAGTTCCTGCTCATCGAAGGCGGAACGCTGCGGGATCTCGTTCAGCAGATCGGTGGATGGCAGCTTGTAGATAGTTGGCAGGCGCGGACCGGCGGGTTTCGTCGCGCTGAAGGGGAATTCGAACAGATTGGCTTTTTCCGCCGCTGGCTTTTCGTTGAGCAGGCAGATGGGAATTTCGTCGATGGTGGCCGGAGCTTCCGGCGCGGCATCGGCGGCAGGTGCAGGCGCGGGGTCGTCCCACGGCAAAGTTTCGGTGATAGGAGCGGGCAGGCGGCGTTTGGAACGCGAAGCCACCGCGGGATCGGCAGTCTGCACGATCGGGACGGAGAACGGAATGGCGGGTTCAGGCGCTTCCGGTTCGTCGATAGCCTGAGTTTGTTCGCGACGGCCAGCTTCTCTCGCAGTCCGGCGCAGCTCGGCGGCTTCGCGTTTGCGCTCAAGGCGCTCCTGCCTGTTTTCGCGGCGGCGTTCCAGATACCGGCGCCAGCGGTCCTGAAGTCGGGCGAAGAAGGCGATGAGTGGTGCGAGCCAGCCCTCCACCTTCGCGAGCGTGAAGCTCGAAACCAGGTAAATCGAAACGATCAGCGAGGTGATGAGGACCACGGTGGTTCCGGCCACGTTCAGCGAGTGCCTGAGCGAATCGGCCAGCAGGAAGCCGGCGGTTCCTCCGGGCAGGATGGCGTTCCCGAAGAGCCGCGTATGGGTGAACAGGGCGGCGACGCCGCAGGCCGAAGCCACCAGCGTGCCACTGCCGACCAGTTTGATGGCGGGGGCGGGCGTAGGCTCCGAACGAATCCACTTCCAGGCAAGCGCGAAGATCAGGACCGGTAAAACGAACGCACCGAGGCCGAAGGCCTGTAGCAGCAGGTCAGAGAGGTGCGCGCCAAAGCGGCCAATCAGGTTATGAGTGGCGAGATTGGATCCCACATGGTTCCAGGACGGATCCCCTGGATGGAACGACGCGAGGCTCAGCAGGAATAAGACACCTGCCGAGAGAAACACAAATCCCGTAACCTCATTGAGGCGTTTGGATGCAGTCGGTATAAAAAGCTTCATCCCGCTGGCGGCAGGAAGATTTCCGGAGCACTCACTATTATGACAGAAAGCGGAGGCTGATGCCTGGGCTGTTTTCGCCGGATGTTCGATTATTCGGACCCAGCGATGGTGACACTCAGGCTGAGACGGGTACATGCCTGCATAATTTGCTACCATGCAGGCATGAAAGCGGAGGCGGGCAACATTCAGTACACGGTCAGAGGTGTTCCGCCAGAGATTGACCGTTTGCTTCGGGAGAAGGCGGCGGCACGTCATCAGAGCCTGAACCAGGTCATTTTGGAGGAACTTGCCACCGCGACCGTGGGACGGCAGCGGCGGGCGGATTTTTCGCAACTGGCCGGCAAGTGGGTGGACGACCCGGCGTTCGACGAAGTTATAGCCGCGCAGAGGCAGATTGACAGGGATAAGTGGAAATGAGAATCGCGCTGGATACAAACAGGCTCACCGATCTTTTTCAAGGCGATGCGGGTCTGGCGGACCAACTGGCGTACTGCGACGAAGTCTGGATTCCGCTGGTAGTGCTTGCGGAGATCAAGGCGGGTTTCTACGGGGGCACACAAAGGAGCCGGAATGAAGCGCTGCTGCAGGCATTGCTGGCGACGGCGACGGTCGGGGTTCTGATGCCGGCGCGAGAGACGGCGGAACATTACGCCCGCGTGTTTGTGCAGCTAAAGCGCGCCGGCACTCCGATACCCGATAACGACCTGTGGATCGCGGCGATGGCGCTCGAACACAATCTGACGCTGATTACGCGGGACCTGCATTTCGAACGTATCCCGCAATTACTGCGAAGTTAGCTCTTAGCCGCCTCAACCGGGTGTGCGACATAGAAGTGGGCGGGATGGGGGTTGCTCTTTTTTTTGTGGGCGATTTCTGGAAGTATATAATACTTCCAGAAGGGAGCGGTTCTAATG
>Ga0302195_10001138_pt1 | contig 20840 bp, 20 predicted proteins | sample II_Bog_N1_2_FD_198778 | JGI IMG/M metagenome (GOLD analysis project Ga0302195, IMG submission 198778) | Peat permafrost microbial communities from Stordalen Mire near Abisko, Sweden - II_Bog_N1_2 | ecosystem: Environmental > Terrestrial > Soil > Wetlands > Peat | place: Sweden: Abisko...
AGAGTAGCACAAGCCGCAAGTTGGCCAAAGCCGCAACGGAAGGAAAGGCGGATTACGCCTCAAAAGCCAGTAGGGTCAAGGATCGAAGTTGATGACCCAAGTATGTTGTTGCCCTTACATCGGCTATGGAAGCAGTTGTAAGCCGTTGAATAGACAAATAGAGCGCAGTAGGGCCGACCCTATTGTGCATGAGTTGTGCATGAGAGACATGCAGCCGCTGGGCCTGTCGGGGGGCACTCTTTACGCCGAGCGCGCCGGAGGCGTGTCGATCAGTTCACAAGTAGTAACTGACGGAATGCCGGTGATTCAACCGGAACTCCGGCCCAACGCATCGCGTTGAGCAAAATCCACAGTGTGCGAATCCAGCAAGGCCCGATAAACTCCAGAGATGCAAGACGAACAACAACAGGAGTGGTCGAGACTGCGCTGCGAAGCGCACGATGGATTGCGAAACGGTTTTCGACAGAGCAGGACGGACCACCGCGCCGTGCAGGTTATAGAAATGCCGTCCTTCCTGCCTTGGACCAGTTGGGAACTCTACAAAGTCCACAATAGAGAGCTGAACTCGGCTTTGCTGGTAGAGGCGGTTTGGCTGCTCGACATCGACGCCGAAAAGTTCCGGGACCCCATGACCCGCTTACGGTATCCCCAGGTCATTCAACCAACAATTTCCGTGCGCGTGAGCAGCGTTGCAGAGGAATTACTACTCTCGACCGTTAGCGAACTCGGAGCCTTAGTACTCCCTGCCGACCCTGGTCCGGCTCCGTTGGTGATAGACGGCACCTCTTACGAGATTGCTGCTGGCGAAGGCTTCGCATTTGTCCGGTATCACCTGACTGACAGCCCACCCGAAAGGTGGCTGCCGTTGCATGACTGGGCATCGCGCTGGATTGCGGGGAATCGTAGTAATGCCGTCCCTTGCCCCTGAAACATGCAGTTCCGAGAGGTTTGTCGCCTAACCGGCAATTACCTTTCAGTAAACAGCAGTCCCTTGGCTGAATTCGGTTGAATGCGGCTGAGGGTTAGCCTGGAAGTGAATCAACAACTTTGCCCGGAACCGGGACCGCCGGCAGACCACAGTTCGGCGACCAGCAGGCCTCCCAGCCGGGTACGGCGCTCAAGCAGGGTGAACCCGGCGTCGCGCAGGGCCGAAACGTGATCGGGCAGGGTGCGGACGGCGAGCCCGGTGAGCAATCCAAAGGAAAAATAGAGGCTCGCGACGATCGGACGTGCGACGAGGCGGCCAAACCATCCGGCTGGTACAGAAAACTCCGAGACAACCCACAAGGCGGAAGGGGAAGCTGCGCCACCCAGCTTTCCGGCCAGAGACCTTACTTCCGGGGTGCTCAGGCAATCCAGGAAAAAATGGGTTGCGATCAGGTCGTAGGGCCGGCCGAGAATGGGAGCTGGGGTTTGCCAGTTGCGGGCGTCGGCCAGGTGGACGCGGACCCGGCCAGCATGAGACTGCGCTCGGCGAAGAAGCGCGTCAAGCATTGCACCACTGCAATCCACGGCATCGACGTTGACGTTGGAATTCTCGCGGACGAGGCTTGCTGTGAAGCGGCCGTCGCCATCTCCCAAAACCAGGGCGCATCGAGCTTGCGTGAGACGGTGGAGAAATGCGCGGCGAGTGAGCGAGAGAAACGGCCCGAAAGTGGTGAACTCCATCCACCGATAGAGGCGTGCGAGCGGGTTGAAGTCGGGGGCTGGGTTCATCTGAAGAGCAGGGCCATCGGTGCAAGCAGCACCAGGTCCGCGCTCGCGCGCACGGCGAGCGGGGTGAGGCGGCTGCGAAGGCAGTCGAGCAGAGCCAGGAGCAGCGCGCTGACGGCGCCTGTGGCAATCAGGGCCGCGGGGCGGGGTTGGGTTGAAGACAGAAAGGCGGCGAGCAGCAGGCCGGTGACCGCAAGAAGGCATGCCGGGAGCATAATCCTGGACTTGCCGGGCGCCTGTTCGCAGGCCTCCCAGCGATCGATGGCGTGGCAGTTAAGCCATGCGAGCAGCGCGAAGACGACGGCAGCATCGCACATAGGCCACAGGGGCCGGCTGGTGCGATGCGCGGCGCGGCCGATTGCCGGAAGCACGCAGGCCGCGGTGAACAGGAGTCCAACCAGCATCTCCTTATTCAGCAGCCGGGAGAGGCGCGTGAATCCGGATGCAAGCTTGCGAGGCGAGTGAACGCGCGCGAAGTAAGCCAATGCGGCGAGCGCGAGCACTGCGTTTCGTTCGCGAGCGGCGGAGGGCATGAGGGCGAAGACGATCCACGCAGCACCGCAGGCTGCGGCGATGGCCACGGGGACGAGCACGCGCCGGTGGCGATGATGAAAGCGATGGCGCTCGCGAAGGCTGCCGAGATTGGCTGTACGCAGGGCCGTGCGGGCGTCGAGCACGCGGTCGACAATGTAGACTGCCCAGGCCGCAAGGGCCAGCAGAATGGGAATCCAGACGGGCAGGCGAACGCCAGCCGCCGAGGCGAATGCGAGAGACCAGACGATGGCCACGGTGGGCGCGTCGAGGCTCGTCAAGTGCCAGAGGCGGAGCAGCACAGGTGTGTCGAAAGTGCGGTTCGCTGTGCCTGCGCGATCGGCGACACTGACTTGCACCAGCGGATTGGGGAGAGTCTGCGGCACTTCTCAATTGTATGAGAAGTCAGGGAAGCCGAGCGTCGCATTCCAAACGAGGTCTCAGGCTATGAGCGTTCCAAAAAGCAGGTCCTTCGACCTTGCTCAGGGCAGGCTTTCGACTCCGCTGAAGTACGCTTTGCTCCCAATGAACAAGGCGGGTTGAGCGCTGAGGTTTCCCGCCCTTGCGACAGAAAAAAGTCGCAAGAACGGGGCACGGGGCAGTTTTGGGGCAACCGACACTTGTTCATCGCCTGGCCGTAACTCGACATGGCGAGTCGGGCTGCTCACGATGACAGATTTTCAGAGAAATGGAATCACGATGACAGATTTGTTTTGGCGTGGGCACCAGGCGGACGACGCTAGCCGACGGTCTCCTCGACCATGGCTTTGATTCTGGCGTCGATGGATTCGGGGCTCAGAAAGAATGGTGTGTCGAGGACCTGGATGGTGAGTCCGCGGCTTTCCGGAGAGTAATTCCATTTCACTTCGACGCCGAAGTTGGAGGCGGTGCCGGAGTTGCCAGTGAGGTTGATTCCAGCGGCACTGGCCTTTTGGACCAGGGCCGCGTATTGCCCGGGAGCGATGTTGGAAAAGACCTGGGGCTGGCTTGGCGGCACGGTGCGCTTCCTTTGCGGGTTGGGTGGACTGCGGACGGCCAGGCGGCGCTATTTCCTGAGGCCTGGTTAATCGGCTGCACTGGCCTTTTTGGCCGCTGCTTTCGCAGGTGTTTTCGCAGGTGCTTTGGTGGTCTTGGGTTTGTTTTGCGCGAGCTTCGGAATGGCGTCCAACTCAGCCTTTCCTTCAGCCAGTTGCATCAGAAAACTCTGGCTTGCGAAAGCCGGAGCATCCTTCAGAATCTTGCTTGCGCGGATATAGGTTCCGTCCGGCTGCTGCAGCCTCGCCTTGACGGTATCCGCCAGGTATGCGGGCAAAATCTCATCGTGGATCCGCGCCTTGGCCGCAGGGTCACGAACGGGGAAGACGACCTCGCACCGTTCGAAGAGGTTGCGGGGCATCCAGTCCGCGGAGCCAAGGTAGATTTCGTCATTGCCGCCGTTATCGAAATGAAAGATGCGCGAGTGCTCAAGGAACCTGCCAACAATCGACCGCACCCGAATCCGTTCGGAAAGCCCTTTCACTTCCGGCCTCAGGATGCAAAGTCCACGAACGATCAGGTCGACTTCCACGCCTGCCTTCGATGCCGCATAGAGAGCCTCGATGACCGACGGCTCGAGCAGCGCATTCATCTTCGCCACAATATGCGCCGGCCGCCCGGCTTGCGCGTGCTCCTGCTCGCGGCGAATCAAGCCGAGAAAGCTTTCCGCCATGGTGAGCGGCGCCACCAGCAGCGGCCGATAGTCGTCGATCTCCGCATGAGCGGTGAGATAGTTGAACACCATGTGTACCTTCTCGGTAATTTGCGGATCGCACGTCAGCAGACTCAAGTCGGTATAGAAGCGAGCCGTATCCGGGTTGTAGTTGCCGGTGCCGAGGTGGCAATAGCGACGCGTCACGCCATCCTCGTCGCGCCGCACCAGCATGGCCAGCTTGCAATGCGTCTTCAGCCCCACCACGCCGTGGAAGACCTGCACGCCCGCGTCTTCCATGCTGCGGGCCCAGCGGATGTTCGATGCCTCGTCGAACCGCGCCATCAGCTCCACCACCAGCGTAGCTTCCTTGGTGGCCGCGGCCTCAATCAGCGCCTCGCACATCGGGGAGTCCTTGCTGGTCCGGTAGAGCGTCTGCTTCATTGACAGCACAGCATCGTCCTTTGCGCCCTGACCGATAAAATCGACGACCGAGTCGTACGAGTCGTACGGGTGGTGCAGCAGCACATCGTGCTGGCGTATCTCGTCGAAAATATTTGCCGACTTGCGGCTCAGGTGCAAGGGCTTCGGGGTGAATGGCGGAAACTTCAACTCCGGCCGCTTCACATCCCCATAAAAGAACATCAGCCGCGAGAGGTTCACCGGCCCCTCGACGCGATATACCTGGTCCTCTTCCAGCTCGAAGTTCACCCTCAGCCGCTCCACGATCTCGGGATCGGCCAGCGACTCAATCTCCAGCCGGACAGCATCGCCTTTGCGCCGGTTGTGCAGCTCCACGCGAATGGTCTCCAGCAGGGACCGCGCTTCTTCCTCTTCGAAGTAGAGGTTCGAGTTTCGAGTTACGCGGAACGCAGCCCGCGCCAGCACCTCATACCCGCGGTACATCCCGGCAAGGTTCTGCGCAATCAGGTCCTGCAGCAGCAGGTAATCGAACTTGCCTTCCTCAGCCGGAAGCCGCACAAACCGCGGCAGCGCGCGGGGCACCGTCACCACGCCCAGCACTTGCGGCCCCGAACTCCGTCTCTTGGCCCGCAGCAGCAGCGCCAGGCAAAGAGCCTTGTTCAGCACGCGCGGAAACGGGTGTGCCGGGTCAATCGAGATCGGCGTCAGCAGCGGATCGACATCCCGCTGGAAATATCCCTGCGCAAACGCCCGCGCCTCTTCACCCAGTTCCTGCCATTCCATCAGCCGGATGTCCTGTTTCCGCAACTCGGGCAGCAGTTGGTGCTTCCAGCATTGGTACTGCGCAGCCACAAAACTGTGAATCTCAGCCGTCAGCACAGCCAGCGATTCATCCGGCCGGTTGCCGTCATACCCCGGCTCGCGATACCCGTCCTCAATGCGCTGCATCAGCCCGGCTTGGCGCACCTCAACGTATTCGTCCAGGTTGTTGGCGGTAATGGCCAGGAACTTGACCCGTTCAAGCAGGGGATTGCCGGCGTCCTCAGCCTCTTCCAGCACGCGCCGGTTGAATTGCATCCAGGAGTAGTCGCGACCGTTGAAAAGCTTTTGTTTGACAGAAGTTCGAGCCATGCTGCGTTTCCAGTTCGCCGTGTTGGCAGTCTACAGCCTTTTCCCCATCAAGAGGAATCCGCACTCCGATTCCCAGGAAAAGCCGTACCAGCCAATCCATACAGGATGGACACCACGCTGAATGTTAACAACAGGCAAAAAAGACTCGACCGGCGCAAATCTGCTGTCCGGAGCGAAGTCGATGGCCGGGGGCGCCTCCAAACCCAGTGAGTGCTCCTTACGCAGGAGCGTTAACCTCTGCGTTTTCGAATCACCCAGGTCGTCATGCACCGGTAGTCCTGCACGATGGTCGTCTTGAGCGGGTCGACCAGGACAGCATTCATCTCCTCCGTCAGCCCAAGCAGCATCTCTTCATCGACCAGAAACCACTCCGAGCCGTCGCCCACCACGTAGATGTTCTCCCGCACCTGCTCGAAGTCCATCCCAATTCTCGAACCCAAGCGGCAGAACAGCATGCCGCCGGGCCTCAACACCCGCCAAAGTTCGGCCAGAATCGCTCGAAAATGCTCTTCGTCCCGAGAAAAGTGCAGCACAGAATTGCAGATCACCACATCCGCAAACCCATCCGCGAACGGCATCTCTTCGATCGGCCCAACCTGGAAATTCTCTTCCGGCAATCCGGTGTTGAGCGAAGCGGAAAGCTGGCGCACATGGTCGACACCGGCGGCATCCTCGTCCAGCGCAAACACTGCGCACCCCTCGCGCAGCAGATGCACCAGGTTTCTTCCGTACCCGCAACCTGCGTCGAGCACGTGCATTCCAGGCGCAATGTTTCCTCGTAGAATCTGATCGAAGACGTAGATATCGATCTGCCCGAATTGTTCCTGAATACTCAGCACCGGTCCGCCTCCGTCCCGCATCCAATACGGTGATTATCCAAATTGGGCTTGAATTGCCCATCTGCAAGTTGTATCAGCCTTCGGGATGGCGATGCCCGCCACGCGCTGAGTGGTCATTGACTCTCTGGCCCATCGGGTTGAGGATGAAGATTGAGTGAGTGCAATTCCAACCGCCAAAATTCCGCCCCCACGAAATAGGAGATAGGAGTGCTCTCGATGCCTGAAGAAGCTATCACCCCGAATGGAAGTCTGCTCGAAAGCCTGATTCCCGCGAAGCCCATATCGGGACGCGCCCAGGAGTTCAACGAGCGCGTGCATGACATGATGGACGGCCAGGCTAAGGACGAGGCCACCGTGGTCAAGGCCTTTGATGGCTTGGACGAGATGTTCGACCTGATTGCCGCCGGGATGTACTCGATGGCGTCGATGCTGGTAGGGGAAGGCGAGGACAGCATCCGGCTGGTGGAGACGGCTGTCGCCAATGCCGAGGTAACAGCGGGCCACGACCCCGCGAAGGCGCGCAAGAGCAGCCGCCTGGCGCTGTGTACGGCGGCGCTGGACACACTTGCCGCGCGCGATGCATCGAGCCTGGCCGCACCGGAAGGTCTGGAGCATGCCGCTACCTGCATCGGGGACGACGAACTGGATGCGGCTGGAGTCTCCAGCGACGAATTGGAGCGGATGATTGCCGGGCCGGACCGCGACCGTGTGCGGAACTGGCTGGAGAGCCTGCCTGCGGTTCTGCGGACCATTTTTGTGCTGCGGGCCGTGGCCGGATTTTCGACAGCCGAGACCGCGGAGCTACTGAGGGCGCATGGCGGGCCGCAAGCCGCCGGCTGGAACCGCGATGCGGTGCGGGAGCTGTTCCGGCAAGGGCTTTGCTCGCTTGCTTCCCAGGTGCTGCAGGCAGCGAGCCACTAACTTCAAGCTGTCAGCTTTCAGTTTTTTCGCCGGCGGCCCATATTGGCACTGGCGATTCTCCGCGCCCTTTTTCCGAGTGCTTCCCTGCCACTTCTGCCAAGAACAAGCAGGGCGTTTCGCAAACTTCTGACGGGTCCCACGCCGATTCGATACACTACTTTAAGAACCCTGCCGACCGCTTACCGCATCCATTAAGAGCGAACTATTTCAGGCAGAAGCCCTTCTGAAGTGAGTTGAACAACCTTGATCTCGTCAAAGTATCGAAGAAAGAGCACGATTTTCCCTTGCGGCCTGTTGCTGGGACTGTCGGTCGCGGGTTCGTGTGTGTTGGCCGCGGGCGGACAGTCGGCGCAGCAACCGCTGGGGTTGGCGCCGAGCCAGGCGTCGGGGCCGAATGCGCAAAGCTTTCAGGGTAGTGTGACCGCGGGCGACCCGACCGGGCAGCCGATCGATTTGACGCTCGACGATGCCATCCAGCGGGGACTGAAGAACAACCTGGGCGTAATTTTGAGCGGCACGCAAACGGCTTCGGCCCGGGGCCAGCGGCTCAGCCAACTGCAGTCGCTGCTGCCGAGCGTGGATGCCACCATCAAGGATACGGTGATGCAGGCCGATCTTGCGGCTGAAGGGTTGCGGATTCCGGGTTTCCCGACCATCATTGGGCCATTCGGATACCAGGATTTCCGGGCTTCGCTGAACTGGTCGCTGATCGACGTTGCTTCGCTGCGCAATTATCTGGCGGCGCAGCATAATTTTGCCGCTGCACAGCTGAGCGCAGAGGATGCTCGCGAACTGGTGGTGCTGACGGTGGGGAATGCATATCTGTTGGCGCTGGCCGATGAGAGCCAGGTCGGCAGCGTTGAAGCGCAGGTAGCCACCTCAAAAATATCTCTCAACCAGGCCGTGGCCAACCACGATGCAGGGACGGCGCCCAAGCTGGACGAGTTGCGGGCGCAGGTGGACTATCAATCCCTGGAACAGCAGTTGATTGTGGCGAAGAACTGGCTTGCAAAGGACAAGCTGGCCCTGGCGCGGACCATCGGGCTTCCCCTTGCGCAGAGTTTTAATCTGGCGGACAAGGCGCCTTACCAAGCTTTCGACGCGCTGGATGTCGAAGCGGCGATTCGCGAAGCTCACGCCAACCGCAAGGATCTGGCGGCGATGGTGGAGCAGGTGAAGGCCGCTGAACAGCAGCGCAAGGCAGCTACGGCAGACCGGTTCCCCACGCTCGCGTTCAGCGGAGATTACGGAGACATCGGTGTGAATCTGAGTCACTCGCATGGAACCGAAGATGCCACGGGTACCATCAGTGTTCCTCTTTTTGCGGAGTTTGCCTTGCGCGGCGAGGCACAGGTGGCGCAATCGACTCTGGACACGGACAAAGCCAAGTTGAGCGACGACAATGCGCAGGTGGATGCGGACATTCGCGACGCTCTGCTGGACATTGAATCGGCGCAGAAACTGGTCGAAGTCGCGCGCTCCAGCGTGGACCTGTCCAACGAAGCGCTGAGCGAAGCGCAACAGCGGTATGCGAACGGTGTGAGCGACAACCTGGCCGTAAGCCAGGCGGAGCAAAGCGTGGCGCAAGCCAATAATCAATATGTAGCCAGTCTCTACCGGCATAATGTCGCAAAGCTGAGCCTGGCGCGCGCCCTGGGCGCGGGGCAGAGTTACAAGAACTATTTGGGAGGGAAGTAAACGTGGCGGATTCGACTGCAACACCGGCCCCTGCAGCGCCGGTTCAAGAAACTGAAATTGCGCCGCCGCCTAGCCGTCGCAGAGGCATCATTGTGGTGGTGCTTGTGGTCCTGGTGGTGGTGGCGGTCGCTGTCTGGTGGCACTCCACATTCAGCGAGGATACCGACGACGCACAGGTGAACGGACATTTGATCCAGGTAAGCTCGCGCATTGCCGGGCAGGTAATCAAAGTGGACGTGGCGGAGAACCAGGAAGTGAAGGCCGGCGACACAATCGCCGAGCTTGACCCCAAAGATTACGACGTTGCCGTGGAGAACGCCCAGGCGGCCCTCGCCATTGCCCAGGCAAATGCCGCGGCAGCGAACGTAGGTGTCCCCCTCACGACCATCAACACGGGCAGCAATCTGCGTTCGTCGGATGCGGATGTGAGCGGTGCGCATGCCGGCGTGGCGCAGGCGGAGCAGCAATTGGCGGGCGCCAAGGCCTCGGTTGCCCAGGCTCAGGCCAACCTGACCAAGGCCGATGCGGATCTGGCTCGCTACAAGCCGCTGGTCGAAAAGGACGTCATCAGCAAGCAGCAGTGGGATGCTGCCGTGGCCGCCGATGATGGAGCCAAGGCGGCGTTGGCCAATGCACAGGCCGCTCAAAGCGCGGCGGGCGATGGTGTGCGCGCGGCACGAGACCGTGAGAATCAGGCGCAGGCGCAACACAAGTATGCCGAGACCGGCCCGCAACAGGTGGAAGTGCAGAGTGCTCGGGCCAAGGCTGCTCAGGCGCAGGCGCAGCAGGCGCAGGCGCAACTGGATCAGGCCGAGCTGAACTTGAGCTACACCAAAATTGTGGCTCCGGCGGCCGGCATCATTACGCGCAAGAGCGTGGAGGTCGACCAGAATGTTGCACCAGGGCAGAACCTGCTGACGCTGGTTTCGCTCGACGACCTCTGGATCACCGCGAACTTCAAGGAAACGCAGTTGAAGCGTATGGACAAGAACCAGGCGGTGGAGATTGAAGTGGACGCAACCGGTAAGACGTACCAAGGCAAAGTGACGGAGATCGGCGGCGCCACCGGTTCGGTGCTCAGCCTGTTTCCCCCGGAGAACGCGACGGGCAACTACGTGAAGGTGGTACAGCGTGTTCCGGTGCGCATCGACTTCACCAACCTGAAAAATGAAGACCCCAATCACGCGCTGCGGCCTGGATTGTCGGTCGAGCCGAAGGTTCGGGTGAAGCCGTAAGAGCAGTGATCAGTGGTCAGTGGTCAGTGGTCAGTGAACAGTTTTTGCCCCTAACCCGCTAACAGGGTTGGGGGCTTTGGTTTTCTGGCTTGGCAATGGTGTGCAAGACTGGTGCGAATCGGTGCAGACGAGGAGATGCCAAATGGAATTCCACCTGGACCAGGGACTTGAGGTTCTGACGCAGACACCGGGCGTGCTGAGCGCTCTTTTGCGAGGGAAGTCCGATATGTGGCTGAACGCGCGGAAGACGCCGGAGTCGTTCAGCCCGATGGATGTGATCGGACACCTGATGCACGCGGAACTGACTGACTGGATTCCGCGCGTGCGCATGATTCTGGAGGACCAGGACACCCGATCGTTCGAACCGTTTGACAGGCACGGGTTTCGAGCGTTGATTGCCGGCAAGGGCGGGAATGAGTTGCTGGATGAGTTTGCCGAGTTGCGGCGGCAGAGCCTTCACGCTCTTACGAAGCTCGGCGTTGGAGAAGAACAACTCACGCTGCCGGGCAGGCATCCCGAACTCGGGGCCGTGACGTTGGGCAACCTGCTGGCCACGTGGGTAGTTCACGATTTGGGCCACATTGCACAACTGGTGAAGATCATGGCGAGCGAGTACCGGGAAGCGGTCGGCCCGTGGCGTGTGTATACGACGATTCTGGATTAATCCAGCGGGATGAACTCGACGCTGCGGACGAGCGCGGGGCCGACTCCGGGCGGCGTGGGCGTGGCGTAGAAAGACAGGCCCACACTGCTCGCGGCGGGGTAAATCAGGTTGGTCAGCACAGTTTCTCCGTCTTCCGCAAAGACCTCGACTGAGTTGCGATCGACGACGATTTCGATGCGGATGGAATTCTCCTGCGAATGCTTGAGCGGGGCTGAAACGCGGGTGGGGAAGTCGGGAGACCAGTCCGTTTTTCCCGAGTGTATCCGGTCCACAAAGATGCGGCCCTTTTCTCTATCGACACCGATCACAGTTTCTTCCGCGGCAGCTTCATTGGGGTTTACCGTGCCGCGGCGCAAGCGTATACCGGCTTCGGCAGCATCGCCTGGATCGAGCGTCACCCGCAGCAGGTAGACGCTGCCGGTGAGTTTTCGATCGGAGATGCGCTCGTTGATCTGGGGCACGGTCAGGTAGGGCGACGCGCCAAACAGGGCGCTTGAGGGCTTGTAGGAAGGTGTCGGCAAGATGGGTTGCTGGACCAACATGAGCGGTTCCTGCGACGGCGTCAAGCTGGTATGGGCGGACGGCTGGCGCAGGTAGAGGGTGCGTGCCGTGGTCATTTCGCCGCGCCCCGGCAGCGAGGGCGACTTAGCTGCGTATTGCCAGTTGTTCATCCAGGCGATCCAGAGACGATCCTGACCTGCCGGGATGTTTGAAAAGGATGTAGAGGCGTAAAAATCCTTGCCCCAGTCGGCCCAATGGGGGCCCGAGCCGGGGTGATCTTCAGTGAAATGAGTTCCGTCAAACTGGCCAACGAAATACTGATCGGCTGATCCGCCTTGGGGCCCGCCTGGATTGATATTGACGCTCAGCACCCAGCGGTGGTCGACGATCTTGCCCATGGCTTCATGTTTGCCGGCTGTTTCGCGAACGGAAAGCTCGAAAAGATCGGGGCACTCCCATACGCCGGAGACTGCGCCGGCCGGACCAAACTCGCTCACCTGCTCCCATTGCCTCAGGTTCTTTGAGCGGTAGAAGCGGATCTTATGCTGGTCAGCCAGGGAGACGGCCATGACCCAGCTTTGTGTTGGAGCATGCCAGAAGACTTTGGGATCGCGGAAATCCTTGAGGCCGGGATCGAGAATCGGATTGCCCTGGAATTTGGTCCAGGTTGTTCCTCCGTCGCTGCTGAAGGCCAGGTTCTGGTTCTGCTTGTCCGGATTTTGGCTGTAGCCGGTGTAGATGGCGACCAGGCAGCCGGGGGTCTTCTGGGCGGCGCTCCCGCAAAGGCCGCTGGTGTTGTCGCGGTCTTCGACCGTGGATCCGCTGAAAATCATCACGCCGTTTTCTTCCTGGATAGCGACGGGGAGCTGCTTCCAGTGGACCAGGTCCGGCGAGATGGCGTGGCCCCAGCTCATGTGTCCCCACTCGTCGCCAAACGGGTTCGATTGGAAGAAGAGATGGTATTGCCCGTTGAGCAGGATGGGGCCGTTGGGATCGTTGATCCAGTTGGGCGGTGCGCTGAAGTGGAGTTTGGGCTGCCAGGGAGTGGCGGCTGCGGAGGCCGCCTGCTGGGCGCGGGCGGGCGCAGCGAAAATCAACGCCGATACGAGAATAAGTGCTGTTAGGGAATGAGCTGGTGAAAGGCTTCGGCTCCGATGGGTGATTTCCGATGGCATGGGTGGGTCGCTCGCAATCATGGAAGCCCACAAGATCATGGAAGCTTACAGGAGTTATAACGCTATTGTAGCGATTAGACTTGATTGCAGTGCCGCGATGAAAGATTCCATACACGTTTCGAAAGAGAACTACCTGAAGGCGATTCTGGAAGCTGAGGCCGAAGGGCACCAGGTGATTCCGGCAATGCTGGCGCATTGGCTTGAGGTTTCGGCGCCGGCGGTGACCATGGCTCTCAAGCGCCTGAAGCGCGACGGCTTCGTGGAAGTGGGAGCGGATGGCATTGTCCGGCTGACGGAGGCGGGCCGCGAAATGGCTTACAGGACGGCGCTGCGCCACCACCTGATCGAGCGGATGTTGAGCGAAGTCTTCGGGATGGAGTGGTACGAGATTCACGAGGAAGCGGAACGGCTGGAGCACGCGGTTTCGCCTGCATTCGAGTTGAAACTGAAGGAGAAGCTGGGAGAGAGCGGCGCCTGTCCGCACGGAAATGCGGTGCTGCCGGTGAGTCCCTCAGAGCGAAAGAAGCGGGGTGAGACGCCGCTTTCAGAGGCAGTGGAAGGGGGGCGGTACACCGTGACCAGCCTGCAGGAGCGCGATCCCAAGCTGCTTCTTTTCTTGCACAAGACTGGAATTGGGCCGGGCAAGAGCCTGCGTGTGAACAGCCAGAACTACGATCAAACCGTTTCAATTGAGCTGAATACAGGAAATTCGATCCTGGGAAGACCGGCAGCGGAAGCGGTTTGGCTGAGGCCGGAGATTTCACGATAATTAAATATAAGAAAATAAATTAACCATGATTAACTAACTGTGACATACTTGGGTTGGGGCCCTTCGGGACTTCCCTTTTTCTCCTATGCCCACTGAATTGAGAAACCTCGTCGGGCTCGCCGAGCCCTCGCTGCCAGAGGTGCATTCGAGCGTGCGCATCTCGCGCTCGCCGATTTACTGGCGGCGGCTGCTGGGATTTCTGGGGCCAGGGTTTCTGATCTCTGTGGGGTATATGGACCCCGGCAACTGGGCCACGGACATTGCCGGCGGGTCGCAGTTTGGTTACACGCTGCTGTCGGTGATCATGGTCTCGAATCTGATGGCGATTCTGCTGCAGAGCTTGAGCTTGAAGCTGGGTGTTGCTACGGAGCGCGATCTTGCCCAGATTTGCCGCGAGAGCTATGGGCGGTGGGTGAGCTTCGGGTTATGGATTGGCGCGGAGATCGCGATTGCGGCCTGCGACCTGGCAGAGGTGATCGGCTCGGCCATCGCGTTGAACCTGCTTTTTCACATTCCGCTGTTTTACGGCGTGCTGATTACCGGGCTGGACGTGCTGCTGATTCTTCTCCTGCAACGCTGGGGATTCCGCGTGGTTGAGGCGCTGGTCATTACGCTGATCGGCACCATCATTGCGATGTTCGGTGTGCAATTGTTCCTGTCGCGGCCTGAGTACGGGCCGGTGCTGCGTAACCTGTTCATTCCTTCCGCTTCAATCGTCACCAATCCGACGATGCTTTACATCGCGATCGGCATGTTGGGCGCTACGGTGATGCCGCACAATCTTTACCTGCATTCGTCGATTGTGCAGAGCCGCAGGTACAAGCGCACGCCGGAAGGGAAACGCGAAGCGATCTTCATGGCCAACATCGATTCAGCAATGGCGCTGACGGTGGCCTTGTTTGTGAATGCGGCCATCGTAGTTGTTGCGGCGGCAGTGTTTTATCGCAGCGGGCACTACGAGGTTGCAGCCATTGAGGACGCGTACAAGCTGCTGAGCCCGCTGGTTGGCGCGGCGGGAGCGAGCACGCTGTTCGCCATTGCGCTCCTGGCGAGTGGGCAGAACTCTTCCATCACCGGCACACTCGCGGGCCAGGTGGTGATGGAAGGATTCATCCACATCAGGCTGCAGCCATGGATGCGGCGGATGATTACGCGGACGATTGCGATCATTCCCACGATCATCGTGGTGGCCTTTACGGGCGAGCGCGGCACGGAGAAACTGCTGCTGCTGAGCCAGGTGATTTTGTCGCTGCAACTGAGCTTCGCGGTGATTCCGCTGGTGATCTTCACGGGCAGCCGGAAGAGGATGGGCGAGTTTGTGAATGGCCCGTGGCTGCAAGGGCTGGCGTGGTTTGTGGCAGCCCTGATCGCGGGGCTGAATGCGTGGTTCCTGGTGCTGATGGTGCGGTGAAACAGGGAATAGGGAATAGGGAATAGAACGCGGAATCGCGGCGCGGGGATACCTATGCCCCAACAAACATCGGCGCTCCTTCGTTCATGCGCCAAGGGCCCGATGCCAGTCAGTGAAGCTTGCTAACGACAGGGACATGGTCAAGAGAGGTGCACCGGCCTTTCGCTGATCTCCAACCTCTATTCCTTATTCCCTATTCCCTGCCCTTGTGCTCTACCATGGATGCCATGCACGTTCTTTCTGCTGCCGAAATGCAGGCTTGCGACCGGGCTACTACGGAGCGGTTTGGAGTTGCGTCTGTCGACCTGATGCGGACGGCTGCGGCGTCAGTGGCCGCATATGCGCGGGAGCAGTTTCCGCGTGCGCGGCGGGTGACCGTGCTTTGCGGCCGAGGCAACAACGGCGGCGACGGGATGATGACGGCGCGCCTGCTTGCTGCGAGCGGCCTCGAAGTGACTACGCTGCTGCTGGGTGCGCCGGAGAGCCTTGGGCCGGACGTGGTTACGGCCTGGGGGGAACTGCTGGCCAGTGCGGCTCCCGGCGCCGTGCATGTGGTGGAGACGGCGGAGCAACTGGCGGCGCACAATGAGGCACTCAAGGCCGACCTGCTCGTGGATGCGGTGGTGGGCACGGGATTCAAGCCTCCTCTGAAGGGGCTGGCAGCCGCGGCTCTGGAGTGGGTGATGGCGAGCCATGCGCAGTTTCTTGCAGTGGATTTACCCTCGGGCTGGGCGGCGGACACCACGGCGGCAAGTGCTGCGGGGCCAGTGTTTCCAGCGGATGCGGTGATTACTTTTACCGCGTCCAAACCGGCGCATGTATTCGCACAGTTGACGCGCAACTGGGACCAGCCGGTGGTGGTGACGCCGATCGGGTCGCCGGAGGCATCCATCGTCTCGATGTTGGGCGTGGAGTGGGCGGGGTCGGCGATGGAACTTGTCCAGGCGCCGCGCGCGACGGGGGCGAACAAAGGCAATTTCGGCCATGTGCTGGTGGTGGGCGGGTCGGTTGGCAGATCGGGCGCGCCATCAATGGCTTCACTTGCCGCGTTGCGGAGCGGGGCGGGCCTGGTGACGGCGGCGGTTCCGGCTGCGGTGCTGGCGCAGGTGTCCGCGGTCGCGCCGGAGCTGATGACATGGCCGCTGATTGCAGGCCCTGGTGGCGGCATTTCTCCTGAGAACCTGACTCCGGAAGCGTTGGCAGCGCTGATGGCGGGCATGACCGTGTTGGCAATAGGGCCGGGAATTGGCCAGAACGCGGAGACGGTGAAGTTTGTGACGGGCCTGCTGGCGGCAACAAAGATCCCAGCGGTGATCGATGCGGATGCATTGAATATTCTGGCGGCCAAGCCGGTGCTGCTGGCGAAGCTGGCCAAGGGGCGGACGGTGGTATTGACGCCGCATCCGGGAGAGATGGCGAGGCTGGCTGGTATCACGGTTCCCGAGGTGCAAGCCAACCGGCTGCAAGTAGCGCGCGGATTTGCGGAGCGGTTTGGCGTTACCTTGGTACTGAAGGGGGCGCGGACGCTCATTGCGCATCCTGATGGCCGGGTTGCGGTGAATACGACTGGAAATCCCGGGATGGCCAAGGGCGGGAGCGGTGACCTGTTGACCGGGCTGGTCGCGGGTTTGGTGGCGCAGCACCCTGGCGCTGCTGCCGCTGCGGTTGAGGCGGCTGTCTACCTCCATGGCCTGGCCGCGGACCTTGCGGTGAGGCCCCCGGCAGGCATCCACGACGAGCATACTTTGCTGGCAACCGACAGTCTTCAACAACTTTCTCGGGCTTTTCGCTTTGATTCGCGCGGGGAGAACGGTTATGTTTGGTTGCAGGGGCTGCCGGCTGATGCGAGGGCCGGCGTGTGCTCCAACGAGGCTAGCCGATGACGAACGCTGCTCCTCCCGGCCCGAAGGTTCCACCAGAGGCTGTCCGGACGCATGAATTTACAACGCAAAGCGGGGCGGACACGATTGAGGTTGGCCGCAAGCTGGCGAAGCTTCTGAAGCCGCCGCAACTGCTGATTCTGCGCGGCGACCTGGGCACTGGGAAGACCACGCTGGTGAAGGGAATTGCGCAGGCGCTCGATGCGGCTGAAGCGGACGAGGTGACGAGTCCCACGTTTACACTGATCCATGAGTACGATGGCACGCAGGGCGGCAAGGCGGTGAAGCTGTTTCATCTGGATGTGTACCGTCTGGAAGGCGAACGCCAACTGGAGACGCTCGGGCTGGACGAGTTGCTGACCGAAAACGCATTGGTGCTGGTGGAGTGGGGAGAAAAATTCAAGAGCATCAAGAAGAAGGCTACCGGAGAGATTGCCATTACTTCCGCCGGCGGCGATGCGCGAAAGATTACGGTGATGCTGAAAGACCAAGCGTAGTCTCAAAAAATCCCAATCCTCCGCGATGTAACTCCTTTGTTTCGAAGGTAAGAACGGGGTGTTTTGCCCCTAACGCCCTTGTTTTCATTCCGATGGGGAGAAAGGTGGGGAGGGGTGGGGTGTCTTTTCTTTTGCTCCGACCGGTCAGGCCCTTCCGCTTTTCCCATCTATTCCGATTGTGCGCCTGAGAAGGGTAATGATCTGCAACGATTTGAGATTTTACTTTTCTGGTCCTGAATCGTGGGATACTTCGCAAATCGTCCCAGAAGTTTTCCTTTTCGCGGTTAAGCTGTGGCGACCGTCAATAAAAAAACTCGAAACAACTGAACACCCCCTTTCTTTACTTTTGATAGAATGTAAAGAGAGGGGAACGTCATCTCATGGAAGCTACGCTTAGTGGCAAAGGGCAGGCAACGATCCCCAAAGCGGTTCGCGATCGCCTGCAAATAAAGCCGGGGGACCGGTTCAAGTTCTTCTTCCACCCTGACGGCGTGATCATCCTGCCCAAAATATCGACTGCTCGACTTAAGGGCATGATTCCAAAGCCTGCTCAATCGGTGTCTCTTGCAGAAATGGATCGGGCAATTGCAAAGGGCGCAACTGAGAGGTTTCGGCGAAGAAAATGACAGGTCTCGACACAAACGTCCTGCTGCGCTACCTCGCGCAAGACGATCCAACGCAGTCTCCCCGTGCAACGGAGATCATCGAACGGCGCTTGACCGAACAGGAACCCGGTTTCGTCAGCCTCGTGTGCATTCTTGAAGTTGTATGGGTCCTCAAAAGCCTTTTCAAGCGTTCCAGGCAGGAGATAGCGAACGATATTGAAATGCTGTTAGCCGCTGACACACTCGAAGTTCAGAATGAGCAAGAGGTTTATTACGCCGTTGTTTCGCTCCGCAACGGAATCGGAACGTTCGAAGACGCCTTGATCGGCTCCCTTGGCGTCTGGAGAGGTTGTTTGGCAACCTTGACGTTCGATGAAGATGCCGCCAAACGGCTCCACGGGTTCCAACTGGCTTGATTGCCGGGTTTCACCTGTCTCGATTCCCGATTCGCCGCTGGGCGGGGATCGGCCGGATCCCAGGTCTGAGAATCCAGACCTGGGGCACCCATCTTCAGTAACAGATCGAGATATGGACCACCCGCCGAATGCCGAGCGCCGTGGCAACGACCCGGCTCTGAAATCTTGAGTGAGTTCGACATCTATTGAACCAATATCGAGATCAAAGCTGCACACGGGCAAAGGAATGCACTAAAATCCGTGCCATGCAGACAACCGGTATGGCGGAGAGGTGAGATTGTTGTCAGGCGGGATCGGACTTCGGAGATCATCGGAATCAAGACAAGAGGCGGAAGTGCGACAAATGGGGCATTTGCCTCCTATACCCTTGACGCATTGAAACGAGAGTGGGACAAACTGAGTGTGAATCGTGAGGTGCCGTCCGACTTTTATATAATCCGGGCCGTCACGATTCTTGAAGTCTTTACAAGGGCTCGAATTGGGATGCTCGTCGACCTCGGCAAGGATTATGCAAAACGAGCAACAGATCTATTGAAGGACTACAGGATCGACTTCGATCTGGTGCAAAGCGTTTATGGTCGTACCATTGCTCTCGGAAACATTGTCGCTCACAGTGTTCAAATAAACTCGTTTGGGCAGATAGTCGATCATTTCAAGGTGCTGCTTGAATTCGATCTGTCAGATCGACTCGCGAAAGCAGTTGACAGGTGGGAAACCGAAGTAAAGAAGAAGCCCTCCTGTCCGATCATTCCCGTTTACGCCTCAATGGCTGCGCAGCTTAAGCGATTGTTTGAACTTCGGCACATTCTTTGCCATGAGCTTCCGAAGAAGGCCGTCTACTCAAGAAATGAGATTTCAGACCTTCTTGGACACGCCGTGACCTTTGCCGACGCGCTTCAGAACGTGTTGAACTTCGAAATGTATGGGTTAACACCTCTGACTCAAACTGAGATGAACATTGACGCCGGTAGGAGACTGCGGTCCAAGGAACACGAATTGGAGGCACTTATCGAATCAATCCGCTCTGAAATATCCTGGGCCGATGGAGAGATAGGAACACTACAGATCTCGCAGGAAACCTGGAAGGCCTATCGGGATGCGTATTGCGAGTTCAGTACTTGGCTTAATAGAGGTGGTTCGATCCGATCAACATTATGGGCTGGTAGGGCACGGGACATTACGGAGCAGCGCATTGCCCAGGTGCGATCTTGGAAGGAGCACCGGAGTTCACTTTAGTGTTGGATTCGAGAAGGTACTGGCGAGCAGCGGGCGGGTTCCCTGATTGACGATCACCAGCCCACTGTCGCTGGCGCGAATTTGGGGACTGCGCGCTGCGGGACAAGTTTTAGGCTGGCACGTACTGAGTATCTCATTACGGCCGATCAATCTGTGCGAGCCCATCCATTTAATCTGTGAACATCGCCAGCTTTAGGGATGGACCAATGAAGTCTCGAAGTTCAATCAAGACGTCCCTCAGTTTTGCGGCACGACTGAAGTCGTGCCCTTTCAAAACTGAGCTTTGATTGAGTTTCTCCGCAACCTCAGAACCCCATGATGTTGTAGCCGCAATCAACGTACATCACTTCGCCGGTGCTGCAGCCAAAGATCTCCTCAATTCAGGACCGATTCCAGAACACGCCTCAGAAGGAAAGCGCATGGATTCTGCGGAGAGCGAGAACAATTGTCAATTGGCAGCGCCTGACCGTGTAAGATTTCTGCATCTTCCCTGGAGGCTCGGATGCCTGCGATTGCAAAAACCTCAGTTGCCGCGATTCTCACTTTCATTCTTGCCTGCGCTGTTGGCATGCACCCAACCACTGCCAACGCTGCTTCCACTCCGCACATTTTTCAGCGGCCTGCGCTCAGCCGCGACCTGATTGCGTTTGGATACGCGGGAGACTTGTGGACTGTGCCGCGCACAGGTGGCCGGGCCACGCGGCTGACGACGGGTGTGGGCACCGAGACCAGCCCCATTTTCTCGCCCGACGGCGCAACCATCGCGTTCACCGGTGAGTACGACGGCAACACGGACGTCTTCACGATTCCCGTGACCGGGGGCGTGCCGTTCCGCGTGACCTATCATCCGGCAACCGATTCAGTGGTGGGTTGGAGCCCGGACGGCAAGGAGATTCTGTTCCGCTCAGACCGGCAGGCGACCAGCCGGTTTACACAGCTTTTTACGGTGCCGGCGCATGGAGGCATTGCCAAGATGCTGCCGCTGCCGATGGCCTACCAGGGGCAGTATTCGCCGGACGGAAGTCAGATTGCGTATTCACCGCTGCCGCCGGCATTCGTCTTCAACTACACCTCGTATGTGTCCTGGCAAAACTATCACGGTGGACGGGCCAGCACGATCTGGATTACCACGCTGCCGGGACTGGATTCTGTCGAAATTCCTCATGAGAATGCGTCGGACCTTGCGCCTGTTTACGCGGGCGAAAGCATTTATTTTCTCTCCGGGCGCGCGGGGCCGATCTCGATCTTTAAATACGATCCGGCTACGAAGAAGGTGACCGAGGCGCTGCACAACACTGGGGCCGATATTCGCACGCTGGCGGGCGAGGGGACGACGCTGGTTTACGACCAGTTGGGCGAGATTTATCTCTTCGACACGGCGACGGGCAAGAGCCAGGCGGTGCCGATTGAGATCGATGCCGATCTGCCGGAGGTGCGTCCGCGGATTCAGAGTGTGGCCGACGAGATTGAGCACGTCACTATTTCGCCGACGGGCTTGCGGGTTGCTG